>OBJA01001364.1_pt1 | contig 17193 bp, 10 predicted proteins | sample 1519751 | NCBI WGS metagenome assembly OBJA01 (sample SAMEA3881238, study PRJEB22517) | soil metagenome | biome: lake sediment; feature: soda lake sediment; material: sediment, water from around vicinity | place: India | collected 2013-12-23 | depth 3 m | reverse complement strand
TCTTGTCGGCGGGAGCGTTTTCTATGGCCAGCCGCTCGGTTTCCAGGTCCCGCAGTTTCGGCATGAGCTCCTCCATGAAATCTTCGGTGAAACCCGTGCCCACCTTGCCGGTATAGACCAGGACGCCGGTTTCGTAGACCGCGCAGAGCAGTGAGCTGAAGGGCCGCGCCTCCTTTTCCGAGAGGGTGTAGCCGCAGATGATCATCTCCTGCCAGTACCCGGTCTTCACCTTGAACCAGTCCTTGGAGCGCATGCCGGGGGAGTAGGGGCTGTCGGCCCGCTTGGCGATCATGCCTTCGCCCCGTTTCCTCTTGACCTCCTCGAAGAAGGTGGTGCCGTCGTCCTCGGCGTGATCGAGATAGTGGATATGCGGCGGCGCTTCGGCGAGCAGGAGCTTGAGGATCTTCTTCCGCTCGATGAGCGGCACCGCCTGCAGGTTGTGGCCGTTCAGCCAGAGGATGTCGAAGGCGTAGTAATGGAGGTGCTCCTGGCCGCGGTCGGAGCGCTGCAGTTTCTGGAAATCCATCTTCTGGCCGCATTCCGTGTAGCACACCTCGCCGTCGATGACGAAATTGGCCGGCAGCCCGGAGAGTTCGGCGGCGATGGTCGCATAGTTCTCGGTCAGGGAATTGTCGCGCCGGGAGAAGAGCTCGGCTTTCTCGCCGTTCTTGGCGGCAATGACCCGGTAGCCGTCCAGCTTCAGCTCGAAGATCCAGTTGCTGCCCGAGAAGGGCTCGTCGGCCAGCGTCGCCAGCATGGGCTCGATGAAGCCGGGGAAGTCCGATTTCGGCGCCGAGGGCGCGCCGTCCCGGCGGCGTGGCTTCTTCGTTTCCTCGGGCGGTGTGTCAGGGACGGCCGAACCGGCGATCTCCTCCATGCTCCGGCCGGTGAGCGCGCTCTTGTTGTCGAAGTCGTCGCTCGCCGCGGTGTGCCTGGCTTTCATGAAGAACCACTCGTTGTTCTGGCTGCCCTGGTTGGCCACCAGGTTGAAAAAGCCCTTCAGCTTGGCCCCCTGCAGGTAGAGCTTGAGATGCCCTTTACGGATCTTTTGCTCGACCTCTTCCGCCGTGGGATAATGCCTGTCGTCATCAAGGTAATAGTAGCCGACATCCCACACCATCACCGTGCCGGCCCCGTAATTTCCCGGCGGGATGGTGCCTTCGAAGTGGATGTAGCTCAAGGGGTGGTCTTCCACCTTGATGGCCAGGCGCTTGATCTCCGGGTCGTCCACCGGTTGTTTGGGGATCGCCCAACTGACCAGGACGTTGCCGACCTGCAGCCGGAAATCGTAATGTTCCCGCCTGGCCTGATGCCGCTGGATGACGAACCGGTTGCTCTCCTCCGGACCCTGCTCGGAAGTTTCCGGCTCGGTTGTCTCGGCAAAGTTTCTTTTTTCCAGGTATTCGCGAAGTTCCTTCATCGTCATAGAGTTTGGGTTTGGATCAGCCGGTCATTTCCAGGCTCTTGCGTAACTGCTCCATCAAATCTTTCACCGCCGATTCCTGGGCTGCGATCTCGGGGACGCCAACCTCCCTGTTCATCAGCTTCGCCTGGATGGCCTCCATGAGCTTTTCCTGGTAGGTGTCCCGGTACTTTTCCGGCTGGAAAGGCACGGACATGGCGTCGATGATCCTCCCGGCCATCTCGAGCTCCTGCTCGGAGGGGCTGGTATCGGGGATCTTCAGGTCGTCCGGGGGCCGCAACTCGTCATGGAACCGCATCTGGGCGAGGTACAGTACATTGTCGTCCGCCATGAGCAGGGCGAGATGCTCGCGGTTGCGCATGACGAACATCGAGAGTCCGGCCATCTTCGAGTCGTAGATGGCCCTACGCAGGAGATTATAAGTCTTGCCGGCGCCTTTTTCAGGTTCCAGAAGATAAGGTTTTTCGAAATAACGCGGATTAATCTCCTCGGCCTTGACGAACTCCTTGATCTCGATGCTCTCGCTCTTGCCCCGGCTGGCCTTCTTGAAATCCTCGTCGGTCAGGGTGACGTAAGAGCCTTCGACCTGGAAGCCTTTGGCGATATCCGTCCAGGGCACTTCCCTGCCGTCTTCCTCGCAGACCCGGGTGTACTTGATCGGGCACTGGTCGCTTTTGCGAACCATGCGCAGGTCGATGTCGTGGCGGGATGCCCCGCTGTACATCTTCACCGGGATGTAGACCAGGCCGAAGCTGATTCCGCCTTTCCAAATTGCTCGTGGCATGTCCGCTTGCTCCGTGTATGGGTAAGGGTGTTGGGGCGATCCTTGTGATCGCCCGTTCTTCGGGATGTATCGGGCGAATACAAGATTCGCCCCTACGAGTCCCGCTACCGATCCGTACCCCCCTATACAATAACCGCGATTTCCACATTTCCCTGCTTGCGGATGACATTTATACCGACATCGTGGGTGTGGCGGCGCAGGGAAAGGTCGAGGAGGCCGTTGCCGACCTGCATGTTCGAGATCCTGACGAAATCGATGTATTCGGGCAGCTGCGGATGATGGAACTGCACCTGCGGCTTCTCCGACGAAAAGGTGAGTCCGAGACAGGCCTGGAGCAGGGAGAACACCGTGCCGCTCGCCCAGGCCTGGGGCGAACAGGCCACCGGGTAGGCCGTGGGGGCCTGGCCCGGCATCTTCGGGAAGCCGCAGAACAGTTCGGGCAGCCGGTGCAGGTCGAACATGACCGCCGCGTTGAACAGGCCGTTGAAGATCCTGATCGTCTCGTCCTTCAAAAAATAATTGGCAAAGCCCATGGCGATCATGCTGTTGTCGTGGGGCCAGATCGAGCCGTTGTGGTAGGACATCGGGTTGTAGCGGCTCTCCCCGTGGGGAATCGTCCTTATGCCCCAGCCGGAGAAGGAGTCGCCGCTCATGAGGGTCCTGGCCGCCCGTTCCGCGTACTCCTTGGTGGCGATGCCGGAAAAGAGCAGATGGCCGACGTTGGACGAGCGGACGCGGCAGAGGCTCTTGTTGCCGTCCAGGGCCAGGGCGTAACTCTCCAGGTCCTCGCACCAGAAGACCTCGTTGAATTTCTTTTTCAGCTCGGCGGCCTGCCCGGTCAGCCGCTCGGCCAGCTGACTGTTGCCGACCATGGCGGCGAGCCTGGCCCCGGCGACCTTCGCCTGGTAGGCATAGCCCTGCACCTCGCACAGGGCGATGGGGCCGTCCGGTATTTGGCCGTCGGCATGGAAGACCGAATCGTTGGAGTCCTTCCAGCCCTGCTGGAGGATGCCCCGGCTGCTCTTGTGGGCGTACTCGACGAAGCCGTCGCCGTCCTTGTCGCCGTACTTTTCGAGCCAGGTGAGGGCCTTGAAGATGTTGGGCCAGATCTGCCGGATGAAATAGGCGTCGCCGGTCCGCTCGTAGTAGGCCCCAGCCAGGATGATGTAGAGCGGAGTCGAGTCGACGCTCCCGTAGTAGTTGCGGAAGGGGATCTCGTCGAGCGCCGCCATTTCGCCGGTTCGGGTCTCATGGAGGATCTTGCCCGGCTCGGCATCCTGCTCGTCGTTGACCTCCTCCGCCTGGCGGTCGGAAAGAAAGGCGAGCACGCCGCGGGCCATGCGCGGATCGATCCACAGGCACTGCAGGGCGGTGATGATCCCGTCCCGGCCGAAGGGGGTGCTGAACCACGGGACACCGGCGTAGGGGTATCGCCCGAACCTGGTGGTCGTGGTGAGCATCCTGAGGTCGGTCGTGGAGCGGAAGATCCATTCGTTCAGCTGCTCGTGGGAGGTCGAGATCTCCGTGGTCTTCTCCTGCAGGGTCGAGGCGTGCCGGCGGTTCTGATCGAGGGCCTGGCCGTATTCCAGGTGCGGCACGGGATGGTTGTCGTATTCGCAGGAGATGGTGAGGAACAGCTCCTTTTCCTCGTGCACCGGCAGGATGAACCGGTAGGTGGCCGTGGCCTTGTCGATAGTGTCCGGGGCCGGCGAAAAGTTGATGGCCGTCGCCCGGTTGACCAGGTCAAGGCCGCGATAACCGAGCCGGATGGCGGAGTCGGTGGCGATGGGAGGTTGCTGCTTTCCCCTCCTTTTCCGGGTCGTGCCGCGGACCTCGAAGATGTCGTAGTAATCGGCGCCGAAGGTGAAACTGAGGGTCAGCTCGACCTCGCTCCGGCCATAGTTGACGATCCGGAAATGGTCATGGCAGATCTTTTCGGTGAGGATCTTGGAGCGGAAGACGTGGACCGTCCCCATCTTCACCTTGACCGAATCCCCATCGTACAGGTCCGGGGTGGTGAAATCGACGGCGAGGAGCAGATTGTCCTTGGCGATCGACGAGTTGAGCAGCAGGGGCCTCCTGCCGTTGATGGTGAACTCGAGGGAACTCAGGTAGCGCGTGCCGGCATGATAGAGACCCTGCTCGCCCAGGCCGATCTGCTGGATGTCGCCGTAGGGATCGAAGAAGCCGAAAGTTTCTTCCGACTTCAGGACCCGGGTGCTGTCACTTACGATTTGTGACGTTGCCAGAATATACCACTTGTCGTTTATCTGAATGGCGTCTTCCATATTTCAACTCTCCGTTGACATAAATGGGACCTTTTTGCCTGGTAGCCAGAAGGTTCCGGTAGACCTTGAGGTATCCCTCCGCCATCTTCCTGGAGGTGAAGCGCTCTTCGAAGGCCCGGCGGCAGTTGGCCCGGGAGAGGGAGCCGACGGCTCCGCCGGCGGCGATGGCCTGCTTGACATTGTCGACGATGAAGCCGCTCACCCTGTCCCGGACGATCTCGGGAACCGAACCCCGGGGGAAGGCGACGACCGGCGTGCCGCAGGCCATGGCCTCGACCACGACCAGCCCGAAGGGCTCCGGCCAATCGATGGGGAAGAGCAGGGCTCTGGCCTTGCCCAGGAAGTGGTTCTTCTCCCTTTCGTTGATCTCGCCGAGGAATTCGATCCCCGGCCGGTCCAGGAGCGGCTTGATCCGTTCGGTGAAGAATCGTTCATCCACCGGGTCGATCTTCGCGGCGATCTTGAGTTTCATGCCCAGGGCCAGGGCTATCTCGATTGCGGTATCCACCCCCTTTTCCGGGGAGACGCGGCCGAGGAAGGCCAGATAATCGCCCGGTTCGGGGTAGAAGGTCAGCAGTTTTTCGGGGATGCCGTTATATACCGTCGCCTGCCAGTTCGCCTCCGGCAGCGGCCCGCGTTGCGCGTCGGAGATGGAAACAATCGGCATCTCGGCGAACTCGGAGTAGAGGGACTGCAGGTCGTGGATGTCCTGCCGGCCGTGGAGGGTGGTGACATGGGGAGTCCCTCTGAGGCGGGCCAGGGGAAAATGGATGTAATCGAGATGGAAGTGGATGATATCGTATAAGTGGGCTTCATCGAAGACGCGATTGACCATCAGGATGTGGTGGACCAGATAGTCCCGCTGAATCTTGCTGAGCCTGAGCGCCCGGTCGCAGACCGGGCGCAGGGTGGCGCTGGTCAGGGAATCACCGCTGGCGTAAAGGGTGACATCGTGCCCGAGCCGTACCAGTTCTTCGGTGAGGTAGGAGACAACCCGTTCAGTACCGCCGTACAGTTGCGGGGGGACGCTCTCGATCAATGGAGCAACCTGTGCAATTCTCATGGAATATCCTCCGCGGATAAAATGTGTTAAGAAAAGGGAGGACGGGGCTTTCAAGGGAGTCGCAATAAAGCAGTAAGTACAGTATTGGTTGTGAAATTGAACGTGTCAAGAGATCGCCGCGATCCCTGGTGAAGTACAGTGGTTCGCATGGCACGTTTTGTGCAAAAAGTTGTCAGGATCGAGGCGGTGACACCGCCGGGATATAATCAGGGAGAACATTCGCAATGAAACAATACCGAAAAGAATTGGTTATGGAGGTGCCGACCAGAAGGGCATTCGTCAATATCACCCCTCAGGTCGAGAAGTGTCTGGAGGACAGCGGTATACGGGAAGGGCTCCTGCTCTGCAACGCCATGCACATCACCGCCTCGGTCTTTATCAACGACGACGAGTCGGGCCTGCACCACGACTACGACGTCTGGCTGGAAAAGTTGGCCCCCCACGCGCCGGTGAAGCAGTATCGCCACAATACGTATGAAGACAATGCCGATGCCCACATGAAGCGCCAGATCATGGGCCGGGAGGTGGTCGTCGCAGTCACCGACGGCAAGCTCGATTTCGGGACCTGGGAGCGGATCTTCTACGGCGAGTTCGACGGCCGCAGGAAAAAGCGGGTGCTGATCAAGATCATCGGGGAATGACAAAGGACTGAGGACTGAGGACTGAGTGCTGAGTGCTGAGTGCTGAGAAACATACTCAGTCCTCAGTCCTCATCGCTCAGTCCTTCTAGAATCGGAGACAGGCAAGTGTTCATGAAAAACAGATGGAGCGAATCGGCGCCCTCGAGGGCCGCAATCTTCCTGGCCTGGTTCCAGGGGGTTTATTACATCGTCGCCGGGTTCTGGCCGATTCCCGGCATCGACAGCTTCATGATGGTCACCGGCCCCAAGACCGATATCTGGCTGGTGCGAACGGTGGGGCTGCTGCTGGTTGCCGTGGGGGCGGTTCTCTGCCTTGCGGCGAAGCGGAAGAGGATCACCCTCGAAGTGATCGTCCTCGGTGGCGGCGCCGCTCTCGCCCTGACCGGCATCGAGATCTTCTATGTCCTGAACGGCACGATCTCGAAGATCTACCTCCTCGACGCGGCCGTGGAGATCTTGTTGATCGTCGGCTGGTCGTGGTTGGCAATAACTCTTCAGGAAGGGCCGAAACAGGAGGAGTAAAAGATTTCTCGTCCGTCCTCTTGTTTGTCGGATACAGTGTCCCCCCACTTTCATTCGCATTGTTCTCCCCTTAGATTTTCAGTACGGGGAACCGAAAACAAGGCAGGCTCGGAAAATAAAAGAAGGAGGGCAAAAATGGACCTGTTACGAATTCTCATCGCTATTTTGCTGCCGCCTCTCGGGGTTTTCCTGCAGGTGGGGTTCGGCAAGCATTTCTGGCTGAACATCCTGTTGACCCTGCTCGGTTACATCCCCGGTATAGTCCACGCCGTCTGGGTTATTGCCAAATATTGAGGGGCTCGGAAAAAGTCCGTTCTACTTCGTTTCAGGCACTGCGCCTCGGATATTTTCCAGAGTCCATCTCCACGGATTGGAGCCCTTTTTACGGCCTTATCAAATATTGAGGGCAGGAGGCGGTGTCGGCCGCTGGCGCGTCATGGAGCGCCTACGGGGTATTCCCCGGCCCGCATCGTGAACCTGAAGTACGACAATGACGAAGTTGAAAAGTCTTCCGGGAAGCAGAATGGCGAAGATTGTCGCGGGCGCCATGGTGGTCGCCGCGCTCCTGGTCTGGCTCGTTTCCTATCTGGTGGAAGGGCCTCTCCGGCGGCAGATGGAAGAGGGGATAAACGAGTCCCTGAAGGGCTACAGTGTCCAGCTTCGCGAGGTGGAATTCCACCCCATAGGACTTTCGGTCACCCTGAGGGATCTGGTGATCCGGCAGGATGAGTATCCGGACCCCCCCGTGGCCGAATTCCCCTATCTCCATGCCCACGTACACTGGCGAGCGGTGCTGCGCGGCAGCCTGGTGGCCGAATTCGACCTGAGGGAACCGCAGCTTCATATCAACCTGGAGCAGCTCCGCGCCGAGGCGGAAAGCGAGGTGCCGGTCGAGGAGCGCGGCTGGCAGGAGGCCGTCATGGCCATTTATCCGCTCCACATCAACCTGCTGACCGTCGAGGACGGGGAGCTGGTCTACATCGATCAGGATCCCGAGCGCCCCCTCCATCTCGGCGAGGTCAGCCTGCAGGCGGAAAACATCCGCAACGTCCGCTCTCCAGAGGGAAAATATCCCTCACGATTTTCCTTTGAGAGCAAGGTCTTCGAAACTGGCCGAGCCAGGGTCTCCGGCAGCGCCGATTTCCTCGCGGAGCCCCATCCCGGCATCGAGGCGGAGCTGACGGTGGAGCAGGTCGAACTGGAATACTTTCAGCCGGTGCTGGCCCGCTACAACCTCTGGGTGAGCGGGGGAGTCTTTTCCGCCACCGGCCAGGCCGAATACTCCCCCACAACCAGAGTCTTCCATCTTACGCAGGTCGAGGCGGGGAATCTTCGGGCGGACTATGTCCACGCCGCCGAGACCGCCCAAAGGGAAGAGCAGCGGCTGGAAACGGCGAGGGAGGTTGCGGGCGAGGTGATCAACGAGCCGGAAACCCTCCTGCGGATCGACGAACTGCACGTGAGCGGCCAGCTCGGCATGGTCAACGAGGCGACGGACCCCTCCTACCGTCTCTTTCTCGACAATCTCGACTTCCGGCTGGCGAACCTGTCCAACCATTTCACCCAGGGCGAGGCGACGGCCCGGCTCTCGGGCGCCTTCATGGGCAGCGGGGCGACCGAGGCCACGGCCACCTTCCGTCCCGAGACCCAGGGACCGGATTTCGACATGAGCGTCAGGATCGTGGGCACCCGGCTGGCGTCGCTGAACGACCTCCTGCGGGTCTACGGCAATTTCGACGTGCAGGACGGGATCTTTTCCATGTATTCGGAGGTCAGCGTGAAAAACGATCAGATCGACGGCTATCTCAAGCCGCTGTTCAGGGACCTCGACGTCTACGACCCCGAGGATGAGGAGAAGGGCACATTGCAGCAGATGTACGAGTTCATGATCGACAGCGTCTCCAATCTCCTGAAAAATCGCCCGCGGGAGGAAGTCGCGACCGTGGCCGATCTCTCCGGCCCCGTGGAAGACCCCGAGGCCAGCACCTGGCAGATCATCGGCCGGCTGGTCCAGAATGCCTTTATTCAGGCCATCCTGCCCGGCTTCGAGCGGGAAAACTCCTCCGGCGGAACCGAGTCTCCGGGAGAATGATGCCGGCGGCTTCCTTCATCCTTCCTTTTCTTGTTTGCACGTCCCTGGTATGATGATCAGCCCCTTTAGTGCCTTGGGAACTCGTTTCCTGTTTTAAGAACGAGTTTCGTGAAGGTACTCATCCCCTCTGCAGTGGGAGGGAATGACAACCCTTGGGCTGCGGGCGTCAGCCTGCATTGGATTGTTCGGTAATTTTTTGGTTTTACAGTGGGACTTTTTTGGGGATGGCTGAAGATCACGGTATGGACACCATGGAGCAGAAGACCATTCCTGAATCGCCGCACCCGCAGGGCCCGGCCGGCGCGTCGGCAGACCGCCTCCTGGCCCGGGAGTACGGGGAAGAGCTGGCGGGGCGGCTGAGAGACCTCCGCCTGGCCATGATCGACTACGCCGCGGACCACAGCCTGCCGGAAATTTTGAACTTCATCCTCGACCAGGTCGGGGCGCTGGTGGCGAGTCCCCTGGGATTTTATCATTTCATCGAGGCGGACCAACGGACCATTTCCCTGCAACAGTGGTCGACGGCGACGGCGGCCTCGTTCTGCCGGGCCGAGGGGCGGGGTTTTCACTACGACTTGGAACATGCGGGCGTCTGGGCGGATTGCGTCCGGCTGGGTCGGACCATCGTCCACAACGACTACCCTTCGCTGCCGCACCGGCGCGGGCTGCCCGCCGGTCACGCCGAGGTGATCCGGGAACTGGTCGTCCCGGTCATCCGCGAGGGCAGGGTCGTGGCCATCCTCGGCGTCGGCAACAAGGCTGCCGACTACGATCGCAGGGATGCCGATATCGTCGGCTACCTTGCGGAGGTCTCCTGGGAGATCGCCAGGCGCAAGCAGGCGGAGGACCTGCTCAGCCTGCAGCGGGACATCGAGTCGGCCTGCGCGGCCCTTTCCGCCCGCCTGCTGACCAGCCTCGACCTGGCGGAGATCTCGCTGACGGTGCTGGAAACCGCAAGGATATTGACAAAAAGCCGGATCGGCCTCATCGGTTCCATCGATCCCGACCGCGGCCGCCTGATCGGCCATGTCCAGGAGGATGGGGCGCAGGCGGCTCCGGTCGCAACCACCGCCGGGCAATTCGCGGGGCTCTGGGGGCTGGTGCTGCGCGAGCGTCGGCCGCTGATGACCAATCACGCCGCAAGAGACAGCCGTTCGGCGCCCTTTCCCGGCTGCTCGGCCGGTATTGAGTCTTTCCTCGGAGTTCCGGTTTTGACCGGCGGCAAGGTGCTGGGCATCATCGCCCTCGCCAATTCCGGGAACAGCTTTCTCGACGGCGACCTGATCCTCGCCCAGCGCCTCGCCGATCTCTATGGCCTGGCCCTGCAGCGGCACCGGCTCGAGGCGGCGATGATCGAGGCGGAGGCGCGACGGGCCCTGGAACTGGAGCGCCTGGTGGCGGAAAGGACCGCCGAGCTCAACGCGGCCAACGCCAGCCTGGTGGCCGAGATCGAAGAACGGAAACGGGTCGAGAGCGCGCTCAGGATGGAAAAGGAGACGGCCCGGCTCTATCTCGACATCGCCCGGGTAGGCTTCGTGGCCCTCGATCCCGGCGGCCGGATCACCATGGCGAACGACTATCTGTGCCGCGCTCTCGGCTATCCCGAGGAAGAGCTCATCGGGCTCTCCTGGCAGGATTTCCTCCTGCCGGACGACGGACAGCCCGGTGGCATGCGCCGCAGGTCCTTGGCTGGCGGCCAGTTCTCCTATCGCGAATCCCCCCTTCGCACCCGAAGCGGCGAAACCCGTCTTTTCGCCTGGAACGACGTGTGCCTGCGCAGCGAAAGCGGCGCGTTACTCGGCCTCCTTTGTTCGGGGGAGGATATCACCGAAGCGGTCAAGGCGGATAAACAGCGGCGAAAGAGCCGGCGGCAGCAGGATTTTTTCGCCGCCGTGCTGCATAACACGCCGCTGGCCATGGTCTATTTCGTAGTCGATGACGACCGCATCCGGATCCTCGACTGGAACAACTCCGCCGAAAAGATCTTCGGCTGGTCGAAAAAGGAAGTCCTCGGCCGCAACTTCTTCGAGTTTCTTCCCTACGGGGAGGATATCGCCCGGGTCGTCGAAACCTGCCGCCACCTCAAGGAGAATCCGGGAGCGCACAACATGGTCAACCGCTGCAACAGTAAGTTCGGGGAGCTGCGGATGATCGACTGGTTCAATCACTCCTTCACCGAGGCCGGGACCGGCCGTCTCTACGTGGTTTCCCTGGGGCATGACATCACCGCCCGGCATGCCTATGAGGAGCGCCTGCGTAAAAGTGAGGAGCATCTGCGGACCATCGCCGATTTCACTTTCGACTGGGAAGAGTGGCGGGCGCCGGACGGCAGCTATCTCTATGTCTCGCCCTCCTGCGAGCGGGTCACCGGCTATAGCCGGCAGGAGTTCCTGCACAACGGCATGCTGACCCTGGAGATCACCCATCCCGAAGATCGCGGGATAGTCGTCGGCCACCTTCGCAATCTGGCGGACCAGGCGCCTTGCATGATCGACTTTCGTATCGTCACCAGGGACGGTAAGGTTCGCTGGATAAGCCACCGGTGCCAGCCGGTCTACGGCGTGGCGGGGGAATGGCTTGGCCGGCGGGGCAGCAACCGGGACATCACCGACCGCAAGGATGCCGAGCAGCGGCTTCTGGAGAGTCGGAACATGCTGCAGCTGGTCTTCGACGGTATTCGTGAGCCGCTCCTGCTCATGGAGACCGGCGGCACCGTCCTCATCATGAACAGCGCCGCCTGCGCCTATTTCCGGATCGAACCCGGCGAGGCCCGCGGCAGGAGATGCCGGGACCTGACATGTCATGGGGAGCGGTGCCGGGACTGCCGGATCCTCGACGCAATGTTACAGGGGAAGAGCACCGGGTACGAGCGCCAGGGCCTGTTCGATCCCGGCCGGGTGGAGCAGGTGTCCGTCGAGATGATTCGCCCGGCCGGCGAACACCCCGCCATGGCCATCGTTCGCATCCGCGACATCACCAGGGAAAAGCAGATCGAGAAGGATCTGCTCCAGGCGGACAAGATGATCGCCCTGGGCACCCTGGTGTCCGGCGTCGCCCACGAGATCAACAACCCTAACAACTTTATCAGCCTGAACATCAGCCTGCTGCAGGAGGTCTGGGCAAGCCTCGACCCGGTGCTGGAGAGATACCACCGGGAATACGGGGATTTTCTCGCGGGAGGCCTGCCCTACGGCGAGATGAAGGCGGAGATACCCAACCTCCTGGCCGGCATCGAGGCGGGGGCGCGGAGAATCCAGAAGATCGTCAAGCAGCTGCGGGACTATTCCCTCCCCGGCCCCGGTCTGCTGGAAGAGAACCTGCAGCTGAACGAGATCGTCCGGCAGGCCCTGGCTCTGATCGACAAGAAGATCGCCCGGGCCACGGCGCGCTTTTCCGTGAGCTACGGCAGCGGCCTGCCGCCGCTGTCGGGAAGCAGCCAGAAGCTCGAGCAGGTGGTGATCAACCTCGTGCTGAATGCCTGCCAGTCTCTGCCGGATCGGGAAAGGGCGGTGCGGGTGGGGACGGCCTGCGACCGGGAGGGCGGCACGGTCTCCCTGGTCGTCGAGGACGAGGGCTGCGGGATGGCCGAGAGCGTGGTGGCGCAGATCATGAACCCGTTCTTCACCACCAAGCGGGATATCGGCGGCACCGGCCTCGGCCTCGCGGTTTCCTCGCGGATAGTTGCCGAGCATAACGGCCGGATCGATGTGAAAAGCGTACCCGGGGCAGGCAGCACCTTTACCGTCAGGCTGCCGATTTCAACCTCTTCCGAAAAGAACAGCCGGTGAAACAGATACCTTATCCCCAGTCCCCCATTCTCGTTGTCGACGACGAACCGCAGATCCTCAAGGGCTTCGAGATCGCCCTGAAGACCGCGGGGTACCGCAACCTTCTCCTGTGCCACGATCCCCGGGAGGCGAAGGCCATCCTGGACGGGCAGAGCGTCTTCGCCGTGCTGCTCGATCTCAACATGCCGGGCGTCTCGGGCCGGGAGATTCTCGAATACCTGGCGTCGGAACACCCGGAGATCCCGGTCATCGTGATCACCGGCAACAATGAGGTGGATACGGCGGTGCAGTGCATGAAATTCGGGGCCTTCGACTACATGGTCAAGCCGGTCGAGCGGAGCCGTCTGATTTCGGGGGTGCGAAGGGCGGTGGAGATGCGGGAGCTGCAGCATGAAAATTACCTGCTCAAGCAGCGGATACTCGGCAAGGACCTGACGCACCCGGAGGCGTTTGCCGGGATCGTGACCCGCAACGCCGGCATGCTGTCACTCTTCCGCTACGTCGAGTCGATCGCGGGAAGCCCCCAGCCCGTACTCATCGTCGGGGAGACCGGGGTGGGCAAGGAGCTGATGGCCGGGGCCCTGCACACCCTCAGCGGGCGGGCCGGGGAATGCGTGGTGGTCAACGTCGCCGGAATAGACGACAACGCCTTCACCGACACCCTGTTCGGTCACCTGCGCGGGGCCTTCACCGGCGCCGACACCGCCCGTGCCGGGTTCGTCGAACGGGCTGCGGGCGGGACGCTGGTCCTCGACGAGATCGGCGATCTGAGTCGCGAGTCGCAGATCAAGCTGCTCCGCCTCATTCAGGAGCGGGAATACTACCCCCTCGGTTCGGACCTGCCCCGCGCCGCCGATTCCCGGATCATCGTCAGCACCAACCAGGACCTGGAACGGATGCAGGCGGCGGGGCAGTTTCGGAAGGACCTTTACTTCCGGCTGCGCGCCCATCGGGTGGAGATTCCGCCGCTGCGCCGCCGGCCCGACGACATCCCGCTCCTGCTCGAACACTTCCTCGCCGAGGCGGCCCGGTCGCTGGGGGTGGCCAAACCCTCGTATCCCGAGCAGCTGCTGACGCTCCTTTCCCAGTATTCCTTCCCCGGCAACGTCCGCGAACTGGGCGCCATGGTCTACGACGCCGTCAGCACCCTGAGGGGCAAGACGCTTTCCCTGCAGCGGTTTCATCTCCATATCAAGCAGGGGCCAAACAGATCCGACGCCGGCCAAGCCGCTTTGGCCATCGCCAGTGAGACAGTGCCCCTCATCTCGGCTACCGTTTTGCCTAGCTTGCGGGAGGCCGGCCAGGTCCTCATCCGCGAGGCGATGCGGCGGTCCGGCAACAACCAGTCCATGGCCGCCCGGCTCCTCGGCATCTCCCGCCAGACGCTGGCCAGACACCTGCAAGAGAAGAAAAATTAGTGGCTTGGTAATTCAATTCCTGGTTTTGCAACGAATTTCCGGAATCCTCTCTTTGTTGGGGTGCACATCGTAACCCAGGCGATTCTCCAACGCTTTGCCGAAACGAGGTCGGTCCCGGACTGCCCGGGTTGTTAATCCGCCTGACCTGCAGTCGCCTTCCTGCCCGAAAAATATAGAACTACCCCCCATGGGGGTGTGACGGAATGCAACACCGGTACGTTTTGTAACATCGATTCTAGCTTGCCGTAATAAGGGGTATTTTTGCTGGAGTCGTTAATTTTTGGCCAGCTTCCGCTTGACCCGAACACGCTGCCCTGGGTCCTGGATATACACTTTTTTTTCTGATTTCAGGCGGTTTCTTTCTTTCTACACAGTGGCACGTTTTTGGCTAAAGTCGGAGATACAGCTGCGGCGGAACGGCAGATGAACCTCAAGTCAGGACGCGCATGCCCAGGGAGCACAGCTGAAAATACTGCTGGTCGACGACCAACCGGAACCTGAGGGCGCTACAGCTGGTTTTGCGTATCCGCGCCACCGCGATAGGACCATTTAAAAACTGAATGTTATAAATTGTATTGGAGTACCCCATGAAAATTACCTCTATCCGCTTCCGCTTAATTGTGGGCGGAATATTCCTCGTCCTATTGCCCCTTCTCGTTACCGGCTACTTTTCGACAACGAAGTCATCTGCGGCGTTGTCCGATCTTGCCAAGAAGGAGGCGGCGTCCATAGCCTCGGACCTTGCAGCACTTACGGATCAGGTTCTAAAAGAAGAAATGAAGCTTGCCGAAGCGCTGGCTGCTGATCGGGCGGTTGCAGATCTCCTCACTCTGGTGGGCAAGGGCGGAGCAGCGGCCGCCGCAGGAGAAATCGCCGACATGCGCGGCAAACTCGAGATGGTGTTCAGCAGGATGGGCAGCGGGTACCAGGGTATCTTCCTCGGTGACGCAAAAGGAGACATCTTCACCGGCATCCTTGACAACGGCCAGGAATACAAAGGTATCAACATCGCCGACCAGAACTATTTCAACAGTGTGAAGACCGGCGGAAGAACCATGGTCGGTGAGATTGTCAGGTCCAGGGCGACGGACAGGCTCATAGCCGTTGTCTGCGTCCCGGTAAGAACCGAGGGGGACGGCTTTGTCGGTGTATTCGGCATAGTTCTTAAGATCGAATCTCTGACAGAGCTCATCTCCGGGCGGAAGCTCGGGGAGACAGGTTACGGCTTCATGACGGACAAGAAAGGAATAATTCTGGCCCACCCGGATGCCAAGAACATTCTCAATCTCGATATCACCCGGCTTGAAGGTATGGAAAGGATCGCCGAGCGAATGCTGGCGGGAGAAAAGGGAGTCGCCGAGTACACCTATAAAGGAACGGATAAGATAGCGGGGTTCGCTCCCCTCGCCGCCGCACCCTGGTTTATCGCCGCCACTCAGGATCAGGCTGAATTCATGAAGGCGGCGAATGCCATCCGCAATGCGAGCCTCATCATCACTCTGGCGGCAATGGCCCTGACTGGCGCGGCGGTTGCTTATTTTGCCGGCCTCATAATCAAGCCAATTAATCGGGCTACCCAGAATCTCAAGGATATCGCACAGGGAGAAGGCGACCTGACCCTGCGGCTGGACGCGGGCACCAAGGACGAAATGGGTGAGCTCGCCTTCTGGTTCAACAGTTTCGTCGAAAAGTTGCAGGGCATCATCTCCCTGCTTGCGGAAAACTCCGGCAAAGTGGATTCGGCTGCCGGCGATCTTTCGACAATAGCCGGGGACCTCGCCCGCGGCGCTGCCGACACCTCCAGGCGGGCGGCGAACGTGGCGACGGCTTCTGAGGAGATGAGCGCCAACCTCAACAATGTGGCGGCGGCCATGGAGCAGTCGGCAACCAATACCAATATGGTGGCTTCCGCGGCGGAGGAAATGAGTTCCACCATCAACGAGATCTCCGAGAATGCGGAGAAGGCGAGAAATATCTCCAGCAAGGCGGTCGACCAGGCGAAAAATGCCGCGGAGAAGATGGGAGAGCTGGGAAGTGCGGCGCAAAGAATCGGCATGGTGACCGAAACGATTACGGAGATATCCGAGCAGACAAACCTGCTGGCGCTCAATGCCACCATAGAGGCAGCGAGAGCGGGAGAAGCCGGGAAAGGCTTTGCAGTCGTGGCGAATGAGATCAAGGACCTGGCAAAGCAAACCGCGGCGGCGACCTTGAATATCAGGCAGCAGATCGAGGAAGTGCAGCGAACCACCAGTTCGACGGTGGCGGAAATCGATCAGATTTCGGAGGTCATCGGCGGCGTGAACGAGATCGTTACGACCATCGCTGCGGCCGTTGAAGAGCAGACGGCGGCGACCAGGGAGATTGCCGACAATATCTCCCAGGCCAGCCAAGGCATTCAGGAGGTGAACGAGAATGTCAGCCAGAGTTCTCATGTCGCTGGCACGATTACCGAGGATATCGCCAAGGTAAATTTCGCGGCGACGGGCATTTCCGAAAGCAGCAGCAAGGTTCAGGACAGTGCGGAGGGCTTGCGGCAGATGGCCTCGGAACTGAATAGAATCGTCGGCAGCTTCAAGATCTGACCTCTACCGCTTCACCCATCTTTCCCGCTTTCGCTACAGCTTACGCCACTTCGCAGAGTCCGGAAAAGGGTCGCCCATCATTGATTTGAGGTCGACCCTCGGAGAAGGTCACCGGTTCTGTTTCTCGGCTCGTGGTACAGACACGAAGGGAGAGGTTCCTCGGGGGCAGATTCCTGCCCTGCAGCCAGCCTGTAATGAAGCGAAAGCAACCCTCCGAGCTGGCCTGTTTACGTGTCGGCCGGTGGTGCTCCCAATTCCCCGCGCACCAGGTTGAGCATGCCCCCGGCAATGAGGCTCTGCCGCTGGCGGAAGGAGACCTCGAGCAGGGTCTGGATGGCGGTGCGGTCGTCGATCATCACCGGAATTTCGCTGTCCCCCCGCTCGATGCGGCTCTTGATATCCGGGAGGTGGAGCACCGAGGTCTCGCTGAGCCGGTCGTAATCCGCCGGGTCCTTGAAGGTGAGGGGCAGGATGCCGAAGTTGCACAGGTTAGCCTTGTGGATCCGGGCGTAGCTCTTCACGATCTTGACCCGGATGCCGAGGTGGCGGGGGGCGAGCGCCGCGTGCTCCCGGCTCGAGCCCTGGCCGT
>OBJA01001363.1_pt1 | contig 17195 bp, 18 predicted proteins | sample 1519751 | NCBI WGS metagenome assembly OBJA01 (sample SAMEA3881238, study PRJEB22517) | soil metagenome | biome: lake sediment; feature: soda lake sediment; material: sediment, water from around vicinity | place: India | collected 2013-12-23 | depth 3 m | reverse complement strand
CATCGAAGGCCTGGGCTCTGTCCGACGTCAATAACCCTGTAACCAAAAGCACTTCAACCCGGAATTAAGAAAAACAAAAAGGCTGCCCGAAAGCAGCCTTTATAAATGTAAGTCTTTGTTAACTTATTTTTTCAGAACATCCGGATTCAATCCTTCAATAAGTAATTCTCTTTTGTTGGCATCAAATTTTGAGAATCCGCGATCGAAAATTGAATACTCAGGAGCAGCTATACGGGCTTTCTTTAATGCCATAACAGGTGTCCCCGTGATATCCTGGATGGCGGCCTTAAGCAGGGGTTCATTTATGTCTCCTAGCTGGTGACCCAATATCAGGCTGTCCTTAACGGCAATGTCGGGATCAAAGCCGTTTTTAAAATCGGTAACCCCCTGCGAATTTGCAAAACGCAGAACAATGGGCTGGATTCCCCAGTTCTCAAAATCTTTATAATCGGAAGGGCGGTCGTAATAACCGGTTCCCCTTTCATCAGATAATAAATCTTCCGGTTTAAATGTTAAAGATGCGGTATATTTTCCGTAGGTGTTTTCTCCAACAGTTGTAACTCCCATGTAGGGTTTTAAACCTGTTATGCTTAATTCTGATGCGGAGGCTGTTCCGTAGCCGGTAAGTATATGCACTTTATTCAATCCAAGTTTAACCGGTGTGGAGTTAACAAAGGAAATCCCCAACTGACTTTTTAAATTTTGTGACTGGAAATACCTCTGGTATTTATCATTCCACTGAAAACTAACAAGCATTTTTTGATCGTTTACAGTACTCAGCGGGGCAATTGAGCTGCAAAAATGCTGGGCAGCATCTGTCCCTCCCCCCGGGTTATATCGTAAGTCAACTACAAGATCGGTAATTCCTTCATCCATAAAATACTGGAAGGCATCATCCAGACTCGAATTATACTTGCTTATGTATTGGGCATAAAACAGGTATCCGATTTTTTTTCCTCCATGTTCAATTATGTCTTTAATAAGTACGGGATTAAGGTTTAACACTTCTGCCACCATTGTAACGGGTTTAGGATCAACCGAGATGCCTTTGTCTCCAAGAATTCCCAGCGACAGGTTCAGAGTAGATGCGTAAAGCAGGTCGCGGTAGTTCTTATCGGTGATATCCTTACCGTTCATTTCAACAATGATATTTCCCCGCTTAATTCCGGCCCTTTCTGCCGGGGTATCGGGATAAACAAATTCTACCAGGGCAAAGATGTTCCCGGTATTTGAAAAACGACCAAATGCCAGCGAGTAACCAAACGATGTTTCTATTCCCTGAAAACTTGATTCAAGCGACTTCACATCATCTGTAATAAATGACCATTTATCTTCTTTATATAAGAGTTTTTTGAAATAATCTTTAGAATCCAATTCATAGCGCACATCCAGGTCCGGTACCTTGTCGTACCACAGGTAAACATCATCCATTATTACTTTAATAAATGAATTTACTTTTTGTGTGACTGCTGATGCTTCCGTTTTTGATCCGGTTATGTCCGGATCTTCAGGAACCGGCAGCGGGCTTTCGCTGCAGCTGACTGCCAACAACGACACTAAAAACAACAGCAAAGGTATGTTTCTTAACTTTTTCATCTTCTGTATTCCTTGTTTAAAAAATTTCGCTGCAAAAATAACCAATATTTTTACTTTTCAATTTTTGCAGTTTTCTCTTTGGGGTATTCAATCCTCACATGATAAATGTTTAACAGCTTATTCAATAATGTCTCTTTAATAATTTTTATGTCGTGAAAAGTCAGTTCTGAATTTTCGAGCTGACCGTCACGTATCTTTTGATCGATCATTTTATTTACTACTTCCTTAATGTTTTCAAGGGTTTTCTCTTTTAGACTCCTTGAGGCTGCTTCGATGCCATCGATAATCATTATTACGGTTGCCTCCCGGCTCCGGGGCAAAGGCCCCGGATAAATGAACAGTGATTCATCCACCTTCTCATCAGGATTTTCTTCCTGGTGTTTCAGGTAGAAATACTGTGCCTTTGTGGTGCCGTGGTGGGTTGCAATAAATTCTATAAGGGCATCGGGCAATTTATATTTTTTTGCAAGTTTTATACCATTTTTAACATGATCGATTATGACTTCCGCACTTTTCATGTAATTCATTTTATCGTGGGGGTTGATGCCCACTGCCTGGTTTTCGATAAAAAATTCAGGGCGGGCAATTTTCCCGATATCGTGGTACAGTGCTCCGGCTCTTACCAAAAAAGGATTTCCTCCAATTTTAAGAATGATCTCTTCGCTCAGGTTGGCTATCTGGAGCGAGTGCTGAAAAGAGCCGGGCGCTTCTTCAGCCATTTTCCGCAACAGCGGCTGGTTGGTATCCGAGAGTTCAATCAGGGTTACATCGGAAACAAAACCAAATATTTTTTCAAAAATAAATACCAGCGGATAAACAAGCACAATAAGGATGCTGCTGAGGCCAAACCACTGCAACATTTTTAAGTTAACTGTTTTCAGAGTGCCCTCAAATATCATTTCCAATGCGGCAAAAAGAATAACATAGGTAAGCAGTACCCATACCACAGCCATTATAAGGTGCCCCCTGCGGTGCATTTTGTTGAGGCTGAAAACGGCAACTATCCCGGCTGTCACCTGCAGCAGTACAAATTCGTAATTGTTGGGGGCATAAAATCCTGCAAGCAGGCTTGCAATGATGAGGGTGAAAATAGCGGTACGGGAATCAAAGAAGGTATGAATCACGATAGGAAAAATGGCAAACGGCACCAGGTAAATATGCAACCGCGGGAATGAATTGATGAACATTGTAAGCAGGATCATGCTCACCAGAAATAACAGCAGGAAAGAAAGCTTACTGAACCTGGTGAGGATGTCGAACCGGTAAATGTGAAGGAATGTAAACAACAGGATCATAAACATTACAATAAGGATGCCCTTGCCTATATATACCATGTAACGGTTGATTCCTTCCCCGCGTTCCGATTCATAACTTGCCTTAAGGGATTCCAGGATCTGAAACCTTTCGTCGTTAACAATCTCGCCCTCCAGAATAATCCGTTCTCCCGCCTGGACAAGACCCTGGGTTGTTGAAATATTTTTAATAATTTCCTCACGTTCCTTTTGAGTGGTGGCATTATCGTAGGCCATATTTGCTGAAATGTACCTTTCGGGCTGAATTTGAAGGAGTGTTTCCTCCAGATCGGGAAACTTTTGGGCAAGGGCATTAAGCGTATTGTTCAACTCGTTATAGGCTGATTTTTCGCTGTGAATGCTCTCCTTTGGAATGCGGGTTACCCTGTTTCCAATTCTTTTTCTGAGCTCAGGCCTGTTTGCAAGTTCTTCATAGGTCTCGGCAGAACGCGGCAGGATGCCTGCAGCGTAAAGCCCGCTGAGGGTAACAGACAACGATTCCAGGGCAGAGGCCGCCGACTTTTCGAGCGTGTCGGTCAGTGCCTGCCAATCGACTTCCAGTTGTTTAATTTTTTGAGCCGCCATCAACGTGTCGAAAGTAAAATAGGGTATCACCGACTTCAGTTGATCCTGTCGGTCACGTTCAATCTCTTCTGTTTTTTTTAAAATGGCAAAATCAAATGGTGCAACCAGGTTCTCGTGGTTCCATGGCGTACCTTTCTGGTATTCGTACCTGAACCGCGGCTCACCCGGTAGAATAAAAAACAACAGCCCCGCAGTTACAAGAAATACCAGGAACCAATAGAATGTGCGGGTGTATTTTTTTAGCCGATCAAAAAAGTTGCTCATTGTTTTTATTAATTTGACTTCCTGCTCAATAACTGTGCAAATTTACGTTTAAAAATTACGAATAATATTTAAACCTGTTTAGCGCACATCGTTTTTTTTATAGATTTGTGTTGAATCGCATGAAACAAGCGCAATATAGTTTTTCAAAATTAAATAAAGAAATTAATTGAATGGACTATGGTATTTCGGGGTTAAGCCTTATTCCGGTTCGCAAGGAGCCATCGGAAAGAAGTGAAATGGTCACCCAGGTACTTTTTGGGGAGCATTTTCAAATAGTGGGGGAAATGGTAGGATGGAGCCTGATAAAACTTGCCTGGGATGGATATGAGGGATGGATCGACAGCAAAATGATAACCCCGGTGAATGCCCGTACCTACAAACGGCTTGAAACCAGGCCGTTTGCTATTACAGGCGATATCCTCAGCCTGGTGCCGGTAAGCGGTGAACAAAACCTGATGCTGGTGGCAGGAAGCAGCCTTCCGGTGTGGAGGCCTTACCTGAAGCAGTTTTCAGTAAACAACGATACCTATAAGGCACCCGGTGAGGTGTTTTTCGGAAAATCAAAAAATCCACGCGATATATTGATAACCCAGGCTCTGAAATATTTCAATGCACCTTACCTGTGGGGAGGACGCTCGCCCTTTGGAATTGATTGCAGCGGGTTTACCCAGATCCTGTAAATGATCGGAATACGAATCCCCAGAGATGCCAGCCAACAGGTAAAAACGGGTACCCCCCTGAGTTTCGTTGATGAAACCCTCCCCGGCGACCTGGCCTTTTTCGACGATGAGGAGGGGAACATCGTGCATGTGGGTATTATCTGGAAACGGAATAAAATAATACATGCATCAGGGAAAGTTCGTATCGATAATGTGGATCAATTTGGTATTTTTAACGTAGATTTGAAAAGATATACCCACAAAATGCGCGTAATGAAGAAAATACTCGACACATGAAACAGATCGAACTTCTCATATATATGATCTTTTTTGTATTCATGCTGCTGCTGATTTTAAAGTATTGGAAGACGGGGCGTGACGGTTGACCCGAACAGAACGCAATGAACAGATTGGCATTAATCGGCAGTATGTATGTACCGGATACCGATGTCCGTTTGCAGAAAAAAAAATGAGAACTAAGGCAGAAATTAAATAATTTTTTGTGTTTGAAACAATCTGTTATGTATTCTGATTGTTTGTTGGCTGAAATGTAACGTGAGCACGGGGACCAATTACTTTGAGCCCCCGGCTCAGCACATTGTGTCTCTGAATCAAACCATATGTTGAATTGTAATTTTCAGTTATGTATAGTTATAAATATCCGCGTCCGGCTCTAACGGTTGATGCCCTTGTATATACCCCGACTGACACGGGTTTTCAGGTTCTGCTTATAAGACGGGGAATTGAGCCCTTTAAAGGGAAGTGGGCCCTGCCCGGGGGGTTTGTCGATATGGAAGAATTGCTCGAAGATGCCTGCATACGCGAACTGAAAGAAGAAACCGGGCTTGAGGTGGCAAAAATGGAGCAGTTCAAAACATTCGATGCCATCAACCGCGATCCCCGTCACCGTACCATTTCAGTGGTCTTTTCGGCTCAGGTGGATGAAAAAAAAGAAGTTACAGGGGGCGATGATGCTGCCAAAGCAGGGTGGTTTCCAGTTAATTCCTTGCCTGAACTTGGATTCGATCATAAGGAAATCATAAAGGAATTTTTCAATATTTAACTGCCGAATTGTTTGCGCGTGATTATCAACCGGTCACAATTTTGCATGTACTGTTCAAACTCGTCAATAACTAACTTTTTATTCCAGTTATGAAACATAAAAATTTAATTGATCAGGCTGTGGAGCATATGCATGTTTTGTGCTCAGTCATTCAGGAACGCCGTGTGGGCGGAAGTGGTAACCGCCAGGCAACCGGTTATGTGAAAAACCGGTTTCAACAGGCAGGCTGGGAAACGGAGGAAACCCTTCTGTCAGTAATGGACTGGCAAACCCAAGGGGCAGCATTAACATGTGAAGGGCAATCGTTTGAAGTTTATGCATCTCCCTATTCATTGGGTTGCACAGAACAGGGGGAACTGGTTGTTGTTGAAAATGTGGGAGTACTTGAAAGTACCGACATATCGGGCAAAATTGTTCTGCTGCACGGAACCATTGCTTCGGAGCAGATTATGCCCAAAAACTTTGTATTTTATAACCCCCCCGGGCACCAGCGCGTTGTGTCTCTGCTGGAAAAAGGAAAACCCAAAGCCCTGATATGTGCTACGGAACGACATGCTGCAACGGCCGGTGGGGTTTATCCGTTTCCTCTTTTCGAGGACGGTGATTTTAATTTGCCCTCCGTATACATGAAGGACACCGAAGGCGAAAAACTGCGTGCCTGTGCCGGAAAAACAGTTTACCTTGATTCAAAGGCTCTGCGAATCCCTGAAACCGCTTACAATATTGTCGCACGAAAGGGTGAAAAGAACAAGAAACGAATTGTTGTAACAGCTCATATCGATGCCAAAATTGGTACCCCGGGCGCTATCGACAACGCCACCGGAGTTACCGTTCTGCTTCTGCTTTCAGATTTACTAAAAAACTACAGCGGCAGCCATTGCATCGAGCTGGTGGCTTTTAATGGCGAAGATTATTATGCCGTTCCCGGACAAATGAAATACATCGAACAAAACCAGGGGGCTTTCGAAAACATCAGGCTGAATATTAACATCGATGGAGCAGGTTATAAAGAAGGACCTTCCTGCTTTTCTGCTTTTGATCTGCCCAAAAACATACAGGATGCCCTGAGAAAAGTCCTGCAGAATCAACCAGATATAGTTGAAGGACTGCCATGGGTACAGGGCGACCACAGCATTTTTATCCAGTACGGGTGCCCGGCCATTGCTGTCAGTTCCAACTGGTTCGTCGAAAATATCGATAGCCAGGATATTACCCATACTCCCAAAGATAACCTGGAGATTGTAAATTATGAGCGGGTAGCCCAATGTGCTGCGGCTGTTAAAGAACTTTGTACATTTGATTAAAAGCAACCTTTTTATTGCTGACATCATCTTACAGAAAAGAACATTAAAATGTTTAAAAATTGGGCTGTCATTTTAATTGTCATTTTGTTGTCAGGATGTGAAAGAAATGAATTTGATTTTTCAGGGCCGGACTCACAGATTGCTTTTATTTCAAGGCGCACCCAAAACAGTGCCCAATGGAGCTTAATGTCAATGAATTTTGACGGTACGGAACAAAAAGAAATTACCAGTCTGCCTGTCCGGTGCGAAAAGCCGGTTGTTTCCAATTCAGGCAAGACCATTCTTTTTGTTCATTATACCGATGATAATTTCTATGAATTGTATTCCATAAACACCGATGGGTCAAACTTAGTCCTGATCGACAGGGCAAACAGGTATTGCGGTTCGCCTGACTGGTCGGACGACGACAGCAAAATTATCTATTCAAGAAATCGCGATGAATCTGCCGATGAAAAAGACCTTGTCGTTTACGATGTTTTTTCCAAAGAAAAGAAGGTGGTGGCAACTGGCGGAGATCATTCATGTGCCAGGTTTTCGGGCAATGATAATAATGCATACTGCCATAGAACCGGTTCCCAATGTGACATTTATATTATGAATGCCAATGGGGGGAATAAACAGTTGGTCGTTCAAAACGGATGGAATCCTGTTTGGTCGCCGGATGGGGAAAGAATTTTGTATCAGTCGGCAATTGATGATGGAAGTGCGCAAATTTTTATTGCAAATGCCGATGGTTCAGGGACAAAACAATTGACTTCAACCCGGTCGTCGAGGGTTTGGCCCGGTTGGGCACCTAATGGAAACGGAGAACCTGTCTGGACCCCCGATGGAAAAAAAATTGTGTATGTTTCCTGGCAGGATGAAGATCCTGAAATTTACAGTATGAAACCCGATGGTTCAAATAAAATTAAATTAACAAGCACGGACGAAAGAGATGAGAATCCGGTAGTAACCCGCGATGGTAAATTTATCCTTTTTACTTCAAAAAGAAACATGGAGATGGATGCAGAAATCTATATCATGACGGTTGACGGCAAAAATCAAAAACCGTTAACAAACCACTACAATTCCGATATTTATCCGGTAGAAATCAATTTTTAGAATGTCGTTCCCTGACTGTTAGCCCATTAGCGGAGGTGGCCTGTTTCATGAACCGTGCTTTCCAGCCAGGTTATTCTGTATCAAATGCACCGACATGATCCCTTTTTCATACTTCAGAATTCCTGAAGATTTTGCTTCGAATTTGAACAATGAAGTACTGGATTTATTTGCCTCACCGGATGACGTTACCTTCGTACCTCCAACTTTTGCCTTTACTTCTTTATTGCAACTACTGTTACACCTTCATGTTTTGCCCATGTTATTTTTGTATTTAACTGGAGGTTTATTCGTGGTAAATTCGTAAAATTACGAGTTTACTACGAATAAACCCCGAATTAACCCCGAATTAACCACGAATAATACAGGTCTAACCCCCTAACTTGATTTTTTGTTTATCTGCTGATAATTTACGCAGAATCATAATTGGTGCTTTTTTACGTAAATTCTTTTTTACGTGAACGAAAGCTTATTCAATCCGGCAGATATCAAATAAAAAAATAGCTGAATATCCTGCGAATGAAAGAAAAGTTTATACATTTGCTTTCGGAGAGGACGTAATTTCAATTTTATTTATTTGGACACATGGTTGATAATTGTTGTCAGCTGTAATCTTTACCAATTAAAGATAGGCTTTTATCCATGTAAGGCAACGGGGACATATTAACCCGGGCGGTGCAGGATGAAGGGCTTGTAATAGTTTAAAGCTGTCAACACTTTAGGTTTCCGGTTTCCGAAACCAATTTTTTACTGGATTCAAACGTGAAGTGCAATATGACAGGCAACTGGTTATTAATGATTCTGTTTGTTGTTTACCCCATGGTTGTTGTAATATTCAACCGGATCATCAAAAATGGCATACCCTGCAAAAGAAGCAGGAAAGAATTTTTAATTAAAAATGAGTATGTAAACAAGTTGTTGTATTTGATGATGCCTGTGCTGGTGTTGCACCTCGAGTTGATGTTGTATTATTCAGGATATCGTTTTGATGAAATCAACATCTGGATACTTATTATACTGGGCTTTTTGCAAAGCTATGTGTTTGTGGCATCGATTTTTTGTTTTTACCAGTTTTTTACAGAATTGAAAACATCGGGGGAACAGCTAAGCGATTAATCATCTGACGTTATCCCGGCCTGTCAGCCGGCAGCCAGTTCCTTTATGTCTTTTATTTCAAGTACCTGTTTCTGGTAGCCGCTCAACGCGCTGTTTATCATAGCGGATGCCACTTCCTGCAGGGTGAGGATATTGCGGGGAAATACAATCCTGAATACAGGGATCAGTTTAGCTGCCATCCGGTAAACCGGTTTAAGGTGTTGTTGCCCCGCAGTGGGTTCCATTACTCCGGGACGAAAGTTGTAAGCTTTTATTCCAGGCAGCTGCATCAGATCGTTTTCTGTTTTGCCCTTAACACGTGCCCACATCAGCTTTCCGTTTTCCGCGCTGTCGGTACCCTGGCCCGAGATGTAACAAAAAACAAGTCCTGGATTCAATGCCGCCAGTATTTTTGCAAAATGCAGGGTGGTATCGTACGTAATGCGGGTGTACTGGGCTTCCTTCATACCCAGTGAACTGACACCTGCACAAAAAAAGCAGGCATTGTACCCCTTAAGATCGGCTTCTGTAGTTTCAAGTTGCATGAAATCAGGTACAATGAGTTCTTTTAGTTTGGAATGTTTTATGCCGGAAGGATGTCTTGCTGCACTCAGTACCTGTTTCACATTTTTGTTTTCGAGGCATTCAAGCAGGACGCCTTCACCAACCATGCCTGTAGTTCCGGTCACAATCACTTTCAGTTCCATTGTAATCGCTTTAAGTTGTTTGTTTTATTCACTCTCGCAGGGTTCAATCCTGATTCCCCAAAATTTGTTTTGGGATCAGAGTAAAGGTACATCATATAAAAACAATCTGTCTGTATTTCCTGATGAAAATCAAGGTTATACCAGGTCAAATGGTGGCTTGCCAGGCATTTATGAATTTTAATATTTCTAATTTATAACATATGTTTGTATTTTATTAAATTCGTATTAATTTTAACCTGTTGATTAATAGGTTTGCCCAAAAGGAGATGAATTTACAGGGCTTTCGGTTACCAAACCTGTTTATTGATGTTTCGGGCTTTAAATAAACTGTTCATTCAACAAAAGAATGAAATTCGGCTACTGTATGAAAACCCAATCCTTTGTATTTCAATTGCTGTTGATTTTTGCAGGTTTCGCATGCAGCACTGATCCGGGCAACCCGGAGGCTGTAGATTTAGAGGCCGGCTGGTTTGCTTCATCGCCTCAGAACCTGTATTTTTTAAATACCGGGTACGACGATTACAACATGAACATTTATTTTGCGGGCCAGGTGCTCGATTTGTACTATTCGACAAACAAGGCATCGATGGGCAATGAATTTGACATTACAAGCCGCAGGCTTGAAGCAGGTGTTAATTCCGATACCCGGCAGTTTACCTTTGGGGTTTCTTCTGCACAACCAACCTATGCCTGGAAATTGTTGCCTAAAATTAATACGGATTCTGATGAATTGGGCCCCTTTTCGTTTTACAGCGATGCAAAGGGTACTCCACTTACCAGGTGGTATTTCTTTTATGCCAGCAATGAACCCGGTAATTTTGATATCCGCTTTGCATACACCGAAGCGGGCGACTGGCAAGGCAACGGTGCCGGTCAACAGATTTTCGGGCCTTACGATGCATCGCTGCTGAATTCGCAATCCGATGATTTTTATCCCACAATAAATGCAACCCGTTCCAGGATCTATTTTTCATCAAACCGTGAAGGGGTATATGACATTTATGATGTTGACATAGGTGCGGGTAATATCGTTAATATTTTGCAGGAGGGAACAGCTGTACCTTCAAAAAATGGCATTCTTTCGGGACCCGATGATGATAAATGCCCTTACATAAAAGGAAACCTGATGGTGTTTGCTTCAAACCGTGCTTCCGGTTACGGGGGGTACGATCTGTGGTATTCAGTTTTTGAAAACGGAACATGGCGGGAACCACAAAATTTTGGGCCTGAAATAAATACAGCGTATGATGAATACCGGCCGGTGGTTGAATTCATTCCGGATTCGAACAACGACCTGATGATTTTTTCGTCGAACCGGCCGGGGGGCAGGGGTGGTTTTGATTTATATTATACGGGCATTCCAAAAATGACAGGTGAATAAAAATTCGTTTCGTTGTGAAAAATTAAGCAGGATTGAATTGAATGCAGGGCATGTAAATTATGCGGAAAGGGTATGTTTAACGGCACTGATAATTTTTACCGGGATTTGTTTGACTGCTTAACAAAATGCTTTAATTTTAATTCCATCTAAATAAATGCTGGTTTTGTGGTAAAATGCGGTAACATTTAAATGAAAATAAAATGGCTAAAATATTTTTGAACGCAAAGCACTGGCACATATTTACATTAGCCTTTGCACTGCCGTTTACTTTTCAGGTAGTGTTGGTGCCCATGTTTGCAGTTGGTAATGATCCCACTATCCTTTTAAAAGTGATGCCGGCAATACTTGCATTGCTTATTGTTGGGTTTTTTGGCTGGCTCTGGTCGATAGCAGTCGGACTTCAATCAAAGATTCCTGCAGGCATCGGGATGAATATAAACCGGTTTAAACTGTTTTTCTTTATCCCCCTTGTTTATCTTGTTTTGATTTTAATGTTCATTGCATTTGGAACAGGGGGACTGGCTGAAGGCGGAAAGGGGCCGGATTCGGCTACCATTGCACTGATCGTTGGAATTGTTGTCCCCATTCATTTATTTGCAATCTTCTGTATTTTTTACTGCCTGTTTTTTGTTGCCAAAACCTTTAAGACCGTCGAATTGCAGGCAGAGGTTAACTTTTCCGATTTTGCCGGAGAGTTTTTCCTTTTCTGGTTTTATCCGATTGGGGTATGGATCCTGCAGCCAAAGATAAACAGGATGGTGAAAGCGAAGTCCCTGGATTAATTTTTCGTGAGGCTTAGTCATCTTCTATTGTATATGTAACCATGCAAATGGACTGGTAGAATCGGTTTTTTATTTAATATTGTGAATTGAAGAAATATTGAATCTGTTATAATATAGAACTGATATATAAAGAGCCTTATGAAACAATCGATTTTTGGTATATTAAGTTTGCTGCTTATTCTTTTTTACAGTTGCAAAAAGGATGAACCGGATCCGATGGAAGTGCTGTTCAATACGGTTACAACCGGCACCTGGTACATATCGGAAGTAACTATTGGCGATACGGATCTTACGTCTCAGTTTGAACCGTACTCACTGACATTTACCCGGGAGAAAGACCCGGAAAGTCCACAGCAGGAGTTTAACAGGTTGATATTATCGGATGGCAGCAACATCGTGTTGGGGACCTGGATTTTTATGGCCGCCGGTCCCGGGGAAGAGTATAAAACATTTCTTTCAACTGCTTTTGTGAACAACAGTGGCTTTCAGCCCATTTCAGCACGCTGGGGAGTGAAGTCCTATTCTGATAATAGAATTGAACTTATAAAACCTTCGGAGGAGTTCAGTACCGATACCCGCTTGATGGTGCTTGTAAAACAGTAACAGCTTTACAGTCTTTGGAATCTGATATGCTGTTAAAGATTGACAATCAGTGCCCTGGCCCACAGTGTAAGCCTGTATTCCAGGATAACCGATATTCCCTGCAAGTATAAAAACAGCAGAATCTTCTTCTTAACCCCTTCACTCATTCACTCACTCCCTTATTCACTTATTCCTTCATTTTTTTCTAATTTTGCACAATGCAATTCAAGATAGTATCGGATTACAAACCCACAGGCGATCAGCCGGAAGCCATTCGGCAGCTGACCGAAGGCCTTCGGGAGGGAGAACGGTTTCAGACCCTGCTGGGGGTGACCGGCTCAGGGAAAACATTTACAATGGCCAATGTGATTGAGAATGTGCAGCGGCCCACACTCATACTGAGTCACAATAAAACGCTGGCTGCGCAGCTTTACGGGGAAATGAAACAGTTTTTTCCCGAAAATGCGGTGGAATATTTCGTATCGTACTACGACTATTACCAGCCTGAGGCTTACATGCCCACTACCGATACTTACATCGAGAAGGACCTTTCGATTAACCAGGACATAGAAAAGCTGCGGCTGAGTACTACCTCATCCCTGCTTTCGGGCCGGCGTGATGTGATTGTGGTTTCTTCCGTTTCGTGCCTGTATGGTATTGGCAATCCGGACGACTTCCATGCCAACATTACTACCCTGAAGGTGGGGCAGACGGTTTCGCGGAACGGCATGCTCCATTCACTGGTTGATGCCCTTTATTCACGCAGTGAGGTTGATTTCAAGCGGGGGACTTTCAGGGTAAAAGGGGATACTGTGGATATTTACCCGGCTTATGCTGATTCAGCCATACGTGTGGTTTTTTGGGGCGATGAGATAGAAGAAATTGCTGGTTTTGATCCGCTCACGGGGCATACAATCAGCACAATGCAGGAGGTGGTGATCTATCCTGCCAATATTTTTGTAACAACCAGGGCGCGGATGCAGTCGGCCATCCATCGCATACAGGACGACCTTGTGAAACAGGTTGAATATTTTAAGGAGATTGGCAAGCCGCTGGAGGCAAAACGGATTTTGGAAAGGGTGGAGTACGATATGGAGATGATGCGCGAGTTGGGTTATTGTCCGGGTATTGAAAATTATTCGCGGTATTTTGATGGCCGGCCTCCCGGTACACGGCCTTTTTGCCTGCTGGATTATTTTCCGGATGATTTTCTCACAATACTGGACGAAAGCCATGTGACAATTCCACAGATCAGAGCCATGTTCGGGGGGGACAATTCGCGCAAAACCACCCTTGTTGAATATGGGTTCCGGCTTCCGGCTGCCATGGACAACCGCCCCCTGAAATTTGAGGAGTTTGAAAACCTGACAGGGCAAACAGTATATGTGAGCGCTACCCCGGCCGATTATGAACTGGAGAAATGCGAAGGGGTGGTGGTGGAACAGATTATCAGGCCTACAGGACTTCTTGATCCATTGATTGATGTGCGTCCGAGTGCGAACCAGATCGATGACCTGATGCACGAAATAAGCCTGCGTACCGAACGAAACGAGCGGGTGCTGGTAACCACCCTTACCAAACGCATGGCCGAGGAGCTTTCGAAATACCTGCTGAACATGGGCGTTAAAACCCGGTACATCCATTCGGATGTGGATACCCTGGAGCGGGTGGAAATAATGGAACTGTTGCGCAGGGGCGAGTTTGATGTGCTGGTGGGGATCAACCTGTTGCGTGAGGGGCTCGATTTACCCGAAGTGTCGTTGGTGGCGATTCTTGATGCCGATAAGGAAGGATTCCTGCGTTCGGAACGTTCGCTTACGCAAACAGCAGGTCGGGCCGCACGTAACCTGGAAGGCAGGGTTATTATGTATGCCGATAAAATTACGAATTCAATGCAGCGCACAATTGATTCAACAAACTACCGGCGCGAAAAGCAGATGAAGTATAACATCGAAAACAACATCATCCCTGCACAAATAGTAAAACCTACCCGTGAAATTATCGGATACGAATTCAGGGGAGGCAGTAAACCGGCAGGCTATGGTGATTCAGGTTTGCCTGATGTGGCAGCAGATCCTGTAGTTCAGTACATGAACATTGAAGGGCTTGAAAAAACGATTGAGAAAACAAAAAAACAGATGAAAGCTGCTGCCAAAGAACTTGATTTTATTGAAGCTGCCCGGTTGCGCGATGAGATGTTTGCCTTCGAACGGCTGTTGAATGAAAAGAAAAACCAGCCGGTTTAATCAATATAAGAATCCGTTGCATCTCGCTGAATAAATTGAGATCTGAATTCCTTCAAACGAAATCTGTATTGCTTAATTCTTCCTTTAGCCGATCATTTTCAACTGATTGACCTGGTCTGGCTTGTTGTTTTCGTGTCAGATTTCAGTACTTCTGAATTGCTGAGCCTACTTTCCGTTTGCAGATAGCAGGTAATAAATGATGATTATTTAATAATTTTATAAACAATTCCATATATTTGATAATCAGTTCGCAATATCGCCATAAGGTAAGCCGGATGCAAATCCTGTGGATTAATTAAACTGTTCAATTCTTGGGTTGGTTTGAATAAAGTGTATTTTTACCGCGAAATTAAACAGGAAATGGAAGTTTCTATAAAGCAAATTGGAAATAAAGTAAAAACCATTTTAATCAGACCAGCATCCTTTTGGAAGAATGAAAGATTGGAGCCTACCGGTACGCAACAGCTTTTTGCCGGATATTTTCTCCCTCTGGTTTTACTTACAGGTGCAGCAGAATTTGCCGGACAACTGCTGAAGGGAGCAGGGTTTTACCTGATGTATCCTTTCATGCGGGGTATGCGTGAAATTATCCTTTTTCTTTTATTGTATGTTGTATCGGTATTCATGGCCAATCAGCTTATAAAAGCATTTGGCGGGAAAAAAGATTTATGTGCTGTTCGCCGGTTAGTGGGCTTTAGTATGGTACCGGTTTTACTGGTTTCTGCTGTAACCAACTTATTTCCGTTCTTATATGTGCTTGAAATTTTGGGGTTCTACAGCTTCTTTGTTTTCATGACCGGAGCGGAAGAGTTGCTTATTTTTCCTGACAATAAGAAAAACAGGTATGTTCTGATCACCTTATTTGCCATCTTTTTTGTTTTCAGTTTTCTGAGCATTTTCCTGTCACGACTGGTCGCTTCATTTATTTAAGTTTGTGTCTTTTCCGGATATCGGGCCTGGAAAAAACCATCTGAATAAGCCTGGATCTTTTTTCGGTTACTTTAACAGTCGTAGTGCGTTTTTGCTTTTTCCTTATTATTTTTGTTGGTGAATTCTTCAATTAAAACATTAGGCTCATATTGTGGCACATCCAAAAGCAAATATCAACATCAAGAACAAAAAGGCATCTTTTGAATACGAACTGATAGAGAAGATTGTGGCAGGAATGCAGCTTACCGGTACCGAGATCAAATCAATCCGCAATGGTAAGGTGAGTATGAACGATGGCTACTGTCAGTTTCATGGAGGGGAATTATTTGCCAAAAACATACACATATCGGAGTACGAGTTGGGAAACATCAATAACCACCCGGCCAAACGCGACCGGAAACTCCTGCTGACCAAAAGGGAGCTGGAAAAACTGGAACGCAAGCTCAAAGAATCGGGTTTTACAATTGTACCCACCCGGATGTTTATTAACGACAGGGGAATTGCCAAGCTGGAAATTGCCCTGGCCCGGGGCAAGAAGCTTTACGATAAACGCGAGACTTTAAAACAGAAGGATTCGCGGCGGGAAATTGACCGGATGATGAAGCATTAAACTGAAATGCCGTTAGCACCCAATTTTTTGATTGTTATATAAAAGCATGACCCTGGCGAGCTTCATAAATAACGGGGCACTGGTTTTCGGTTTCCTGCCGTGAACGGAGGCAGAACTTCCGGTTTAAGCCACCTCCATGTTTTCCATTGGAATAATTTTATCTCCCTTGTATTTTAATAATAGATTGGCTACAGCCAGGGTATCTTTTTCGCAATAGCGAACGATGCGTTCGACATCTTTTTCTTCCCAGAATATTTTAGCTACCTGGCTGCCATCGATATCATCCTTTGGGGTGGGTATGTTGAACAGTTCACACATAAGCGAAAGAGAGGTGTAGTGTTTGTAGTCACCAAACTTCCAGAGTTGCAGGGTATCAATAAGCTGATCTTTTACCTCCCATGGTTTTGATCCGGCGATGTCGAAGATTTTTGGCAGCTGAAGGTTGTTTACAAGGGCCCTGCGTGCGATGTAGGGGTAATCGAACTCCTGTCCGTTATGGGCGCACAGCCTGCGTTTCCCGGCCTTTGCCAGGGCTTTAAGTGCATTGAAGAAGGAATGGATCAGGGTTTTTTCATCCTCATCGTAGAAAGATTTTACCCGAAAATAGAGATCGCCGTTTTTTTGGGTCACGTAACCGGCTGAGATGCATACGATCCGGCCGAATTCGGCATAGATTCCTGCCCTGTTGTACAACACTTCGGCCGGCTCGTCGTTTGTTGCCTGGAACCGCATTTTATGTTCCCAGAGCTGTTTCCACTTTTCATTTAATCCATTGTATTCTGATGCCAGCGGTACTGTTTCAATGTCAATAAATATGATTTCTTCAATTGAGATATTTTCAAGCATTCTGATTATTTTAAAGTATGGTTGATATGGTTTGTCAGGATATTAATTGCAACCTGGTTCATTCCTCCCTGGGGAATGATGATATCGGCAAAACGTTTGGATGGTTCAATAAACTGCAGGTGACTGGGCCGTACGGTTTTCTCGTATCGATCGAG
>OBJA01001362.1_pt1 | contig 17198 bp, 12 predicted proteins | sample 1519751 | NCBI WGS metagenome assembly OBJA01 (sample SAMEA3881238, study PRJEB22517) | soil metagenome | biome: lake sediment; feature: soda lake sediment; material: sediment, water from around vicinity | place: India | collected 2013-12-23 | depth 3 m | reverse complement strand
GCGGCCACCTCGGAGGCGGGCAAGGATGCCCGCCGAGAATGAGCCGCTGCCGGCTGCAGCGCCACCCGCCCCCCGGGCCACAACCAACGACTTTGCCGGGACGTCAGACAACAGGGTGCTTGCCTGTGGCCCGGAATTACGGTAAAAACCACGGCCATGTACCAGTTGATTTCCCAATTCGAGCCCGCCGGCGATCAGCCCCGGGCCATCGAACTCTTGAGCCGGGGGGTGACCCAGGGAGCGCCCCATCAGGTGCTGCTGGGGGTCACCGGCTCGGGCAAAACCTTCACCATGGCCCGGGTAATCGCCGCCACCGCCCGCCCGGCCCTGATCCTGGCTCCCAACAAGACCCTGGCCGCCCAGCTTTACTCCGAATTCCGGGAGCTGTTCCCCCATAACGCGGTGGAGTATTTCGTCAGCTACTACGATTACTACCAGCCCGAGGCCTATATCCCCCAGAGCGACACCTATATAGAAAAAGATTCGGCCATCAACGACACCATCGACAAGATGCGCCATGGGGCCACCCGGGCCCTGCTCACCCGCCGGGACGTGATCATCGTCGCCTCGGTCTCCTGCATCTACGGCCTGGGCTCGCCGGAAGAATATTTGAATATGCACCTGGCCCTCAAGGTGGGCGAGGATTACCCGCCCATCGAAATCCAGCGCCGGCTGGTTCACCTGCTTTACGAGCGCAACGACTACTCCTTCCACCGGGGCACCTTCCGGGTGCGGGGCGATGTGATCGAGATCTTTCCGGTCCACGAGGAGGACCGGGCCCTGCGGGTGGAGCTGTTCGGAGACACCATCGAGGCCATCCGCGAGGTGGACCCGCTGCGGGGGGTGGTCCACCGCGATCTGGACGAGGCCACGGTCTTCCCCGGCAGCCACTTCGTCACCTCCAAGGAACGCCAGCAGCAGGCCATCATCACCATCAAGGCCGAACTGACGGAGCGGCTGGCCGAGCTTAACGGGCAAAAGCGGCTGCTGGAGGCCCAGCGCCTGGAGTAGCGCACCAACTTCGACCTGGAAATGCTGGCCGAGCTGGGCTACTGCCACGGCATCGAAAACTACAGCCGCCACTTCACCGGCCGCCCCCCCGGCGCTCCGCCCCCCACCCTGCTGGACTATTTCCCCGATGACTTTCTGCTCTTCATCGACGAGTCCCACGTGGCGGTGCCCCAGGTGCGGGGGATGTACCGGGGGGACCGTTCCCGCAAGGAAACCCTGGTGGAGTACGGTTTCCGCCTGCCCTCGGCCCTGGACAACCGCCCCCTGACCTTCGAGGAGTTCAGCGCCCGCCTCAACCAGACCGTCTACGTCTCCGCCACCCCCGGCGATTACGAGCTGACCACGGCCCAGGGCCGGGTGGTGGAACAGATTATCCGGCCCACCGGCCTGATGGACCCCCAAATCGAGGTCCGGCCGGCCCGGAGCCAGGTGGATGACCTGCTGGGAGAAATCCGGCTGCGGGCCCAGCGCGACGAGGCGGTCCTGATCACCACCCTGACCAAACGAATGGCCGAGGATCTCTGCGAATATTATGAAAAGCTGGGGGTGCGGGTCCGTTATCTCCACTCCGACATCAAGACCCTGGAACGGATGGAGCTGATTCGCGACCTGCGCCGCCGGGAGTACGACGTCCTGGTGGGGATCAACCTGCTGCGGGAGGGGCTGGATATTCCCGAGGTCTCGCTGGTGGCGGTGCTGGACGCCGACAAGGAAGGTTTCTTACGCAGCGAACGTTCCCTGATCCAGACCTGCGGCCGGGCGGCCCGTAACGCCGAGGGCCTGGTGATCCTCTACGGGGACAAGATCAGCGAGGCCATGGCCGCCACCATCGCCGAAACCCGGCGGCGGCGGGCCATCCAGGACCAGTACAACCAGGAGCACGGGATCACCCCGGCCACCATCCGCTCCCGGATCAAGGACATCATGGCCACCATTTACGAACGGGATTACGCCACCGTCGAACTGCCGGCCGCCACCACCGCCGCCGCCGAGGAACAGCCGGTGTTCCGCAGCCGCGAGGAGCTGCGCAAGGAGATCAAGGAGTTGGAAAAGGCCATGCGCCAGGCCGCCAAGGAGCTGGCCTTCGAAGAGGCCGCCGACCTGCGGGACCGGCTCAAGGCCCTGAAAGATGAGGAACTGCAATGGTAATTGAAAAAAACTTTGATATTTCTTTCATTGCCGACCTGGCCCTGCGAGAAAAACAGATTCAGCAAAATTATCGCCCGATCATTGCCGTCCACAAATGGTTTGCCCGCCGGCCCGGCACCTTGTTCAGGGGACTTCTGCTGGCGGAATTCACCAACCAGTCTTTGGCGCAGACATTTTACCGGGCCAACGATTTGCGGGGGATCAAAATTGCCGATCCCTTCATGGGCGGCGGCACTCCCCTGATCGAAGCCAACCGGGTGGGCTGCGAGATCACCGGGTTTGACATCAACCCCATGGCTTACTGGATCGTCAAGCAGGAGATCGAACACCTGGACCTGGCGGCTTACGACCGGGCCGCCAATACGCTTTTAGACACTCTCGCCAAAGAAGTTGGCAGGTTTTACCAAACCCGCTGCACCAAATGCGGCGACGACGAGGCCTCGGTAAAATATTTCCTGTGGGTAAAAACCGGCATCTGCCGGGAATGCGGAAAAGATCTCGACCTTTTTCCCGGCTACCTGGTGGCAGCCGACTCCCGCCATCCGCAAAACGTGATTTACTGCTCGTCCTGCCACCAACTCAACGAAAAGGCTGACCGGAAAAACCCCGGCTCCTGCGACCACTGCGGCGCTCTCCTGAGCATTGTCGGCCCGGCCAAACGCAACCGCTGTTCCTGCCCCGGTTGCGGCCACTTGCACACTTTTCCGGGCCAGGCTGCCGAGCCCCCCCGGCACCGGCTGTTCGCCCTGGAATATCATTGTCCCAAGTGCAAGGCGGGACATACCGGCCGCTTTTTCAAGACCCCGGACCACCAGGATCTTGCCCTGCTCCGGCAAGCTGAGGAACACTGGCACGGCACCACCCCCCGCCACGTTCCCGATGACCTCATCCCCACCGGTGATGAAACCAATCGTTTGTTGCGCTGGGGCTACCGCTATTACCGGCAAATGTTCAATCCTCGCCAGCTTCTGGGCCTGGAAAGGGCGGCCGCGATAATTGCCGCAATGCCGGAAGAGCGGGTACGCAACGCCCTGGCAACCAATTTTTCCGACCTGCTGCGTTACCAGAACATGCTCTGCCGCTACGACACCACGGCCCTCAAGTCACTGGACATCTTCTCGGTTCACGGCTTTCCGGTGGGGCTGGTGCAGTGCGAATCAAACCTGTTGGGCATTCTTGACTCCCGCCGCAAAGCCTGCGTCGGCAGCGGCGGCTGGTTGAATATCATCGAAAAATTCCGCAAAGCTAAAAAGTTTTGTGACCACCCTTTCGAGGTCAGACACCTGACCGGGAAAAAAGAAATTGTACCGATTGCCGGCGAATGGATCGGCGACGATCCCAACGGCAGAACCGGCGCCCGCAAACGGAAGGTGCAACTGCATTGCCGCGATGCAGCCCTGACCAACCTGCCCCCCTCTTCTCTGGATGCGGTCTTCACCGACCCCCCCTACTTCGGCAATGTGCAGTACGCCGAGTTGATGGACTTTTGCTATGTCTGGCTGCGCCGGCTCGCAGGAGCAGGCAACCCGGCCTTCGCCGGCATCTCCACCCGCAACGCCCAGGAACTGACCGGCAACAATGACATGAAGCGGGGAATCGATCATTTCACGCAAGGACTTTCCGCCGTCCTGCAAAAAATGGCGCTGGCCCTCAAGCCGGGCGCGCCGTTGGCCTTCACTTATCACCATAACGACATCAAGGCTTACTACCCACTGGCTGTGGCCATTCTGGACTCCGGCCTCACCTGTTCTGCAACCCTGCCCTGCCCGGCCGAAATGGGGGCTTCCATTCATATCAGCGGCACCGGCTCCTCCATCGTCGACACCATATTCGTCTGCCGCTCCACCGGCACTGTTCCCCGGCATCTGCTGGTGGATTCAATCGCCGACCTCGCACCTGTAATCGAGGAGGATCTGGCAAAACTCAGGGCCGGCAAGGTTAAGCCCAGCAAGGGCGACATCCGCTGTATCAGCTATGGCCATCTTATCCGCATGGCAATCTGGAATCTCCGCCACAGCTGGGACCGCCAGGCCACGGTGGGCAAACGGCTGACCACCGTAGCCCAATGGCTTGCCAACTTCGGCAGCTGGAGTGAAGTGGAAAAATTGCTGTTTTCAGAAAGCAGAGAGCAACACCTTGCCACCCTGCCGACTATTCGAGAAGGAGAAGTGAAATATGAAAGTGCCGCCACGGAAATTCCCTTTTGAAGCAACTTTCGCCGAACTGGAGCAGGAAGCGGAGTGTTACGCGGATGCGGTGTTTTCGTGTCTGCAATCCGAGTTCATGGTAATGCCCAAAGGGGCGGGATTTGTCGAGTACGCCGACTTTGAAGACGGCTACGAGTATCTGAAAGCGGCAACCGGCGGATTTCGCAAATTCACAGCGGCCGAAATCATGCCGACCATTCTCGGCAAACCGGTGGTTTTGATAGTTTTGCGCTCCATGTTGGGGTTCACGCCCCCGGAGTGGGCCTACGTTACGTCCCAGCACACCGGGGTCAAGGTCAGCCAGGGCTTTACCAGAACCCTGGACCGCAAAATCAGGATCTCGCCGCAATCCCCGTTAACCAGCAAAGGGGTGGGCGGAGAAAGGATCATGGCGCTGCTGGAGACAGCCTGCAAGCTGCTCAACGAGGGAGCGCCACCGGTGGCCGAAGATCAACTGCACCGCCTGAACAAGGCAGACACCGGCCGGGGAATGGCAAGTATAAAGCAGTGCGCCGACCTGGGACTTCCGTATGCCATGCTGCTGTACGAGCGTTTCATCGGGCGTCCTTTCGCCGGTCACCGGGACTCGGTAAGCGAACTGATCGGCGACAGCCTGGAATCGGCCATTGAAGAGGTTCTGGTCAAGGCCGGCATCAGCTACCGTAAAACCAAAAGGGCCGAACGGATCGACGGCTTCGACCAGACTCCGGACTTTATCATCCCCAGCGAATTCAACCCCAAAGTTATCATTGAGGCCAAAATCACCGAAGATGACGGCACCGCCAGGGACAAGGTGACCCGCATCCAGCACTTGGGACAGCTCAGCCTGGCAGGAAGAACGTCGGACAACCCCAAATATGAGGTAATTGCCTGTATCGGCGGCAGGGGCTTCGGGGTCCGGCGGGAAGACATGAAAAAAATGATCCTGGCCACCAGAGGCAAAGTTTTCACCCTGAAAACCCTGGATCGCCTGGTTAGTCATTCACGTCTGCGGGAGTTCAAAACCAAATGAGCGTGACCTGCCGGCTTAGCATCGGCTGGGGAGGGCGGTTATGGCCATAAAAAATCCCCTGTTGCAGGCGGTGGCCCGGCGGCTGGCGCCGCCGCTTTACTGTGGCGTCAGCCGGGCGCTGTTCGCCAGTTGCCGGGTGGAGACCGTGGGCCGGGAGCATCTGGCCAACTGCCTGGCCGACCCGCCCTTTATTTCGGCCTGCTGGCATTACGCGGTTTTTTTTCATCTGCACCAGGTCCGGCGCCAGCAACTGGAGCTCGCCCCCGCCGCCCGCTGGATTCTGATGGTCTCGGCCAGCGACGATGCCGAGTTGCTCAGCGGCGCCTTGAAGATGATGGATGCCGATTTGGTGCGGGGCTCCCGCAGCCGGGGCGGAGTAGTGGCCCTCAAGGAGATGATCGCCAAGGTCCGGGCCGGGGCCAACGCCGGGATTATCGCCGACGGCTCCCAGGGGCCGCCCCGGATCGCCCAGGCCGGCGCCGTCCTGCTGGCCTCCCGCACCGGCACCCCCATCCTGCCTTCAGCCTGGGCCGCCGATCGCTGCTGGGTGCTGCGCAGTTGGGACCGCACCGTCATCCCCAAGCCCGGCGCCCGGATCAGCTACCATTACGGCGAACCTCTGCGGGTGCCGCCGGGGCTCAAAGGCGAGGCCCTGGAGGCAGAGCGATTGCGCCTGGAAGAGCGGCTCAACGCCCTCTACACCACGGCCTGGCAGACCTTCGATCTTGCCAAGCATTGAGCGGCAGCTCATCTTTCGGCCAACAGATCGGCTTGCGCTCCGTGCGCTTGCGTTCCGGAGGCTTGCGTTCCGGAATATGCGACACCGCCATGCTTGCCGCGACCTGCGCCGCGGCTCAACAATCAGCCGACTATTAGCCAACTTTGGCCGAAAGTTGCCGGCAACCGGCAATGTTCAGGAGGGCGGCGCCTGGCGTTCCCTGGCCTCTGCGGGGGCGGCCAAACGCACCGGGAAGGGATCGGTGGCGCTGCCGGTGTAGAGGCTGAGATGGGGGAAGGGAATTTCCACCCCGGCGGCGTCGAAGGCCTGCTTGATTTCCATTTGCAGGCTGTTACGCAAATCCAGAAAATTCTCCCGCTTGGCCCAGACCGAAAACTGGATTTCCTGGGCCGAATCGCCGAAGCCGTTGAAGATGAAGAGCGGCTTGGGCTCATCCAGGCAGAGGGTGTTGTTTTCGGCCACCGCCAGCAAGAGATCACGGACCCGGGCCATGTCTTCCTTGTAGGCCACGCCCAGCTTGAGATCCAGCCGGCGGATGGGGAAGCGGGTCAGGGTGGTGACCTGGCTTTTGACCAGGGTTTCGTTGGGAATCCGGACAAAGAGGTTATCGAAGGTGCGGATCTTGACCGAGAGCAGGTCGATGGCCAGCACCTCGCCCACCGTCTCCCCCACCTTGATCACGTCGCCCACCGCGAAGGGACGCTCTCCCAACAGAAAGAGACCGCTGATCAGGTTGGAAGCCGAGGTCTGGGAGGCAAAACCAAGGGCCACCGACAGCACCCCGGCGGCACCCAACAGCACCCCCAGGCTGAAGCCCAACTCCTTGAGGGCCGAGGCCACGAAGAGACCCAGGATCAAGTAGTAAGAAAGGCGGCGCAGAACCATGGCCAGATGGGCGTCGAAGCGGCGGCTGACCAGGCGCTGAACCAGGCGGGAGGCCAGGCGGGCCAGCAGCAGGCCCACCAGCAGGAAGAGCAGGGCCCGCATGATGCCCAGGGCCTGTTCGTTGGCGATCAACTGCCAGAATTGCTCAAGCACATCCCACCTCCAGCACAGTCTGCATAACCGAAAATCCGTACCGCCCGTTGGCGGCTCGGTGCCGATTCTTAACCAAGGTGGTCAGCCAGGCGCGGACACGGGCTACGAGGCGACAACCAGCAATCAACTCAGCCCAGGAAATCGCTGAACGCCCGGACCAGGCCACTCCGCCCCGCTTCCCGGCGGGGCGGGCTGAGGCGCCGGGCCTCCGGAGCCTGGGCCGGGGCGCCGACCACCACCTTGAAGCCGGCCAGTTCCTGGTCCGCCTCCCGGCTCAGCTGCACCGCCTCGGTCCAGAGTGCACCATCGGAATCGCCGTAAAGCCCCAGCAGGGGCACCGGCAGGTTGAGTTTTTCCAGGGGCAGGGGATTTTTAGCCCGGTTGATCACGGTCAGCGGAGTGATCGCCCGCTGGGCCCGGCGAGGCACCGTCGCCAACTGGCTGCGGGCGTGGGTACGGCCGGCGTAGCACAGTTCCCCTTCCCGGGTGGAGGGGCCGAACCAGGTATCGGAAAGCCGTTCACCGGCCACTTCCAGTAAGAGGCTCGGCGGCTCACCCACCTCCACCGCCAGCCAGACCGGGGTGCTGAGGTAGAGGGTGGCCTCCTCCCCCGCCGGCACGAAAACCGGCTGCCGGGAACGCACCACCACCGAGCGGTCGGCCAGCAAGGGCCGCAACCGAACCTGCTCCGGGCTTTCCCGGAAGACAAAACGCTCCCCGCCCTCTTCGGCCGGCATTTGCGCAAGCTCCACCAGCCGGCAGCGGGAAGGAGCGGATTCCGCCACCTCCCGATGTTGCAGCCAGAGCCACCAGCTATCGGCGGTGCGGAACAGCTCCAGAATCAAGGGGCCCAATTCCCAGCGCAGGCCGGCGGCCACCGCCACCCGGCGCGGCTCCCACCATTGCGCCCCCGGCAAGCAAGCGTCCATAGTTGCTTTCCCGATCAAATGATTTCCCGATCAGAAATCGTTCTTGGTCCACATTTCCGGGGTGAAACGCACGACCCGGTTGCGACCCTCCTCTTTGGCCCGATACAAGGCGACATCGGCGTACTTGATGGCCTGCCAGAAGCCGTCGGAATCACCGGGGAACTCGCTGACCCCGATGGAGATGGTCTTCTTAAGAACCGCTTCGCCGGCCCGCACCTGGAGTTGTTCAACCCGCTGGCGGATTTTTTCGGCCACCACCATGGACTCGCCGGGATCGATATCCAGCAGCAGCAACAAAAACTCCTCGCCGCCGAACCGAATGACCACATCGGCCTCCCGCACCGTGTTGCGCAGCACCACCGCCAATTCCTTCAAGACCTGGTCGCCCACGTCATGGCCATGATTGTCGTTGATTTGCTTGAAGTAATCAAGGTCGCAAATCAGCAGGCCCACCTGCTTGTTGCGCCGCACCACCCCGCTGAGCAACTGTTTGCCGTGGTCCTGGAGGAAGCGGCGATTGTAAAGCCCGGTCAGGGGGTCGATCATCGCCGAGTCGCGCAGGGTGTTCATCAGGCGCTTGGCCTCGATCACCGACAGCGACTGATTGATATAGGTTTCGGCCTTGAACAGTTTGCGGGCGGTGGCCTGCTCCAGCTTGGCCTTGGGGGCGGCGGCCGGCAGCACAAACTGCACCACCCCGCCGGTCTTGCCGGAGAGAAGCAGGGGCATGCAGACATGGCCCTGACCCTCCTCGGCCTTGAACTGGCGGCAGATGCCGGGATACTCGAAGGATGAAATATTGCGGCCGGTCTTGACCGCCCGGCAGAGGGTGCTGTCGGAGAGAATCTCCTCGTGGCAACAGAGGGCGTCGGTGCCAACCGTGAGGGGATGGGCTGGTCGCATCTCCTTTTTATTGCCGTCAACCTCGTAAATCATGTAGCGGTCCAACTCCAGATCGTCATGGAAGACCTCTCCCAAGCGGCAATAAACCTCGTCCAGGGAGCCGTCCTCCTCGATCACCTTCTTGTAGACCGTCATCCCGTAGACCGAGTCGATCAGGGCGTTGAATTTCTGGGAAAGATCGCCGATTTCGTCCCGGGAGTGGATCACCACCTTCTGGGCCTGATCGATGTCGCCGGTGCCCAATGATTCGATCTGGTCGATAATGGTGGCGATGGGCTGGTGAAAAGCCACGACAATCCAGCGAACAAAAAGCAACATCAAGGCAACGGCGAAGACCAGCACCACCAAAATCACGTGCACCGAATTGCGGATAATATGATAAATCTGCTCGTTGATGGTCCGGTATTCGGCATCCACCCTCCGGGCGTGGGCGGCGGAAAGCTCCATGGCCTGCTGAATCCGTGCGACCACCGTCCCGTGGGCGGCGAGTAGATCCTGCGCTTCCCGGCTCAAGCCTTGCAGGGCGTCGCGCTTGCCGAGGTAAAACTGATCAAGTTCCCGTTCAAGCTTGCCGCTGAGTTCCAGCATCTGCTGCAAATAGAGCCGCCCTTCGGGATTGCTCTTGGCCATAGTCTGGAGAATTTGCTCCACCACGGTGCCGAAACGCTGATCCTCGCTCTGCAGCAAACCCAGAGCGGCCACGGTTTCCCGCACCCCCTTGGCGTGTTCGCGGGCGCTCTCCATCCCGGCCTGGACCACCGTGGAATTTTCCGCCTCCAGTACCAGGGCGAGATCCCGCTCCAGGCTGTGAAGCTTGGTCATCACCGCCAGGATTGCCTGGCGATAGGGCACCGAATTTTCCGAGACCTGGTGGTAGTAATAGTGGATGGCGGTCATGGAAACCACCCCGACTCCGGCAATGAAAAAGAACCAGAAGGCGGTGCCCAGGGCAAAAAGCAGGAATTTGCGTTTGATGGGCAAATCGACGAACATCAGCTTGCGCAGCAGCCGGCGGACCAGGCCGTCACCCGCCTCCCGCTTCTCCCCGCCCTGCCCGGCTCCCTGCTCGGTGCCGCCGCCCAGCCTGTCGCCTTTATCGGCAAAATCGGCAAACATAAATTTCCCTCCCGCGGACCGGAGAAGCGCGGACCACGAAAAATCCGGCCTCCGTTGCCCTTCTCATTGGATTCGTTACCGCAAAGTAGTAGCCGCCAACCGTGGCTTGTTAATGATAATTACTGCGACAGTCAAGCAATTTTGTCATTTTTGGTCAGATCAGGTTGGTCGGCGCGGGAAAATAGCGGGAGCGGCGGGGATGGGGCGGGGGCGGCCGGTCCGGGCGGCAGCGGTTGCAGGGGTACCCCAATTTCTGGTAACCGGGTTGCCTCCGGATTATTATCCGCAGCCGGCGGCAAGCTGGTCGGCGGCGGGCAGGGGGATCTCCACGATAAACCGGCTGCCCCGCCCCAACCCCTCGGATTCAGCCCGAATCCGGCCCCGGTGATCTTCGGCGATCCGGCGGCAAAGGGCCAGGCCCATGCCGGTGCCGGCGAAACGTTCGGCGGAGCTCAGTCGGCTGAAAAAGCGGAACAGGCGATCAATCTGGCCGGGCTCGATCCCCAGGCCGTTGTCGCTCACCACCACCCGCCAGATGGCGGGCGACTCAACCTCCGAGTCCACCGTCACCCGTGGCGGCCCGGCGCCGTCGCGATACTTCAGGGCGTTATCCAGCAGGTTCTGGAACAGCCGGACCAGTTCCTCCCGGCGCCCCTCCACCTCGGGCCACCGGCCGTTCACCGTCACTTCCGCCCGGACCTCGGAGATTTCCGGGGCCAGAAAGGCCAGGGCCTCCTCCACCAGCTCACGGGAAGCCAATCGGCATTTCGGCTTGCGCCCCAGGCGGGCGAACTCCAGCAGTGAGACGATCATCTGTTCCATCCGCCGCGCCCCGGCCAGGGCGAAGTGAAGATTGTCGCGCTGATCATCGCTCAAGGTCTCGCCCAGGCTGCGTTCCAGCAGTTGCAAATGGCCGCTGACCATCCGCAGGGGCTGGCGCATATCGTGGGAAACACTGTAGGCGAACTGTTCCAGGTCGGTATTGGAGCGCTTCAGCTCCAGCTCGTAGCGCTTGCGCTCGCTGAGATCAAGGAGAATGGCCACGATAAAAAGCCTGACCTCGTCACGGACCGGGAAAAAGTTGATGGCCAGCTCCCGCCCCTGGAGAAAAACCGGGCTGTCGGCCTCCACCCTGACCGCCTCCGTCCCGATTTCCGCCAGCAGCCGCCGGAGCCGCTCACCGTCCGTCGCCGAGAACAGAGAGAAAAAGTCACGCCCCAGCAACTCCTCCTCACTCTGTCGGCACAAACGGCAGGCGGCAACGTTGAGCTGAAAGATGCGGCCCTCGGGGGTCAGCTCCATCACCCCCTCACTCATTTCATCGAAGATGCACTGGTAGTGGCGCTGAACACAGAGCAACTCACTGGTGATCTGGCGCTTGTAGAGATCCTGCTTGCCGATCAGTTGGCCCTTGAGCTGGCCCAGGGTGCCGTTTTCCAAATGGGCCAGCACTTCGTCCAGGTGGTGCTCGGTGGCCCGGAACGGCCCCTTGGCGATGCAGACATCGGCACCCACCGCCAACACATAATCCTCATCCTCGACATCGGAGTAAACCACCAGGGGCAGGGCGGCCAACTGCGGCCGGCTGCGAACGATCCGACAGAGCTTGTCGCCGCTGATGTTGGGCATCACCAGATCGATGATTGCCAGATCCAGGAGCTGGCGGTCGATTATCTCCAGGGCCGCCAGGCCGTCCTCGGCGGTGAATACCCGGTGGCCGCGGCCCTCGAGAAAGACGGCCAGCATCTTGAGAACCACCGGGTTGTTGTCCACCACCAGGATATTTTTCATCGCCGCGCCTCCTCCCCCTCCCCTGCCCAAAATCGGGAAAGCCTGGCAATGGCGGCGTTGAGCTCCTCCATGTACATGGGCTTGACGATATAGTCGGCAGCCCCCAGTTCCCTGGTCTGCACCTTGTCCTCGGGGGCATCGGAGGTGGAAAAGATCACCACCGGAATATCACGCAGGGCGGGATCGGCCTTGACCTCGGCCAGAAAGACCCGGCCATCCATCCGGGGCATATTGAGATCCAACAGAATCAGCCGGGGCCGCGGGGCCTCTCTGTGGGCGCCCTGGCGGCGCAGGTATTCCAGGGCCTCGATTCCGTCCAAGACATGGCGCAAATCAACCGCCATGTCGTTGTCGGCGAAAGCGGCCTTGGCCAGGTAGGCGTCGGCTTCGTCATCCTCGACAATCAATACCGGCACCATGGGGACTGCGCTGTCCAGCGTTTCGTTCATGGGGCGCACCTCTGTAGTGTGTCCATTGCGATTATCCATCGGTACCCTGCAAAATCATCAGGGAACAGCAAGCTACAAAATGGCACCAGCAACGTCAATAGCGGAAAATCGGTAAGCGTTCAGCAGCACCGCAGCGGCAGGCTGAACCAGAAAACGGAGCCCTGGCCGGGACCGGCCGACTCAACCCCCAGTTCGCCCCGATGATGCTCAACAATCCGCCGGCAAAGGGCCAGTCCCAGCCCGGTTCCCTCATAGCGGCCCCGGGGCTGCAGGCGGGAAAAGACCTTGAACAGGCGATGGGCCTGTTCCGGCTCCACCCCGATCCCGTTATCCCGAACACTCACCCGCCAGGTGTTGCCGCTGACCCGCGACTCAATCTCAATCACCGGCTTAACCCCCTCCGCCACGTACTTGACGGCATTGCCCAGCAGGTTTTGCCAGAGCCGCACCAGTTGGTCCCGATCCGCCACCAGTTGGGGCCAGTCGCCGCTGATGGTCAGTTCCGCCCCGCTGGCCTCCAACTCCGGGGCCAGGAAGCGGCGGGCCTCCTCCAGGGTTTCCCGGCCGGCCAACAGGGTAAAGGCCGCCTCCCGGCGCCCCAGCCGTGAATATTCCAATAACCCCTGGATCATCTGATCCAGGCGGTCGGCGCCGGCGATGGCCTGGGCGAAAAAGTCCCGCTGTTCCTCAGCCAGCCGCTCATCGGGCAGACTTTTCCTGAGCAGTTGCAGGAAACCGGCCACCATCCGTAAAGGCTGGCGCAGGTCGTGGGAGACGGCGTAGGCAAAATGCTCCAGATCGGCATTGGAACGCTGCAGCTCCGCCTCCACCGCTTTACGGCCGGTGATGTCCTGGAACACCACCACCGCCCCCACCAACTTCTTCCCCACCTGCATCGGGCTGACCACCAGCTCCACCGGAAACCCGGTGCCGTCCTTGCGAAAAAACCACTCCTCCAACTGGCGGCTGCGGCCGTCCTGCAGGGTCTGATGAATGGGACACTCCTCGTGGGGATAGGGGCGGCCATCGGGGTAGTGATGATGAAAAATCTGATGCTGATCGCGCCCCAGCACTTCACTCTCCTCTGCACCAAGCAACCGCAGGGCGGCGGCATTGATAAAGGTGCAGCGGCCGGCAAGATCGACCCCGTAAACCCCTTCCCCCAAGGTGGAGAGCAGCAACTGGAAGCGTTCCCGCTCCCGCCGCTCCCGCCCCCAGGCCAAACTAAGCGCCAGGGAAAGGAGCATGATCAGCCCGCCGCTGATCGCCATAATCACCATCAGCAGCCCCCAGCGGGCCCAAACATCGGCAAAGGTAAAATGGGGCGAATGATCAAAGGGGGGCAGACGCAGGGCACGGAGCAAATCATCCACCGGCTTGTAGTCGGCCGGAACCGTGAAACCGTAAATCTCACAACGGCTGCTGATCTCGCCGCCATGGGGCAGAGCAAACAGGGCGGAAGCCACCTTCAGGGCCGCTTGCTCATCGGCATGGGCCAGGGCCGCGAAAGGCCACTCCGGATAGAGCGGGGTGGAAAGCGCCAAGGGGGCCCCCGGCACCGCAACGGGATTGAGCACCCGCACCGAGTTGGGATCGAGGCGGCCTTCCGCCACCAGGGCTTCCAGGAGGCCGCTGCGCACCATGGCGGCATCGGCCCGTCCGCTCAGCATCGCCTCCAGTGCCGCGTCATGGGGCATTTCCGTTTCCAACAGTTGAATATCCCGGCTCGGATCGAGCCCATGACGCAGTAATTCATAGGCCTGGACCTGATAGCCGCCCAGCGACCTTTTGGTTACGGTGGCAACCTTTTTCCCTCTGAGGTCGGCAAGGCGCCGCAGGTCATCACGCTGGGTCGAAACCAGAATCACCCCGCCAAACCCCCGCACCGGCTGCCCCTGCTCCAGGTTGATCAAACTGGCCAGCGGCGAGGAAAGCTGGTTGCGTTCCTTCAACATTACGTAATGGGCCGGATTGGTCAGCACAAAATCGATCTCACCGGCCTGTAACTGGGCTTCCAAATCACCATAGTTGAGAGCCCGCAACTCCAGGTTGAGACCAGGAATCCGCCGGTTAAGATAATCGGCCAGCGGCTGCCAGCGCTCCATGGTCTGGGGCACCGGTCGAAAAGCCAGCACTCCCAGCACCTGGCCCTCCGCCGCCATGCCCCAGGTTGGCCCCGGAAACAGACAACCCGGCAGCCAAAAGGCCAGGAGCAGCAGCCAGATTTTGGCGGGTCTCGACAAATTTTTCAAAACGGGAGCCTCAAGGCTTAGCTCTCCAATCAGGCGGCGAAACCCAATTGCCTCTTTTTTTCACAAAAACCAGCACAGCAGCAACAGAACGTTACCAACCACCGCCATGTCAGTCAAAACCGGACCATTCCCAGCCGCTGAATTGACAATTAATACCAACCTATCTTAATCGCCCGACATCAAATTTTCCACAATATTCATAGGAGTAACAACCATTCTTGGGCAAATGGTCCCGGCCGGCCCCAAACGCAAAAAGCCCGACCGGCGCACCTGAAAGTACCCCGGCCGGGCTGGCCGTTAAATGAGTTATCCCGTGCTCCCGGTGGGGCTTAGTTGGGGTCGGGACGGGGAGTTTGCGGGGTGGAAGCGGGCAATACCGGCAGCACCAGGGCCTGCCGGGGGATCTCGCCGGTCAGGGCCCGGAGGAAGGTGACAACGCTCTCGGTCTGGGCAGCGGTGAGCTGGCGGCCCAACTGGATATCGGCCATGATCTTGACCGCTTCGTCCAGATTCCAGACCGCTCCGTCATGGAAGTAGGGATAGGTGTGCTCAATGTTGCGCAGGGTGGTCATCTTGAAAACATTTTTATCTTCCGGCTTGCCGGTCACGTCATAGCGACCCTGGCTGGGGCTTTGCGAAGGATAAGGTTTGACCAGTCCCATCTTCTCGAAGCCGCCGCCCAGGGCGATCCCGTTGTGGCAGCGAGCGCAGCCCAGATCGACAAAGGCCTTCATCCCCTGCTGTTCGGCAGCGGTCAGGGCTTTGGCGTCACCCAGCAGGAAGCGGTCCCAGCGGCCGGGGGTGATCAGGGTGCGCTCAAAGGCGGCAATGGCGTTGGCAATGTTGTCGTAGGTCAGGGATTGAGCTTCACCGGGGAAGGAAACCCGGAAACGGGTGACGTACTCGGGGATCGAGGCGATCCGGGCCACGGCGGCCTCCTCGCTGGGCATGGCCATTTCCACATCGGCCAGGATCGGGCCTTTGGCCTGCTCTTCCAGGTCCTTAGCCCGGCCATCCCAGAACTGAGCCTCATAGAAGGCGGCATTGAACACGGTACCGGAGTTGACCGGACCCAGGGCCCAGCCGTGACCGATATCCACCGGCAACTTGCTCATGCCCCAGGTGGCCAGATTGTGGCAGGTGTTACAGCTGAAAAGTCCACTCTTGGAAAGGCGGGGATCATGGTAGAGCATCTTGCCCAACTCCACCTTTTCCGGGGTTACCGGATTTTGGGGATTGTCCACGTATTTCATGGTTATGGGCTTGAAGTGCTGTTTATAGCTGTCGGCCGCCGTGTTGCCGGCGGCCCAGACGCTACCGGCGGCCACCAGCAGGGAAACTCCCGCGACAATTCCAGAAAATTTCTTCATCGTATCTCCTCCATGAATGAGGTTTAATGGGCTTGGGCGATTTGCCCGCTCTCGATTTTGATAACTAGTACTAAAAAGGCTTGGCTTAAGTCAAGCCTTTTTGCCGGGACAAACTTAATTTTTTCTTAACCATTGACCAAAGACGTGGAAGGAGCGCGGAATGACCGACTTTCCCCTTGAACCGGTGCTGGCCCGGCTGGCCCGGGAGGTTAAGCAATACAAGGTGCCGGTGGTGGATCTGATCGCGGTCCAGAGCCGCGACCCTTATAAGGTGCTGGTGGCCACCATCCTGTCGGCCCGGACCAAGGATGAAACCACGGCGGCGGCGGCCGCCCGGCTCTTTGCCAGGGCGCCGGATCTGGCCGGCCTGGCGGCCTTGAGCGAAGACGAACTGACCAGCCTGATTCACCCGGTGGGATTTTTCCGCAACAAGGCCGGCTACCTGGCCCGGCTGCCGCAGGCAATTAAGGAAAAATTCAACGGCCGGATTCCCGACAGCGTGGAGGAGCTGGTGCAACTGCCGGGGGTGGGCCGCAAGACCGCCAACCTGGTGGTGGCGGTGGCCTTCGCCAAACCGGCCATCTGCGTGGATACCCATGTCCACCGGATTATGAACATCTGGGGGTATGTCAAAACCGCCACCCCCCTGGCCACCGAAATGGCCCTGCGCCAAAAGCTGCCGCCCCGCCACTGGCTGACCATCAACTCCACCCTGGTGGCTTTCGGCCAGGCGGTCTGCAAACCGCTCTACCCCCACTGCGACCGCTGCCCGGTGGCCCAATGGTGCCCGCAACTCGGGGTCAAGCCCCGCCGGGTTAAGACCGGATGGCGCCAAAGCTTGGACCACGAGGCCGCCCTCACAAGCCCCGACGGCGGCGAAAGCACCGGCAAAACCCCGGCTGCCGCTTCGCTTAACTTGGGCAAACCGTCAACCGGGCAGATTGGCAACCCCGGCGAACCGGCAAATAAGCCCGGGGAAGTCGGGGGTAGCGCCCTCTCGCTGCCGCTGCGGCTGATCTCCTGGAATGTCAACGGATTGCGGGCGGTGGCCGGCAAAGGGTTCCACGAGGCGGTGGCCCAACTGGACCCCGATATCCTGGCCCTCCAGGAAATCAAGGCCCACCCCGAGCAGTTGCCGCCGGAAGTTCGGGAGCTTACGGGCTACCAAGCCTGGTGGCTGCCGGCTCGGCGCAAGGGCTATTCCGGGGTGGCCGTCTACAGCCGATTGAAGC
>OBJA01001361.1_pt1 | contig 17199 bp, 16 predicted proteins | sample 1519751 | NCBI WGS metagenome assembly OBJA01 (sample SAMEA3881238, study PRJEB22517) | soil metagenome | biome: lake sediment; feature: soda lake sediment; material: sediment, water from around vicinity | place: India | collected 2013-12-23 | depth 3 m | reverse complement strand
GCTTCCCACGATCTCGAGATCCGCGGCGCCGGCGACCTGCTCGGCGAGGCCCAGCAGGGCCACGAGGAGCACGGCCCCTTTTACCTGGCGGTGGAGGTGACCGGCAGCGCGGTCAAGTTCGAGCTCCTGGTGCGCAGCCAGTCGAACCTCCACTGTACGTGCATCGCCCACGCCACCGTCATCCAGCGCCAGTTCGTGCTGGATTTCATCGACCGGATGGTGGCGGAGGAATTCATCAAGGCCTGAGTCCGCCGGCCTTTCTTCAAGAGATGCCGCTCCCGGCTTCGCCTGAAGAAGGCCGGATTGTATCAGCATGGAGAGTCCGGTTTGCCTGAGATCTGCCCCGCAGGTCCTCCCCGCCGGGAATTTCTCCTTACCGGGATGACGCAAGCGCCGCCTGCAGTTCCCGAGTGCGGTCGACGATATCCGGCGCTCCGACAATCTCCGTGACCAGGCAGACGATCCTGGCGCCGCGCCGGACGACCTCGTCGATATTGTGGAGCTTGATGCCGCCGATAGCGACCCAGGGCAGGGAAATGTTGTCGCGGACCCACTCCAGGTAGGAGAAGCCGACCGGATCGCAGACGTCGTCCTTGGTCTTCGTGGCGAAGATCGGCCCCACGCCGATATAGTCGGCACCGCACCTGACCGCCTCGCTCGCCTGCTCGGGCGAATGGGTGGAAAGGCCGATGATCTTATCGGGGCCGACCAGCCTTCTCACCTCGGCCACCGGCAGGTCGTCCTGGCCGACATGGACCCCGTCGGCCCCCACCAGCATGGCCACGTCCACATGGTCGTTGACGATGAACGTTACCCCGGCGGACCTGGTCATCTCCCTGATTTTCAAACATTCCGCGAAAATTTCCGCCGAACTCTTGTCCGCCTTCTTCTCACGGTACTGGACGATCTTGATGCCGCCGGCGATCATCTGCCGGACCACCTCGTAATTATTGCGTCCGGCGGAAAACTTTTCGGCGGTGATGCCGTAGAGGCCGGCGGGCAGGGCATCTCTTTTCTCAGTCATGGTAAACACCTCTTGCAGGATCGATAGCCGCCGGTCATGGCGGCGGTGACAGTGATTTTCAGCAGGCAGGCACGAACAGGCTCGACCGCCGCAATTGGAGCCGATGCCGGCGCTCTCGCCATTCCCCGCCTACACTCAGATCAGGTCCCAGTCCTTGTAGACCGGCTGATAGCCTGCCTCCCGGATCGCCCTGACCACCTCGGCCACGCTCCGCTCATCCGTGATCTCGAACTGCGGCGAACCGGCGTCCGCCTTTTGTTCGCCGTAGCCGCCCACTCCGGTGCAGGAGCCGGCGGAGAACCGGGTGGCGCCGAGGCGAATGAGCCGGTCGCGGAACGCCGCCCGCTCCCGGGTCGAGATGGTCAGCCCGGCCCTCGGCAGAAAGCAGCGCAGGGCGGTGACGAACTGAACGAAGTCGCGATCGCTCGCGGCAAAATCCGGCCGGTAGTCACCCTCCGCCGGGTTCATCCGCGGCAGGGACAGGCTGATCTCGGTCTGCAGGAAGGTATCCTCCAGGTACCTGGCGTGCAGCCCGCTGAGAAATACCTCGCTCCGCACCTCGCCGAGTCCCGCCAGCGGGCCGATGTTGACCATGCGAAAGCCCGCCCTTGCACCTCGTTCCGGACCATCCAGACGCCAGCGGTAGTCGGTCTTCGGCCCGGCCCGGTGGACCAGGGCATAGCGGCTCTCGTCATAGACCTCCTGGTAGAGGGTGAGCCCGTCGACACCGGCCTCTTTCAGGCGGCGGTAATCCTCCTCGGCCATGGGCATGATCTCGATGGAGACCGAGGCGAAATGCCTCTTCAGCAGCCGCACCGCCTCTTCCAGGTATTCTATGGGCGTCACCGCCGGGGCCTCGCCGGTCAAGAGGAGCAGGTGGCGCATGCCGGTGGCGGCGATGGTTCTGGCCTCGGCCTCGATCTCGGCCATGGTGAGTTTCTTGCGCCGGATCGCATTGCCCCGGTGAAACCCGCAGTAGATGCACTCGTTGGCGCAGAAATTGGAAATATAGAGCGGGATGTAGAGTTGGATGGTCCGGCCGAAATACTGCACGGTGAGCTGATGGGCCTTCTGCGCCATTTGCTCGAGACTGGCCGAAGCCATTGGACTGAGCAGCACCAGGAAGTCGTTCTCCGAGAGGCTGTCCGCGGAGAGCGCCATGTCCACCTGCGCAGGGGTGACTCTCGCGAAAAAATCTGCGAAGTCGAAATGTCTGTAACGTTCGACCGTGGCATAAAAGGACAAGGCAATTCCTCCTAGTCGAGAAAGCCGGTGAGCGGCGAGGAGGCCCGGGCGGTGACACTCTGCCCAGCCAGCTTCGCCAGATACCCGAGCCGGCCGGCTTCCACCGCCAAGGCGAAGGCCCGGCCCATCATGGCCGGATCTTCGGCGGTGGCGATGGCGGTATTGACCAGCACCGCGTCGGCGCCCATCTCCATCGCCTCGGCAGCCTGGGAGGGCCGCCCGATCCCGGCATCGACCACCACCGGCACCCGGCAGTTCTCGATGAGCAGGGCGATGAGCGATCTGGTTTCGAGGCCGCGGTTGCTGCCGATAGGGGCGCCTAGCGGCATGACCGCGGCGGCCCCGGCGTCTTCCAGCCTTCGCGCCAGCGGCAGGTCGGGCAGCACATAGGGCAGGACGATGAAGCCTTCCCTGGCCAGGGTCTCGGTGGCCCTCAGGGTCTCGTAGTTGTCGGGCATCAGGTACTTCATGTCGGTGATCACCTCGATCTTGACGAAGTCGCCGCAGCCGGCGGCACGGGCGATCCGGGCGATGCGCACCGCCTCCTCGGCGGTCCTGGCCCCCGAGGTATTGGGCAAGAGCACCACCTCCTTCGGGATGAAATCAAGGATGTTTTCCGGCGTTCCCTCCTGGTCGATGCGCCGGAGCGCCACGGTGATCATCTCCGAGCCGCTTGCGGCGAGCATCCTGGGAATCCAGCTCCGCGCGGCGAACTTGCCGGTCCCGGTAAAGAGGCGGCTCCCGAAGGTACGGCCGCCGATCGTCAGTTTGTCGTCCATGGCTTCAGCCTCCCCCTACAAAATTCAGCATCTCCAGCACATCGCCCTGTTCGAGCATCACCCCGGACCAGTCTTCGTGCTTGACGATCCGGCCGTTGTGTTCGACGATCAAGGACCCCGCCATAAGGCCCCTGCCGGCCACCAGCTCGGCAATCGTGCAGGTCTTTTGCCGCTGATCCCTGCCGTTGATACGGATCTCGATCTCCATGGTCCTCCAGAGTTTCCAGGTACAAAAAAAAAGCCGCTTCCCCTTTATGGGCAAGCGGCTTTGACCGGTCATCGTGTCCGGAATCCTGTTCCGGACAGCCGCTTCCCTCCGCCGGCATTACCCGGAGCAGGTTCATAGGGTTGGATGTCTCCTCTCAGCGCTTGCAGCACCCCTAGCGATATCCTGTCTTAATTGACTGCGGTGGTTTTGTCAACGGCATGTTATCGGCAACGGCAGCACCGGCCTGCAATCGTGAGTGGGGAAATCTTTTGTTCACGATGGTCCGGTATTAAAATGAAAGAAACAACCATCTGGCGAGGCCTTGGAAAATGCGCATTCTGGCAGCAATCGTCTTTTTTGTATTGTCATCGGCTCTTATCGCCTGCGGCGCCTCCACGTGTGAAAAGTACGTATCGCCGCAGACCGAGCTGATTACTGAAAGATATGCCGTAAACCTCCTGCGCAGAGCCACCGGCGAAACCGGCGAGCCGTCATGTCTCGAAATACGCAAGGACGGAGTCCCGGTATTCTCCAGGGAAGGGTTCCATTTCAGGGTCGACAGTCTTTCGGATACGGATACCCCGGGAATTGCGGCTGCCGATATTACCGGAGACGGGCAGGCAAACCTGATCGTTTCCGAATACACGGGAGGGGCCCATTGTTGCCTTCTGCTGCATATCTTCGAACTGGAACCGACATTCAGGCAGGTCCAATCGATCGATGCGAAACATTCCGAGCTTGTCCATTTCCGGAACCTGGACGAGGATCCTGCCCTGGAGTTGCGGATGCACGACTGGACCTTTGCCTACTGGCACACATCCTTTGCAGAATCTCCCGCACCGGAAGTCATCCTGAAGTACGACGGCAGGAAGTACGTCATGTCCCCGGATCTCATGCGAAAGCCATCTCCTGGGACTCGGGAGCTCAAGGCGCTGGCCGTCGCCGTCAGGTCATCACCCGAGTGGCATGAAAACCCGAGACGGGTTCCGGTGAGGCTCTGGGCGGAGATGCTCGACCTCATCTACACCGGGAACATGTCCCAGGCCTGGACTCTCGTCGATGCATCGTGGCCCGGGGGAGTGACAGGCAAGCGGGAGTTCCTCGAAGCCTTCAAGGCGCAACTGGAGACCAGTCCCTTCTGGAAAGACATCCGGATCCTCAATAAGGACTGAAGATCGTCGAAATCGGCATCCGGGTCGCTATCGAAACCGGGAAGAGAGGCAACAGGCCCCTCACCCGGAGAGATCGACATCGACCTCCTCCATGTTGCGGCCCCTCTCGATGATCTCCTCCATCTTCTCCACACAGTCCTCGCCCAGCCGGACCATCTTGCCGATCATGTCGCAGGCGAGGTCGTCGCGGCCCAGATACTTTTCCGACTTGGCGAGCAGCTTCCGGCCGTACCGGAGACAGGAGACCAGATCCCCATAGATTTCCTGCCGCTTGCGCTGCTTTTCCCGCTCTGCGCGGATGATTGGCAGGAGTTGCTGAATTACTGCAGCCACCAGCGCATCCCGGGGGATCCGCCGCTCCCGGGAGATTTTCTCCAGGACATGCAGCGACCTCTTGCTGAGCACGAAGGTCTTCGGCCGATAGGACCGTCTCCCCTGGTATTCCCTGCGGACCTTGTCCGCCGGAATCTTCATGAATTCGGCGTTGTCGATCAGCTGATCGAGCAGCGCCTTCTGCTGCAGGCCGAATTGTCCTGCGACGATGGCCAGCAGAACGATGATATCCTCGGGCAGGCGGAAGGTCGTCCGGACCGATTGCCGGCCCCGCAGCCGTTCGAGAGAAACCTCAAAATCCGCCTGCTCTTTGGGTCCATTCTGTTCTCTTTTCAAATCCATATTTTCTTCCTCCTGCCTCATCGCTCCCGCATTCCGGCTCTCCTGCCCCGGTCTTGTCCCAGTCTGTTTGTTCACCCATAAGATAGATATGAAATATTACTCGGTCAACATAATTGTAATAAAGTAATTTTTTTATTAAAATGAATTTAGTAATTTTTTATTATTGACTCAGAAATCTTAGTAATTATGTTATGCTCAACAAAAAGAAGAGATAACGAAAAACCGGGAAAATATGTGCCGTGTAATCCGGCATGAGAAAGCAAGCATAAAACGCCAAAGGAGGAAGACTATGTGGACCAGAATGAGTGAATTCGATCGGATGTTCCGGACCATGGACCTGCTGCAGTCGCGACTGACCAATATCTTCGAGGATTACGGCCGATTCCGGCCGGCAATCTCGACATGGGGCGCTACCGAGGCCGCTCCGCGGACCAACCTGTATGATGTGGGCGACCGCCTGGAGTTGAAGATGGAGGTTCCCGGAATCGCCAAGGGAGATCTGAATGTCAAAATCCAGGGGAACTACCTCGAGATCAGCGGGAGCCGCAAGTCTGACATCCCGAAGGGGTACAAGGCCCATCGCGTCGAACGGGGCGAAACAACCTTCACCAGGAGCTTTACCCTGCCTGCCGATGTGGAGGCGTCGAGGGTCGAGGCTGCCCTGAAGGACGGCATCCTGACCTTGAGGCTCCCCAAGATGGAGCAGGCCAAACCCATTCAGATCGCCATCGGTTGAGAAATCCCCATAACTGAAATTGAGGTGAAAACCATGAACGAGCAGAAAGAACTGACATTGAAACAGGAGAACCTGAGTGAACGATCCCGGCAACTGGCAACGATGACCCCCGAGGTCGACATTCTGGAGAATGAAGAGGAGATCCTGCTGTTCGCCGATATGCCGGGGGTCAACAGGGAGGATATCTCAGTCAATATCGAAAACGGCAGGCTGTCCCTCTCCGCCGTAAGAAAGATGGCGGTTTCGGGGGCGGCGAGTTGGGAAGAGTTTGGCGAGGTGGAGTTCCGGCGGGTATTTTCCGTACCGCAGACTATCAATATCGGCAAAGTTGGGGCCGAGTTGAAGGAAGGTGTCCTCCGCCTCCGGCTGCCGAAGGCCGAGTCGGCCAAGCCACGGCACATCGAGATCAAGTAGTGGGATAAAACCAGAAGTCACAAATCAGAGGACAGAAAGCCAGACAATATGGTCGCCGTCAGGCGACACGATGTTCTGGCTTTCTGGTTTCTGAATCAGCAGGTGGAGTGGAAAAGCCCGCCGACCGGCCGGCCCTGTTGCGCGTACTCGTTGTAGCGGTCTATACCCTCACGAGTGCCGGCGACGACCGTTTCCACCTTCTTTGCGCCCAGGAGGGCAAGGGTCTCGGGAGCAATCCTCAACCTGTTCATCCGGCCGGTGGTCAAGATGATCGTCTTGCAGCCGCGGCGGATGAGTTCCTCCACATCGCCCGGCTGAATGCCCCGGCCGTGGTCGGTCCCGTTTTCGGCCCAGTCCCACTCCCTGCCGCCGCCGGGCCACAGCTTGAAGTCCTTGCCCCGGCCGAGCCCGTCGATGGTCATCTTGCCCCAGCCCGATGAGAGGATGCGGGGGGAAGTTTTTACCGTCTCCGCCATCGGCTCCTCCTTCTCTTCTGTCATGCAGTTTTCCTTCTTCACTCCCTTCCTTTTTATATAAAGCGTCTTCCTGACACTTGCCACCTTCTCGCCCCGTTCGTCGATGATTTCCACCCGGAACCGTTCGAGCAGCTTTTCGCCGGACGCCGACCTGGCGATGATTTCGGCCAGCCGCTCATCCGAAAGGTGAAACCGGGCGGTGACCCGGCCCCGGCCAGGAGTCAGGAAGGCTATTTTGGCCGCCGTGTCCCAGACGATGTAGTCCCGGCCGAGATTGCGCATGAGCATCAGCATGTAGAAAGGGTCGGTCATGGAAAAAAGATTGCCGCCAAAATGGCTGTGCACGTAGTTGCGGTTGTACCAGCGAAGCTTCATCTCCACCCGGATGCTGCGCCAGTCCGGCGCGATGTGCCGTACCGCAATCCCCGCGCCGAGATAGGGAGGCCAGAGGTTGATTATCGCCCGAAAGACCCGGGGATAATCCATCGGATCGAAGGGCAACGAACCCGGTCCCATGCTGCCCATGTCTCGTCTTCCCTCCTTGGAATTCCTGTGACTTGAACGAACAATACCTCGCAATCGACCGAGGTTGCCTCTGCGGCTACTCCGCCAGAAATCCGCCGAAGGCGCTGGTATCGGTATTTTTCGTCAGGCCTCCGGCAAGGGTAATGGTCTTGCCCATCTCCACGCCCGCCTGATAGGTGGCGCCATAGACCTTCGCCCCCCGCGACGACACCCGGCGAAGCCGGGGATAGCGCAGGCCGACGAAGGCCGCCAGCCGCTGCTCCTCGGCCGAGACCAGGGCGCCTGCCGCAGGCAAGGGCGCCTGCGCCGTCCTCGCCTCCTTCTGAGCCCGCAGCTTCAGCGAGAAGCCGCGCAACAGGCCGAGGTAATAGCTGTTTTTTTCGGTCCGGGTGCGGCCGGTGAAGGCCCCGCCGTTCTGCGACCAGAGCAGTGCCAGCCGATTTTCCAGGAAGTGGTAGCAGTATTCGGCGATGGCGGTATTTTCCGGGGTGCCGAAGAGTTCGATGGTCCGGAAGGTCTCGTTCGAGGCGGGATCGTAGAGCTGCGACAACACCACCCTGACCAGAAAGAATTCCTGCAGGATCGAGCAGATGTGCCGCTGATAGCCGGCGATCCGCTTCTGTTTGCGATCGATTGTCACATAGGCGTACCGCGGTGTTTTCCCCTCGCTGAGCCCCTGCAGGTGGTATTTCTCTATGAGTTCGCCCGCCTTCTCTATGGCCAGGGCCGCCTCGTGCTCGTTGGCCGAGCGCCCCAGGGCCAGGAGCTTTTCGATCCGGGCAAGACACTTCCTCCCCTGATCCGAGAGCCTGGAGGGCGCCGCCATCTCCGCCGCATGCTCCGGCAGAATGGTCCCGGACCGGCGGAATTCGGGCATGACCCCTAAGATTTCGCAGGCATGCTGAAACATCTCGCCGTGAGCGGGCCCACCCAGCCCCTGCAACTGACTGCACAGCTGGTGCGCCATTTCGTGCCGCAGGACCTGCAGGGTGACGGTCCAAGGATGGTTCAGGATGAGGTGGCGGCTGAGGGAAATCGTCCCGGTGGCCGGCCGCCAGCAGCCGTACGACTGCCGTGAATCGGTGATCTCGAAGATAGGCGGCGCCAGCGACACCCCGTGGTTGGCGCAGATATCGTCGAACTCGCGGTGCAGCTGCTGCAGCCAAAGCTGCTGCCTCCTGTCGATACTGTACTTCATGATCGTCTCTCTCCCTCATTGCCTGTTTGCCGGCATCCTGTTTCCGTAAACGTAACCATAACGCTCTTTTGGACGGCAGACAAGTTCTACCGGGCCCACTTCGCGATATTGTCTTGATATTCCCTTTGTTGCAGGTATATTAGTACCTTAGAAATTCATTTCTTGTTTTCAGAATGAATTTCGCGAAGGTACTTATCCCCTCTGCTGTGGGAGGGGGATAACAGCCCTTGGGTTGCGGGCGCAGCCCGCATGAGTGAGTTATGCGGGTCGAGACCTTTCCGCCAAGCAGTGCTCATTCAATCCACCAAAAAGACACCGTCATGCTCATCGCGACAACCCATAAAAACACCGATTTCGACGGCCTGGCCTCGGTTATCGCCGCCACCATCCTCTATCCCGGCTGCGTGGGGGTGGTCCCGAAGATGACCAATAAAAACGTCGAGCGTTTCCTCTCGACCCACAAGACTGCCTTCAACCTGATCCTGCCCCACGAGGTCAAGCACGACAAGGTGAAGAAGCTGATCGTGGTCGACACCGACCAGTGGCAGCGGCTCGACCGCATGGACAAGCTGGCGAAGCGCCAGGACCTGGAGATCGAGGTTTGGGACCACCACGTGATGAACGGCGGCGATATCGAGGCCACCTGGTCGTGCAAGGAGCGGATCGGCTCGACCGTGACCCTCTTCGTCCGGGAGATGCAGAGCCGGGGCATCAAGCTCAGCGCCCTCGACTCCACCGTCATGCTCATCGGACTCTACGAAGACACCGGTCACCTCACCTTCCCCTCGACCAAGGCGGAAGATGCCCGGGCGGCGGCCTATCTCCTCGACAACCATGCCGACCTCAATGTCGCCGGCTTTTTCCTTAACCCACCCTACGAGGAGAATCAAAAGGAAATACTCTTCGAGATGATGAAAAAGACGGAAAAGCACATCTTCACCGGCCATACCGTCGGTTTCAACCATGTTACCCTGGACAAGAAGGTGCCGAATCTGGCGGCGGTCGTCAACATGTACCGCAAGATCGTCAATGTCGACGCCCTCTTCGTCATCTTCTCCAGCGACGACCGCCACTCCATCATCGGGCGCAGCGGGGTGGACGCCATCGATGTCGGCCAGATCCTCTCCATTTTCGGGGGCGGCGGCCACGGCGGGGCCGGTTCGGCAGTCGTGAAAAGCGCCGAGATCTCGGCAGCGGAGGTGAAAGGCAGGATCCTCTCCCTGCTCGCCGCCAAAGGCACCGAGTCCGTCCACATCGCCGACATCATGTCCTTCCCGGTCGTCTCCGTCACCCCGGAGACGCCGATGCGGGAGGTCCAGGCGCTCATGGCCACCAGAAAGATCAGGGGGGTCATGGTGACGGAGGGAGACCGGATCGAGGGCATCATCGTCCTCTGGGATCTCAAGAAAGTCAAGAAAGACAGCCAGTGGGACAGCCCGGTGAAGGCCTACATGGCCAGGAACATCCTCACCATCGGTCCGGGTGATTCCCCCTCGGTCGCGGCCAGGATGATGATCGAAAACGATGTCGGCCACCTGCCGGTAGTGCAGGACGGCAAGATGATCGGCATCGTCACCCGCACCGACATCCTCACCTATTACTACGACCTGCTGCCCGATTAGTACCTTAGAAAAACATTTTTTTAAAAAAACATTTTCGTGAAGGTACTTATCCCGTTTATCGGGGTGAGTACCTTTGAAAATCATTTTTTTAAGAAATTTTTTCACGAAGGTACGTATATCGTTTATCGGGGTTACCTTAGAAATTCATTTTTTTATTGTTTGAATTGAAATTTCGTGTAGGTACTTATCCCCTCTGCTGCGGGAAGGGATGACAGCCCTTGGGTTGCGGGCGTCAGCCCGCACAGGGACTTTGCTTTGGGGGGTAGGCTGGAAACGAGGGCGGAGACGGGAGTCCCGCCCTCTTGTGCCGCGGCTCGATATGCAGGATCAGAAACGGGACGAGGCGATCAGGTAGAGCTGATGGACCTCGTAATCCCTGTCCAGCCCGGCTCCGCTGAGGAAGACGGTGCCGGATCGGTAGGTGAAGTTGTCGTACCGCCAGTCATCGAGATTGGACTTTTCATAGCCGTAACCGAGGGTGGTCGACCAGTGGTTGTCGATCTGGTAGATGCCCTTCATCCCAGCCCTGGTTTTGTAATAGTCGTCGGCCTCGGTGATCGTCCCCAGGGGTGCCCCGGCGGCAGCCGAGCGGGCGAAATCGATGTTGCCGTCGACCAGCTGATAGTCGGCGCTCACCACCAGCTCCAGTCTGGCGTGGAGCGGGATGGTCGCGTCGGCGCCGATGATGAAGAAGTCGTAATCGAACTCCTCGCTCCAGTTGAAGTCGAGAGGCGTGACCGGCAGCGTCGGGTCGGCGCCGCCCGGATTGTACCGGCGTGAGTCGAACTCGCTCCTGGTGTACTCGTAGCCGGCATAGGCGTGCAGCTTCGCCTTCGCCGGCAACTGCACATTGGCGTCTGCGTAGATTTCATGCCGCTGGTCCTGCTGCAGCCCCAACAGCGAGGCGTCGTAGTCGTCGAACACCAGTGCGTAGCTGAGACCCAGGGTCAACCTCTCCATCGGACTCATGTCGAACTCCACCTTGGCCTTGTAACGATCCTTGGAGGCGTAATCGAAGGGGGTGAAAAAGGCCCGGATCAGGCCGTCCCCCTCCAGGTCCTCCGGCTCGTAATCGGTATCGGAATCGCGATTGAGGTACTCCAGCCGGAGCTTCGCCGCCACCCAGTCGACCGCGGTATTCTTGATCTCGGCGAAGACCAGGTGGTCGTAGGTGGTGTCCGCATCGTCCCGGCTCCGATCGGTGCCGCTGAACTCGTAGCCACCCGTCAGCTTATTCGCCCTGTTCAGCCGGTAATTGGCATCCAGCCCCGCCTGATGCTTTTCGTACTCCAGCAGGTGGTTGTGCCGGATGTCCCCGTCAGTCACCACGGTGATGTGTTCCGACTTGTTGTCGCGATCGACATAGTTGTAGAACAGCCGGGTGTCGAGCGCGCTGTTCCACTGGCTGGTCAGCGCGGCGCTCCCCCGAATGTAGCGGATATCGCCGTCGAAGTCGCCATCCGCCGTGGGCGACGGCTGAGTCAGATACTGGCCGAAATCGGGTTCGCTGACATGATGATTGTAGGCCGCCTTCAGGGCCAGCAGGCTCTCCATCGGCAGGCGCTGGGTGAGGCGGGCTCCGAGATTATAGGCGTAATTGTCTGCGGGCATGCTGAATTCCTCGACCTGGCTGCCGAACCTCAGGGTCAGCAACTCGTTGTCGTTTTCGAAATAGCTGTATCCGGCGTTGAACACCGCAGTGGTTTCCTTGCTGCGGTAGCCCGATTCGAGCATGGTCGTATAGGTGGTATAGTCGATCGGCATCGGCAGTTCGAAAGTCGCCGTTCCCGCATACATACCGCGGGGCGCGATGCCTTCCCGGCGCTGCTGGTCTGCTGAGACCTTGAAATAGAAGGGATTCTGGGTATCGACGGTGATATTGGTTCCGAGGGTTTTCACCTTGAAATCGTAATCGAAGGGCGTCCAGGCGCTGACCGGCGGCACGGAACCCGGCACGGTCAGGACGCTGCTGCCGATCCCGGTGGCTGGCGACAGGGCGTCGTAAGAAAGCCGATGCCTCAGTTCATCGTAAAAAACCTCACCCCTGAATACCCCGTAGACGCCACCCCGCAGGTTATAGTACTGGTCATCCAGAAACGGGTTCTCGACCGATGCCCCCACAAAATACGTTTCGTTATCCATCAGGATGTCGGCGCTGCCGAACAACCCGTCGCTCTTGTCGCGGTATTCATCGAACCTTGCGCTTTCCTCGTCGAAATCGTTGACCCGAACGCCCAGGTTGACCAGCCCGCCTACCTCGGCGGAACACGGCGCTGGTACAGCAATCGGCAAAGCGAAGAGAATGAGTATCAGCCGTTTCATCATTATCCTCCTTATCGAACAAAGCGCAGGCCGAAGCCTTGCGGGGAATTGGAGCCATGAATGGCCGAATGGCAACGGAGACATTCAAAGCGGCTGGTGAATGAGGCGGTACTGTCGTAAGGCGTGCCGGGGTGACGCGACCAGACGTGACAGTTCTGGCAGAGCTGGGGGATCCGGCCAGTCAGCAGACGCCCGTGGATACTGCCATGGACCTCGTGACAGCTCTGGCAGTTTTCCTCGACCGGGGCATGCTCCCAGACCCAGGGGCCGCGCTTGTCGGCATGGCACCTGAAGCACAACTCGCGGGCATCGTCGGCCTTGACCATATATTTGTTCAGGCTGCCGTGCGGCTCGTGACAGGAGGTGCAGCGGATTTTGCCCTCCTGGATCGGATGACGCGAGCGTTTGCTCGTGTCGATCCTGATATCCCGGTGACATTCGAAACAGGCCTCGGGATCCCGTGGCTTCTGCCTGCCGCCGACATGGAGGTCATGACAGGAATCGCAGGAAACGTCGCTGCGCTTGTGGATTCCCTGGTCCCACAGGTCCATGCCCGGCGTCCGTTCATGGCAGATGAGGCATCTGGACGATCTCGCAACCGGATCGACGTCTTTTTCGAAGGTGAAGATGTCGACGCCGCGGCCTCCGCCCTTCTCGACATGCGCCGCGCCGGCACCGTGGCAGGTCTCACAGGCATCCTGTGCCGCAGGTCCCCTTATCGACTGCTTGGAGTGGACGGACTTGGCGTAACTTTCATATTGCCTCTCATGGCATTCCTTGCAGGTTTCCGCGCCGATGAAACCCTGTTCCTCAGCCCCCCGAGCATATTCGCTCCTTGCCGGCAACAGCAAGAGCACCAGCAGGCTCAGGGGGAAGAAAACCGAGACGATGTATCTGCTGTTCATAGGGCCTCCAGGTATCTTGAATTTATCGGGATGCATTGGACATCACGTCTATTCGGCAGTCTTCACCAGGCGCAGGCCGAGGGCATGGTGACCGAAGTCCGGTGAAAGCCCTACCCGGTGAGAGCTCCTTATGCCCAAGGGCCCGTTGCTCCATCCGCCGCCGCGCATGACCCGGTATTCACCGGGCCCCTGATAGACCGGATTGTCCTTGGCCAACTTGCCATAAGCCTCGCTGTTATACACATCCTCGCACCATTCCCAGACATTGCCCAGGATATCGTACAGGCCGAAGCCATTCGGCTTGAAGCTGCCTACGGGTGCCGAGACCACATAGCCATCGTCGCAGAGAAAGGTTGTCCACCTCGGCCGATGTTTCTTCGCCGTCAGGTCGGCCACATTGGCATACGTGCAGGCGTCGTCGGGGTTGGCGCCCCAGAAGCGGGACGCGGTCGATCCTGCCCGGGCGGCATATTCCCACTCCGCCTCGGTCGGCAGCCGATAGCGCTGCCCGGACTGTTGCGAGAGCCAGGCGGCGAAGGCGACTCCATCCGACCAGGACACATTGACAACCGGCTGCCTGTCTTCGTTAAGACTCATCCCGTCTGAAGAGCCGCTGTCATGATCTCGCTTGAATTTTTTAAATTGTTCATTGGTAACTTCATACTGGCCGATATAAAAATCATCGACACATACTTCCCGAACCGGGCGTTCGTTCGGATCACCCTCTCCGGAGGAGTCTCCCATGGTGAAGCAGGCGCCTTTGATCAACACGAATTCCATTCCTGTCGAGGGGTCGACATAAGGAACTTCTGCGAAGGCAACAACAGGATAGACAAATAATAAAAAAACCAGCATTTCTCTGGGCTTTTTGAAGCTCATCTGCACCTCCTCCATTTGCATTTATTTTTGTTTCAACATGCCCTTTCAACCCATTTGCGGAATCGAATGACTGCATGTCACAAGCCCAATAGGAAAAAATGCCAAGCAGGATAACGCGCCCATACAACTTTTGGTTATTATAGGAAATCGCAGAACAAGCCACCTCCGCCGGAGGAGATACAGACGGCAATTCTTAGTTATTGTGTTAGAGACTATACTATTTTTATAGGAATATAGTCAAATGTTGAATCGAAAAAGAATAGCGACAAAACCGATACTGATTGATGACGTGGGGTTAAATATTTCGCTCCCCCCGGCAGTCATCCTTCCGGCCTTGCCCGTGGACAGAATTCAGGAGTATCCCAGCGGCTATGAGCAGGCAACCGGCCAGATGATGAGGATGCAGGGGCTCGCCGAGCAGAAATACCGCAAGCAACACCGAACTGGCAGGCATGGCAGCGGTGGCCGCCCCGGCGGTGGCGCCGCTCACCCGGCCGACCGCCGAGGTCCACAGGAGATAGGCGACCACTGTGGCGAAGACGCCGTAATAGAGGATGGCGAGAAGCGCGGCCGGCGGCACCGCCTCTGTCAGGCAGCAGAGGTCCCAGGCGGCGGGTGCCGCGAGCAGGACCAGACTGCAGAAGATCAGCACGGCGGTATTGACGGTGGCCGAGACCGACCGCGCGATCCGCTTGCGGCAGATGGTGAAGAGGGCCTCGCAGCCCACCGCCGCCCCGACCAGCAGGCTGCCGGCGAGGCTGCTTTCGCCGCCTTCCTCCGCCGCAAAGGCGTTGATGACGAGACACCCGGCCATGGCCAGGGCCACCCCCGCAGCTCCCCGGACCGACAGCCGTTCTCTCAGCAGCACCAGGGACAGCAGGGCCAGGACCGCAGGCGTCGTGCCGGTGATGATCCCGGCCTGCATCGCCCCGGTCAAGCGCAGGCCGTACAGGGTGAAGACCCGGAAGAGGACTATCCCGCACAGGCCCTGGAGAAAGAGGTAGAGCCACTCCCGGCCGGTCAGCAGCCGGACCTCGGAGAACCGGCCGTACATGAGCGGGATCATGCAGGCAAAGGCCACCAGCAGCGAGCCGAAGGCGGCAAGGAATACGGGCACGCTCGCCACCAGCATTTTACCCACCACCACCGAGCTCCCCGCCAGCGACATCGCCCCGATCAACATGACTGACGCTTTCAGCCCCTCATACCGAGAACTCCGGGCCGTTTCCTCGGCCAACTGCCTTATTTGGTCCATCTTTTTTCACCTCCGGAACATTTTTTCTTCATCCTAGTCCTGGAAAATGGTTTGCAACAGAGCCACCTCAAGGTAATTTCGATGGTGCCAATTAATTCTTTCTTCCGCTCCGCCATCAACCGCAAGGAAAATTCATGACGACCTGGCTGCACATCGACAGACAATCCCCGGTACCGATGATCCGTCAGCTCTACGGCCGGATCCGCGAGGCGATCCTCGCCGGCCTGCTGGCCCCCGGCAGCCGCCTGCCGGCCAGCCGCGAGCTGGCCAGGGAGATGCGGATTTCGCGAAACGTGGTGCTGGAGGCCTACGATCTGCTCTACGCCGAGGGCTTCCTCGCCGCCCGGCAGGGTGCCGGCACCTTTGTGGCGGAGGGCGCCGCCTTCCCCAACCGCCAGGTACGCCGCGAGCCTCCCGCGGCGGCAAGGGTGACCATGGGCTACGACTGCCCGCCGGGCGTCATCAACTTCCGGGCGGGCACCCCCAACCTGGGCCTTTTCCCGAAGAAGCTCTGGCTGAAGATGCAGCGGGAGGCGCTGATGCTGCCCTCCGAGGAGATGCTGGCATACGGCCACCCCGAGGGGCGCCGCGAGCTGCGGGAGGCCATCTGCCGCTACGTGGTGACCCAGCGGGAGGTCAACTGCCACCCGGACCAGATCGTCATCACCGCCGGCACCACCCAGGCCATCGGCATCGCCTGCCATCTGCTGCTCGGCGAACGTCGGGATGTAGTCCTGGAGGACCCCATCACCCGGGACATCCAGCTGATCGTGCAAGGCCACGGCGGCACCCTCCATCCGGTGCCGGTGGACGGCGAAGGGATGCGGACCGCAGGGCTGCCGGGATCGCTCTCCCCCGCCTTCGTCTACGTCACCCCCTCCCATCAGTTCCCCATCGGCGGGACGCTGCCGATCCAGCGGCGCATCGACCTGCTCAACTATGCCGCGAGAACCGGCGCCTACATCATCGAGGACGACTACGACAGCGAGTTCCGCTTCGACGGCCCGCCGCTCAGCTCCCTGCACGGGTTATACCCGGAGCGGGTGGTCTATATCGGCACCTTCAGCAAGACCCTCTGCCCTGCCATTCGCATCGGCTACCTGGTCCTGCCCGCGCCGCTCATCAGCCTCGGTCGGAGCCGCAAATGGCAGAGCGACCTGCATAACGAGGTGACGAGCCAGCTGACACTGGCCAGGTTCATCGCCGAGGGCGCCTATCTCCGGCACGTGGGGAAGATGCGCAAGCACTACCAGGAAAGGAGAAAGGATGTGGTCCGGACCCTGGCGGCCCATTTCGGGGATCGGGCGGAGGTCATGGGCAGCGCAGCCGGCCTGCACCTCGTCGCCCGTTTTCCGGGCCGGCAGTTTGACGAGGGTTTCTTTGCCGGGGCTGTCGCCGCCGGCGCCCGTTTCTATCCGGTCGAAACCCACGCCATCGTTCCCGGCCGTCATCTGGACAAGCTGCTGATAGGCTACGGCAATCTCCAACGGGAAACGATCGCGGCAGGGATCGCCATCCTGGCCGGGATCCTCGGTGGGCGAACGTGATGAGTACTGCAGCTTCTTCGACAAGAGCTCATGATGACTGCCCCAGTCTCTTGCGTAAACCCGCAAGCGGAATGGGCTTTCCGCCATTTCTACGCTCCCCGAAAAAGATATTGACTTCGGCTCCTCCTTCTGCTAAAAACCTCAACCGCAACAGACACTCACGAGCGGGAATAACTCAGTGGTAGAGTGCAACCTTGCCAAGGTTGAAGTCGCGAGT
>OBJA01001360.1_pt1 | contig 17205 bp, 16 predicted proteins | sample 1519751 | NCBI WGS metagenome assembly OBJA01 (sample SAMEA3881238, study PRJEB22517) | soil metagenome | biome: lake sediment; feature: soda lake sediment; material: sediment, water from around vicinity | place: India | collected 2013-12-23 | depth 3 m | reverse complement strand
GTGGTATCCGGAAGCAACCTGTTCCGACAGCTATTCCCGCCAGTATGTACAAAGCCTGCCGGGCAAGAAAATAGTAACTGTTTCCTTCACCAAATTTCGCTTCGGCGATCGCGATCGAGGCGGAATACACCATGACCAGTCCCAGACCCAGCAAAAGCAGCACGGTTGAAACCAGCAGTATATCCAGTTCGGATTGAAGGGGCTGGTTGTGCGAAGCGGGAGTGGATGGGCTCATCATGGGTTTAATGACATGTCTGTGCCGTGAGTACGAGCTTGCGTTCGATCAGGCGAACAGCAGTCGTAAAAACTTCGGCACGATGAATGTAGTTGTTGAACATATCGAGACTGGCACAGGCAGGAGAGAGCAGAACGACATCTCCGCGTTCCGCCAGCAGAAAGCTCACTTGTACCGCCTCATCCATAGTGGTTACCCGGTGTATCGGTACATTGCTGGCCTGGATAGCCTGCGCAACTTTGTCTGCATCTCTTCCCAGCAGTACGACCCCGCGCACGTGCTTGCTGACTGGTTGTTCCAGAGGGGAAAATCCTGCCCCTTGCCATCTCCGCCTGCAATCAGAATCACGTTCTTGTGAAACCCGTTCAGTGCAGCAACGGCTGAACCTATGTTGGTGCTTTTGGAATCGTCGTAAAACGTTACGCCATTGAACTCGGCTACTTTCTGCATGCGGTGCGGTAATCCCCTGAAAGTACGTAAAGCATGCAATAACGGCTCGAAAGGCAGATCGACTGCCCGGCACAACGCTAGTGCAGCCAGCGCATTGGTGGCGTTATGTAATCCTGTGACGGCAAGTTCACTCGTTTTCAGTAAATGGGTATTGCCTTGTGCCAGCCATATCTCCGATCCGCCAGGGAGCAAACCAAATTCTTCGTCCGATACGGGTGCGGACAGACCGAAAGTCACTTGTTTGCTATTCTTATCCGCCATAGCACATACCCTGGTGTCATCACGATTGAGTATCTGCACGCAACCATTATTATGCGAGCGGGGGAATATCCGTGCTTTTGCGTCTGCATATTCTTCGATACTGCTGTATCGGTCCAGATGATCTTCGCTCAGGTTCAATATGGTTGCTGCATCTGGTCGCAGACTGCTGGTGGTCTCCAGTTGAAAACTGGAAAGCTCCAGCACCCATAAATGGGGCCATTTATTTGCGTCCATCCGCTGCATCAGTGTATCCAATGCTACCGGGCCAATATTGCCTGCTACCTCCACATCCCATCCGGCACTCTTTACCATTTCACCGACCATGCTGGTGACTGTGGTTTTCCCGTTGGAACCGGTGATCGCAAGAATTTTTGTACCGGGTGGTGCGTACTGATCGAGTGCAACGGCAAACAGCTCGATATCACCGATTACGGATACGCCTCGTTGTAATGCTGTATGCACCAATGGCTCAGTTATTGCTACACCCGGACTGATAGCGATTGCATCGATCCCCTGGAATAGTTCTTCCTTCAACGGGCCGCAGAATATGGCTTCATCCGGTACGATCCGGTTTATCAGTTCGAGATTGGGCGGGCTGGTGCGAGTATCAGCCACTGACAGCTGTGCCCCGAGCCGGGAAAGCCACTTGGCCATGGAAATTCCGGTTTTCCCCATGCCTAGAACTAGTATGCTTTTGCCGGTATAGTTCATCGCAATTTCAGGGTCGATAAGCCGATCAGTACCAGAATAATGGTAATGATCCAGAATCTCACCACGACCTGATTTTCCTTCCATCCTTTGAGTTCATAATGGTGGTGCAGGGGGGCCATTCGAAAAACACGCTGACCGAACAGTTTGAAGGAAGCCACCTGAATCATGACTGACAGCGCTTCCATGACGAATACACCTCCCATGATGACCAGTACGATTTCCTGCCGAACAATGACAGTAATTACTCCCAGTGCTGCGCCTAATGCCAGAGCACCGACGTCGCCCATGAATACTTCCGCCGGATAAGTGTTGAACCACAGAAATGCCAGACCGGCTCCTGCCAGCGCCCCGCAGAATACTGCGAGTTCGCCTGCATTGGGGATATGTGGAATACCGAGATATTTGGCAAATACAGCATGGCCGGCAACGTAGGCGAAGATGGCCAGAGCGCCACTGATCATGACGGTGGGCATAATAGCCAGGCCGTCCAGTCCATCTGTCAGGTTGACGGCATTGCTGGTGCCAACGATTACCAGATAGGTCAGCACGATAAACAGGAATGTTCCCAGTGGAATGGCCACTTCCTTGAAGAACGGTACAATCATTTCGGTGTGCTGGGGAAGATCGGCTGTCATGGCAAGGTACACCGCGATCAGCAAGGCAATGATCGATTGCCAGAAGAATTTAGATGAAGCTGAAAGCCCTTTCGAATTGCGCTGTATTACCTTGCGATAGTCATCTACCCAACCGATTGCGCCGAATCCCAATGTCGTTAGTGATACTACCCAGATGTAGCTGTTGCTCAGATCTGCCCATAAAAGTGTGGTGATGATCACGGCTGTCAGGATCAGTGCACCCCCCATCGTCGGCGTACCCGCCTTGATCAGATGAGACTGAGGGCCGTCATTGCGCACGGACTGGCCGACTTTACGTGCGGTCAGACTGCGTATCAGGGCCGGTCCGACCAGAAATGAAATACTCAACGCCGTCAGCGCTGCCAGCATGGTACGCAGCGTAATGTAACTGAATACATTGAAAGCGCGGATATCTTCCGCAATCCATTGAGAAAGTGCCAGCAGCATTCTATGGTTTCCGTTGTGATGCCCGGCTGTAAATCCAGAAAACGGTTTTCATCTGGTTATTTATTGCCATTCTTTTTAAAATATGTTCACGCCTGCAATTGTTCTATCACCCGTTCCATTTGCATGAAACGCGATCCCTTGACCAGGACAAAAACACGCTCACCCAAACAACTTTTTGCTTGTTCCAGCAAGCTCTCCAGATCGGTAAAATACTGTGCCCCGCGACCAAATCCGGTAACAGCCTGCCGGCTTGATTCTCCCAGAGCCAGTAATACATCCACACCGGCACTTGCGGCCTGTTGACCGATTCTGTGGTGGAATGTTGCTGTATCGGCGCCGAGTTCACCCATATCCCCCATAATCAGAATTTTTTTGCCGGGCATTTCTGCCAGGACATCCAGCGCAGCCTGCATGGAATCCGGATTGGCGTTATAGGTGTCATCGAGCAGAACTGATCGGTTCAACCCGGTTTTTTTCTGCAAACGTCCGGGGACACCTCTGAAGCTGTGCAAACCTTCAGCAATCGAGCTTGTGCAGATACCGGCAGCCGTGGCGGCTGCCGCTGCTGCCAGCGCGTTGTAAACGTTATGATGACCCGGTACCTGCAGCATTATTTCGATTTTGTCATCAGGCAATTGCAGCAACCATTGATCACCTGACAGGTGTGCCATCTGGTGTGCACTGACTGCAGCAGTGCCATTCATACCAAAATCTATAATCGACCTGTTTTCGGCATGTTGTCGCCAAAGCATGGCATGGGGATCATCCGCATTGATGATGGCAACCCCCTGCGCTTCCAGTCCCTCAAAAATTTCTCCTTTGGCACGGGCGATGGCCTCAATCGTGCCCAGATGTTCGATGTGAGCTGTACCTGCATTAGTGATTACGGCAATGGTGGGTGCAGCAAGCCGGCTCAGATAAGCGATTTCACCTGCGTGGTTCATCCCCATTTCGATGATTGCGCCAACATGACGGGAATCGAGTTGCAACAGCATCTGCGGAACACCGATGTCATTATTCAGATTGCCGGTTGTCGCAAGAACATTTTCTAGCCCGAATTCGCATCTGAAAATAGCCGCAATCATTTCCTTGACAGTGGTTTTGCCATTACTGCCCGTCACAGCAACCAGCGGCAGGGTGAAGCGCCGACGCCAGGATGTTGCCAGTTGCCCAAGACCCAGCCGGGTATCCTTCACTTTGATCCAGCCAAAACCGGGTTGAGTCGGGAGGATAGCCATGTCAGTCGAAACCATGGCTGCAACAGCACCTTGCCGGATGGCGGCGGGAATGAAACGATGGCCATCAAATTGCTCACCGGATAGTGCGATGAAGAGATCACCCGGTTTCAGGGTGCGGCTATCGGTGCTGACTCCGGTGAATACGGGATTGTCACCAGACCAGCTTGCCTGCAGGGCTAGTGCAGCTTCCTGTATGCTCATCATCCTTGCACCTGCAATTCCGGGCCGAGCAGGTCATGCAATACCTGTCGTACTACCTCGCGATCATCAAACGGATATTTTTCCCCCCGTATTTCCTGACTCGTTTCTGCGCCTTTGCCGGCGATCAGCACGATATCGCCCTTGCGTGCACCGTGAATGGCCCGGTAAATGGCGGCTGCACGATCCACTTCGGACGTGCAATGTTTACCGCGAGCACCCAGCATGACTTCGCTGATGATATCTGCAGGATTTTCATTACGTGGATTATCGCTGGTGATGATGACTTCATCAGCGAGGCGTGAGGCAATTTCTCCAATCAGTGGACGCTTACCACGATCTCTATCTCCACCGCAACCGGTGACACAGACCAGTTTTGCCTGATCTTTCCGAATCCGTTTTTTGATGCGAGTGCCGGCCAGTGTTTCGCGCAAACCGGTCAACACTTCGTTCAATGCATCAGGAGTATGGGCATAATCAACGATGACGACGGGTTGATTGCCTCCCCCCAGTTTTTCCATTCTCCCGGGAATCGGCTGAACCTGCCGTAACGCAGCAATTGCCTCATCGAGATCGATATTGCTGGCGAGCAGGGTGGCCAGAACAGCCAGCAGATTATAGGCATTGTAGCGGCCGGTCACGTTGCATTGCAGGCTGGCATGCCGGTTACAGAATTCGACATCGAATTCGATATATTGTGTGGTGAATTGCAAATTGCTGCCGTAGAGTATTCTTTTGTTACCGGTTGTTTGTGCAGTCTGACGGGGTTGCCTGAAACCATAGCCGATGACCGACAGCTCTTTCCCGGCCAGTTGTTGTGACAATTCCACACCCAGCACTTCGTCCAGATTGAGGACGGCATGTTGCAGACCTTTCCAAAAAAACAGTTTTGCCTTGGCAGCAGCATAGGCATCCATGCTGTCGTGATAGTCGAGGTGGTCGCGCGTCAGATTGGTCAGTACGGCGACTGCAAATTCCGATCCGGTCAGTCTATTCTGGGAAAGACCATGCGAAGAGGCTTCCATCACCAATGAGGATGCTCCCTGATACAGATATTCAGCCATCAGCTGCTGCAGATAGACAGCATCGGGAGTGGTGTGTTCGGAAGGGTGTAATGTTCCCGGGAATCCATGCCCGAGTGTTCCGATTACAGCAGTTTTTTTTCCCAGCGCAGCCATGGCTTGGGCATACCATTGACTGCAGGTGGTTTTGCCATTGGTGCCGGTGATTCCAACCAGCCATAAATGTCTGGAAGGATAGCCATACGCTTCACTGGCAATTTTTCCAGCTTCGTGACGCAGTCCGGCTACGCCCAGATTGGGTATCTTCCACTCGGATTTCCAGGAGAACCCCTGCTTTTCCCAGATAATCGCGTTGACACCCAGCGCAATGGCCTGCGGAATATCGTTGCGTGCATCATGACGCTCACCGGCACAAGCCAGAAAAGTATCACCTGGTTTGAGTTTCCGACTGTCTGCCACCAAATGTCGTACTTTGACGCCCAACTGATCCAGCAGACAGGTTGTAGGATTTTCATCTGATCTCGAGTTCGACGAGGTACTCATCATCCTTTGTCTTCCAATCCGGCGGGAACGGGGGATGTAACCAGATTACCAAGCGAATCATCAAACGGCACATTCAGTATCCGTAGGGTGCCTTCCATCGCCCGGCTGAATACCGGTGCTGCTACTGTGCCACCATAGTAACGCCCGCTGGAAGGTTCATCGATCATGATTGCCATGATTACACGCGGGTCAGATGCTGGTGCAAAGCCGACGAATGAAGAAATATAGCGATCGCTGGCGTACCCTTTCCGTTTTTCCAGACGCTTGTGTGCGGTACCGGTTTTTCCCGCTACGCGGTAACCGTTGATGCGTGCGCCACTACCAGTCCCTTCCGGTTGAACTGCAAGTTCCAGCATTTTACGCACGGATTGTGCAGTTTCACGTGAAATGACTTTTTGGCCGACGGCTGGCGTGTCGCGCTTCAGCAGTGTAATGGGCTTCAGTTCTCCATCCGTGGCAAATAATGTATAAGCGCGTACCAGTTGCATCAGGCTGACTGAAATACCATGCCCGTAGGACATGGTGGCCTGTTCGATCGGGCGCCATTTATTATAGGCGCGTAATTGACCGCTTGCCTCTCCAGGAAAGCCAATGCCGGTTTCAGTACCGAAACCGGAACGATTGAGCATTTCCCAGAATGTTTTGGGTGGCAGTAACAGGGCAATTTTTGCTGCACCCACATTACTCGAGGTCTGAATGACCTGGGAGACGGTTAGATTACCCTTGTCACGCACATCGCGAATGATGGCTTTACCTATTCTCATCGTTCCGCCGGAGGTTTCCATCAGCGTGTTTGCCTTGACTCGGCCTGTTTCCAGCGCTACGGCGATAGCAAAAGGCTTCAATGTTGAACCTGGCTCGAAAGTATCGACCAGCACACGATTGCGAATGACTTTATTATTCATGCTCGCGCGCTGGTTGGGGTTGAAAGCCGGGTAATTGGCCATTGCCAGCACTTCGCCGGTTTTAACATCCAAAGCCACGATACTGCCGGCTTTGGCATGCTGCTCTTTTACTGCGCGCACCAGTTCCCGGTAAGCGAGATACTGTATTTTGCTGTCGATCGACAGCATCACATCCTGCCCGGATTTGGGAGACTGGATCTGTTCGACGTCTTCCACGATGCGTCCGATCCGATCCTTGATGACACGCCGTTTGCCATCTTCACCCGTGAGCACATCCTGCCATGCCAGTTCCACACCTTCCTGTCCGCGGCCGTCCACATCGGTAAAACCCAGAATATGCGCGGCCAGCTCGCGTGATGGATAGTAACGATAAAACTCGTGCTTGAGATACAAACCTTTGATGTTGAGTTCAGCGATCTTATTCGCTCTTTCCGGTGGCAGTTGCCGCTTCAGATACACAAATCGCTTGTCGCTGCTGAGACGCTCCTGAACGGCGGCTTCACTTACATCCAGCAGATCAGCCAGATGCCTGATCTGTTCCGGTGTGGCATTCACTCTCTGAGGGTCGGCCCATACAGATTTGACGGGTGCACTGATGGCAAGGATTTCACCATTGCGATCCTTGATACTCCCGCGCTGGGAGTTTTGTTCGATGACCCGGAGATAGCGTGATTGTCCCTGCTGTTGCAGAAAATCCTTGTTCAATGCCTGTAAATAAACAGCCCGGGCAACCAGTATGATCAGGGATATCAGTAATAATCCCTGTACGAGGCGGGAGCGCCATTCCGGAAGATTCACAGCAGCGGATTTGCGGGAAGGATTGAACAGAATTTTCATTCAGTCGCACTCGATGTATGACCGGGATGGATCGCCAGAATATTTGCGGCAGTGGGTGGGGGCATGGTCATGCCGAGCTCTTTGCGCGCGATTTTTTCCACACGCGCAGGCATGGCCAACGTGGTTTGCTCCAGCCGCAGTTGATTCCATTCGATTTCAAGTTGTTCGGTCAATTGCTGTGCTTCTTCCTGTTCCATGAACAGTTTGCGTGATTCGTACCGGGCGGTTACGATGCCCAGACCACAGATGACCAGCGCTATAAACAGGAAAATATTCAGTTTGATCATTGATCCACCGTACTGCCGGTTTTCAGCTTTTCCGCTACCCGCATGACAGCACTGCGTGCCCGCGGATTGGCAGCCACTTCATTCTCACCGGGACGAATTTTTTTACCGATAATCTGCAATGTCTGCCTGCTGTGCATGCGACTCTCTTCCTCTCGTACAGGCAGTTTTCGCGGAAAAGTGTCTGTTTCTGCCTGTCTGCGTATGAAACGCTTGACGATACGATCTTCCAGCGAATGAAAGCTGATCACTACCAGTCGACCGTTTGCATTCAGTAATTCCACGCATTGCGGCAGTGTCACCGATAATTCTTCAAGTTCCTGATTGAGATGAATCCGTATCGCCTGGAAGGTGCGCGTCGCCGGATGCTGCCGACCGTCCCGGTGGCCGAGCTTGCGCACGACCGCTGCCACGATCTCGGCAAGCTGAAGCGTGGTAATAATGGGCTGGCGTGCCTGTTCCACAACAATTGCGCCTGCAATCTGTCCAGCATACCGTTCTTCGCCATAGGTTCTGATGACCTCCTTCAATTCTGTTTCTGTTACAGTGGCCAGCCACTCCGCTGCTGTTTTTCCCCGGCTGGAGTCCATGCGCATATCCAGTGGGCCGTCATGGCGGAAGCTGAATCCGCGTGAAGCTTCATCCAGCTGGATCGATGACACACCCAGATCCAGCAGGATGCCGTTAACCCGGCTTACACCCAGCGATTCCAGTGCTGTGCGTATTTGTGCATAACTGCTGTGTACTGCCTGAAACCTGTCATCTCGAATGGATCGTGCTGCGGAAATGGCAGCCGGATCCTTGTCGATTGCAATCAATCGCCCTGATTCTCCCAGCCGGGATAAAATCAGGTAACTATGACCACCTCGGCCGAAGGTTGCGTCCACATAGGTACCATCAGCCTTGATATTCAGTGCATCTACCGCTTCTTCCGGCAAAACGGGTACATGCACGGTACTACCAGCGCACTACAGTGAAAACCCTTCCAACTCGGGAGGAATGTCTCCGTCCTTGTAGGTTGTTGCCGAATCGATTTCCAGATTCCATTTCGCCATATCCCAGAGTTCAAATTTCTCACCCTGCCCCGCGAGCACGACTTCTTTCTGCAAACCGGCAAACTGTCTCAGAGGGGCGCTGATCAGAATGCGGCCGGAACTGTCCATCTCAACGTCACTGGCATTACCGATGATAAGTCTCTGCAAACTTCGAATCTGCGGGCTGAAGCTGGAAAAACTACTCAATTCTTTTTCAATCGGCTCCCAGACGGGTTGGGGGTAAACCAGCAGGCACCTGGAAGGATCAGCGGTCACGACGATATTGCCTCCACAACTGGTAAACAATTCATCACGATATTTCGCGGGAATCGCAAGTCTTCCCTTGTTGTCGAGACTTAACTGAGTGGAGCCGCGAAACATTTGGTTCCTTTTGATCTCAAGGGAGGTGCCTGTTTGATGATTTAATTATGTTTCTCCCACTGTCACCCACAATTATGCATATTTCACCACTTTAACCCACTTTACTCAATAAAAATTTGAAGAATTAAGTAATAAAGAATTTTTATATTGTTGTAACAATGGTTTAGCAGAGTTTTCGGATAACCTGTTCGAATAAAACAACTCGATAAAGATGGCTCGTTTCGAGATTGAGGCAGGGCGTGGTATAAACCCGAAAACATTTTAGAGATCTAATATGGCTTTGGTATTTTGGGAGCAGGCTGTCAATGATTTATCGGCGCGTGATCCGGTGATGCACCGAATCATTCAGTGTTACAGCGATTCGATGTCTGAAGAGCCGGGAAATGCTTTTGCCACATTGGTGCGCGCGATCGTTGGACAGCAGATATCTGTCAAGGCAGCAGCCAGTGTCTGGCAGAAGGTAACAACTTTGATTCCGGAAATCACACCGGAAGAATTGATGGCGACGGAAATCGATTTGTTGAGGACATGCGGGCTGTCAGCACGGAAAGTTGATTATTTGCGGGATTTATCGCGCCACTTTCTGGAAGGAATGCTGGCGACGGTAAACTGGCACGATCTGGATGATGACACCCTGATCCGCAAACTTGTCGAGGTAAAAGGCATCGGCCGGTGGACGGCAGAAATGTTCCTGATTTTTCATTTGCATCGCCCGGATGTCCTGCCACTGGATGACATTGGCCTGCAGCGCGCTGTCAGCATGCATTACAACGCCAGTCAGCCGATTGACAAACAGGCGATTCGTACCATAGCCGAAAGCTGGCAGCCCTGGCGGTCGGTTGCCACATGGTACCTGTGGCGAAGCCTCGATCCTATTCCGGTTATATATTGAAGCGAGTACTGTTTGGTTAAATGGTTTGATCTTATTCCGCAATCAGGATTGGCTTGATTGGCCGGATTTGGTTTTTTTTTTCAGACCCAAGTGCTTGTCGATTGCGTTGTCCGGCAACAATCATGCGAGCCCAAAATATTGTCAAATAGCTGCTGTACGCCTATAATCCGCCAACATATAAACAATAATAATTTTCATTATCTTTCCTTATATCTTTTATAGTAATAGCCCTCAGATAATAGAGGACGATAAGGTCCGAGCATGAGCATTCCGGAGGATCTCTCTCCAACTGTCAAACACCTCGAGCATCTCTACAATGACCACCATGACTGGCTGCAGGGATGGTTGCGCCGGCGGCTGGGCAGTGCTGCCGATGCAGCCGATCTCGCGCATGATGCTTTCCTGCGTCTGCTGACTACGCCACGGCACTTCGGCAGTGCTCCCGAGGCCCGCACTTACCTGCGCACCATGGCCAATGGCCTGTGTATCGACCTCTGGCGTCGTCGCCAGATCGAGCAAGCCTGGTTGGAAGAACTCGCTGCCCAGCCCGGAACTTTGATCCCCTCGGCTGAGCATCAGGCCATCGTACTCGAAGCGCTGCAGGAAATCGACACGATGCTACGTCGTTTGCCGGTGAAGGCAGCCAATACATTTGTCATGGCTGTCGTCTGTGAAATGACAGACAGGGAAGTCGCTGAGGAACTGGGTGTATCCGCTCGCATGGTGCGCAAATATGTCGCCCAGTCCATGCTTCATTGTATGCGGCTGGAAGCACGATATACCGCAACTGAACCGCTGCAGGGGGGTATCTGATGTTGTTTCTGCGATGGCTTCTGTGAGCATCTGGGAATATGGTTGCTACTGATACCTCTCTGCAACCGTCGCAGCCGGATCTTCCGCATCAGGCGATGGAGCAGGCGGCTGAGTGGTTCGCGCTGCTGCGTTCTGGCGAAGCAACGGCAGCAGATTGTGCGCAATGGCAAGTCTGGCATTATGTCGAATGCATCAGCGAACGCTTCAAGCCCATCCAGAGCAGCCCCAAGCGGCGCAATGCCGCCAATGTTTTCCGGGCAGTCAACACTCGTCCGGGGCGGCGCCGGCAAATAGTGCTTGGTATTGCTACCTTGATGGGTACCGGCTTACTCAGCTGGGTTAGCTGGCGTCATTCTCCGCTGCCGGGCATCACCCTGGCGTGGACTGCCGATTACCGAACAGGTACTGGCGAAATACGCGAAATCGCGCTCTCCGATGGCACCCGCGTATGGCTCAATGCTGCCAGTGCCTTCAACGAAGACTATCGAAATAATCAGCGCCGCCTGCACCTCGTGGCGGGAGAAATCCTGATTCAGACTGCTACCGATGCATTCCGTCCCTTTGTCGTTAATACGTCGCAAGGACAACTGCGTGCATTGGGCACGCGTTTCACCATCCGGCTGGATCAGACCGAAACCTTTGTAGCTGTTTATGAAGGAGCTGTCGAAGTACGCACTGCTGCTACCGGTACCACCGCCATTCTCCCGGCAGGCCGGCAGGCCCGTTTTACCAACACCTCCCTGGCAGATAGCGGAACTGCCGACCCGGCTCGCGAAGCGTGGACGCGCGGTATCCTCATCGCACAGAACATTCCGCTTGCCGAAGTCGTGCAGGAACTGCGCCGCTACCATAATGGCCATTTGGGCATCGCGCCCGAAGTGGCCAATCTGCCCGTCTTCGGCAGTTATCCGGCCAATGATCCTGATCGTGCGCTGGCCATGCTCGAATCCGTCATGCCTATCCGCGTACGCCGTACATTGCCATGGTGGGTGAGTATCGAGCCACGGAATCAAACCGCTAACGCCAATCCCTGAATCTGATCAGCACAGCAGGATGCGATAAGGTATAAACCACACCTGTGCTGGAACGACTGTTGTATCGGTTGAGCTTGTCTGCCCACTGCAATTTTTAGGTTTATTCTCAATGGGACGATGTTGTTCGTGATCCGGGTCACGATGTGGAGTTTGGTGATGCCATCACACCCGGCTCTGTCGAGATCGACTATCCCAAGCTGCCCATGTGGTACGATCAGGCGGTAACACGGATCGGCGATAATACGGCAAGTTAAGTATGAGAATTTATATTGACACTGTTCGAAGCGATTATGCTGGGTTTAACAGTATTGCTCACATAGCTGAACAGTCGCGTGACGTTTTATTTGATTCTGTCGAGCTGGATTTTTCCTGTTGTAATTTTTTTGAAGCTAATATGGCTGCGCCATTGTATGCAGTTGTTTCAAGGATTCGAGATGAATTAAATGATGTTTCCCTAACTAATCTAAAACCTTCATTGGAAATAATTCTCAGAAAAAACCATTTTCTGACTAAATTCCAAGAGGAAGTTCTGAGGGACACGAATCATACAACTGTTCCATTTAAAACATTCAAGCTTCAAGCTGGTGAGCAGTTTTTTGAGTATCTTGAATCCCACATGCACGGAAAAGGAATCCCTGCTATATCAGAAGGCTTGACTAAACGCTTTCGACAGAGTCTTTTTGAGATATTCCAGAATGCTGCTATGCATTCCAGCTCGAAATTTGGCATTTTTACCTGTGGTCAATTTTTTCCTCAAAAGCATCGACTTGATTTCACGATTGCCGATGCGGGAGTCGGTATTAGAGACAATGTTCGTCAATATACAGGAAATATAAGGATGAGTTCCTGTGCGGCCATCGACTGGGCATTAACAGAAGGTAATACCACAAAAACAGGCGATCAACCTGGCGGTCTTGGACTAAAGCTACTCAAGGATTTTATTCGGATGAACAAAGGAAAGCTTCAAATTGTTTCTCGATATGGTTACTACCAATACTCTGCAAGTGGCATTAATTGCATAAAACTGGATCATGATTTTCCTGGAACATGTGTAAATATTGAAATTAATACACAAGATACAAGTAGTTATTATCTTGAATCCGAGTTGAGCAGTGACGATATTTTTTGAATTTTGGAGTTCCCAATGAACAACCGCATAACTATCAGAGTTGTAGATCTTATTGGGTCGCCGCTTTGTATTTCTGCCGAAGATGGGCAGAAAGTGTTTGATAAGGTGTTGCCTCTTCTGAAGGATGGCAAGCCGATAACCATTTCGTTTGATCATGTGGGTATGGTGATCTCTCTCTTTCTCAATGTTGCAATTGGTCAACTGTATGGTTCGTTCAGTGAGGATGAGGTAAAAGCTTTGGTTAGGGTTGAAGGCCTTTCCGGAGACGACATGGAGCTTCTGAAGCGTGTTGTTGACAATGCCAAAAAGTATTATTCGAACCCCAAAGGTTATGATGCAGCATGGCAGGAAGTGGGGGATGAAGATGAACAATAAGGCGTATGACCTGGCTTCTTACTCCTTTGCATCCGGTGAGCAGATTCTGGTGGATACCAACATCTGGCTTTACCTGTTTCCCGCACCTGGAAATCCTCAGCAATCTTTTGCTCATCAATATTCGACCGCCTTTTCGAGGCTTGTCAGCGCCCAGGCACAACCTGTTCTCGATCCGATGGTGTTGAGCGAATATTTGAACCGGTATTGCCGGATAGAGTGGAAAGGAAATTTCAAGTCACAATATCAAACCTTTAAGCAATTCAGACAGTCTGCGGATTTCCGGGCAGTGGTTTCATCTGCACATACATTTGCATCAAGAATTCTAAGTTTTTGCCAAATGCACTCGATTTCGGCTGATGAACTGGATCTTAATCAGGCCCTGACAGATTTCAAATCCGGGCAGGTTGACTTCAACGATGCGCTTCTCGTTGATATCTGTAAGAAGCGAAACATGAAACTGATGACCAACGATGCAGATTTTCAGCATGGAGGTATTAAAGTATTGACAACGAATCCACGCTTGCTGAAAACCTGTTCCTGACATCCTCTCCTGTTTAAAGCCAGCACGGTAGATATGGTGAGATACGAACCGCATCGCTGGGTTGGCGCCGAGTAAAAATGGAGCATACTTGAAGTATGTGAGCATGTTGAGTTCAATTTCAACGCCGTAATGCGCCCTTCAGTGAGATATTGAACAGGTTCTCATAAAAAAGTAGTTCCGCCTTTTGGTCTCTCGTTCGATTAACAGGATGAGAGATCACCCAGTCGTCGCTCAACCGGCTACCCGCGCAGGCATCCTATCGTGGTGCAGCTCATCTGGCTTCACCTCGTTCTTCTGAAGGTCAGGTGTGTCGTGCGCCCGGCAGCCCGTTCGATTTGCGAGACGGTGTGACTCCGTTTCGTTAATTCACTCTGCGCGAGGAAAAAAGTACATCATGTTTCATTATCGATCCTGCATCGCTCGCAAAACGGCGTTCGTTACCTTCAGTTCATCCGGCTATGCCGGCGCCGACTTGTCTCTCACGTTGTTCACGATGGCTATCCACCTGATACTTGCCATCAGCCTGCTGGTGATGACAGATGGCCAGATGGTAGCGTATGCACAAACCCCAGCGCCTGCAGCGAGCCAGACACAGCCGGTGCAGGAAACCATACGCCCTTATGATATTCCTGCCGGCTCGCTCAGTGTTGTTCTGGCACGGTTTGCCAGTGAAACAGGTGTCTTGCTGGCTGCTACGCCCGAACTTGTACAGGACAAGCAAAGCCCCGGTTTGCGTGGCACCTTCAGCGTGCGGGCAGCATTGAACATATTGCTGACCGGAACTGGGCTGGAAGCGGTACGTAATGCCGAAGGGCAGTACGGGCTACAGCCGGTCGCAAACATAGCTGGAACGCTTCCTCTGATGACGGTAACAGGCGCGGCAATTAATTCCGGAGTAACCGAAGGTACAGGTTCCTATACCACCGACTACTCTTCCTATGGCAAGGGCCAAGTCCTCAAAGAACTACCTCAATCAGTCACAGTAATGACCTATCAGCGTATTCAGGATCAGCAGCTATTCACGATGGACGATGTAATGGCTCGTACACCTGGCGTGACTGTACAGCAAACTGATGCCAGTGGCGGGAAAGGCGCTTTCTTTTCTCGCGGCTTTCAGATCACTAATATTCTGCTTGATGGTAACAGTTCGGTCGTTGCTGGAGGCAATTCACCCGGAGGCTCAACTAATGGTTACTCGGTAGGCACGCTGGATATGGCCATGTTTGACAGCATTGAGGTTATGCGCGGGTCTAACGCACTCTATGGGGTAACTGCGGGTGCGCCAGGCGGTGCCATTAATCTGGTGCGTAAACGGCCAACGAAAGCGTTTCAGTTGAATGCGCAAGCATCTGTGGGAAGCTGGGAGAATTATAGGGGAGAACTGGATGTAAGCGGGGCCTTGAATGAGCGCGTCCGTGGGCGTCTGGTCGGCACCTATCAGGACGGGAAGTATTTCTATGATTATTCAGATAGCAACAAAAAATTATTCTATGGCATCGCTGAAGCGGATATTACCAACAGCACCTTGTTGACGGTCGGTGGGCATATCCAGAACGACAAGGATGGTTATTATGTCGGTAATGGCCTGCCGCGCTACTCAAACGGAGATGATCTCAAACTGCCACGTAGCACTTATTTGGGAACCCTCTACGATAGGTATAAAAGAAACGATAACGATCTATTTATCCGTATCGGTCAGAAGATCGGAGCAGATTGGAAATTAAATATCGAGGCGGCACGAGGTAAATATGGTTACTCTATACAAAACTTTGAACGAATAGATCTTATTGACCCAATTACCAGAGAAATGAATGCTGTCGCCACCTCGTTGGATACTACTGGCACGAATAAGGCGCTGGATGTGTCGCTGAAAGGGTCGTTTCACTTGGTGGGCCGCGAGCATCGTCTAACTTTGGGCGCAAATTACAATAAAAATAATGAGTCCGCCGAGTCTATCTGGAGAAGTGATCAATTCGTGATTCCCGATATCGTCACATACGATCCTGCTGACTATCCCAATAATCCATACAATAGTGAAAATATTGACGCTTTTCTTTCTGAAAACAAATATAACACCCAAAAGGGGTTCTACGGATCATTGGCGATGAATATCACCGATCCGCTGACCCTAATTGTGGGTGGACGTTTAAGTTGGTATGAGTTTGATTATGCATATACCCTTCTCTCCCCATCAGGTGAATCTTTCGATGATTATCATGCAGCCTTAAAAGATAATAAGGTTTTCACTCCTTATCTCGGCTTGACCTACGATCTATCAAAAAATTGGTCTATCTACTCTAGTATTGCAGAAACCTATACGCCGCAGTCATGGGCTCTCAAAGGTCCGCCACCTGGCATACCTCTCGACCCTGCCACCGGCCGTACTTATGAAATTGGCACCAAAGGCAGCTTGTTTGACAATCAGTTGAATCTATCTTTTGCGCTTTATCGGATAAGCGTAATGATGTTTCCTTCTATGACTTGAGCTATCCAGACACAAGATATCCTGGAGCTGGTCGCTTTTGCTGCTATTTGAATGACGGCACGCAAATTAGCCAAGGTATGGATATCGAAATTTCAGGCGAGATCGTTAAGGGTTGGCAGATTCTAGCTGGCTACACTTTCAATGATAATGAGACCAAGGGTGGTGACGGCCGGTTCAGCACCATTACGCCAAAGCACTTGTTCAAATTGTGGTCGAGTTATGAACTTAGAGGCATATTGAATGGCCTGAAACTGGGTGGTGGCGTTACCGCACAAAGCTCAAACTACCAAGAGGGATCAGCAAGAACATTCAACCCAGCTACCGGCTTATATGACGGTCCTTCGGTCGACTATGCATTTACGGGACCGGGACGTGTACTAGTCGACCTGTTTGCCCAATACCGTCTCAACAAGCACTGGTCAGCGAACTTCAATGCTAATAATGTCTTTGATAAAACCTATTATGAAACTGTTGGGACGAATACAAGAGGCAATTTCTACGGCAGACCTCGTAATTGGATGGTCAGTATAAGGTACAGTTATTGAGGCTGACCTGCACCCACTAAACAGTGCCAGCTGAAATCTAGTTGATCGTTCCCGCGCGGAGTGTGGAAACTTATCAATAACCTGAGTTCGGGATAAGGCCTCAGGGTTGAGCCAAGCTATTGACTCTGGTCAGATTCAAAGTTGGTTTGTTATCAGACAAACAGTAAGCGACGATACCAGCCATTAGGTTAACGATAAAATTGAAGAGAG
>OBJA01001359.1_pt1 | contig 17210 bp, 17 predicted proteins | sample 1519751 | NCBI WGS metagenome assembly OBJA01 (sample SAMEA3881238, study PRJEB22517) | soil metagenome | biome: lake sediment; feature: soda lake sediment; material: sediment, water from around vicinity | place: India | collected 2013-12-23 | depth 3 m | reverse complement strand
CCGGAACTCTCTAGGGCCCATCTATTCTCTGCTCGGTTTTCAAAGATCGCTTGCTCTCCCGGGGAAGCCCTCGGGACAAGACGCCAATTTATCCGGAATCGCTTTTGCTGTCAATCCCTATTTTTTTGGCTGTGGTCGTTTTTTGCAACCACTCTTTTGCCGGACTGTGGCACCCCGGTAGCAAATTATCAAGGCGCTGTCCGGTCCGGAAAGGGCGGGAAGATAGCCGTAGAGCCGGGGCTTGTCAACGACTTTCGTAAAACTTTTTTGGCTCGAAACACACGACTGCCGGTTTACCTCCGGCAAATCAGCGGGATATTGTTTTTGGAGGCCGGGGCCGCCGCCTGCGGGCAGGGTTCAAGTCTGATTACCTTGGCTTACTTCAGGCTCGATTTATGGCACTGGCGGCGCAGGCCGCCCCGAAACCATTGTCGATATTAACCACCATCACCCCCGGCACACAACTGTTGAGCATCCCCAGCAAGGCGGCAATCCCCCCAAACCCCACCCCGTAACCCACGCTGGTGGGCACGGCAATCAGCGGCTTGTCAACCAGACCACCGATCACGCTGGGCAGGGCCCCCTCCATCCCTGCCACCACAATCAGCACCGCGGCCTGATGCAGCAACTTGCGATGACTTAGCAAACGGTGAATCCCGGCCACCCCCACATCGAAAAGCCGCTCCACCGGGTTGGCCAGCGCTTCGGCCGTCAAGGCCGCCTCCTCGGCCACCGCCTCGTCGGATGTTCCCGCCGACAACACCACGATCCGCCCACGGCGGTTTGCGGCCGGGGTTGCCGGCAGGTTGGCACTGAGCATCCTGGCCTTGTCATGATAGGTCAACTCCGGCAGGGTCGCGCGAACCGTATCCGCCTTGTCCCGCTCCACCCTGGTGGCCAGCACCACCCCGCCCCTTTGCAGCATGGCGGTCATGATCCGCTCTATCTGCCCGGCGCTTTTGCCGGCCCCGTAAACCACTTCGGGGATACCGGTCCGAAGGCGACGATGATGGTCAAGGTGAGCGCCTTCCAGCATTTCAGCCGGCCACCCCCTCAACTGCTCGACGGCAGCGGCCACCGACTGCTCACCGGCGGCCACCGCAGCCAACAACTGTTCAAGATCATGTTTTTCCATCATCAGCCTCGACTATTTAACAGCATCATCCACCCAATAAGCACCGGGGCGGCCATCCGTTTAGCGCAAATCAGCAAGATACCAGAAAGTACCAGCTTACCGCTTTTTCGCAAAGCCCTTAGCTTATCTTGTTGCCGGCCGGCCCCGCTTTCGGTAAATTCCGACGCCATGGAAACTCCTCAATGGTTGAAAATAACCGTGCACTGTCCAGCCAAGCGGGCTGATCAGGTGGCTGCCCTGCTGGGCTCTTTCAGCGCCAGCGGGGTCGAGTTCGGCTATCACCCCTTTGCCGCCGGCCGGGAGGAGGAACAGGAGCAGGTTGCCATTTATTTGGAACAAAGCCCGGAACTGGAAGCCACTGCGGCCGCCATCACCGGTCAACTGACCGAGCTGCAGCAACAGTTGTCAATCACCACTCCCTGGGAGGTGGAGCGCGAGCCCATCGTCGATTGCGACTGGAACGCCGCCTGGAAAAAACAGTTCAAGCCTCTGGCGGTGGCCCCCGGCCTGGTGATCAAACCAAGTTGGGAAGATTACCGGCCTCAGCCCGGTGAACAGGTGATTGAAATGGATCCGGGAATGGCCTTCGGCACCGGCCACCACGCCAGCACCCGCCTGGCTCTGGGCCTGCTCCGGGAAATCTACGCCAACCATCCGCCCCCCTCCGCCCTTGATGTCGGCTGCGGTACCGGCATTCTGGCCATGGCTGCCGCCCTCTGGGGCTGCCCACTAGTGCTGGCCATCGATAACGACCCCCAGGCGGTGGAGGTGGCTCGGCAAAACTTTGCCGCCAATCGGCTTGCCGGGCAAATCGAGGCTTCCGGCAAAGCCGTGGGGGCGCTGACGGAAACATTCGCCGTGGTTCTGGCCAACATCACCAGCGATGTGCTGCTGCACCTGGCAACGGATCTGCACCGGGCCACGGCCGGGGGCGGCCACCTGATCCTGGCCGGCATCCTGGCCGGGGAGCAGGAAGCGGCCATCAAGGAACATTTCCAGCGCCTGGGCTTCCAATTGCTGGCCGCCTCCCACCAGGAGGAATGGGCAGCCTGCCTGCTGCACAAACCCCGTAACCCAAAAGGTCAGCAACATTGCTGAACGGTTACCAAGCCCAAGCCGGACTCGGATTCGCCGGTCTGAACTGAATCCATAGCCTGAACCGATCCTTATACTGATGCGCCGCTTTTTCATTGAACCCACCGCCATCTCCGGTCGCATGGCCCTGCTTGGCGGTGCCGACGCCCATCATCTCCGCAAGGTTCTGCGCCTGGAAAACGGGGATGAGGTAGAGTTGTTCAGCGGTGACGGCCTGGTCCACCGCGCCCGGATCGTCGGCGGCGACCGCGAACGGGTGGAGTTGACCCTGCTGACCAGCAGCAACACCCCGCCCGACGGGCTGAGGATTCACCTGGCCCAGGCCATGCTTAAAGGGAAGAAGATGGATCTGGTGGTCCAGAAATGCACCGAACTGGGGGTGGCCGCCCTCCACCCCTATCTCTCAACCCACACCAAAATGCCGGCCCCGGAACCGGCCAAGCTCCAACGCTGGCAAAGGATTATCCAGGAGTCATGCAAACAGTGCAATCAGCCCTGGCCCCCGCTATGCCACCCGGCCGCGCCCCTGGAGCAAATTCTCACCACTGCCGCCGACCATGATTTGCGCCTGCTCTGCTGGGAGGCCCCGGAGGCACCACCCCTGCGGCAGGTTCTGGCCACCGTTCCCCGGCCCCGCAAACCGCTGGTCCTGATCGGCCCGGAAGGCGGCTTTGATGAGGCTGAAGTGGCGGCGGCCCGAGCCGCCGGCTTCCTGCCGGCAGGCCTGGGCCGCCGGGTTTTACGGGCGGAAACCGCCGCCATCGCCGTGGTGGCTCTGCTGCAGTTTCTTTACGAGTGAGGGCTTAAACCTATACCCGCCGAGGGCACACTTCGGCTTGGACAAGGGGTAACGTAATGCGTGCGGTGGTACAGCGGGTCAGCGAAGCCATGGTAACGGCCCCCGGCCAACCCCCCAGCCGGATCGGCCCCGGCCTGCTGGTCCTGCTGGGGGTTGCCAGGTATGACAACGAGACTGACGCCCGCTTCCTGGCCGACAAGGTTGCCGGACTGCGGATTTTCGCCGACCAAAACGACTTAATGAACCTCGGCCTGGCCGATATCAATGGCGAAGTTATGGTGGTTTCGCAATTCACCCTGCTGGGCGACTGCCGCAAGGGTCGCCGTCCCTCCTATGGCGCCGCCGCCGCTCCCGAACAGGCCAAACAGCTTTACCAGTACTTTGTTGAGCGTCTTCGCCAACTGGGGCTGCCGGTGGCCACCGGCTTTTTTCAGGAAATGATGCGGGTAAGTCTGGTCAACGACGGCCCGGTAACCATTCTGCTGGACTCCCGCAAGCTGTTCTGAGGCAGGTAAAAATAATCTTAACCCTTGCGGCCAACAGTAAAATGGTGTTGCTTTTTCAGGTAAGGCTGACTAAGAAGCTCTTAGCGGATAAAATCCCAAAGGTTGTTAAATTTCTTGAATGGGTTGGCGTTCGGCTCCACCGGCCACCACTTGGCGGTCGGTGAAACGCTGGCACTCCGTGGGGGGAAGCAGGGATGAAGATAGATATCGGGCCCATCACCAGGATTGAAGGGCACCTCAACGTGCAAACCACCGTAGAAAACGGGGTGGTGGTGGATGCCCGCTGCGAGGGCGAAATGTTTCGCGGCTTTGAAATTTTCCTCCGGGGCCGCGACCCGCTGGATTCCCAACAGATCACCCAGCGCATCTGCGGGGTTTGCCCCTATGCCCACGCCATCGCCTCCTCCTATGCCCAGGAGGATGCCTACAAGCTTCAGGTACCGCCCAACGGCCGGATTCTCCACAATCTGATCCAGGGCGCCAACCACCTCTACGACTATCTTCTCCACTTCTACCAACTCTGCGCCCTGGATTACGTCGATATAACCGCCGTGCTCCAGTACACCGGCCGCGACCCGGAATTGAGCAAGGTCCGGGACTGGGTCAAGGCGGAAGTGGACTCCGGCAAACGTTACCCCGCCGCCCCTTTCCTGCCCCGGCTTTCCGGCAAGTACCTGGACAATCGTGACGCCAACCTGGGGGCCATCAAGAATTACCTTGAGGCCATGCAGATGGAGAAAAAGGCCAACCAGGCCGCCGCCATCTTCGGCGGCAAATTTCCCCATGCCACCGCGATCTTCCCCGGCGGCTGCACCCAGGAAGCCCGGATCGACCTGATCCTGGCCTACCGTTCGCTGATCGAAGAGGTCCGCAACTTCATCAATCAGAAATATATTCCCGACGTGCTGGCGGTGGCCGGCGCATTTCCCGAATACTGGGAGATCGGCCGCAGCAAGGGCGGTTTCCTCTCTTACGGCCATCTCCCCCTGGGCCCCGAGCGCAACAGTCGGCGACTGCTGGCCCCCGGCGTACTTTTCGGCGACCGGGTGGAAGCGGTGGACCTGGGTAAAATCCGCCAGGATGTCAACCACGCCCTTTACTCGTCGCCCACCAATCTCACCGTCCGGGATGCCGCCATCGTGCCCCAGCCCGGCAAGAGCGGGGCTTACTCCTGGATTATGGCCCCCCGCTACGACGGCCGGATGGTGGAGGTGGGCCCCGCCGCCCGAGTCATGGTGGATTACGCCCAGGGGCACAATCCCGAAATCAAACGGCTGGTGGAACACTTCGCCGGGCTGGCCCGGATCACCCCCGACAAGCTCAACTCGGTACTGGGCCGCCACTTGAGCCGGGCCATCCTGGCGGCGGTACTGGCCGATTTTCTCCTGGCCGAATGCCAGCGCCTGGATCCCGCCGGACCCAGTATGGCCGAACTGAACCCGCCGGCCTCGGGAGAGGGTTTTGGCGCCACCGAGGCCTCGCGGGGCGCCCTGCTCCATTACATCAGGATTGAGAATTACAAGATCGCCAAGTACGAGTGCGTGGTGCCCACCACCTGGAACGCCTCGCCCCGTGACGACCAGGGCAATCCCGGCGCCATGGAGACGGCCCTGATCGGCACCCGGGTGCAGAAACCGGAGGAACAGATCGAATCCAAGCGAATCGTTCGCTCCTTCGATCCTTGCCTGGCCTGCGCGGTACACTGATGTCCAACGCCTGAAAAGGTTGCAGCGGCCGGCCCGTTTTGCTTAGCCAGCGGGCGGCCATCACAAGGAGGGATCATGGTTAATCGCCGTAATTTTCTTAAAATGGCCGCCGCCCTGGCCGCCACCTTCGGCAACCGGGGGTTGAGCAGCGAAGTCCAGGCGGCCCTGCGCCAGGTGGAACCGGGCCAGGTTCCCAAACTGCTCTATCTCCAAGGGCTTTCCTGCACCGGCTGCTCCATCTCCCTGCTCCAGGCCGACTCGCCCTCCCCGGCGGCCATGATCACCGAATTTTCCCAGCTTGCCTTCCATACCGACCTTTCTTCCACCTCCGGCCCCCAGGCCATGGAGTTGATCAACTCATTCATCGACGGCAAGGCCGGCGAGTACTTTCTGGCCATTGAGGGGGCGATTCCGGCCGACATGCCCAGCGCCTGCGTTATCGCCCACAAACCATTTGCCGACTACCTGGAACGGGCGGCCCGTACCATGAGCGGGGCGGTGGCGGTGGGCTCCTGTGCCTGTGACGGCGGCATTCCGGCGGCCGAAGGCAATCCCACCGGGGCCATCGGCCTGCGGGAATTTTACCGCCGGCGCAACATCAATGATAAGCTGATTATCGACGTTCGCGGCTGCCCGTGTCATCCCGACTGGCTCTGGCACACCATCACCCATCTGGTCATGGTGGGTTTGCCGGAGCTGACCAACGGCGCCCCCCGCTCCTTCTTCCGCCGCCGGCTCCACGAACTCTGCCCCCGTTATTATGATTTCCAGGAAGAGATTTTCGCCGAGAAACTGGGAGAGCGGGGTTGTCTTTTCAAGCTGGGCTGCCTGGGGCCGGTCACCTTTGCCGACTGCCCCACCCGCTGGTGGAACGGCGGCCGGACCTGGTGCATCGACGCCAACGCCCCATGTATCGGCTGCGCCTCCCCGGATTTTGCCCGCAAAAAAGACATTCCCTTCTATCGGATCAACGAAGGCAAGGTATAACGGAGACCAACCATGGCAGCTAGAGAATCCAGCAAACACTCCCTGATCGCCCGGGTACTCACCGTGGTCCTGGCGGTGCTGGCGGTCGCCCTGATCGGCGGCACCATCTTCCTCCATGCCTTTGTCCAGCACAACCTCTCCCGGAACTATCTGGGGTCGGTCGCGGTTCTTTTCAACTCCTTTGAGGAGGGAGTCAAAGGCTCGCTGGAACGCGGCCAGATGAAAACTTTTCTCCAGCTGCTCCACCAACAGAACGAAATTGAAGGTGTAATCGACGCCTCCCTTTATGATCCACAAGGCCGGCTGGATATGTCTTCCACCGGAGGTCGACAGGCAGAAGAGCAAATCGCCCCGACGATCATGCAGCGCCTCAGCAACTTGGAGCGTTACCAGGACCGCCAGGAAAACCATGTACGGCTTTACGCCCCCCAACCGGTGGTACCCGACTGTGTGCGCTGCCATCTGGACTGGAAGGTGGGGGAAAACGGCGGCACCCTGGCCTTGAGCTACGACCTCAGCCGGCTTAACGAAACCATGCGTAACCTGCTGGTCTTTCTTGTTGCCGGATGTCTTTCCTTGCTGGTACTGGTAAGCGCCTCCATCGCCCTGGTTCTCAACCGAATGGTGAGCCGCCCGGTCAACCGGGTAATCGATGAGTTGATCGCCGGTGCCGGCGAGGTTTCCGACAGCTCCCACCAAGCCGCGGACTCCAGCACCAGCGTGGCCGAAAGGGCATCCCAGCAGGCGGCTGCCCTGGAAGAAACCAGCGCCTCCATCGAGGAGCTTTCCTCGATGACCAACAAAAACGCCGACAGCGCCGATGCGGCCAACGCCCTGATGACCGAGGCCAATCAGGTGATGACCGAGGCCAACCTGGCCATGGAACAGCTTACCGAGGCCATGGGCAAGATCACCGCCGCCAACGAAGAAACCACCAAGATCATTAAAACCATCGATGAGATCGCTTTCCAGACCAATCTGCTGGCTTTGAACGCGGCGGTTGAGGCAGCCCGGGCCGGTGAGGCCGGGGCCGGATTCGCGGTGGTGGCCGACGAGGTCCGCAACCTGGCCATGCGGGCGGCGGAAGCTGCCCGCCAGACCACGGCCCTGCTGGAAACCACCAACAACCGGATCGAACGCGGGGCCCATCTGGTGGACAACACCGAGCAAGCCTTCGGCAAGGCCGCCGACAAGACCAAGAAAACCGCCGATATCCTGGCTGAGATCGCCTTGGCTTCCAAGGAACAATCACAGGGAATCAAGCAGATCACCAAGGCTATTCACGAGCTGGACGAGGCAACCCAGCACAACGCCGCCGAAGCCGACCAGCAGTCACGTCTGGCCGGCAAGATGGAAACCCAGGCCGAGCAGCTTAACCACTGCGTGGGCACTCTTATCAACCTGATCAAGGGGGTTGAGGAGGGCGGCGGGGCCAGGGGCAAAGGTTCCGAACAGCAGGGGGACGCAGAGAGCGAATTCAGCCTCGAGGAACCACCCAAGCGCCGGTTGCTTGGCTCCTGATAAGACAACCCCGGAAAAGGGACACCAACCAGACAAGCTGACGGGGCGTAAGCGTTAAGCAGTGCCGCAGATTGTCGGCTGTTCGCCGACGATTGACACGGGCCGCAGCCAGGCGCCTCGTACCCCGTTTACTTAAGCCTGGCTGATCGCCCGAAGGTGCGGTGCTGCTTAGCGCTTACGCTACCGACGATGGGCCTTGCGCCAAAGCCGTAGCAGATTGTCGCGGGCCTCGGGGTCGGAGATGGCAGCCAGCTGGCGACGAAACTCGGCTTCCCGCTGGGGATCAGCCAACTGGGGACCGGATGGTCCCGTAGCGGGCGGCGCCTCCCCGGCCCGGCTTTCCGCCGCCACCTCCCTCTCCAGGGCCGGATCCAGCCGAAAACGGAGATCGGAAATCTTTTGCCGGGAGCGGAGCCGGGCATTGATCTCCTGGAGCAAAACGGTTTTTTCGTAAACCAGTTGCTGGCGCCAGACCGGGTCCACCACCCGTAGCCACAAAACCCCCTCGCGGATCACCTCCGGCCGGGCCACGGAGGCGATCTCCTCGCCCACCAGTTGGGGCCAGTGCAAAAAAAGTTCATGCTGGGCCAGCTTGTCCAGCCACTGTTTATCCAGTGCCCAACTGTCAAGCAAGGCGCCAAGCCGGCTGATTCCTTTATTTTCTGCCATTTATGCCGACCAATCAGGGTTGCCGCAATTGGACGATTATAAATCGTTTAATCAACGGGTTATCGCCGGCAAGCAACAACCGGCAAACCCCACTCCCGGCAGGAGAGCTTAAACAAGCCTTGCCGCTTTGCCAAGAAAACATTAATTTGTCCCGCTCACCGGAGCACTGACGGCCTCGTAAGAAGTCAGCATTAACAGCAGGCGTAGCCCCGCAAACATGATGCTCTCGCAAAAACCCGTAAAACATGGCGGGCGGGAATGCGTAAGCAACAAGTTACAAGCCTTGGCCCGTCGGCGGCGCAGCCTTTTGCGGCGCCGACAAACATAGCAATAAGGAAGAAAAATATGGGATTTCGTTGCGGGATTGTCGGCCTGCCCAATGTCGGCAAGTCCACCATTTTTAACGCCTTGACGGCGGCCGGCATCGAGTCGGCCAATTACCCTTTCTGCACCATCGAGCCCAATGTGGGAATGGTGCCGGTGCCCGATGAGCGCCTGGACCAACTGGCGGCCATGGCCAAGACCCGCAACAAGGTCAACGCCCAGATGGAGTTCGTCGATATCGCCGGCCTGGTCAGCGGGGCCAGCCAGGGGGAAGGCCTGGGCAACCAGTTTCTGGGCCATATCCGCCAGGTGGATGCCATTGCCCACGTAATCCGCTGTTTTGCCGACGACAATATCGTCCACGTCAGCGGCGATGTCGATCCCCTGCGGGACCGGGAGGTGATCAACACCGAGTTGATCCTGGCCGACCTGGACACGGTGCGCAAGCGAGTCCAGAAAACCGCCAACCAGGCCAAAAGCGGCGATAAGGTTTTCAAGGAACAATTGACCATCCTCACCGCCATCGAACAGCACCTGGACCAAGGCCGGCCGGCCCGCACCCTGGAGCTGGACGACAACGGCCGGGAACTGCTCCGCACCCTCTTTCTGCTCAGCGCCAAGCCGGTGCTCTACGTGGCCAACGTCCCCGAAAGCGAGATCAACAGCGGCAACCCCTGGGTGGAACAGCTCACCGCCGCCGCGGCTGAAGAACAGGCCTCGGTGGTGATGATCTCCGGGGCCATTGAAGAAGAACTTTCCAACCTGGAGGCCGACGAGCGCCAGGCCTTCCTGGCCGACATGGGCCTTACCGAGCCGGGGCTCAACCGCCTGATCCAGGCCGGCTACCAACTGCTGGGCTTGATCACCTACTTCACCGTGGGCGAAAAGGAGACCAGGGCCTGGACCATTCCCCGGGGCTGGAAAGCCCCCCAGGCCGCCGGGGTGATCCACACCGATTTTGAACGGGGCTTTATCCGGGCCGAAGTGATCTCCTGCACCGATCTGCTGGCCTGCGGCAGCGAGGCCAAGGCCAAGGAGAAGGGCCTGTTGCGCCTGGAGGGCAAGGAGTACGTGGTCCGGGACGGCGACTGCGTAAACTTCCGCTTCAACGTGTAGCAACCAAGCAAAAGGATTTTCGCCATGACCTTGAAAATCAATCGGGAACAACTGATCTGCCAGTCGGTGATCGGGGAGATCACCTCGCCCCTGGGCGGGGTCAACCCCTACCGGATCAACCCCCAGGGCCAATCCGACATCTATCCCGGAGTGGGCGGGATCACCTACAACCTGCGGATCGGCGACCGGGCCTGCGGGCTTTTTGCTGATCATGTCGAGCCGGGGGTTTCCCTGAGCAACTTCACCCAGTACCAGGGCCAGCCCGGCCCCAACCGGGCCTTGAACCTGTTTTCCTGCGCCGGCAACCTGGCCACCGTGGTTTCCGGCGAAGCCAAGGGCAAGAAGGGACGGGTTACCGGCAAGCACGGCGGCATCGAGCATGTGCTGCTGGACTTCCCCCCCAAGGTGCTGGAACAGTTGGTTATCGGTGATAAAATTCAGATTCGAGCCTACGGCTGCGGCCTGAAGCTATTGGACTACCCCGAGATTAAAGTGATGAATCTGGACCCGGATTTGCTGGCCGACCTGCCGCTGAAGCCCGGCAAGAACGGCAAGCTGCGGGTGCCGGTGACCCATCGGGTACCGGGAGCCATCATGGGCTCGGGCCTGGGCTCCATCCACAGCCAGAGCGGCGATTACGATATCCAGCTCTTCGACTCGCCCACGGTGGAGCAGTACGGCCTTGCCGACCTGCGCCTGGGCGATTTCGTGGCCATCACCGATGCCGACGCCAGCTACGGCCGTATCTATCGCCAGGGCGGGGTGGTGATCGGGGTCATCGTTCACTCCGACTGCGTCCTGGCCGGCCACGGCCCCGGCGTGATGGTGGTGATGTCCTCCGGCACCGGCACCATCGAACCGGTGATCGACCCCAAGGCCAATCTGGTTCGCCACCTGAAAAAAATGTAACCGCTCAGCAGCACCGCACCTTCGGGCGATCAGCCAGGCTTGAGTACACGGGGTACGAGGCGCCTGGCTGCTTGCCCGAATCTGCGGCACTGCTGAACGGTTACAGCGCGTTAGATCGGCAGGTTTGCACCCCTGGTGAACGGTTACAAAAAAATGTAAGCCCTGCCCGTCTTGGACTCCGGGCCGATATTTTTTTGCATTTCAGGAAGTTTTGGAGTTATATAGCCAGGGTTAAGCCTGGATCACAATGCGGGCGCCGAGAACTACAGCGGCAAGGCGCCCCAGGTAACGGATTAGCGCCAATGAGCAAAACCATTCTCATCGTTGACGATTCGGCGATGATCAGAAGGATTGTCAGCCAACTGGTCCAGCAGCTGGGACACAAGGCGGTGGTGGCCGAAAACGGGCAACAGGGCTGGGAGATGGCCCTGGAGCTTAATCCGGACATGGTGATCATGGACATTGAAATGCCGGTGATGGATGGCATCGAGGCCACCCGCCGCATTAAAACCGATCCCCGCGGCGGCGCCATCCCCGTGGTCTTCTTCACCGCCCTGGGCGGCGAGGAAAATATCCGCCAGGCTGAAGCCGCCGGCGGCAACGGCTTTCTCAACAAACCCATCTGCAAGGAAGAGTTGGGCAAAGCCATCGACCAGATTCTCTCGTCCTGAGCCGGAGCCCATGAGTTCAATCCAGGACCATCTTTTCGACAGTGAATTCCTTGACCTCTCCCTCCACTATTTGAGCGCGATCCTCAAGCTCAAAGTCACTCTGCTGGACGCCCAACACCAAGTCCTGCTGGAAAAGGGAGAAACATCGGGGACCGCCAATCGTTACTACCCCTTCCATTTCCCCCGTAACATCGGCGGATTCAGCTGTACCGCCGCCGATGAGCAGACCCTGCAGGCGGCCGAGCCCCATATCAACTACTGCCTGGCGGCCATCAACAGCCAACTGACCAGGGAACTGGAACTGACCGAGCTTGGCGATGAAATGCTCCAGCTCTCAGCCCAGCTTACCTTTCTCAGCAAGGTGGCACCCAAGATCATCGGGGTCAACGACCTGGAAAGCTGTTACCGGATCACCCTGGAAGAAATCGCCGCCACCGTGAAAGCCGACCAGGCCTTTATCCACACCCGGGGCCGCTGGAATGACGAGCTGGTCATTACCCACCGCATCGACAAGAACGGCATCTTGCACCAGCAGGCCGACCAGTGCCTGCAGGAGCACGGCAACCGCGAGCATCCCATTATCTGCGCCACCGCCGATGGCCACTCCCTGCTTTACGCACCCATTCGGGAAAAGGACAGCAAGGTAATCGGCCAGATGGTCTTCCTCCGGCCTCCGGAAACCCGCCCCTTCACCGCTTACGAGAAAAAGCTGGTGGGGATCATCGAGAACATCATCTCCCCCAACTTTGAAACCCTGCGGCTGTACGACAGCCTCCAGGATCTCTACCTCAATACGGTCAAGGCTCTGGCCGCCGCCATCGACGCCAAGGATGAGTACACCCACGGCCACTCCTTCCGGGTGGCCAAGTACGCGGTGGCCATCGGCCGCCAGCTTGAACTGCCGGCCAAGGAGATCAGCGACCTGGAAATCGCCGCCTACATGCACGACCTGGGCAAAATCGGGATTTCCGAGCTGATCCTGGGCAAGCCCGGCAAGCTGACCAACGACGAATTCTGCCACATTCGCCAGCATCCGGTTTTCACCGACAAGATTCTCCAGCCCATTCACCTGGCCAGCAATATTATCCAGGGCGCCGTCCAGCACCACGAGCGGCTGGACGGCACCGGCTACCCCCTGGGCCTGGCCGGGGATGACATTTCCCTGTTCGGCCGGGTTATCGCGGTGGCCGACGTCTTCGACGCCCTGACCTCCAAACGCCCCTACCGGGAAGAGATGCCGGTGGAGACGGCCCTGAAAATGCTCTGCGACAATGTAAATAAAGAGTTTGATCGCAACGTGGTGCTGGCCCTGATCCGAGCCCTGCAGCATGACATGCCCAACGGCGAACTGAATGAGGTGGGGGAAATTCTCAAGTTTGACGCCCTGCAGAACCTCAACCAGTTCCTGCTGGAGCTGTCCGACTTTGTCGTCAGCGCCCCACCCCGCCATGGTTAATTGCCCAGCAGCGCCACATTTTCTGGCGATCAGCCAAGCTTATGTACACGGGGTACGCGGCGCTTGGCTGCTTACCCGAATCTGCGGCGCTGCTAGGCAATTACCATCCAAATAAAGATCAAGGAGTGACCGAACCATCATGAATGAACGCCAGCAATTAAAAAAAATCCTCCGGGAAAAATCCTACCGCCAGGGAGTGTTCAAGCTCTCCTCGGGTAAGGAGTCGGACTTTTATATCGACGGCAAGCAGACCACCCTCTCCGCCGAGGGGGCTTATCTTTGCGGCAAGCTCCTCTTTGAACTGATTCGCCGCCAGCCGGTAAAGATTGAGGCGGTGGGCGGGATGACCCTGGGGGCCGACCCCATTGTCACCGCCGTTTCCCTGGTCAGCTACCTGGAAAAAGCGCCGATCCCCGCCTTTATCGTCCGTAAGGAATCCAAGAAACACGGTACCGAAGCCTACCTGGAAGGGCAAAGCAACTTGCCGGACCAGGCCACCGTGGCCCTGGTGGAGGATGTGGTCACCACCGGCGGCACTCTGCTCAAGGTAATCGAACGGGTGGAGGCCCAGGGGTACAAGGTGGGGCTGGTGGCGACCATCGTCGATCGCCTGGAGGGTGGAGCCGAGGCCCTGGCCGCCAAAGGCTACCGGCTGGAGGCCATTTTCGATCGCCACAGCCTGCTGGCCGACTAGGGATCTTATGTACGCCACCGCCTTCCCCACCACCATGACCTGCCCGGACTGCGAAGGCAAGTTGAGCATCCTCCGCTCCTGCGGCCGGGTCCGGATGGGCTGCGGCCAGTGCCGGCGCCAATTTCAGATCCACGAGGTGGCCGACCGGCTGGATGAACAGGCCGAAGAGGTGCTATCCCGCTGGAACAGCATCATCTACGACTGAAAAAAGCCGGCAGCACCACATCTTTGGACGATCAGCCCGGCTTGCGTACCTTTAGTACGCGGCGCCGGGCTGCTTGTCCAAATCTGCGGCACTGCCGGCTTTTTTCTGGCGCTCACCCCGGTTTGCACATTTAGTACGCAACACCGGGAAGCTTGTCCAAGCCAGGGGCACTGTCAGCTTCTTTTACCACTCCACCCGCAGTAGGCCGTCCAGGGGATCCACTTTGCTGATTTTTACCGGGATTACTTCGCCGGGGCGGATGTCGAGGCCGCGGGTGGGTGGCAGGTCGGTTTCCAGGAGGCAGTCGGTAAGGACCAGGGTGACCCGGCGGGGGCCGGCGGCCACCACCAGGGCATCCACCGTCCGGCTGTCTTTGGCGGCCAGATATTTGAGCAGCCAGTAGCGCTGCCGGTCGCGCCGTACCTGATTGATCCTCCCCTGGCTGGTGGTGATGGCGGCGACGAAATCCAGCATCTCCGGCTCGTTGAAACAGGCCCCCCGGCCGGCCCGCAGGGCGTAGAGCTGATGCTGCATCACCAGGTCCAGCAGGCGGCGGATGGGTGAGGTGATGGTGGTGTAGCTGGCCGCCCCCACCCCGCTGTGGCGGCGGGCACCGGTCAGCAACTGGCCGGGCTTGAGCTGCTTGCGCTGGCGCCAGATGGTGAAAATATCCTGCTCATAACCCTGGACCAGGCGCTGATGGGGCTCGTCCTGGGCCCGGAACAGGCCCGGCACCTGCTGCTGGGCCACGTATTCCGCCGCCAGCATGTTGGCCAGCACCATCATTTCCGAAACCAGCAACCGGGCCGGCAAATCCACATCCTCCAGGCTCACTGCCGGGTTGCCGTCCTGATCGACCTTGATGTTGACATCGGGAATCGGCAGCAGCAGAGCGCCGGCCTCCAGCCGGCGGCGGCGCAGGGCCTGGCTCAAGGCCAGCAGATCGCGTAAATCATCATCGGAATTCAGCAGCTCGGCGACCTGATCGTAATCCAGCCGCCGCTTGACCTCCACCACCGCCGGTACGATCCGGGAGCTGACGATGTCGCCGGCCGGGGTCAGGGTCACCAGAAAGCTCATGGCCGGCCGGGGCCGCCCCGCCACCAGGCTGCACAGATCCTCGGAGAGCCTGGGCGGCAGCATGGGCACCTGGGCCTCGGGGAAATAGATGGAGGTGATCCGCTCCACCGCAGTGGCGAAGAGGGCCGAGCCGGGCTTGACGAAGTGGGCCACATCGGCGATATGGATTCCCACCCGGAAATTCTCGCCGTGGCGCTCCAGATGCAGGGCGTCATCAAGATCACGGGTGGAGGCGCCGTCAATGGTGACCACCGGCAGGTGGCGCAAATCTTCCCGGCCGGCGGCCAGCAACTCCTCGGCGGTGGGCTCGCTCAAGGCTGCGGCCTCGGCCAGTTCCTTGGGGCTGAACTCCACCGGCAAACCGGCCCGCAGCAGGGGAATATTTTCGTCACTACGCCACCAGCCGGCCTGGACCAGCAAATGAAAAACATCGTGGGGGCGGGTCAGGCCCGAACGCTTGAGCAGCTCGCGGGCCAACTCGCTTTCCTCGGCCTCGTTGTTGAGCAGATAATAATCCCGGAGAATTTTCAGGCAATGCTCCCGCTCCGGCCACGGCTCGGCCTGACGGCCGGCCTGGAGCAGCTTTAGCTGTTGGGCCCCGGCGGCCAGCAGGGCCTCCCGCTGACGCTCCTTCTCCTCCTTGGCCTTGAGCTGTTCCACCACCTCGGCGGGATGGGCCATGACCTGGCCATCCTTGTATTTGAAATAAAGCTTGTCGAGAAAAACCGCCCGCAGGAAGGCGGCTATCTGGTGGTCATCGACCTCGCCGCCGTAATTGAGTTCGGCCAGAAAACGGGGGGGGAAAAGCTGCTGTTCCTCGGCCGCCGCCAACTGCCAGACCATCTCGGTTTCCACCTGTTCGGCCAGTTCCCGTCGGCGCTGATCGGCTTCCTGCAGGTGCCGGCGCTGCTGATCCCGGGAAAGTCCGGCCGGCAGGATCTGGCTGGAGCTGTGTATCACCCGGGCGGCGGGCAGGTTCAACTCCCGGCCGTTCTGATTAAAAATCCGCAGCCGGTTGGCGGCGGTCTCCACCACCACCGCGCAGATAAATTTGCTCTGCTCAACGTACTCAACAATGTTGCCGGGTAAAGCCATGGGGAAATCCGGTTGGGGGTAAAAAAATAAGCGGCCGCCCAAGGTTGCAACGGCCGCGCCAAGCCCCATGATCTAACAGGAATTGCTTGTGATGTCACCCGTTATCGTGTAACCGGAACGTAAGCGTTCAGCAGCCCCGCACCTTCGGGCGACCAGCCAGGCTTGAGTACACGGGGTAAGAGGCTCCTGGCTGCTTACCCAAATCTGCGGCACTGCTGAACGCTTACGACCCGTTAACTCAACAGGTCGTTGCCCCCTGGTGAACGGCTACACCGGAACTGAACCGATGCAACCGCTGAACGGAGATTTCCTTATATGCCTGCCCCCCCTGAGCAAGATGTCGCCTGTGGCTTTGTGGCCCTGATCGGGCCGCCCAACGCCGGCAAGTCCACCCTGTTGAACCGGCTGCTGGGCCAGAAGATCGCCATCGTCACCCCCAAGCCCCAGACCACCCGCAACCGGATTCTGGGGGTGGTCAACGGCAACGACTATCAGTTGATTTTGCTGGACACCCCCGGCCTCCATCAGGCCAAAACCCCGCTCAACAACGAAATGGTCAAGATCGCCAGGAGTACGGCGGCCGAAGTGGACGCCATCGCCTATCTGGTGGATGTCGACGCCCCCGGAGCGCCCGCCCAGCGACGGGAGGCCGCCAAACTGCTGCGGGAAGCCGGCAAACCGGCCCTGCTGCTCTGCAACAAGATCGACCGAATCGCCAAGGCGGAGTTGCTGCCCCTGATTGCCGCCTGGCAGGAGGTTTACGATTTTACCGCCGTCATTCCCATCTCCGCCCTCACCGGCGAAGGCTGCGAGATTCTGCTTGCGGAAGCGCGCAAGCTGTTGCCCCAAGGCCCGCAGCTCTTTCCCGAAGATATTCCCACCGATGCCAGCCTGCGCTTTATCTGCGGCGAGATCATCCGGGAGAAAATCATGCTGCTGACCCGGGAGGAATTGCCCTACTCGGTGGCGGTGGTGGTGGATCGTTTCAGCGAAGAGGAGCGGCTGACCACCATTGACGCCACCATCCTGGTGGAAAAGAGTTCCCAGAAGGGGATCATCATCGGTGGCAAAGGAGCAATGCTGCGGCAGGTCGGCGAGGCCGCCCGCCGGGATATGGAAAAGTTGCTGGGGGGCAAGGTGCTGCTTAAGCTCTGGGTCAAGGTCCAGAAAAACTGGACCGCCAACCAACGGGTACTGCGGGAGCTAGGCTTCTAAAAACGGGGTAACCGTTCAGCAGTGCCG
>OBJA01001358.1_pt1 | contig 17211 bp, 12 predicted proteins | sample 1519751 | NCBI WGS metagenome assembly OBJA01 (sample SAMEA3881238, study PRJEB22517) | soil metagenome | biome: lake sediment; feature: soda lake sediment; material: sediment, water from around vicinity | place: India | collected 2013-12-23 | depth 3 m | reverse complement strand
TACCACTTCAAAGGGTAAAAGTTGAACTTTATATCCATTACGCTAACCTCTTGCCTATAAAACTGGATGAAACTTATACTGATGACGGCGGCAACTATATTTTTGACAACCATTCAGCTTGGGAGGAAATCCTGCTCAGCGGTTTTGGCATCAATCCTTGGGCCATTATTGAACAGAGTTGGTCGGTACGAATTTATCCCGAAAGCTACACATTTAGGGTCGCAAAAGACTGGCTTGGCGTTACCTTGGTTGATGCATTAAATGACTGGGCGGCAGGAATTTTTCCGAACCTTCTCGCATACTATGTCAGTTCGTCAACAAGATCATGGTTTTGGGAATCCTCGGGAAGTTTTGAAGATATCAATATAACATACAATCCAGCAAATGAAACTCATAATGCTTTTTACATAGCCCAAGCGCTTGTCATGGGACAACGCTTTGTTCAGGATGTTCGAGGCAATAGTATAAATAAATTCGTAAACGTTTTATATCCGTTTGGCGAAATCGATTCCGCATTTTGTTGGAACGAGTATATGGCTATTGGCAGAGGACGTTTTGATGATTGGGAAACCTGTTTGCACGAATATGGACATTTTATTCAAGCTTGCGTTGGAACGAACGATATATCCCCCTTGGATTACTTGATATTTGATCCTAATCATTATACATATTCTGACCACATTACTGGCAAAGGGAACAAATACTATGGAATTAGACTTGCATGGACAGAGGCATGGGCGACAACTTTTTCTATGGTAGTTCAAGATCATTTCTGGAATAATTACTATTCAACAGGGAAATCGTTAAAAGGTGAAGGAATATCAAGAACATCAAATGAGGACTTGTCTTCTGATATGACGAAGTACACTAACTATACTCCAATTTCTGACAGCGGTGAAGGTCAAGAGGATGCCATGATAGCATTTTTGTGGAATCTTTACAAGGAACCATTTTTCGGAGAAAACGGATTTTGGAACACTACAACGATAAGTGGAACCTACGCTTTTTCGTACTATGTGCAAAACCTGTATTCGACATATCCTGCGAATTTAAGTAAAATAGGTCAACTTATGGAGAAATATCAGCTTGCGCCCGGAAATGTTACCATCACGAATACGTCAAACGTGAGTTATGAAATCCCTCCAACTATATCATGGCGTGTCAACGGAAGTCAAAGTAATAAACTGGACAGTGTACAGATTGGTTTTTATGACGGAAATGGGAATGAAAAATATGTCACGGGATCTATTCCAGTAACCGAAGCATACAATGCCACACCATCAAAATCAATTTCTTTAGACGATTGGCAAGCAGCACTTGCAAATTTTACGGACACTAACATCCATATTGCGGTAAAGGGCTAGATCTTTACACAACATGGTTACTCTGGTTGTTAAATCATCGTTGACTACTTAACACACAAACAAGTAAAGAATCGTGATTTACTACCAAAATATTATATAGAAAATAACGGAAATAAGAGTTCCTATAAAGGGGTGAACAAATGGCTATAAAAATATTCCATGAATCATCAGCATACACTTGGGTAGATCCACCTATTGCTTGGAATTGGAGGAAATGGTTACTTAGAATATTATATTAATAATAATTGGTATGGAACATCATCTAAAGTTATTCTAAATGATTGGAATTTTATCGGAGTAAAAATAATTAATAATGCAGCATATATATATTTAAATAATAGTTTAGCTACAATTAGTGCAAGTAATTCATCAATTGCTAATATATCTAGAATTTCAATAGGAAGTTATTTATCAAGTACAACAACACAGGACTGGTTAAATAGTAATCAAGGCTCAAATCTTGCAATGACAGTAGATTTCTTATATGTAAGTATTGGCGAGGAAGATTTTACTAGTGATCAATTGAAAAAAGTATACAATGACGGTATTAAATATTTTTATAATTATAAAATTAATCAATCAAGCAGTGTAATGTATTATAATTCTTCTGTGTATCAAAACTTGAATGTTATAACTCTAAATGGATCATTAGCATCATCAAGTGGCTTACAGCCTAAAGAATATTGCTATACTGATAATAATTTTACAATTGATAAAACTAGAATATTTGAATATGATGAAACATTGAAAAGGCACGTTTATGGCAGTTATGAAGACTATGTAAACTTTAATAGTAAGAGAAAGTCATTATTATCTTATAAATTACCACTTAGTACAACCGGTACACTTATTGTGTGGTTTAAACCATCTTCTAGTTTTCAAGGAGATAAAAGATATATTCTCAATATGAAAACATCAACTACAGATATTAGTGTATATATGGATACTAACTATCAGATACATAAAAAATCAGGAAGTTATGATTATAATACAGGAAAATATGCTTTTATAGATCAGTGGAATATGGTCGCAGTAAAATGGGAGCCAGAAAGTTTATGTATTAAAGTGAATGATTCACCATTTTCTCAATCTGCCATAAATGGCATTAATATGTTTGATAGTACACTATATATAGGATGTATGTTTTTAGATAGTACGAAGGTGCCAGTTAATCACCTGAACGGAAATTTAGAAATGTTCAGTTATACTTCTAATTATCTAAGTATAAATGAAACAAATAATATTTATAATAATGGCAGAATAATTAATGTTAGAAATACTTACGATGATGATGGAAGAATCAAAGAAAAGGACATTAACATTAACAACACATCATTAAAAACTCTTTATAGATATTATGAAGAGAATAATAAACAAAATCCAATTCTAACAAGTGAAGTGTCATACGATGAAGAAGAAATAATCTATTCATATGATGAATTGGGTAATATTACTCATAAATTAATTTTAGATGGCAATAGTGTGTTTAAAGAAGGATATAATTATGAGTATGATGAATTAAAAAGATTAAAAAAAGAAACTAGATTTAATGAAAATAATATACTGGATTATTGTTATAAATATAATTATGATTCTAATAGTAACATTGAAACAAGAATCAGAGTAAATGAGTTAGGTGAAGAATTATATAAAGACACATATCATTATTCATCAGAAATCAAAGATAGATTAGATCTAGTTCAAAGAGAAGAAAGTGATGAAACATATGTAATTAGAGGAATGACATATGCAAATGATAATAAACTATTCCCTTCGATTTACACAATAAATAGTGTATCACATAATTTAGTATGGGAAGGAAAACGATTAAAACGATTTGGAGCTTCATCGTATGAATATGACGAAAATGGAATAAGAATAAGTAATAAAGTTGGTGAGTATGGCTTCACCTATAATATTGAAGGCAGTAGAATAGTAAGGTCAAAAAATGAAACTGGGGTTGGAACAACAATAATAGATTATCATTATGATGAAAAAGGTTTGTTATGTGGTTTTAATTATAGTGGCGAAGAATATTTTTATATAAGAGACATTACTGGAAATATCAATAAAATAGTTGATAAAGAAGGTAGAGTTATGGTTAAATATAGTTATACAGCTTTTGGCATACCTTCAAAAGCAGTAGGATCTGATTTAGCTGGAGAAAAACTTGCGATTGCTAATATTATAAAAGATAATAACATATATATTTATAAGGGTTATTGTTATGATAGTGGAACAAATCTTTATTATTTGAATTCACGATACTATGATCCTACGATTGGTAGATTTATATCTCCTGATGATATTTCATATCTTGCTCCTTGGTCAATCGGAGGCCTTAATTTATATGCTTATTGTTTATGTAATCCAATAATGTATTTTGATCCAGAAGGAAATGGTGTTACATTAATAATAATTTTGATATGTATAGCAATTGGAGCAACTATAGGTGGAGTGGCTGCATATAATATAGCTAAGAAAAAAGGTGCAACTGGTTGGGCATTATTTGGGTGGACAATGTTAGGTTTTGTTGGTGGAGGAATTATTGGAGGTTGTATTGGTTATTTAATAGCTCCGGTAATTGTTCCTTTTCTTACTGCGTCAGCTAGTATTACAATTCCAACAGGTCTTGGTTTTTGGGTGACATCTACTGGAACAACAACGTTAGTTGTAACTAGTACTACAACATTAACAATAACTGGTGCTCAGGCTTTAACAGTTATAGGGGCTTTAATTGCTGGATTAACTATTATGTTTTCGAAAAATGCTAATCGCTACAAGCCGAAAGACACTAGAAATAACCAAGTTCAAAATAGAGAATTTCGTGAAGTTGTAAAAGAATTTCAAAGAAAATTCGGGGAACTCACAGAAGATCAAATACGGAATTTTCATGAAAGTATAGCAAAAAAAGGAATAAAGGGATTTCACAAGCTGTTAGAGGCACTTAAAAAATGGATGAATATTTGAAATGATAATATTATTTTTGAAAAAAGAGGTGAAACATGAATTACATAGACTTGCAAAATTATTTAAATGTATTATTACATAAAAAATTAATTGATATATATTATTTGCCCACAATAGGTATACTTGATAATAATATGTTTGTAATAAATTTTGGTGAAAAAAATTTAGAGTACTCAATTCACGCATTTTCTTTTGTTAGAGTATTTTATAAAGATACAATACTATTGACATCATCAGATGAATTTTTCAATTTAAATTATGATGAATTATCTGAAATAGAAAATGATGATGATAAATTCAAACAGACTTTAATCTTCACTAGAGCTGAAAAATTAAAAACAGATTTAAGAAATGAATATATAAAGGAACTTCTTGTAAAAGAACATGGAGATATAATAATTACTTTTACCAATGATTATTGCTTAGAAATTTTACCTGATTGTTCTCAACAAAATTATGAATATTATCGTATTTTAAAAATGATAAATAAAGAAGAACATTTTATTGTTAATTGTAATAAGGATAGAATAATTTATAGTTTTTATTCAGATCACAAGCAAGATGAGCGGCATGGAAAGAGATTTTAATAAAGTTTTATGGTATTTGATCGATTTCATGGACACCTTTTTGTTGAGACTTAATATAATATTTTTTAGAAATAATTTCTTAATACTCGCCAGTTAAAAGAGTGCTTAAACTATTAAAAAATGGAGAAAAAACAAAATTTTCTATTGGTCAGAAATTGGGATTTGTTGGTGAATATTCCTGAGGATTTGTTTATACAAAGATATTATTATGCTAATACCGAAGAAAAAAATTAAAGAGTGATTATGAAGGTTCCGCAAATAAATATGCTAGATAGATTTGTAGTTGGCTTGCAAATTTATGACTTGTTAATATCGAAAGAAAAGAAGTTCTTATAGAAGATAGAAAATTAAATCTTTTCCGAATTACGGATGATGTAAGAGAGTGTCTAAATATTATCAGATTGTTAAAATGTTTTTTGTACCTATCGGCTAGCTTTCTATTGAGACTTATGCTTTTCGTTTTGTTTCATCTAGTTTTACTACCAATGCAATTAACAAAGTAAATACTATCTCTAGAAGAAGTCATAATAGCGGATTATTAATAACCAAAAAATCTCTGATGATGTTAGCAGAATATTATCTAGCGACAAAGTATAAGAAAATTTAATTATCATGTTGAGTTCAAGATGAACTTCTGATAGAACAAAAATATAATAAGATACTTCCCATAAAAAATCAAATCTTATTAATAACAGATTTAACGTATGTTGATATTAGTATCAAATAGAATTAAATTTTTATAAGACTAAATTACTGAAATATTATTTTACTAATTTAGTCTTTTTTTTATGCATTTATATAATTGGTTCTTTACAGCGACACATTGTGTCTAAACATGCTTCTAAAATGGTTGTTATTCGTCAAGATGTTTTCCCTATGTTTTACATCAATGTTACTACCAATCAAATAATAAATAGTTATTTTATGATTTGTAAATAAATTACTAAAAAAATATAAATAAATAAAAAGAGAACATAAAAACTATGACGATAAAAATGACCAATAGCTTGACACTTAGGGCAGATCATATTGAGCAAAGTTTGTTCGCATGGATTATATTTTGATTTTTTTGGAGGAAACATATTTTTCTTTTGAGGGAACATTATTTAGGTGCTTTTTTACCAGTAATTAGGTGAAAACTTGAGAAATGTGCTTGTATGGATAAAATATTTCAAGCATTCTGGGTGTCGCAACGGAGGAAGATTATGGAAACATTAATATATTACTTGCATATACTCAAGACCCGCTGTGTGTGGTATATTGCTCGAAAAATATGTTACTATGCTACATTTTCCGATTTTTTCACCGAGCAATTAGGGGAACACAACGGAAGTAGAATCATGTGTATTGCTTGAACGAAATTAGCTTTTTTTATTAAAAATCCCCTTATTTTTAAAGAAAAAGGGTAAAAATCATCAATCTTTTGTTAACTTAATATAGATATTATCAATTTCCAGCTACATAAATCCACTGTTTTTTAAAAATTATGAACATCTGGAATTTTTTTTGGTGCTATGGAACATTGATAGTCATAAGGTCTAGTATGTGAAAACATCAAATATATTTCCCACAAACCACTAAAACTGGTCACTGCAGGGCTTCTTATTTTAGTTAAAAACAATTTTAATTTTAAAACCTAATTACATCTGTGGATGAATAAATTAGGTATTTTAATGATTAAATGCTTGTAAAATATGAACTTCATATGATACTTATAAACTTGTAAACGAGAAATAAAAAGTATAAATCCATGAAGAAAAAAAGAGAAGTTCTAGGCTTCGTTCACATAATATTTTTTTTTAAGGATGGTTGTGATATAATATATAAAACATGGAGTAGAAAAAAAGATGATTTTAATTGCACAATCAATCACCAAAACATATCATACCAAAACCTTATTTAAAGATATTTCGCTTCATCTCAATGAAAAAGATAAGGTAGCGATAATCGGGAATAACGGTTGTGGAAAAACAACACTATTAAAAATATTAGCTGGACTTGAAGAACCAGAAACAGGTATAATCACAACCCCCCAGTTAACAAAAATCAGCTACTTGTCGCAAAGCCTTGATTTAGATGAAGAATTAACGGTAATCGAGGAAGTATTTAGAGGAATCAGTAGTGATATTAAAGATGTTGAAGTTTACGAAGCAAAAGCAATTTTGTCAAAACTTGGTCTTAATGATCTTGATAAACAAGTTAAGTTTCTTTCAGGTGGTCAAAAGCGCCGTTTAGCATTAGCTAGTACCTTAATCAGACAAGCTGATATTTTAATATTAGATGAGGTTACAAATCATCTAGATGGAGAAATGATTTTATGGTTGGAAAAATATTTAAAGCAATATAATAAAGCCATTATCATGGTAACTCATGACCGATATTTTTTGGAGCGGATCGTTAGTAAAATTTTTGCTTTAGAAAATGGGCAAATATCTGAATATGATGCTAACTACTCTAAGTATTTAGAACTGAAAATCCAAAATGAAGAAATGATTGAAGCTAGCAATCGTAAAAAAGAAGCTTTCTTACGAAAAGAATGGGAATGGATTAAAAGAGGACCAAGAGCAAGGGTTACGAAAGATCGACGAAGAATTGAAAATTATGAACTATTATCTTCGGAAACAAAAAAGGTTAACCAAAGTTTAAACTTTAGCAGTAATGTAAGCCGTTTAGGGAAAAAGATCATTGAAATTAAAAATGTTTCAAAGCGTTATGATCAATTATTGTTTAAAAATTTCACATTAAATCTAACCAAAGACGCAAGAATTGGTCTTGTCGGAAAAAATGGAGTTGGAAAAACAACCCTGTTAAATATCATTGCTGGAAAAATAGCACCGGATGAAGGAAGTGTTGAAATCGGGGAAACTGCAAGAATTGGATATTTTTCTCAAGAAGATGAAGAATTAAAAGATGAAATAAGAATTATTGATTATGTGAAAAATGTTGCAGAAGTAATACCAAATGGTAAATCGTTCTTAACAGCAACACAGATGATAGAAAGATTTTTATTTGATAATCCCTATAGCTTAATTGGAACTTTATCTGGCGGTGAAAAACGACGACTAATTTTGTTAGGAATCTTAATGTCTGCACCTAATGTCTTATTACTCGATGAACCAACGAATAATCTTGATCTTGCAACAATCAATATCTTAGAAGAATATCTTGAAGATTTTAAGGGTGCTGTTATTATTTCAAGTCATGATCGATACTTTTTAGATAAAGTGACAGATGAAATTTATGCAATTACAGATGAAAAACAAGTTAAACCATTTTTATGTTCATATAGTGAATATCTAAGTAATTATCCTTCGCAAACAGAAAAAGTAAAAAAAGAAGTCGTTTTAAGAAAAAATGAAAAACCGGTAAAACTGACCTTTAAGGAACAAATTGAATATCAAAATATTGAAGATGAGATAAGTCTTCTTGAAGAGCAACTACAATGTAAAGAAATAGAGATTCAAAATCAGGTTGGAAATTATGATGTGGTTAGAAAAATATTAGATGAAAAAATGCTTTTAGAGTCACAACTAGAAGCAAAGATCCAACGCTGGGCAGTTTTAAGTGAGATTGTTGAGAAAATGAAATAGGTGAAGCTAACGGTCATTTTCCTACTCCTTAGGAAGAAGTTGATGACTACTATTTCTTGTTTAGGAAATTAATTGTGAGGTGAATATAAATGATTCATGTGAAAGAAATAAAAAAGATTGGTAAATTAGAAGAAGAATACCCTAATAATATTAAATTAATCGAGAATTTCACTAATCTTCAGTTTAATTCTGATGTTACGATTTTAGTAGGTGATAACGGTAGTGGTAAGACAACGTTTATGAATATTTTCGCAAATCTACTAAAAGTTAATCGGATAAATTTTCCTAATCAAAATCCTTCAGCTAAAGATATAAAGTTAGCAAAAGCAAGTAAAGCTTTTAAAGTTAATTATTCCATGATTCAAGTTGGGGGTTTCTTTTTTCAAGGTGAAGAATTTATTAATTATCTGAATTACTTGAATGCAACTCTAGCTTCATGTTATGAAGAAATAAAACGAGTTGAAAATGAATATCGCGATAAATCAGCCTTTGCGCTTAAACAAGCCAAAGCTCCTTATCTTGAGACAATTCAATCAATAAAATCACTCTATAGTTATTCTTTATTGGAGCGTTCACATGGTGAAGGTTTTATGGACTTTTTTAAGTCAAGGTTAAAACATAAACAAATTTATTTACTTGATGAACCAGAAACTCCATTATCATTCACTAATCTTTTATTAATGATTGCTTTAATTAAAGAAGCTGTCCAAAATAACTGTCAATTTATTATTTCAACCCATTCGCCGGTGTTAATGGCATACCCTAATGCTTCGATTTATGTGATTGAAAATGATAAGTTTCTCTTAAAGGAATTTGATGAACTTGATTCAGTGATCGATTTAAAGAATTTTTTGAATAATAAAGAAGCATACTTAAGGCATTTATAAAAATACAAATTCATACATATTAATATGAAAGATATTATTTTAATCAGTAGTATTGCCGGCATTTTAGGAACTGGAATCGGTGGGATTTTAGGAATTATCTTTGGTAGTAAGACAATTGGAAAAACTCTCGCTTTTACTGGGGGCATTATGTTGGGAGTCGTTTTTTATGATTTGATTCCAATGTCATTAACTGCTTCAAACCTTTTTGTAACGGTAGTTAGTATCTTAATAGGAGTTCTTTTTATTTGTTTAACTGATTTAGTTATTTCTTCACGATCTAACGATAAGGAATTAACAAAAGAACAAAATTATATTAATATGGGAATGATTATGTTAATTACGATGGCACTCCATAACTTCCCCGAAGGCATGGCAATTGGATCTAGTTCGGCTTACAGTTTAAAATCGGGATTAGTTGTTGCTTTGGTCATTGCTGCACATGATATTCCTGAAGGAATGTCGATTGCAACACCATTAAGTGGTGGTCGAATGAATAAGCAAAAAATATTCATTTTAACCATTTTATCCGGTTTTTCGACAATTTTAGGTGCTATAATAGGACTATGGATTGGGAAAATCTCTGATATGACACTAGGATTATGTTTGGGGTTAGCTGCAGGTGCAATGATTTATGTTGTTTTTGGAGAACTTATTCCAGATTCCTTAAATACGATTTCCAAAAAAAATATGGCTTTGATGACTATTGGAGGCATTATTTTTAGTTTAATTTTATTGATAATATTAAATTGATTCAATAATTTTCTTGATTATTTAATAGTGGTATAGTATAATTTTAAGACAAGAACAATTGTTCATAATTGGGTACTAAAAAAAGGGAGAGAGTATAGATAATGCAAAAAATATTACAACATTATTATTTTGGGAAGAATACAATTAATGTTTCCCCTTTTGGCAATGGTCATATTAATAAAACATTTTTGGTAGTTACTGATAATAAAGAAAAATATATACTTCAACAAATCAATACTGCTGTTTTTAAAAAACCTAAAGAGGTAATGAAAAATATCGAATTAGTTACAAATTATATCCGTGATATTGTAGAAAAGAGTGCGAAAGATCCGTCTCGTGCGGCTTTGGAAATTGTACCAACGCTTGAATCAAAAACTTTTGTAAAAGTTGAAGATATGTATTGGCGCTGTTACCGATTTGTTTACGGTGCAAAAACTTATGAGCGAATTGAAACGCCTGATATGTTTTATGAAGTAGGTAAAGCTGTTGGTGTTTTCCAAAGACAATTGAAAGAATTCCCAATTGATGATTTGTCAATCACAATTCCGGATTTTCACAATACTCCGGTTCGCTTTCAAAAGTTTTTGAAAGTAGCTAATGATGACCCAAAACGCCGCGGCATTGAAGTTTTCAATGAAATTAAGTTTGTATTTGATCGTCAAAAAATAATGGGTAAGATTGTGGAATTGATGAAAAATAAAGAGATTCCAGTTCGAGTAACGCATAATGATACAAAATTAAATAACATTATGATTGACGAAGAAACAAAGAAAGCAATTTGTGTGATTGATTTAGATACTGTAATGCCTGGATCAGTCCTTTATGATTTCGGAGATGCAATTCGGATTGGAGCATCTACTGCAGTCGAAGATGAAAAAGATCTGAATAAAGTTAATTTGGATATTGAATTATTTGAAAACTTTGCAAAAGGCTTTTTAGAAAAGACTTATCACTTCTTAACTTCAAAAGAAATTGAAAACCTAGTTGAAGGAGCACGCATCATTACTTTGGAATGTGGAATGCGGTTTTTAACGGATTACCTAGAAGGTGATGTTTACTTTAAAACTCATTATGAAACTCATAATTTGGACCGCGCTCGTACTCAATTTAAATTAGTAGAAGATATTGAAAAAAATAATGATAAACTTAAGAATATCATCAAAAACATCATTGAAGGCCTAGATTAATTAGGCTTTTTTTTACATTTACTAAACTAAACATGATAGAATAATCAATTTTTTGGTTGTTTTGAAATAAAAAAAATTTTCTTGAATTGATGAATTGATATGTTATAATTGTCGTAAGCGTGGTTAATATTTGAATTAATTTTTTAAAAAAAATTAAGGAGAATATAATGAAAAAGTTTTATAAAATCTTAATGGTTGGCTTTATTTTGTTTGCGTTAATGGTTTCTATTAAACATCAGGTAAAAGCAGAAACGGTTCCCTCATGGGAGTTTTTTCCCATTGGTGATAATTATTTGGATCCCGATAATTTTTATGTGTACGGTGAATATCCTAATTGGACAATTTCATCCTATTATCATTTTAAAATAAAACCAAATCATGAATATACTTTATTTTCTACCTTCTGTCAGGAAATAGCATTTGCTGATGATTATGCTTTTTCTTTTTATGATCAAAATAAGATAGAACTAGATGTTTCAGTTACATATACAGAAGGTTATGATTCTTATTATATTAATATGATAAGTTTTGTGACGCCTAGTGATGCCTATTATATTAATATTGCATTTGATGCTTTTGCTTATCAGCAATTTTATGGGGAAATGTGTGTTGATGAGTTTTTTGTTTTTTGTGAAGGAAATGTATATCCAGATCCATGGTATTCCATTTTATATTTAGGTCCAGATACTAATAATTTAAGCCCTATTATTAGTGGAGCAAACGGATATTATTTTTCTGATGTTGATAATCCCGTCAGTGTTGAAACTATTCAATCATATTTGCAAGCCATTGATGATGTTGATGGCGATATAACTGATCAAATTGTCATTTTGGACGATGACTATACACCTAACAAAACAATTATTGGAGAATATGAAGTTATTTTTCAAGTTACTGACTCTGCTCTTAATACTTCAAGCTTCTGTGTTATTGTTGAAGTATTTGATAAAACCCCTCCAGTGATACAAGGATCAGATTTTCATCAGATTAAGGAAACTGTTCTTAAACCGATAAGCTATTTTCAAGGGTTTTTAATTGCATCAGACAATTATGATCAAGATATCACATCACAAATTAATGTATTTTCCGAAAATTACACTGATAACTATCATATTCAAGGAATATATGAAATCATTTATGAAGTAATTGATTCTTCGGATAATCGAACAGAATTTGTGGTTACTGTCGAAGTAATTGACGGAATCCCACCAGTATTTTATGGGCCTGAAACAATTACTAAACCGAACAATGTTACAATGACCTTATACGCAATAGTCAGCGAGTTTACTGCTGTTGATAATAATGATGGTGAAGTCACCAATCTGATTATTATTGAAAATGATCATTACTCGAAATACCAAAATAAAGTTGGAACTTGGTATATTGAAATATCGTGTTGTGATTCAACTGGTAATATTTCATACCATACGATCTATATTCACGTTCTTGATGAAACCAAACCCATTTTTTTATATGATACAAGAACAATAACAATTGATCTAAGTGAAAATCGGTTAGAGGTTTTTGATATGATTAAGGTCTTAATTAAAACAAATGCTATAAGTGAAGAGGCAATTGTTGAGGTTTTAACTGATGATTATACGGATAATAAAAATACCCCAGGAACCTACAAAATAGTTCTTGGAGTTGATGAAGCGGAATTTGAAATTGAAGTTAGAGTTATCGAAGGCTTGTATGAGCAATTACAAGATAACGGTAAGGTTAGTTTTCTTCAACAAATACTTAATTTCTTTATTAAAATTTTTCAGATAGTTAAGGATTTCTTTAAGAGATTATTTGTAAAAATATTTGCATAGTTTTTCAACATTTGTTAGGGGTACGGGATCGTATCCCCCTTTTGATAAGGGATTACATCGAATAATGCGATAGATCGTTAAGAATGAAGCATAAAAAAAATTAAATTTTGTAAATGCTTCAAGACCGTAATGGGAGCATGTGGGCTCATATCGGCAATGTTTGGTCTGTTTATTTGAATATCGTTGATATAACTTTATTAAATAAATAATTAATTTATTCATATCTTTTTTAATCCCTTTTTTAAATCTTTGTGCTTTGTTGGTTGTTTATGATTATATCATAATTACGATTAAACAGCAAATTATAAACATTTCTAAAATTCGACATTTTTAGTATAAACACAACAAAAAAGTTAAAAATATTATCATGATATACGTTTTGATAATTTTAGTATTAATTTTTATAATGCCTGTTAAGATCGTGATTTCAAAGAATGACAAACGCAGTGATGTCGATATCTTTTTCACAAAGTTGTTCGATGTTCGGTTGGATTTTGACGAATTGCTAAAATACTTGCTGACTACTAAAGAAGATAGAGCACATATTACCTTTGATAGTATTATTCACAATTTAGGAGTATTTAAGCGCTCTAAAAACATCTTTGTTTCCATTTTAAAAATGTCACGAATAAATAAGTTAACATTAATTATTAAAACTAGATCTGCAAATCTAGAAACAGATACTTACGGTTATGTCTTCACCTGGATATTTTTATGTTATTTGAAAAAATATGTCCATGAATATTTTAAAAAGGTTGAAAATGATTATTATAATCACCAGTTAGCAGAACAATATAATGTTAATTTGGATTGTCATATTAATATTCGTTTAATATATATCATTTTTGCGGTGATTAGAAATATCAAAGACATTCCCCGAGTTCTAAAATTTATTAAGAAAGGAAGTAAAGTATATGGAGCATCCAATATCTGATTTATTTCAAATATCATTGGGTAGTATCAGAGAGATGATTGATGTAAATACAATTGTCGGTGATGGCATCAAAATCAATGACAATGTATCAATTATTCCAATTTCAAAAGTTAAATGTGCATTTGCTACTGGAGGCTGTGACCAAAAGAATGTGAAATACAGCGAAGATAAACAATACCCGTTCGGAGGGGCAACTGGAGGCACTTTAACATTATTACCAATTGCATTCTTAGTTATTGCGAATGATGATGTTAAGTTATTGCATCTTGATGAAGATATTCATTTGTATGAAAAACTAATTGATCAATTACCAGAAACTCTATCTAATATCAAAGATGTATTCTCGAAAAAACCAAAAATTACAAATTTAGAAGTAATTGAAAAGAAACAATAGAATTAATAAATGAATATGATCTTTTTTAACCGCCCTAAAATAAAATGAGAGCGGTTTTTTCTTTATTTGCCTTGAATAAAACTTCGTTATATGGTAACATATTCCTTGATAAAGATGGTGATAAAATGTTGATAGTTGTAGTTAGTGATAACCATAGAAATTTAGATGTTTTAAACAAGATTGTTAAGAAATATCCACTAGCTGACCTTTATCTACATGCTGGTGATAGTGAAAGTCATGATTTTGAAATTGAACCTTTTATCAGTGTTAGAGGCAATTGTGATCATTATATAAAAGTTCCTCACCGTTTAATTGATGTTGAGGGATTTCGTATTTATTTGTTTCATGGTCATAATACAAATTTAACAGCCGATGTTTTATCTGCGATAGCGAAGAATCATGATTGCAATATTATTATTCACGGACACACCCACGCTCCATATTATAATTTTTATAATGATGTTCATATTTTGTGTCCTGGTTCGGTCTCGAGCTCGAGAAGCAAATTCGGTAAAGCGTACGCCATTATTAAAATTAATAATAATGACATTAATGTTGAAATTATGAAGGTGAATGATGACTAGTAAAGTTGATTTTTTTTATGATTTAATTGATCAAGCAGTAATGTTATATTGTGAGAGGTTAAATCTTAATTACTTTGAGGCATTACTTAAAGTCGGTAATGATATTTTTAATGGTCAGATTGACGACAAGATTGATGATGAAGATAATAAAAAGACTGAAAAACTCTATCAGATAATTAATGAAGAAAGTTTTTTGAATGAAGAAATCAGATTAGCACTTGAATTATTAATCGTCAAAGCATTTAAACATATCAATTTCTCATTAGATTTAATGACTCCTGACAGTATTTGTTATTTAATTACTTATTTAATTAAAAAGTTATATAGAAGTCAAAAGCTGACTATCATTGATACCTTATTAGGAACGAGCAACCTGATTAGTGCAATCTCAAATCACTATGATGGTGAATTATCATTAATTGGGATCGAAAACAATTTAAAGTTGGTTGAACTTTCGAAAGTTTCTACAAACCTTCAAAATAATGAGATAAAGATTTATTATCAGGATGCTTTAAGCCCAATTTTTGATTTGGCGGATGTCATTATTGGTGACTTAGATAATTATCATTATCAGGATCAAGAAAAGAGCTTTTTAAACGAAAACGGGGTTACATATTTTCCGTATTTAGTGATTGAAGCTCGATTAAGAAATTTAAAGGATAATGGATATTTTATTTATATAATAGAAAACGACTTCTTTGCTCAAAATAATGTTGACATTTTTAAAACATTTTTAGATAAAGAAGTAACATTGATGGGATTAATTGTTCTTCCAAAAACGGCTTTTCAAAAAGACCATATTGGAAAAAGTATATTGATTGGTAAAAAGACAATTAAAAAATCATATAACATGATGGTTTTAGAAATACCAAGTTTTGAAGAAAATATTTTAAAAAGTTCATTGCAGAAAATAGATAAATTAATTACGATACTATAGGAGGAAAAAAGATATGTATACAATTATGGCTGTTAATGCCGGAAGCTCATCTTTAAAATTTAAATTAATTAATATGCCAAGTGAAGATGTAATTATCGAAGGAGTAATCGAACGAATTGGTTCTGATGATTCAATTTATACTTTAAAGTATAACGGCAATAAAGAAAAACAAATTTTACCGATTAAGACTCATAGTCAAGCTGTAAAAAAATTGCTTAATGATTTAGTTGAAAGAAAAATTGTGTCATCATTGAAAGAAATTGGTGGAGTTGGGCACCGTGTTGTACAAGGAGGCTCATATTTTACTGATTCTGCTTTAGTTGATGCAACAGTTATCGATAAAATTCGTGAATATTGTTCTTTAGCACCGCTTCATAATCCAGCTAATCTAATTGGAATTGAAGCATTTATGGAAGTCTTACCAGGAGTACCAAATGTTGCCGTCTTCGATACTGCCTTTCATCAAACGATGTCAGAAGATGCATACATGTATGCTGTTCCTTATAAATGGTATACAAAATATAAAATTCGTAAATATGGTTTTCATGGAACAAGTCATAAGTATGTTGCTAATAAGGTTGCAGAAGTGATCGGTGAAGATATTAAAAATCTAAAAATCGTAACATTACATATTGGTAATGGAGCATCACTTGCTGCAGTTAAAGATGGAAGATGTGTCGACACTTCGATGGGTTTAACTCCGCTTGAAGGCATTCCGATGGGAACAAGAAGTGGTAATGTAGACCCAGCTGTTGTGGAGTTTATTGCTCGCGAAGAAAATTTAACTGTCTCTGAAGTTGTTGGTCAATTGAATAAAAACTCAGGTTATTTAGGTGTTTCGGGAGTATCGAATGATTCTCGCGATTTAGAAGATGGAATGGATGCTGGTGATGATCGTTGCCGTTTGGCGTTAGATATCCAGTACAAACGTGTTGTTGATTATATTGGAAGTTATTATTTATATATGGGAGGAATTGACGTTATTGTCTTCACCGCAGGTATTGGTGAAAATAGTGATCGTTTCCGAAAGGAAATATTACGTCGTCTGGGAGCTTTAGGGGTAGAAATCGATGAAAAGGCTAATAATTGTCGCGGAAAAGTTTGCGAAATTACAACCAAGACTTCAAAAGTTAGAGCCTTTTTAATACCAACAGATGAGGAATTAATGATTGCTAGAGATACAGTAAGGTTAGCACATTTGAAATGAGTA
>OBJA01001357.1_pt1 | contig 17223 bp, 11 predicted proteins | sample 1519751 | NCBI WGS metagenome assembly OBJA01 (sample SAMEA3881238, study PRJEB22517) | soil metagenome | biome: lake sediment; feature: soda lake sediment; material: sediment, water from around vicinity | place: India | collected 2013-12-23 | depth 3 m | reverse complement strand
TCGCCGGTGCTCTCCGGCGGCAAACCCGGCCCCCATAAGATCCAGGGGATCGGCGCGGGTTTCGTGCCGGCCATCCTCAACCGGGAGATCATCGACGAGATCGTGACCGTCGGCAACGACGACGCCTTCGAGACCGCCCGGCTGCTCGCCTCGGACGAAGGCATCCTTGCAGGCATCTCCTGCGGGGCAGCGGTACACGCGGCGATGCAGGTGGCGAGCCGGCCGGAGAACCAGGGGAAGACGATCGTGGTGGTCCTGCCGGACAGCGGCGAGCGGTACCTCAGCACGCCGCTTTTGCGCGAGTAATACCTAATATCCTGTACAACTGGCGGCCGCAAATCTGCCAGTTTGTCATCTCCCTGCCGTTTGATCTACCAAAAAGAAATCCTAACAAACGACAAATCGCTCGACAAAGCACCTTTATATTGATAGGATATTCCGCCAAGCCTGACACATTGTCGCCTTCATAGCCATAGCTATACCTAGTTAGCATCCAAGCACTATTTCTCGTGGGGGTGCGCTCTACGCCCCAAGAAACATCGCGGTGATAGCGAAAAGCACCGCCCTGACAAAACGCCTGATCGCTCGTCGCAACCAATAAGCTCTTCTCACGTGTTTGCCTGATGATTCCAAGGAGCAATCATTATGGGCGCCAATGCACTGCTTGCCGTTCTCCTCACCGAGACAAAACGCTGTCTTATCCCGTTCCCCCTCGTCTGCCTGATTGTGGCTGGATGTGCACCTATGCCAGGAAAAAATCTATTTCCGGGTCTTGAACATCCTACCCCATTAGAGAAGGTTAATGTAGAAGTTGTCATTGATCCGATCAGGACTTCCGTTGAATGCAACAAACAATTGTGGCACAGCGATAACTGGCATCAAGCCATGTTGAACTGCCTGTTCAATGCCTGTTTTGTCCTGGCTTGCGCACAGGTCCATTGGAACGACAAGGGCGAAATATCTGACTGCAACATATTTCTTTCTTTCGATTCGTCTTTCATGCTGGAGCACGAACTCAGGCATTGCCAAGGGTACGACGACGATCTGTATTGATTGGGTTTGGTTGCCCTATCCTTCGCGCCCCACAGGCATCATCTCGCCGGAGTGATGGAGTATGCCGACGTTTTTTCTGGCAAACTACCGACAGCCTCACTATAATCAGCCACCATAGCCCCCTGAAACAGTACTGCCTTGAGAGGAGTCGGTCATCGAAACGCGTCATCTGCAAATATTTGTTAACGTATACAAAACGAAAAGTTTTACCAAAGCAGCCGAGCAACTGTACACCAGCCAACCTACGGTCAGCGAGCATATCCAAAACCTCGAAGCCCGGCTCAACTGCCGCCTGTTCGACCGCCTTGGCCGCAAGATCCTGCCCACAGCCGAAGCCGACCTGCTCTTTCCCCGGGCAATGGCCATTCTCGACGAGCTGCGCCGGCTGGAGGAGGACATCACCGCCACTGGCGGCAACGTATCCGGCGAGCTGATCATCGGCGCGAGCACCATCCCCGGAGCCTACATCCTGCCGAAAATCGCCGCCGCCTTCAAGAACGACTATCCGGCCATCTCCTTCGAGATCCGGATCAGCGATTCAGCCCGGATCGTCGAGGAGGTCGCCGGCAACGGACTGTTGATCGGCATCGTCGGGGCGAAACTGCCGGGGGTGAAGTTGACCTATCGCCCTTTTGCCGAGGACCAGCTCATCCTCGCCGCCGCCATCGACAATCCGGCACCTGCGCAGATCACCATGGAGGACCTCTGCAAACTCCCTTTCATCGTCCGGGAAAGGGGGTCGGGAACGCGCAAGAGCCTGGAAATGCTGCTCGCCCGCCAGCGCTATACTCTCGATCAGTTCAACATCTGCGCGACCCTCGGTTCGAGCGCGGCGGTGAAGGAGGCGATAAAAGCCGATCTGGGGGTTTCGGTCATCTCCAGACATGCCGTGCTCGATGAGCTGAAATCCGGGACTGTCAGGGAGATAGAGGTCGCCGGCTGGGCGATGACCAGGTCCTTTTATGTCGTCACCTCGCCCAAGAGGACGCTTCCCAACCATTATCAATTGTTTCTCGATCGCCTGCTGGAATAAATTCTACATTCACTGCCCACAATTGCATGTTATGGAAATCCTCATTCGCCACTGCATTCTCATCCTTTTTGTTTTTTTTCATTCTTCCTTCGCGCACGCCATCGGCCAAGGCGCCGGCATCAGGGAAATGGCGGAAACCGGCGACACCTTTGCAGCAGTCATCGAGAGGGCAAAACCCGCGGTCGTCTATATCCAGGTGAAAAAGGAAAAATCCGAAGGCACGACCTCCTCCCCCTTCTCGGAAGATGACCCGAATGCCCCGATCCTGAAGGAGTTCTTCGGAGACACGATCAAACGCAAAGACAAGAAATACCTCTTTGCCGATACTGCCGGTTACGGCTTTGGCTCCGGATTCATCTTTACCTCCGACGGCTATATCTTGACCAACAGCCACGTTATCAGGGATGCGATCGAAGTCACCGTGACCCTGGCCGACAAAAAAAAGGCTCCGGCCCGGATCATCGGTGAAGACAGGAAGACCGATATCGGCCTGATAAAGATCGACGAGAAAAACCTGCCGACACTCCCCCTGGGGGACTCCGACCAGCTGAAAAGCGGCCATTGGGCGTTGGCCATCGGCTCGCCCTACGAGTTCATCCAGACGGTAACCGCAGGCATTATCAGCGCGACGGGGCGAAGCAGCATGGGAATCAGCGATTACGAGAACTTCATCCAGACCGATGCGGCGATCAACCCCGGCAATTCCGGAGGGCCACTGCTCAACATCCACGGCCAGGTGATCGGCATCAACACCGCCTTCCTCACGCAGACCGGCGGGTACATGGGCATCGGTTTCGCCATTCCGATCAACATGGCGCGGATCATCTCCGAGCGGCTCTTAACCGACGGCAAGGTAATCCGAGCCTGGCTGGGCGTCTCCTTGAAGGATGCGGAAGCCGAACAACTGGCGGAGCAGGGTCTCCCCACCACGACGCAGGCGGCCAGGATTGTCGAAGTTACCGGAAACTCTCCGGCCGAACAGGCAGGATTGCAAAAAGGAGATCTGCTCACGGCAATAGACAATATCCCGGTCACCGGTGCAGCCGATCTCCGCAACCGAATCGCCCTCTCCGCCCCCAAGTCTCAGATATCCCTTGAATATTACAGGAATGGCATAAGAAACACGAGCAATGTCATCCTTGGAACTCTCTGAGTCCTTTCGATTTGCTTTTTCGTTGCTTTACCTGCAATGTCGCCATATTGTCCCCCTTTCCTGTAACTGAAACCTCTCAATAGTCATGCTGCAGTAAATTGCGAGCGTTTTGCATGAACAACTCAGGGTGTCCTTGACAATACGTACGCGATGACGTACAATAAGAAAAAATGAGGTGAAAAACATGCCCACATTATCAGCAACAGAGGCACGAACTAAACTATACCGCCTTATTGACCAAACGTCACAATCGCACGAACCTATTGTTATAACAGGAAAAAGAGGCAATGCTGTTCTCATTTCCGAGGATGACTGGCGCTCAATTCAGGAAACTATATTCCTTTTGAATATTCCTGGCATGCGTGAGTCCATTCGTGAAGGTTTGGCGACTCCCATTGAGGATTGTACCGAGGAAATTGATTGGTGAGTTGGCGAATCGTTTTGACGAAGCAGGCTCAAAAAGATGCAAAAAAGTTATCGGCCTCTGGACTGAGGTCCAAGGCTGAGAGATTGATCAAGATCCTTCGTGACAATCCTTATCAAGCACCACCTTCATACGAAAAGCTTATCGGTGACTTGGCCGGCGCATACTCGCGGCGGATAAATATTCAACATAGGTTGATCTACCAGGTCATTGAAGATGAGAAAACCGTAAAAATCATCCGCATGTGGACACATTACGAATAGCTCCGCAACAGCTCCGCAAAACCATAGCTTTCAACAGCAAGAGCTAAGGAATCATTTCCAGCAAAACCTTGGCCTCATACGGCCCGAACCGCGCCAGAATATTGCCATCAACCACGAAATACGGCTCGTTGTCGTAGTAGTCCCTCCACCGGATCTGCCGCCCTGCCGGGATATCGATCTCAGCCTCGGTGTAGGTGGCGAGGGTGTTGACGCAGATCAGCATCTGCGTCCCATGCTGTTCCTTGACAGCGCAGTGCACGGCGGGGTTCCCTTTGGGGTCGAGCCGGTTGGGTGAGGTCATCCGCAGGGCCACGGGCACCTGCTCATTCGGCACCCGAAGCCAGGTGCGGATGCTGTTCAGCCTGCCGACCAGGCGGGCGAGATCCTCCCGCCCCTCGGCCGTGGCTGAAATGCTGGGATAGGTGTAAAAATAGATGCCCCGGCTGCCGTGCACCACGGAAAGCAGGGCGAGACACTGCATCTCCTCGAAGGTCGGCAGCCTCGGCCAGCCGCCCGGCGCATGCTGTTCGTCGCCGAAGGCCTGGATGACCGACTGCAGGCGGTCCCGGCCGACATAGGCCGCGGCCTCATCCATGGATTCCGACAGCCAGGACATCGGCATGTTCGGCACCGGATACTGATCAAGCATGAAGTAATCTGCCCCTTTCGCGTAGAAGGGAATCCCCTGCGGCCTGACAATGGCCATGCTGGTCGGGGCATCGGGAAAGCGTTGCTTGATTATCCGCTGGATATCCTCCGCCGCCCACGCGGGGAAGGAATGGATCTCAGGCTCGTCGTTCACGTAAAACAGGAACCGTCCTTGCGCCGGTTTCGGCCCCAGGCTGTCCAGCGCGTGCATGAGCTTCTCCGGTTCGCGTGGCGCCGAGAGGGTGCAGCTAATGTTGAGTGAGAGGCAGGCGTCCACGTTCTCTTCGTTCATCCCGATGACTGCGGTATTGAAGCCCGCTTCGCGGATCTCCTTCAGGTTGCCGGCGTTCGCGCCGTAGATGCCGATGGGGAAGAAATCGGCGGCGGGAGGGGGCGCCGGCGCAGCTTGGCCGGGATCCCCCTCCACCAGCCGAGGCAGGCGCATCAGAAGGGTGTTGCCGGGATAGCTGTTGCGGAACAGAAACTCCTTTTCCTCCTCCCCATACTTTTCCGGACAGGCGACGACCGCCTGCAGTTTTTGGAATGAACCCGTCATCCGGTGGGTGTTCAGCCGGTACTGCCGTCCCCATACCGATATTTCCGGATAGGCATCGTTCCGAACCTCGCGATAGAACTCCGCCGAGAACAGATAGGAGGCTCCCGGGCGGCAGTCCGGCAGCCTGGTCCGCCAGACCGCCTGCCTGTCGTAACCGGCCGTCAGGCCGATGCTGCCCTCCTCTTCCCTGTACCAGAATGTCGAATCCTCCACACCCTGCCTCGGCGCGGTAAACCAGCCTGCCGGCAGACCGGTCCCTCCCTCGGCGGCCGCCCCCCCGCTCCCCTCGTGCCTCACGAGCAGCCGGGAGTTCTCCAGCAGATTCGGCCGCTCCCGGTATTGGGCAAGCTTCGGCCAGTGGTCTTCCTGCATGTCCTTGTGTTTGAAGACCAGCAAGCCCCGGGCCGCGGACTGCGCCACCGACTGCACCACCCGGCCGAACTCCTCGCCCCCGACACCCTCCGCCTGAATGATCGGCCAGACCTCCCTGTTCGTCATGTCCTCATGATAGTTGGAGATCTCCCCCACCCACGCCGGATCGCGCCCAACCATCCGGTGATAGACCATCGGGGAAAACACGTCGATATAAGGCGCCAGCAATCCGGCATCCTGAGCCAATCGGAAAGAAACGGCCCCGGCATGATCGGATTTTCGCTGGGGAACGAGAAAGGCGCCAAGAAGAATCTTGCGATCCCCCGCCGCCTGCTCGATCACCTGCCGCGCCTCCCGGGCAAAAGAAACAATCTGCTCCTTTTTCCAGGCGGTCCACGGCAGCAGTGCCTTTGCCCGGATCCATGCCGCCTTCTCGGCGATCGTTATTGCCTGATCATCTATGTGAATGCCCGAATCGCTCTGGAAATTCCCAAGACAACGGGGACAGTAACAGGTGTCGGGGATATTGGGGTTACCCTGCTCCCATCGCCCGGGGTAACGGATGAAGTCCAGCCAGATACCGTCGACTGACGCAGAACCGCGAAACATTTCCAACCATGAGGCGAGAAGCTGAAGACGACTCCGACGCCACTCGGCATGAGTCGGACAGATCCCGCCCAAGGCGGGTTCCAGATATTCGCCGTCGGCACGCATCGGCCTGGCACCCGGAAAATCCTTCCATCCCCTGCTTCCGCCAAAAGCGTTGAGCGTGAGGAAGACTCTCCGCCCGGCCTCCTTCTGGGCCGCAATATGTTCGGCTTTGGGTGAGACGAACACCGCAGCGACAGGATACCGGGAGAACTCGGGACGATCCTTGTCCACACCGTAGATCCCGATCATCCCTGCCGAGACCTGCTGCGGAAAAACCGGCCAGACCAACAAGAGCCACAGGGCAACTGCAGCGAATTTCAGAAAAAGCGGCATGAAAGTATCCTTTCAAGGATGGAATGTCACTGCACTTCACGAAGGAGATCTCTCACCCTCAGCATACCTGCAAAGATCGATGAGGCTATTCCTTCGGGAAATCCTTGCGGAAGGTTCCCCTTCACCCGATCTATCACCCCTTCCAGCCGATCACAACATTCATTTATTATGAGGTCCATCTCCTTGGCAGGAAAACGACATTTTCTGGCATTCTCCAGCCAATGCCTGCGGCTGATCATATCCCACCGATAGTGGCGGTTTTTCCCATGTACGGCCATCGCCATCGTAACACGCTGCCGGTCCGTTTGCCTGGTGGCAACGAGCGGATAAACGGAAATTACATCATAGAGCGGCGTCAGGTGATAGAGCCCTCCGGCAAGGTGGAAGATGCTGAAATTCTTGGCGTGACCGTCGATTGCCGCAAGCATCCAAAAGAGAAGCTGCGATTTCATGAATGACGATCTGTCTTCCCGGCTGCGAAGGGATCCCAGGAGAATATCCATGATTGTCTGCATCCCGGGGCCGCCAATTGCACAGCGCCGACACAGTCCCGTCCTATCCTGGCAAGCAGGTCGAAACATCGGCCCGAATCGGCCCCGACTCTTGCCTGCAATCGGTTACGAAGAGGTTGGCTATCCGGCAGGAGGTTATCGAAATAGTTTTCAACGATCAGTCCCGAATACTCACCCCCTGCCAAGGGCATCGAGAGAGATATCGCTCTCCTGCCATCAAAGTCAAGCCATGACTGGTCGTACTGAAAACTGAGTACTCCGCGGGCTGAATTTCGCAAGTAGCCGACCAAGATGCCATTCATCAACACCCGCAGTACGGCACGCCTGGAATTCATTACCAGTCATCCTTGCCGGCAGGCTTCAACTCAGTCTTTGGCTGAACAATCAAGCCGACACCCAAAGCCGACAACAACCGGAACAAACTGTCAATTCGGCAGTTCGGATTGCCATTCTCAAGAAGCGATACCTTTTTCTGGTCAAGCCCAACTCTTTTACCAAGCTCTGCCTGGGTCACCCCCTGCTGCCTGCGCAAATCCCGTAAGACAGCCCCCATATTTTTCGATGAGACGAGTAGCGTCTGCATGCCACCTCCTACTGCGGACTGACGCCCGCCACCCAAGGATTGTTATCCCTCCCACAGCCGAGGGGACAAGCCTTCACGTTGTTGCAAAAAACCAGAAAGAACTTCTAAGGCACTAAAGTCGATTTGGACATAATATCAACTTATGTCGAAAACGCAATAAAACATAACTATGTCTGAATCGACATTCAAGAATGGCAGCCTCGAAGGTTACGCAAACCCCGTGCGTGACCCGACTTGATTTCTCCTGAGGCTGCCTTGAACTGCTCCCTTGGCGAGATAGGTATAAGTTTTTTCCGATCCGAGGCCACGCTCGGGCAAAGGGCGATGTGTAGGGTGCACTCCGTGCACCAGGTGCATGGAGTGCACCCTACGACACTACAGCACACGCCTCAGGTTTGATCGTTCCCACTCGCCAGCGTCCGGCGGAAGATCCACCGCCGCCGGCTCGGCATATGACAACCGCCTGAAGATTAATTTTCCCATCTGTAAAGAGAGGTGAATCATGATCGTCAGGAAGTTGATTGTCTTCCTCTTTCTCATCTCGATCGGATGCTCCCCTCCACCGGGCAATGTACTTCTCCCGGGGCTGAAATCCCCCACCCCCATTGACAAGGTGGCGGTGACCAAGACGGTAGGGGTGATCGAAACTACTCTCTTTTGCAATAAAAGCTCATGGAACAACGGGAAGAAGCACGCGGTGATACTGAACTGCCTGCTCAATGGTTGCATTGTGATGGGTTGCGCCGAAGTCAAATGGAACGAAGAAGGCACAATAACCGACTGCAACGTTTATGCGGCCTTCGATCTGCCCATAATTACCGATCACGAGTTGCGACACTGCAGCGGTTTCGACGACGTCTTCCATTGATGATGGAGATGTGTCATCGGCTGCGCGAAGAATTGCCGGCTAGAATAACCTCCAGGAAGGAAGAAGATAAACTCGAAGATTAGATTTCATCCGCCTTTCGAAGAAGTCCATTTTCACAAATCGCCAGCCTCGATACAGTTTTCGGGTCGCCGTTGACAACATATAATATCTACCGGTGCGCCTACCGCACGACATGAAGGACGTACCAGAAGCATTACCGTTCCGTCGAGCAGTTTCCCCGCTTATAAGCTCCTGCCACTAACGAAATAATTGCTGCATCACTAGCGCGCAACACCACTCTAACTATCTATCAAGATACCATTATTTCAATGTTTTTCCTCTAAAATATCTCCACAACCTGACATCTGACTCAAGAATTAATAATAATCAAACATATTTGATAATCTTTCTTGATTTTCTCATCTTCAATGATGATAATTGTTTCTATAGGTCATTAGCATTAACACCAATGACCAGGGTATATCGTGTACTAAACTGGAATAATAACTTATTTCGAAAATTTTTTTCTAGCGGCCCTTGATTTTCATACCACAGAATGGTACAAAATTTTAAATGAGACAAATTATTACAACTGGCAGCCGTATCCGACCAGTGTCCTAGAACATCCAAAAGTTTGGGGGACAGTATGAATAGACGTCAGTTTATCAAACAAGCAGCTTGCGGTACGGCGGCCATTGTAGTCGGATGGCGCCTGCCGTTTTCCACATCGAAAGTGCATGCGGCGGAGCACGGGCACCACGGCCCGGCAGACGTTATCGAACTGGGAATGACCGTCGCCGACGTGGAGATGGTCGACACCATCAAGGTCCCGCACTGGGCCTACACGGTCAACGGCCAGGCCACCATGCCCGGACCTTTCATTTTCGCCCATGCCGATGAGACCTTCACCATCCGCGTCACCAACAACATTCCCGACGGCAGGACCCGAGGTTTCGCCATAGTCGGCACTTCCGGCAACAATCCCTTCGCGCTCGTCAAGCAGAGTGCAGGTATCTCCTTCGGAAATACCGTCGAGCTGACCGTCCACGCCGGCGACCTCGTCCCGGGCACCTACTTCTACAAGGACCCAACCCTCGATCCGGTCAGCCGCGTTCTTGGCCTGCACGGGGCCCTGACCATCCTCCCGGCAAAAAACGACCCGGTCAAGAACAACCCCTACGGCTCCTTCTGCAATCCTTACCCGAACGTGAAGGCGCTTTTCGCGGATCTCGGCACGGGCACGCCGCTGCGCGGCCCCCACGCCGTCTTCCCCGGGGATCCCTGGTTCGCCACCACCGACGACAACCCGGAGTACATGCCGCACCGCCTGCCGCCAAGCTCGGACACGGATTACTACCATCACCACAACTTCCACCACCATCCGGTTTTCGAAAAGTATTACTACCGGACCAGGATCTGGCTGCATTCGGCCATCGACCCGGTCCTCCACAGGGGCGTCATCAACAACAATCCTGTTCTACCCTATGATTTCAACGACCCCGAGGCGGTGCGCAACAATCACCTCCCTCAGTATTTCAGTATCAACGGTCGCCAGGGCGCCTATTGCGCCCACTCCCACGACATAACGCTCTCCGGAGCCGTCGGCCAGCCCCATCTGGTGCGGCTGATCAACGTCGGGCTGGCGACCCATGCCCCACATTTTCATGGCAATCACACCTATGTCGTGGCCGACAACAACGTCATCGGCGGCTTCGTCCATTATGCCGGAGCAAACGATGCGGGGAAGATTTTAGACGAAGACAACGTTGCCCTGGTGGACACCACCAACCTCGGCCCGGAATCCCGCTACGACGTACTCTTTCCTTTTGTCAGGCCACCGGATATCCCCAGGGTCACCGGCCAGGACGGGCAGCTGCTGCCATTGTCCGTCCTGCTGCAGGAAGAACTGGACACGGTTCTCATGGTTCCCCAGGATCCACTCACCTATCCCATGCACTGCCACACCGAAATGGCCCAGACGGCCGCGGGCGGCAACTATCCCCAGGGGCAGGTGGTGCACATCGAAATCCTCGGCGAATTCGGAAGCTTTTTCAAACCCCGGACATACGGCTCTTCCACCAATGTGGTGCCGCCCCTTGTTCCGCTGTTGCTGAGTGACTGACAGGCCTTCGTTTACCGGGCCCTCACAAAAATTACAGAATATTTCGGCGGGGAAAGGCTGAAGTGCATGTGGCCGGCCGCCTTAGGACGCAGGAGGATATATGGCTGAATATCAAGAATTCGGAGTCACGCGTGAGGGGATGTTCCTCCATGGTGACGGGGAGGAGGCAAGACTGCACAATCTGAAGCACATCTGCCCCCCGGCGAACGGCGACTACAACCTCTTCATAATCGATAACATCCAGACCCGCTTCAACGTTCCGGCAAACCAGATAACCAACGTGGAGCTCAAGGTTTTCCGGGAATTGAATCTCAACCTGCCCACCAGTGTCAGGGCCAGGGTAAGCGCCAGGCTCGGGCATAGCACCTCGAGCCTCATCATGTGGATCATTGAGCAGAACGATATTAAGACATATCCCTCGCAGTTGATCCGCCTGGTCCAGGACAGATTCGTCAAAGCCCTGGTGGACAACCGCCGCGGCCCGCACACCATCCACTGGCACGGGATCGAGCCCAGCACCATGAACGACGGGGTCGGCAAGCACTCCTTCGAGATTTCCGGCGGGACCGGAGATGGAGACGGCGGCAAGTTCACCTATCAGTTTCACGTCCACCAGGCGGGAACCTTCTTCTTCCATTGCCACAAGAATACCGTCCACCATTTCGAGATGGGAATGTTCGGCCTGCTCATCATTGACCCGCCGGCGCCCCAGAATCAGGGGGGAGCCCCCGTCCTGACGGCCCCCTATGCCACGGGCGGCCCGGGATATGCGGCGGGGCGCCTCGACACGGAGAACCCCTACAACCCCGGCGCATCGAACCTCATCCGTTACGATCAGGAAAAGCTCTGGGTGGCGGACGATATGGACTCGGCGTGGCACAACCACGTTGACGAAGATCATTCTCACAACATGCAGGACTGCAATCCGGGAGACCCCATGGCGGCGGGGACTTTTTACGAATTCGGCACTTCCGACCACGGTGTGGAGTTGAACAATTTCCAGCCCGATGTCTTCGCCGTCACCGGGGTCGTACTGGATTACGGGGAAACCGGCCCCGGTGGGACAAACGAGCAGACGACGCCGCACTACGACGGCACCGTGTCCGGCCCCCTGCTCTCCGTCACCGCCGGAGCGAACGAGAAGATCCTGATCAGGTTTCTGAACGCCTCATACTCCATCATTGACCTGAAACTGCCGGTGGACGCCACCATTATCGCCATGGGCGGCTTCCCCCTGGGCGCGACGGCCAGGACCAGATACTCCAAACCCTATGTCCTGCCGGCCGGGGCGGTTCTGGCATCGATCACCGCCAGACGCTTCGACCTGATCATCGACACTTCCAAGGTTTCACAATCAGTAAACAGCTTTGCCACACTGACCTATTACGACTGGATAAAAGGACGACCGGGCGGTAAGCGGGCGGAAATCCGCATCCCCATCAACATCACCGTCTAAGACTAACCATTATCAAAGGACACGGGCAATATGAACAACAAGCTGAAGATATTTTCGACCATTGCGTTTTCCCTGGCCATTTTATCCTCCCCCATCGATCTCAAGGCGGAGGATCTCAAGGGCATGGGTGTGCCGGAGGAGCCCCACGGCTACCCGGCCTGGTTTTCCGACAGCAACGGGTTGAAACTGGAGTTGTGTATCGATCCGGAACCGAATCCGCTCTTGAATCGTTGCGCCAACGACCCTGTAATAGCAGACAATGAGTGGTCGGTGATTACCGGTTTTGGCGGCGAGGCCTTCTGGTTGCTGGCTGGAGCCGCGATAGATGAGGATACCGTCCCAGCTCCCTCCAACGGACTGGTGGAAGCGGAGCTGACCCTCGCACTGGAAGCTGCCTATGGCACCGACGAGTCGATAGTGGATGGCAACCAGGTTTCTTTTGGTCGTGTCAGGATACGGATGGATCTCGATGAATCAGGCACCTACCGTGTCACCCATCCATACGGCCAGATCGTATTTGCAGATGTAGATGCCAGCGATCCTGACGAAGACCGTGATGTTAACTATACTTCCGACATCGGCGCCGCCAATCTGCTGGCACCGGCGGTCGCCTTCGGCGGCACCATGAACAGCGCCATCATGAGCCCGGTGGGTTCGATTCTGCCCCTCCCGGCGACCACCAGCTTTATCACCTCGACGGCTTTCGCCAATAATCCCGATGCATTTCGGTTCAATGACAAACAATATATTGCCGATCTTGTCCCCACGACCATCGTCGGCAGCCCTACCGGCAACAATTTCTTCCGCGTGGAACGGCTGACGGGACCGGATACGTGGACGATAGTAGGTGAAACGATATTGTTCGATCTCTTTGGCCGGGTGTACGACGGACATGAAATCACCGAAAAAACAAGCTACGGCAACATCCCGACCCAGAACCTCGCCGCGGTGGGACCGGTCAACCGGGCAACACCATTTTTATCCGAAAGCACCGCCATCATTACCGGGACCCTCGTACCTGGCTATCCGATCGGCTACCCCCTGTGGTACCAGGACCGGTCAGGCCTGAAACTGACCATCACCTTTCCGCCGATGGGCATCTCCGATCCGATCGACGGGGACGACGGTCCTTGGCCCCTCAACACCGCGGGCGAGACCTTCTACTGGTCGGCTTCAGCCAACTTCAATGAAGTTCCCGCTGCAGGTCCTCTTAATCCAACTATCGAATTCGCCGTGGAGGGGACTTTCGGCGGCGACGAAGAAGTCGTGGATGGGAATCAGATAGCTTTCACCCGTATGCGTATCCGCATTGACACCCCCGCGGCCGGAACCTATACAGTGACCCATCCGTACGGTTCCAACACCTTCGAAGTGGACGCTGCAGCCCTGGCGGACGGAATTAATTATACCCAGGATATTGGCTCTGCTGTCCCGGGCGACCCGGATTCCGTCTTCAATGGAGCACTGTACGGCATTGTCGGGCCGAACTTCCTGACCTGGAGCACTTTCGATCCAAACCCGACCCTGAACGATCCGCTTCTGCAGAAGGAGAACCCGGCCAATCCTTCCGGTCCTAAGCTCCAGTACGTGGGCGACCCGGCAATACCTCATGCCATCAAGGGTGGCCCCAACGGCAATATCGTCAGAATAGAGGGCCCAGATGAGAGTGGGATCGATGTGCAAACCAATCTATTCGAGGTCACGGGCCAGGTTTTCTTCGAGAGAAACAATAATGTGGTGCCGGCAGTAAACCTGCTGCTCCTGGAGGAATAACTGGACGGACAGCGGGACTGGCCGTGTGCATCGGCACGCGGCCAACGATAACGAAACAACAGTATGAAGCGGCACGTCTGCCGGGTTCCAAAAGCTCCTTTCGACGCCCCACTCGCTTTTGGAACCCTGGGCCATGACCAAATGGAAGATGCACTTGGCAATACGAATTATCGCTCTTTTGATTCTCTCGCTGTACCCGGCCCTCATTCACGCCCAGGACAAGGGCGATGAGCCCTGGCCGGACAACGCGGGGATCGTGCACTGGCAGGAAACCGGCATCCGCAGGCAGGCCTGGCTGGCTGACGACGAAGTGGCGGTGTTTCGAGGCAAGGTCAAGGGCAAGGCGGCAATCGAGAGATTTATGCAGGACGTCAAGAGGTCCATCCCGGAGAAGGACATACAGCTTATGAACCCTTACATTTCCGTCATCTGGACCACCCAGTTCGACAAAACCCAGCACGCCTCGCCCCGGGCTGCCGACGCAATCCTGCGCCATGCCGCGCCTAACGCTCCCGTAAGGCCCGTCAGCCCGATCTTCTATCCCCAGGGGCGGAAGATAGCGGCCACCCGCATGGCCCTGACCGGCGAGCTCGTCGCCCGCTTCGACTCCGAGCCGGGCGCGGAGACGCTCGCCGCTGTCGAGAAGAATTACGAACTGACCCCAGCCCGCGCCATCGATGCCAAGACCCGCATCTACCGGGCGGCCACCCCCATGCAGTCCCTGGAGGCGGCCAATGCCCTGGGCGAGTCCGGCCTGGTCGGCGAAGCGACCCCGCTCTGGTACAGGGCAAGGGCGACCCGCCAGTTGAACGACCCCCTTGCCGGCCAGCAGTGGCATCTCGCCAGCACCGGCCAGGGCGGCGGTATGCCGGGAGTGGACGGCAATGTCGTGCCGGTCTGGGAAACATATCGAGGTTCGGCCGCTCAGGTTGTCGCCGTGGTCGACGGCGCCCTCGAGATCGGCCATGAGGACCTGCTGGAAAATGTCCGGCCGGGCCTGAGCTGGAATTTCGTCGAAGACAACGACGACCCCAGCGGCTCGTCCGACGACGCCCACGGCACCGCCTGCGCCGGAATCGCCGTGGCCAGGGGCTTCAACGGGATCGGCATCGCCGGCGCCGCGCCCTTGGCGGGCCTTGCCGGCCTACGCCTGCTGGGTGCGGAAACCGATCTCCACGAAGCCGAGGCACTCAGCCACAACCGCGACACTGTTTCGATCTACAGCAACAGCTGGGGTCCGGTGGACGACGGCAGGCGGCTCGAAGGTCCTGGCCCCCTGACCCTGCAGGCCATCCGAAACGGCGCAGCGAGCGGCAGGGGCGGCAAGGGCAATATCTATGTGTGGGCCGGCGGCAACGGTCGGCAAAATCTGGACAACAGCAATTACGACGGGTATGCCAACCTGCGCGAGACCCTGGCCATCGCCGCCACGACCGATCAGGGGCTGCAGGCATCCTACTCGGAGCCGGGCGCCAACATCCTGGTCAATGCACCTTCAAATGGTGGACTGTCTGCGATCACCACCACCGACCGCACCGGCCCGCCAGGCTATTCCGCTGGCAACTACACCTCGAACTTTGGCGGGACATCCGCGGCCGCACCTCTGGTTTCCGGTATCGTCGCCCTCATGCTGGAAGCGAACCCCAACCTCACCTGGCGGGACGTCCGCTGGATCCTCGCCCACACCGCCATTAACAACGACTCGGCGCATCCGGACTGGAGCGAGAACGGGGCGGGGCTGAATGTGAACCACAGTTACGGGTTCGGCCGTGTAGACGCCCTGGCGGCCGTGACCATGAGCGCGGGATTCATCGGCGTCGGCCCCGAGCTCGCCTCCCAGGCGCTAAGCCAGCCGAATATCGCCATTCCGGACAACGACCCTGCGGGGGTATCTTCGAACGTGGAGATCACCGACGACTTCACCGTCGAATTCGTCGACATCACCTTCTCCGCCCCCGACCACCCGCACTGGGGAGATCTCGAGATCGTGCTCACCTCCCCCGCCGGCACCAGGAGCGTCCTTGCCCAGAAACATTCATCCGGCCGGGCGCACAGCTACGACAGGTGGAGATTCGGCTCGACCCGCCATCTCGGCGAACGGTCCCGCGGGACATGGACGCTCACCGTCAGAGACATCTGGGGTTTGGATGTCGGCACCTTTACCGAATGGAAACTGGAAATTTACGGCAACGGCAGGAATTGGGCAACAACGGGCAAAGCCTCCCTACTGCCCGCCCTGATGCTTTTGTTGGAAGAATAAAGCCCTTTGTTACGAATGATTGAGAGGAGGAGTACATGCGCAAGGTTCAGTCAATAGGTTTCAGCACAAGGGCAGCCTTGTTTCCAGTCTTCTTATGCCTGTTGCTTCTGGGGATGCCCCCGCTTTCCCAGGCTGTCGAGATTGAACCGGAAAACCTCAACCCTCCCTTGGCCCTTTCCGAAAACGACGTGCTGCTGCCCGATTTGACCGGCATAGTCACCGACATGAACGCCGCGAAGGCCCTCGGCAAGGCCCTGTTCTGGGACATGAGGCTCGGCAGCGACAACCTGGCCTGCGCCAGCTGTCATTTCCATGCCGGCGCCGACAACCGCAGCAAGAACCAGCTCAACCCCGGCCTGCTGCAGGTGCACAACCCCAGCCGACTTGAAAATCCGGATACCTCGTTCGGCAGTGCCAGCGGCAAGACCGGATCCGGTAAAACCGCCGGCGCCAACTACAACCTGATGCCCCGCGATTTTCCCTTCCATCGCCTCCAGGATATGGAAGACCGCAACAGCCAGGTCATTTACGACACCAACGACGTCGCCTCCTCCCAGGGTTCCTTCGGCGGCTTCCTCCTGTCCGAGGACCCCGATCCCACCCGGTTCCCGGATTTCTGCGGCGGCAACGATACGACCTTCACCGTCAACGGAGTCCCGGTGCGCAAGGTCGAGCCCCGCAATACCCCCACGACCATCAACGCCGTCTTCAACCACCGCAATTTCTGGGACGGCCGGGCCAACAACATTTTTAACGGGGTGAATCCCTTCGGTCCCCGCGATCCCAATGCCCGGGTGGTCGTCCTGGACAACGGCAACCTTGATCTTGCCCGGATGAGCCTCGCCAACGCCAGCCTCGCTTCCCAGGCCGTAGGGCCGCCCTTGAGCGCCTTTGAGATGGCCTGCTCGGATCGGGATTTCAAAGACCTGGGCCGGGGCATGTTCGGCTTGAGGGCGCTTGCGCTGCAGGCAGTCCATCCCAACGACAGCATGCTCGGCAACGCCAGCACCCACCGCGACGCGTCCGGTCTCGGCTTGAACAAGACCTACATGGAATTGATCCAGGCCGCTTTCGACGAAAAGTATTGGGGGGACGACACCACCAGGTTCGTAATCCAGGTAAAGGATGGTATCGGGCCGGAAATAGACGGCACCGTCGACGCC
>OBJA01001356.1_pt1 | contig 17224 bp, 10 predicted proteins | sample 1519751 | NCBI WGS metagenome assembly OBJA01 (sample SAMEA3881238, study PRJEB22517) | soil metagenome | biome: lake sediment; feature: soda lake sediment; material: sediment, water from around vicinity | place: India | collected 2013-12-23 | depth 3 m | reverse complement strand
CTGCCGTAGCTTGGTGAAGTTGTACTCGCAGACCAGAAATCCCATAAGCCTGGCGTTAAACTCAGAAAGAGAAGCCTCCGTGTCATGAGAGATCTGCTGGAGCTTGTAAATCTGAAAAAGGATTCTTCGTGACTCGTTCTCGTCGGGCCCGCGGCTGGCAAAGGTACGCAGAAATCGGACCAGCTCGTGTAAAGTACCAGCGGCTTCCTCAAGGAGATCGCGCGCGTCGGCGCCCCGCTCTTCTATATCCTCCCACAATCGCTCCTCGAGCCACTGAAGAAAGGCGATGGCTTCGGCGGCAAGCCCGTACCGGTATTTGGTCCTGCGGGTGTCTCTGTAACCCCGGATACGCTCTTTTTCGAGACGCTCGGTGACAAGCCCCCACTCAAGAAGCTGCCTCACATCAATGAGAAACTGCTCTGTTTCGTAGGGGCATCCGCTCAGGGCCTGCTGGGCGGGCTGGACAGCGTGGAAGAGATCCTCATGGAGGGGTTCCAGTTCATGGTCACGGCGGAAAAGCAGGATGCGGTAGGTTATCTGCAGATAAAACTGGGCTCGTTCAGAGCAGAGCAAACTGCCAATCGCACTGTTGCGATTCTCCAAAAGGCATGCAGCCCAGCCTTGTTCGAAAGCGGAGATCGGTTTTTCCGAGAGCAGGTCGCGGCTACGAGAGTGAAATGTGGCATCTTTCATTGTGAATAAATATAGTATTATCTGCCCTGGCACGGTATAGCTTGCTTTACGGTGTCAGTTTGAACGTTGGCACACCGTATACCTTTACTTCATAATTCAGAGTTGTTTTCCCATCAGCTACAGGTACCTGCGCCTCCGTGCTACGCCCAGATTCTTGTCTTCGTCTTTAAGCATGACTGATTGGCGACGGGTTGTACCATAACTCAACCCGTAACAGTCACCTGACTTCATTTACATCAGCGGATCAATAAAGGCCTCAGGGTGGCGTTACAAAGAAACAAATCACAGGGGATGATTACCAGAAAAAACCACCAACCCGCAGCTCTGTTCTTCAGCATTTATGTTAATGCCACATTTCTCTTCAGCACTGAAGAAGTTATCTCAGAGAAACGGTGTAATCGGGTGGCCATGTGGTAAGGCGAGACTTACAAACAGCAGTACTCTGAAGGGGCCCTTACCAGTTCAGACAGGCAGTTTGTTATAGCAAGGCGAGAAATTTCGTCCAGTCACTTCCAAATAAGGGTTCTCACCTGGAGCAAGCTTACGACTACTGACTTCCTCTCCATCTTCGTAAGACTGCAACCACCGCTCTTCGGCATCTTCCGACCAGATAATATAGGTACCTTTACCATCTTTTATCTCTCCACAGATTTTGCCTTTTGGGTCGTAGTACAGCTTTTCTCATTGCAAGCGAACTGATTGTATTGTATCGGCATGGCTTGAGTGTGTGTGTCATAAAATAAAATGGCACTCCGGGAAAATGAAACATCCGGAATGCCACTGCAGAGCAGTTTACATATTGATTAATTACTATTTATCCAAATCAATATTCGTAAGCTCCCATATCAGCAGGAGGGGTTCTTCTTTTCCCCGTTATGTCGATTTCAGAAGGATTGATGGTCTGAGCACCATTTTCTCCTCTGCATGGTGAATCAGATTTGATCTTACACTGAGGTGGTAGTACGGGTCGACCATTCGGTGCATCGAATCGGGGATTTGCATGTATGTTGTAATTATTTCCTGCATATCCGGATTGCGTGGTCAATGTATGGCTGACGCTAATTACCCCGTCTGTGTTATCGAAATCCTTTACATTGAAGTAGAAAATCGAATTATTAACTGTTGTGGATGTAGCGTTTTCAGGGCGGATGCAGCTGCCTTCAGGGGACGTGATGTTTGAGACAAACGTGCAGTTTTTCACCTCCGTTTCGGATGCAATATAGGTATGGATAATGCTTGAAAGTACGTTATTGTTAAGGAAAACACAATTATTGATTGTATTATTGGAGGCAAATTCATACGTGATAACCCCCCTTCCCTGATTCTGAAAGAATATGGACCTGGATATTTCACTTGGACTGAATCGTATAGAGATACAATCGGAACCATTAGATTCTATAAATTTACACTCTGAAATAGTTGTTCTATTTGCTTCATTAATATTAACAGCGCTGCCTCCATTAGAATGAAAATTGGTTCTGGTGATCAGTATGTTACCAGAAACGATATCGATATCTACTCCGTATGTCTGGTCAGTGAAGCGACAGTCGGAAATATGGCAGGCAGTAAGAAAACGGGCTGAAACACCGCGATTATAGCCTTCGAAAAAGGAGTTAGTGATCCTGAGATGTTCTCTTGAATATTCGACGCCATTGGTAGAATTGCCGATTCCGACGAACCGACAATTAGCAACAGTAAGTGAACCACCGTCGATGGAGATCGCGGCACCGCTAAATGTGGGGTGATTATCCCTGATAACGAATCCGTCAACCGTACCGCCCTGATCTCCTGTAATAACATATTGCGAAAATGGATACTCAATATCATCATTTATCTGTCCGCTCAGAATAGTGTTACAGTTACCAGGTGCAGTATTGCGGTTTTCTCCTCCATCAGCGGGGTATCCTCCAGAAAGTATGACACCATTCGCCAGGACAAATGACGCATAATGGTTTCCTGAACCAGCTGGTGAACTGAAACTTCTATCAGTGTAATAGGTTCCATCTGCTACGCGGATTTCCCTGATAGAAGGATTCGCACGAGCTTCATCGAGAGCATCTGTTAAATGCTTATAGGCATTTGTCCACATGTGTCCTGCCCCGGGCTGACCTGGAACACCTGGTGTACCATCAGTATCCCCAATATTAGCCCTAACATATCTGATTGGATTAGAACCGGGAAAGCACTCCTGTCCAGAAGACCGGATCTCATTCATTATCCATTCTTTGCTCTCAATTGTTCCGCTAACATGTTCCTGGTTTTTTGAAGGCAGATAAGCTCTATCGAACATAGTCATAGGACCCTCAATGATACGGGGCCACGTTCTATAGAAACTTGCGTTATCGTTATAGTTGAAATATGGCTCCACTATTCCTGCCGCACTCGGAGTGGGGATAAAGCAGTCATGTCCGCCATTTTCGCTCGAAAAAAATCTGCTGTCGTAAAAATCCCAATTGAAATATTTCTTAGAATTATCATAAATTTGAAAATAAACATCATTCTGTCCACCGGGAGCATTTTCGATGAAAGCCGACGAGGTATGGCACAGGTCGGCAGAAGCTTCTTTCATTGTTAAGGCAGTCGCGATCCAGCCTGGTAGTCCAAGCATCCATAGAAAGGGGGTTCTTTTCTTCACCCATCCTTTGAAATAATTCACATTCGTGCCAGCTTCCATCGTACGCATAGTTATATCAAATTTGAGAATGCCCGTGAGATATCTCCCCTCTGTCGATGCGTATTTGGTATTGCTTGGATAGTTGAGGTGAAAACCGTCAGCCGATCCGTTACTGACTGCAATTGTCCTGATTGGCAGGACCTGGCATTCTGAACCAGTTCCGTAATTGGTGATGTTTCTTATCTCCTGCCGAAACGCCGGATCATTAAGGGTACTGAAGAACTCTGCCTGAACATCCGTATTGTTCATATTTATTGTTTCAAGCAACATCTGATTTGCTGCCTGACTGGTTAAATTAGTATAGCTGCATGCGGTTCCTTCATCAACCTTGGAGACTATGGAGAGAAAACCCTGGGATGAGAGAGGGACATTCGCGCCCCGGTTGGGAGAGTCCCAAGCAATAAACAGCTTTACATGAACTCCATCGGGATCACCGTATGTCGGACCACCTGCCCTCTGCCCGGCAGTCTGCAAAGCTAGCCGGCTGACAAGACCGCCCATGCTCGGGCCAATAAGGATGAGTTCGTGTCCGTCAATTTTGATTGAACGGGACTGAACCCACTTGATCGCGTCTAAAACAGCTTCTGCATTATGATAGACGCTTGCATTGGGGTTCATGAATCTAAGGAGGACGATATCATACCCTTCATTATAGAGCTGATCCAGAACGCCGGGTTCGTCAACATCATTTCCATTATCGTCAAGAATTTCGTTGAAAATCTCTTCGAATCTATCGAACGTAAGTCTGGTCTCTGTTCCATCATTCGGGTCAAAACCTTCAGTGACCAGAACAGGATTATCAAACCGCTCTGCACGCGGGTCTTGCCTACTGTATATTTTTAGCTGATATCCTGCATTGGAAACTGTTACATAGCTATGTGCCTGAAATGAATGTCTGCCAATTCTTTGGGTAATAGTCGGATATATATAGGTATCATAGGTGCTATTATCAACGGGAGTAATCGAGAATGAACTGTGGGAAGTCTGGAGTGGCTGCGCAAAGAGCAGTGAGCCAACAGAGAGTATCCCAAGGAGGGTTCTTGCTAGTAGTGGCGTAAATTTACTCATTGTTTTCATGTCCTTATGCTTATCGTTATTTTGTCTGGTTATAGTTGAAGGTTAATTTACAAAAATTCTGAATTTATTCGAAGCTGTATATCCGGATTTGAATTCGGCCCTGGCCAGAATCATATGTTCACCGGCTTGGGAGAAATGGAATGGCACGAGCTGATTTTCTTCATCGATAACAACAGTAGAATCACCTATTGTCAAAAATATCCCGGTTATTGTGTCTGTGCGGGTAGAATACTCGGATCCATAAGGAAAGACAAAGGAGATATTCTGACCTCTAATTGTGTCCTTATATGCAGAAACCATGAAAAAAGTCCGTTCTTCAGGTTCCGCATTATTGATTGATCCGTAGAATCTGGCATAGGCCACTAACAAGGGCACGCCATTGAGTCCATGTGTTTGCGATGCCAGTTCCTGAATTTTGTATGCATAAGCAAACCAGTCGGGAAGCACGTAATCGCCGTTAGAGGAAGTAAAAAGCTGGAAAGCACCCTGCCTGAGATCTCTAATCCCGAATGTATCAACGAAATTCGCTCCATTGCTTGAATAAAGAGATTTACAAAATATCATTTCTTCATCGGTCTCATGTAAAATTTGGGTAGAATTAAATGGTGGCCTGTTTATAGACACTCTCGGTTCAATGAGCAGTTCTCTACCATATAACGCTCCGGTTATTGTGGTTTGTGAAGCACACGTGATTGCAGCATCAGGCATTACGAATATGCCGGTAATGCTGCTACCCACACCGATTCTGAAAGGAGTAGTCTGGTTTGAGAGGAAGTGGGAGTTGAAGCAGGATGAGCCGTTTTCTACAGTAATTCTGTTCCTGTCGCCCAGACTCAACTCTTGAGTGACCAGCATGACCATCATTTTATCGGCAACTTGTACTTTTATCGTGACATCAGGCTCGGTGATCAAAGTTCGGGCAAAAAAGGCCCCGTCTGTGAGAACAAGAGTACCTCTGCTGTTTACTTTAATATTGCGGTAATTTCCAGATGTCAATGTTTTGGTTTCGCCGCTGGTAACGATGATATCTGTCGTGCCGGTTGCAGTATCTTCATAAGATGAAAAATGTACCTTTTCGAGCGAAGTCTTTTCATTGACAGTTCCTGTAATGACCACTCCATTTTGTTTTGAAAAAGTGCCCGTATATGAGAGATCACCCTCGATTCGTGCCCGCTCGCGTAAAAAGACATTACCCCGGGAAGTTACCGAACCGGCAATATGTGATCCAGCGCCCGTCTCAATATCACCGTTGGATCCAATAGAACCACCGGTAACAGTCACACTGTCACCCAGGATCAGCTGTTCTTTTGAAAATAACGTGTATCTGGAAAGGCCGTAGAAAACTCCATCGGTAATGCTGCCTGACGGTTGTGATCCCGGTATAGTCCCATGAATAAGATTCCCTTGCGAATCGAATACAGGAATTTTATCTGTTTCGATGAATGTGGAAGTCGATATGTAGGAGAAATCATTAGACTTGTCCATGGGACTCCAGTCACTGTAGTGTATTCCTGCCGAGTTACCATCAGTACCTGGATTAACCTGACCAGGCATCAATGAAAATCCATCAAAGGAGTATTTGATCCTGAAGTTATTATTACCCAGGTTTTCCAGGCTAACATTGCAGTTGGGAACGTTGTACCGGTCTACCACGGGAGTTTTATTGTTTTCAGCGGTGAGATAGTAGTAGTAGGAAAAAGAACTTAACGCTTCTGTACCGGTGTTCTTGATGTAGATCCTGGCGGTTGTAAGATTCGGTGTACCAGGTCCCTCATCACGAAAGAACACCTTGACATTGGTAGCTGCAAGACTGCTGAATGGGCTTGCAAAGCAAAGGGCAATCATGCCTATTGCATAGAATGGTTTAATTAACACAGCTCCTCCTAAGGCGAAATGGTGAAAAATTGCAGTGCTGTACTGCAAGGTAGTTTGAAAGGCATGGTGAATATAAATGGCCCAAAAAAAGCATACGATTTATTCCGATAGAATGCCGGTTTTGGGTGACAGGATGACAGTATTCGATTAGAGCCGAGCGGAAACCCGACTTCAATTTTGTAGACTATTATATAATGAATAAAAAGATTGAATAGGTGACTGTAGAACCGGAAACGCAGAGTTTCACTAAGAGCCGTACTCCAGAATTATATACTCCTGATAAGCTGATAATTCAATAGTAGCTTCTCACCGATTTAAAAAGTGAGCTCCTTAGCAATAGGAACCAATTGATGATGCGTAGGCTTACAGAAAATCTTTGAATCGTTTCGTATAATTTCTGCTGACGATCAGCTCTTTACCCATTTCGAAAGACAAAAAGACTTGAAACGTACGGTCTTTACGTCTTCGAAATTCCCGTAAGTATGTTAAGTTAAGTATGTGCTTCCTATGAATACGGGCGAATGTTGTTGACGGTAGTGTCTGCTCGAGTTCGATCAAGGGAGTTTCAGTAATAAAAACCGATCCTGTAGTGTATACACTTGTATATTTTTGATCGGCTTCGAATAAAACAATCCGGCTGTAGGGAATGATCTTTATCGATTTTCCAATGTTAATTGTCAGGGCTTCCTGTAATGCATTACCGCGCTGAGATACTGAAAGAAGTCTGAATCTGTCAAGAACACCTTGAAGCTCCTCTGCACTTACAGGTTTCAACAGATATCCTAGTGCCATTGCTTTGAAGGCTTCAAGTGCGTACTCTCCGTGGGCTGTAACGAAAATGATGCATGGACGCCAAGCCAAGGATAATGCCACACTCATTCCGTTCTCGCCTGGCATATCAATATCCAAGAAAACCAGATCCGGGATCAAGGTATCGATTAGTTGTTTTGCTGCCGATCCGTTTTCCGCCTCAGCAATTATCTCCATGTCCGAATGGAATGATTGAAGAAAACGCCGGAGCCGAGTTCTGGCCAGCTCCTCATCATCTGCAATTATAACCCGATGTTTCAAAAGATGTCCTTCGAGGAAAGGTCATTATCACAACAGCACCCTGATTATTAAAACAGCTCAGATGAGCACTTTTACCAAAAGATAAAACAAGGCGTTCTCTAACACTGTTAAGACCGTGTCCTGTGCTGTTAATAGAACTGTTTTTTTCGAATCCTGGCCCTGTATCGCTAACCTGGATTCTGACATTGTCCTCTATAATAGCACAGATAATCGAGATACTTCCGCCTTTATTGCATGAAGAGATACCGTATTTAATTGCGTTCTCAACAATCGTCTGAAGTGTCATTCCAACTGCCAGCACATCAGTGAGCTCGTTCTCCACTATAATTTCATAGCTCAACCGTGCTCCAAACCGCTCTTTCTGAATATCGAGATAAGCGCGAACGATTGCGATTTCCTCCTCAAGCTGGATCAATGGCGTCTGCGAAGCTGTAAGGGTATACCTGAAAAATTTTGAAAGCTGCAGGATGACATTTTCCGCCTTTTCCGGATCAGTTGAGGTAAGTTCAGCGATTGTATTGAGCGTATTAAAAAGGAAATGAGGGTTGATTTGAGTTTGAAGAAGCTTTAACCTGCTCTCTACAGCCATTCGTTCTATCTGTTCCAGCTTTTTATCTGCAGAGATCGTTTGTTTTTGCAATACAGTTATGCGGTCAACAAGAGCAATGGCTAAAATCGTAAACTCGACCGCTGATCCAATTATTGTTCCATGTTCTGTGAAAAGGTTAACAGGTAGAAGCCCGAAATTCTTGAGAGTATTGAGTAGAATGCTTAACGCAAGTAAGGATGTTCCAGTGCTGAGAAAAAGTGCCGGACGGGGGATCTTCTTGATATATATACTGGCTATCACTGCAATCATTATAACAAACAGGGGGGCAATAATGCTCGTCCAGATCGATGCAGTACGACCAGCGTCAAAAGGTGCAAGAACTGAAATGGAAAGCCCGAGGACTGAAGAGTACACTAATGCACGACTCGACAAACATCTCTTATCTAATTCCAAAAAGTGTTTAACGAAAAGTGATCCGGAAAACAGACATAAGCCTGCACTTAACGGCATTAGCACTTGCAGCAACCAGGTGTCCTCAATTCGTGTCAAGTTAATGAGATTCAAGGTGAAAGCCTGGAAAAGCCCAAAAGTCCCTACATAAAAACTATACCAAAAACTGGTGTGATAATGTGCTGTAAAGTACAGAGCCAGGTTGAGAATCATTGTAAGGATTACAGCTCCAAAATATATGCCGTAAAAAATATTGGAAATGTTGTTTTGTTCCTGATATCTGCCGAATTCGGTAAGGCAGAGGGAAACGGCCAGAACATCACGTGTTTTGATCTTTATGAGAAGGTCTATTGGCCCGTTATCGAATCGGGGGATAACACATGCAGGCTTGAATCCGGACAGGGCAGGCCATTGTTGTTTTTGCATTCTGCCCCCGCGAGCATATAACGCAATCGAATCTTTTATAATGTGATATATATCTACCGTATCCAGTAAATGGTTCTGAAGATGAAGTACCCATGTGTTGCAGTTAGCAACTGGTTTGAAAAGTCTAACGTGAAGCCAGACTGCAGATGACGCATAGCCTCCATTGTAAGGTAATTTTTGCGGTTCCATTTTTCGGAGGAGTTTAATAATAGAATCTGGTTGAAGATCAGATGCTACATCGATTACATAAATGCACGATCTTATAGGATGGTTTTGAAATGCATAAGGTTTCATTAGTCCAGATTCATCAGTTCTTTTTGCAGAGCAAAAAATTAAAAGGAGAACGGCGGTAAGGTGACTATTTCGCACAGGCAAAACTGACCTACTCAAATAGGAACGTGAAGCCATAAACAGGTGTTTTCGAACAGAATGCAATCTGATTGAGTGAAAAAAACTTTAAATTAGTAATTGCCGCTTATTGGCGGAAGTAGAAAGAATATTTGACTAGGAATTGAAACTTACATAAAAAGCTTAAAATTTTTTTTACTGAATAGTACGTCCATATGACATACATTGAGGCACTGAATTATATAACTCCAATTGTAAACCATAGTGAAGGAGCTTTTATGCACCCTCACAAAACAAAATGCCTTTATTTCTTATATCGGGAGTGTGGGGCTGAAAGCCCCACGTGAAGCAATGTATGAAATTTACCAATTAATCACCGTGGGGACGACCCAGGAACCAGATTTCACATCATCTGGCGTGCCGCAAAACTTTTGCCGAAACCCTCTCCCCGTCAACACTGCGCAGCTCCAAGAATAATGCTCCCGGTACCACTCTGGTCAAAGAAACCTGTACCAGTGAAGCACCGTCAAGGTCCTGTGCTAAAACCAGCCTGCCTCTGAGATCATGGATCCTTAATGTACCCTTTATCCCATGCACTCCAGAAACAGTCAGATTGCTTCCTAAGATCCTGTAGCGAAGCTGCCCTGGAACTCCACCAGTGCGATTACTCTTAAAGTGCCATACCGAAGACGAGGAGGAGGGTGCAACAAAGTAACTAAGGAGCCTGATGTAGGCAGCCTGATAGTAAATGGCATTCTCAGTAATAGCGTATGATCCCTCCTGACACTGATTGTTAATGCAGCCTTCGGTGTTCCAGGCCTTGCCCCAGTCCAGATAGCATTTTTCGGGAGGCTGGCCAAAAGGAGGGCGCAGGTTAACAGTATGAGGTCCAAACCAGGAGCGGGAAGGGTCTCCCTCCTTGTAGCCGTAATCCTTATTTGGTCCTCCGGGAAGCAGGCCCGGAGCAGGCCCGTCGCCAGTAAGAGCGTTTTGCCAGCGGGTCCCCTGGGCAAACCAGGAATGAAATATCTCGTATGCAGAGTTTTCCGCTCCGTAGTCACTCATATTAGTCAAGTAAACCTTCCCCAAAGCGTTAACGCCGTGAAACCAGTGGATCATCTGCCGGGCGCGGTCAACATAGTGTCCACGAGCAGTCGGGTTAACATTATAGCGTACATTCTGCATAACAATGCTGCCCCCGTTTCCGCGCGCAGAGGTGTGCCCCCAGTGAAAAGCACTTGAAGGCATATAAGCTCTGTAAAGGGATCGCATGGGTGTGACATCATAATAATCAGTAAAGGCCCAGTTATCACCTTTTCTGCTCAGTACCATATTCGACACTGAAGCATCTGCACCCTGCAAACGGGTGTAACGCAACATGGCATCCTGAAAACTGATTTTATAGGGTCCCCACCAGCTACCATCGGGGTTGCCAAAAAGCTCGCTTTTAGTGTAGTTGGACTTCACATACGTATTAAATTTTTCCTCTGATGTGAGTTCATATAAGTACACTGCAGCAGTCACCGCCTGTTCCTCCTGATCATCGGCACTTCGGTCAGCATTACCGCTCTGGATACGCTCAGGCCCCTCATCGCAGGCGATGTCAAATCCACTCACGCTCCTGCGCTCCTCCACCCAGTTCCACGCTCTCTCTGCCCGTTCAGCAAGTTCATTTGCCAAATCAGCATACATCAACACGTTTCTCAGCACCACTGATGCATGGGCAAAGGTGCTGGCAACAACGAGTCCTGCACTGGTACACTTAGGGCCATAGTAGCGCTGGCGCGTGTCAGAGCTTGGAGGACTTGGATCATCATGATTAAGACTTCCGGTCTTTATAAACACTCCCCCGTCATCATCCTGCATCTTTACCATCCATGTAAGAGCCCAGACCAGCTCATCGAGCAGATCCGGAACCCCGTTATCACTTTCAGGAATATCGAAATCATCTGTAAAAACCGTGGGGTTTTCTTCATAAGCAAGAAGCAGGCTGTGGATCACATCGGTCATAAAGGTAATGTATTTGTTCTGATCTCCTGCATCCACCCCCCCGCCGCTTACATCCCGCCTGATCAACCTGGTAGCCAGATCAAGAGCTGCAGTATCCTGCATGTGGCTTGCGCCATCAGCCCACACACCCGCAAAAGAAGGACTCTTTTCAAAATTCATCCTTTGAAAGTAAAATGTTTTAACTGCTGCCTTTAGAATGTCCCGGTATACATCATCGCAGATTTTAAAGGGGTGCGATCTGACATTGTTTTCCGGATCAAAGACCACATACTCTCCGGGCTCACTCAAAGATGAAAAGTCAAACCACCAGCCCATGTCTCCGCTGAGCTCGCAGGTGTCTCCGGAGCTCCACAACATGGGCGCCCCGGTAAAAACAGCAGTCGTCCCCATACTTCCCTGAGAAAAGCTCCTGACCTCAAGAGTCTGACCCGGTGAGAAGTCCCCCTCCTCAACCACATTGAACCCCACCATGGCCCTGGAGATCACCATCACCTTGGGATCGGAAAGCCGGTAACCAAACTGGTCTACTTTAAAATGTGGTGTTCCTGCATACTGCACCTGGGACAAAACACCCACTACCACCATCGAAACAAGCACTGCGACTCTGTACATAACAAACTCCTTTTTGAAGGATAATCATTTTTCAATCACTTCAGAAGATCCTCAATGCTTACCCCGTGCATGTATACATTGTCTATCTGGAAGCGCAATGTATCTCCGGTTGCATTAGAACCAGGTGGCAGATCAAATTCAATGCGAGCCACCGAGTACGTTGCGCTTTCCCATGTAATGCCAAGCTGGTCAGCTTTCGACCCGGTTGGAATAGTAAGCTCTGTAACCGGGATTGAATAAAAGGTCCATGCATCTGTTAATGCCACAAGCTTACCAAAGTGAATGTTTTGTTCGAGGCTGTCAATAAGAGATGTTTCTACACTAAAGTAAATCATACAGTTACCCCGTGCCACAAATGAAAATGTGTGTACCCCGGAGAGATCGTATGGTCTACCGTTTTCACCAATAGTGACCCCTATTCCCGCATAGGGATATTCAAGCCCTGCTCCCAGAACAGCAACAGCCGAAAGGCTTGATCCTTCATACGCACCCATCTTAGAGACTGAGACGTTTATTATAGAGGTATCCTGGTTTCCTGGCTCCGGGTCGTTATAGCAATACCAGTGTCCGCCGGTGATAAGTCCCAGTTTGGAGGGAGTATAGAGTTCAAAAGGTTCTGCGAAATCTTCAATGAGAAGCACTGAGGGACGCTGTTCCAGATTGATCGATTCTGGAGATGAAGAGAGCAGGTTCACTGCACTATGAAAAGTTATCTTATCATCTGAGCGCAGGAATAGAGGATAGAGTCCGTCAGCAACTGCATGAGAGAAATTACCGTCAAGTACAGCTAATGAGTAGGAGCTGCCGTAGAGTTCGATGTGGTCAACCTCCCCATCGATGCTTCCGGAGAGTGTGGCCGTGGGTTTGAGCCTGAGAGTTGTTGAGGTGTCCCCACTCTGCTGTCGTGAGATAAAATGTTTGACAAAGAGAGCTTCGTGTTCACCATCGATTTGAAGATTTGTCATGAGGCCCCGGGGATAGCGAAGAGTGAAATGTCCGTTTGATCCAGTGATCGCGCTGTCAAACACAACGGACTCCCCCCTGCGTCTTTTCTCAAACCAGTTATCTGCATCGATGAGCCTGACCAGTGCGCCGGAGTCGGGAATGCCGCCTGAGGATAGCACCTGACAATTAACCGTTTCGGTAGCTCCGCCACCACCCACCACCGTAGTCTGACAGGATGCAAAAAGAAACAGTGCAGAGATCCCCAATACATAGATTCTAATGACCTTCATCACATTCCTCCGGTAGTTTGGAAAGAGGAAAAATCTGTAACCCCACCTGAAAAACCCGTTGCGGGTTGGGGTCGGTGCGGGCCAGGGTCAGAAGCTGCTGACGAAATTCATGGATCATGGTCCTGACCTGCTCAAACCGCTCCATTGACATGCTCATTGTTACCGATGATATATCCCGTTCCTCTTTGGGTATCGTCTCAAGCCCCTGCCGTGCTAAATCAAGCATGTCCATCTGGTGCTGGCGCACTGCAAGGGTGCCAAACTCCGGATTCACACTGAGCACCTTATTCACGCGTTTGTAAAATCCCTGATCGTCCCGCTCGATATAATTCAGCTGCTCCAGCAGCATAAGAGCTTTCTGCGCCTCAGCAGGAGTTATTCTGGGAACAAGAAGTTTGGCTGCAGCCTTATAATCATCGGAAACTTTATGGATTGCCACAACCTCCCTCATGGCAGAATAGTACCACCGGTCCCAATACTCCACCTCCTCCTTGCTCACAACTCGCTGCTCGTTTTTCTGAGCAGCCACTAACTTTCCAAAAAGCTCTCTTTTCTCCGTGTGCCTTCTGCTGTTTGTGTAAAGGACCAGAAGACGAAAATATGAGTCCTCTTTTTTGTTTAGTTTGAGAAGTGAAGAAAAACCGGCAACATTCTTTTCAGTGATGGTGCGCTTTCCCTGTAAGATCCATGTAATGTGTCCGATGGAGGCAAACCCGAGTTTGGAGGCGATGGAGCGGTAGGTAAAGGTTGGATCAACCTGCTTAAGTGAAGTAAACGCATCCCGGAGGTAGGGGCGGTAATCGAGGTAGTTAAATACGTTAATTCGATCCATGGCTGTAATATACCATCAAAAGGAATATTGAACAAGCAAAAAGTGAACGGCAACGCTGTTGCTTTGGAGGAGGGTTTATGATAAAAAGCCATGTTTTAAGGAGTTTAAAATTTTTCTCTTAGTAGATGGTCAGATTTTTTTCCTATTTAAGCCTGAAAGAAAAGTGAACAGATTGTATCTACCACGCTTTTTTTCCATGTCAAAACAAACCGGGCAACCAATAATATCTAACTCAATGAATCAAAAGCAGTAAAGCTTATACTGATGACATACAGAACTACTCCATCACCATAGGACATAATGTACTATCCGGAAATTATTAGTCAAATTAAGTGAACAAATCGGCAGCAAACTTCTGTTATTTTTAATGTTTTTTCCTAATCTAGTGCTTATATTTGAACTCAGAGCAAACAGTCGCATAAAAATTAAAGTGAACAAATCATTTACCCGGCAGGTGCACATTTATAATGTTGATTAGCAAAGTAACCCAGTTGGCAAAATTGACGACTGCATTGGTACTCATTGTGAATGTTTCCCGTGCACAAATACAGTTTGCTATTAATGCAGGCGCTCCCGTCAAAGATATAAGCCCCTACATCTACGGTATCAATGCAATTTCCCAGAGCCCAGCTGTCTACGCCTCCCTTTCCGATCTCAATCCTGGATCTGACCGGCTGGGAGGCAACCGGCTCACCGGTTACAATTGGGAAACCAACGCATCCAGTGCCGGTGCAGACTATCATCACCAAAACGATAACTGGCTCACCCTAAATCCACTCCAGGCTATGTCCGGTCCTGCGGGAACGTTGCGCTCCTTTCATGAGTATGCCCGATCCCTTGGACGATATTCTATTATACAGCTCCCGATGGCCGGTTACGTGGCGGCAGATATTTCCGGAGCAGTCAGCGAAGAGCAAACCGCTCCCTCAGCCCGCTGGAAAAGGGTGCAGTTTCGCAAAGAAGCTCCTTTTACTCTCCAGCCGGACCTAAGCGATGACGTGGTATACATTGATGAATGCGTCAATCTCCTGGTGTACTATTATGGTAAAGCTTCTGAGGGAGGGGTGAGAGGGTACAGCCTTGACAATGAACCTGGATTGTGGAACAGCACCCACGCCCGAATTTTTGGCAAAACGAGAGTTACCGGAAGTGAAATAATAGAGAAGAATGCGGAGCTGGCCCGGGCTATCAAAGATGTGGACGAGACAGCGGAAACTTTCGGGTTGGTTTCGTGGGGTTATTGGGAGATGCATAATTTCAGCGGAGCCTCCGACTGGGACCAGTTCAAAACCGGGTATGACTGGGCTGTTTCAGCTTATCTTGGAGAGATGAAAAAGAAATCAGATGAAGCCGGGGTGCGTCTTCTGGATGTGCTTGCGATCCATTGGTACCCCGAAGCGAGGGGCGGTGGTGTCCGGATCACTACAAACGACAGTACCACCGCGGTGGTACAGGCTCGCCTTCAGGCCCCCCGATCTCTGTGGGATCCCACCTACAAAGAGGACAGCTGGCTTATGGATCTCAATGGCGGTACGCCGCTCAACCTGCTACCACAGGTGAGTCGATCAATAGACAAGTGGTACCCGGAAACAAAACTGGCGATCACTGAGTACAGCTTCGGCGGAACCTCCCACTGGTCTGGCGCTCTGGCAATGGCCGACGTACTGGGAGTATTTGCACGGGAAGGAGTATACACTGCAAACCTGCACCACCCTCCTGTTCAATTCCTGGCCCAGGCCTTCAAGCTCTACCGCAATGTGGATGGGCATTTTAACGGGTTCGGCGATCGGCTTGTTCCCTCTTCCAATCCCGATTCCACAAGCTTCTCCATCTACTCCTCCCTGGATTCTAAAAACCCTAAGCACCTGCATTTGATAGTGATAAATAAGAAAGAGAGCTCTGTAAACGCAGAATTTTCACTTCAGGGGAGCAAAAATTACGTTGGTGGCCTGGTCTACGGATTAGCTGCCGGAGAGAGCTCAATCAGCAAAAAAAATGCAGTGCAAAGCATTCAGAACAATTCATTCTCCTACCCCCTACCCGCTTATAGTATGCTGCACTTCATCCTCTCCACCGACAAAATTACCGAGCTGCCCCAGCCAATTTATCACGAACTCACCACTGTCTCAGTGGGAAAAGGGCGGATTGTCAGCTCAGAGAATGGAATTTTGCTTCCTGAAGGCACGGAAGTGACACTTCGGCAGAAGCCGAGGAGGGGTGGAGCTTTGCTGGATGGAGCGGTGACGTCGAATCGAAGGAGCCAGGCCTTACGGTTACAATGAACCGCAGCTTAAATATTCTTGCTGTATTCATGTCTGCCGGAGAACTCATTACAAATGGTGATTTTTCCAGGGACAGGGACGACTGGGATTTCAGCGCCTGGAGCGACGATAATTCATCAATCGGGGAAGCGGTTGTAGAAAACGGAATTTTGGAATATACCGTGGGAAATGGGGGCCCCAACACATGGAATGTGCAGTTTTTCCGCAGAGACATTCCTCTTGTCCAGGGCTCCTCCTACACCTTTTCATTTGATGCCTGGGCCCAAAGCAATGATTCGATTAGCCTATTTATGGATAACCAGGCCGGTTTTGGGAGAATTCCTTTGAGCACCTCACCTCAGACCTTCACCATTGATTTCACCATGGACTCAGCCACCACTGCAACAGGGCGGCTCTCCTTTGATCTGGGAGGAAACAACAGGCAGGGTATCTTTTATTTCGACAACATCTCCCTGAAAATATCCCCGCACGCTTCGGCAGCACCGATATGTAGAAAAGGCGGACTGCCTGCTTCAAACAGAGTATCCATAAAGGGAAACAGGGTTGAGCTGCAGAACAGTTATCAGGAGTGTTACCAGGTCAGCCTTTTTAATCTTCAGGGCCGGCTTGTTACACAGATGCACAGCGGGCACCTTGGAGCAGGGAACCACCTTTTAAGGATCCCCGAACAGATCAATTCAGGATCATACCTTTTAAAGATTGAAGGCAACGGCGGTGAAACCGTTATGCCGCTTGTCATAAGGAAATAACAATACGCTCTCTTCCCCCGGTCAGGCAGCTATTAATGGGGACGGCCTCCCGACTGCTATGTCGCAGGGTTCAAGATTGTGCCGCATCCAGTTGGTCCTCGGGGACGAACCGTAGTGAGCCCAAACATGTTCGGTAGAATCATCTCCAGACTTCTTTCCTTATTCAGGCAACTCTTTTAGATTTTGAATCGTGGATTTTCGGTTAGAAAAAACGACTCTTCAGGGCCAAATATCTCTTTTCCCTGTGTGACCGGCGAGTATTCTTACTTAGCTATACACACATGCCAGTCATTACTGTATATTATTTCTTATGAAAACTTCATCATTTTTTCTCCTTTTC
>OBJA01001355.1_pt1 | contig 17230 bp, 15 predicted proteins | sample 1519751 | NCBI WGS metagenome assembly OBJA01 (sample SAMEA3881238, study PRJEB22517) | soil metagenome | biome: lake sediment; feature: soda lake sediment; material: sediment, water from around vicinity | place: India | collected 2013-12-23 | depth 3 m | reverse complement strand
GCAGGCGGCTCAATGCCGCTCTGACCGGCTGCCTTACCTTTATCTCGGCTACTGGATTGCAAACAGCCAGAAAATGAGCTACAAAGCCAATTTCCAGCCGCTGCAGTACCTGATCGACAACCAGTGGCAATACGGGGAAACCTGCACAACGAACCGATAAATATGATGTACAACCTGCTGCGCCCGCTACTGTTTCTGCTTGACCCTGAAATCGCCCATACCCTCACACTGGATGCACTCGGCCTGCTGAAAAAAACCAGCTTGCTGCCTGATCACACCATCAACTGCCTCCCCGTACGCGTAATGGGATTGGATTTTCCCAATCCGGTCGGGCTGGCAGCCGGCCTCGATAAGAATGGGACTTGCATCAGCGCCCTGGCCTCTCTGGGATTTGGCTTTATCGAAGTCGGGACTATCACGCCACGCTCGCAGGCCGGTAATCCGCGGCCACGACTGTTTCGCATTCCGCAAGCTGAAGCGATCATCAATCGGATGGGGTTCAATAACGTTGGCGTGGATAAGCTGGTAGAAAATGTCCGGCAGTCCGGCTACCGCGGCATACTGGGCATCAATATCGGTAAAAATGCAGATACCCCTTTGCAGAATGCAGTTGACGACTACCTGATCTGTTTACGCAAGGTGTACATCCATGCCAGTTATGTCACTGTCAATATTTCCTCACCCAACACCCTGCAACTCAGACAACTGCAAAATGAAACTGAGCTGGAACATTTACTGGGCGCACTCAAGGTAGAGCAAACCCGTCTAAGCGATCTCCATGGCCGCTATATTCCGCTGGCCATCAAGATTGCCCCTGATCTGGAATCCGAACAAATTGCCGCAATTGCGTCATTGTTACTGAAGCACCGCATGGATGCAGTGATTGCAACCAACACCACGACCGCAAGAGAGGGTGTCGAACATTTACCACACGGCAATGAAAAGGGCGGATTGAGTGGTGCACCATTAACAGAACGCAGCACCACAGTCATCCGCCAGCTTGCCAGCCATCTCCAGGGCGCCATTCCCATCATCGGAGCGGGCGGCATTATGTCAGCCCGGGATGCGCAACTCAAAATCGAAGCAGGCGCCAATCTGATACAGATTTATTCCGGGCTAATTTACCGCGGCCCGGATCTGGTTACGGAAGCCGCCTCACTGCTTTGCTCCCGCACTGCCCATGCTGGATAAAAATTCGCTGATCGAGCAAATTGACACCGCCCTACCGCAAACCCAATGCGGGCAGTGTGGATTTGATGGATGTAAACCCTATGCGACAGCCATTGTTGAAGGCCATGCGGATATCGATCAGTGCCCGCCCGGCGGTGATGCTGGTGTGGCTCAAATTGCAGCGATTCTGAATATTGCTCCGAAACCACTGAACACGATTTACGGCCACCCCACATCGCCTGCCGTCGCTGTCATCGATGAATCTCAGTGCATCGGCTGTACATTCTGCCTGCGCGTCTGCCCGGTGGATGCCATCATTGGTGCAGCCAAGCATATGCATACCGTTCTGACCGAGTTATGTACCGGTTGCGAACGTTGTATCGCCCCCTGCCCGATGGATTGTATCAGCATGGTACCTGTACCTGGTCCAGCCACACCTGAAATCCAGCAGCAGATCGCTGACGGTGCACGGAAACGATATCACTTGAGACTGCTCAGGCTGACACGCAACCAACAGCAACGCACTAAAAAACTGGAGCAGAACCAACCGCAAGAAGCCCCAATCCCTACCGCACAACAGGCAACCGATGCGAAACAGGCAGCTATCCAGGCGGCTATGGAACGTGCACGAGCAGCACTTGCCCGCTCCAACATCCCGACAAGGACTAAATGAACACTACCAAACGCCGGGAGATATTCACCCGATTCAGGATAGCTAATCCCCACCCGACGACCGAACTCGAATACCACACCCCTTTTCAATTACTGATTGCCGTCATCCTCTCGGCACAAGCCACTGATAAAAGTGTCAACGTGGCCACACGAAAACTATTCCCGGTAGCAGATACCCCCGAAAAAATCCTGCAATTGGGAGAAACTGGCCTCAGCCCGTTCATTCAGCGCATCGGGTTGTTTCGCACTAAAACCAGGAATATTCTTGCCACCTGCCAGTTGTTGATCGAACAGTACAACAGCGAAGTCCCGCGCACCCGAATTGAGCTGGAGAAGCTGCCGGGGGTCGGTCGGAAAACCGCCAGCGTGATTCTGAATACCGCCTTTGGCGAACCCACCATTGCGGTGGATACGCATATTTTCCGCGTAGCCAATCGCACGGGCATCGCACCAGGTAAAAATGTTCTGGAAGTAGAGCGCAAACTGCTCAAGGTGGTGCCGGATGAATTTCGTCACGATGCCCATCACTGGCTGATCCTGCACGGGCGTTACATCTGCAAAGCCAGGAAACCTCTATGTCGGCAGTGCCTGATCGTGGATTTATGCGAATTCAAAGAAAAAAATCTGGAAGAAACTGCATCCTCACTTGATATGAAACAGTTGATATGAAGCGCGATGCTCTGGTCCATTCTCTGCAAACCCGCATACCGGATCTACTGGCAATTTATGCTTTCGGCAGCCGTATTCAGGGCACAGCCAGGTCGGACAGCGATCTGGATCTGGCTGTACTGGTAGCGAGCTATGCTAATCCGTTGATTCTGTTCGAGGTCGCGAATGAACTGGCGGATGTGGCAGGTTATGCGGTTGATCTGCTCGACCTGCGAGCTGCCTCCACTGTGATGTCAATACCAAATCATTACCACCGGTGAACGCTGGTGGGCGCTGGATGTGCAGGCAGCGTTATTCGAAGCATCTATCCTGAGTGAGAAAACTGCTTTCGATGAAGCACGTGCCGGGTTACTGGCCGATATTCGACGAAGAGGAACAGTTTATGGCCGATGATGTACTGATCAACAAGGCAGCAACGATTGAATGTTGTGTAGCACGGGCACGTGAGGAATACGCCACCAATCCAGCAGGATTTGCCACTGATTACACTCGCCAGGATGCGGCTATTCTCAATATTCAGCGGGCCTGCGAAGCAGCGTTGAACATAGGCCAGCATCTGATTCGCCGGGAAAAGCTGGGAATTCCACAAAGCACTCGCGATGTGTTTTCCTTACTGGCACATGGTGGCCGGATTGATATTGAATTGGCTGACAGTCTTAAACGCATGGTGAGCTTTCGGAATATCGCTGTGCATGATTACATTGCCCTGCAACTGCCTATTACCGTAAGAATCATCAAGCATCTGGATGAATTTTTACAATACAGCCAAACTCTATTACTGCATGACGCAGCGCTAGATGGAAATTAAGTTGACTATATCCTAAAAATGGAGCATTCCACTGGTCTCGAGTAACACCATGACAAGTGGTATCAAGAAATAGCCATTATCAGTTGCAGGTTTCCAGAAAAATCATCGCAAGCTGTACAACGGAGCGAAACACCCGCCTATCTGGATTGCTTCACACCACAGATGTTAACAAACCAGCTGCTTTTACGAACAGCTTGCAGTAGTGAAGTATCAGTTCGTACATAGTTTTGTGAAGCGGAACAACCTTATTGTCCTGATACGGCAGAGGCAAAGATGAAGGAAGTTCTATTAACCAACTCAGGCTGGTACGGGTGAGAGGTTTTGTTGTAGCGTGACATAATTTTGTCGACATATTTTACAGTTTCAGGATAAGGTGGAATTCCGCGGTATTTCTCGACGGCTCCCTCACCAGCGTTGTAAGCAGCCGCCACCAGTGCCACATCCCCTTTGAAGAAGGCGAGCAACCATCTCAGGTAGGCCATTCCACCCTTGATATTCTCTTCCGGATCAAAAACATCCCTGACCTGAAATCTTTCAGCAGTCGCAGGAATGAGCTGCATCAACCCCTGTGCATTTTTGGGAGAAACAGCCTGTGTATTAAAACCAGACTCAACCGCAATGACTGCAAGTACGAGACTCGGATCAATTTCATATTGTGGAGCCAGTTTCTCCACGAGCGCAGAAACAGACTGATCGACATAATATTTGCCAGGTGTGGTGTTTGCCCGAACATAAACATTTCTGCTCAGACAATTTGGTAGCTGTGTTTTCCGTTTATCTGGTACAGGCATGAACCGCAATAATTTTCGTGCATCTGCATGATTTCTGGCAGCAGCCATCTCGAACAATCTGGCAGCAATCCTATCGTTACGCTCGACACCACGTCCGTTGGCATACATCCATCCCAGTGCATACTGCCCTTCGGCCGAACCCCGCCGGGCTGCCTGACAATATAGCTCCACCGCTTTCCCTCTGTCCTGCAACACACCTTCACCATGCTCATACTGCCGAGCCTGTGCTACCAGTATGTCGGGACCACCCTTAACGCCAGCGGACCGTATCGACTGAATATTCCCGCTACTATAGGCATCAACAGTATGTAACGCCAGAAAACTCAGCACAGTCCATTGCCATTTGGGAGGAATACGCATGTTTCTCTTCTGCTCGCGATAATTAAAGTATTGTTTTATTAATAATTAATGTAGCAATAATCATGCCAAGACACTGAAATATTCCAGCTTCAGTGATAACCGCTTGCTTGCGGATAGAAATTTCTCAAATATTTTCCGATAAATTCACAAAGACAAGCTGATCTTGCATATAGTGTAAAAAATTCCGACAAATAGGAATCTGACGATACAACACTATTTCAGCAAATCGCCTCACAAAACCTCTATTCATTCTCAGGTTGTATACGATGCACGCGCACTCTGCCGATATTATGTTTATTGACCGAAACGATCTCAAAAATCAAGTCATCAACCGTAATCCGCTCCCCAGCTGCAGGAATATAGCCGAACTGCCAGAGCAGATAACCACCGAGCGTGGAATAACGCTCAGCTTCATCCACCAGATCATGCTCCAGCAGATTGGATGCCTTACGAATACTGATCCATCCATCCATCAGCCAGGTGCCGTCAGCCTGCTGCTCCGCCATTACTTTTTCTTCACCCGCATCCAGGAACTCACCGGCAATTGCTTCGAGAATATCCGCCGGGGTAACGATTCCCTCAACCGATCCATATTCATCCACGATCACTGCCAACTGTAACGGCTGGTTACGCAGCTGCTCCATCAGCTTGATCACCGGAACCCGTTCAAGCACCACGATTGGATGGCGCAGTGATTTTTCCAGATTGATCTTTCCTTCTTCCAGCATGTCACGCAGCAAATCCTTGGCAAATGCAGCGCCTACAAACTCATCCACGTTATCGTGTGACAACAGAAAACGCGAGTGCCCGCTATCAATTATTTTTGCCCTGATCATCTCGCTGGTATCTCCCAGATCCAGCCAGTCGATATCGGTGCGTGGCGTCATGATGGACATGGCAGGACGCCCGGCCAGCGTCAGCACTCCTTCAATCATTTCCTTTTCTTCCCGGGCAAACAGGTCATTCTCGGCCACCTGCTGTGCGATCACTTCCGATGTCTCACCCAACCCGACTTCACCACGACGCCCACCGAGCAACCGCAATACGGCTTCAGCAGTACGATCACGCAGATCCCCGGTCGTAATGAGCTTTTCCTTGTTATGTCTGGCAATCTGATTGAATGATTCGATCAGGATGGAAAAACTGATTGCGGCATAGAGATATCCTTTTGGCACATGAAAGTTGAAACCTTCGATCACGAGTGAAAAGCCGATCATCATCAGGAAACCCAGGCAGAGAATTACAACGGTAGGATGCCTGGAAATGAAGGCCATCAGTGGTCCGGAAGAAATCATCATGACAACGACCGCGATAATTACGGCAATCATCATCACCGAGAGATGCTCCACCATCCCCACCGCAGTAATCATACTATCAAGCGAAAAAACCGCATCCAGCACAATGATTTGCACAATCACCTGCCAGAAAACCGCATGTACGCTTTTACCTTCTTTTTGTCTATCCTGCCCCTCCAGTCGCTCGTGCAGCTCCATCGTTCCTTTGAAAAGCAGAAATATACCCCCAAATAGAAGGATGAGATTTCGCCAGGACAGCTCGACATCGAAAAGTGTCAGCAGCGGCGTGGTCAGCGTTATGACCCAGGAAATGGAAGCAAGTAAGATGAGGCGCATGACCAGCGCCAGAGAAAGACCAACGATACGCGCTTTTCCGCGCTGATGTGGCGGCAGTTTATCTGCCAGAATTGCAATGAAAACCAGGTTATCGATCCCGAGTACGATTTCCAAAATAACCAGCGTTGCCAGCCCCGCCCATGCAGCGGGATCGACTACCCATTCAAAAAACACTTTTTCTGATACCTGAGAGAAATTGAAAGACTGTAATCAAGGATACGAAATATCCAAATTTGGACAAAAGGAAATTACACCGTAGGTAAATACAAACTATCAATATAGTACAAGTTTTTTCAGAAAAACAAACACTGAAAAACAGGATGAAGGCTCTTGGAGACAGTTTACTCCTCCTCCCCTCACTACATAGGCGGCGCAGCGATAGAAATCTCTTAATTGGCTTACGAAGTTGGCCTTTCGCACAAAACTATATGTAAGGATGCTCCAGTGATCTCCAAAAACATGACTGGGCAAAAATCTACCACAAAAACATGCTGTCTCCAAAAACAGACAAACAATACTCAATAAATACAAACGATTATTAGTATCTGTGATTTTTATCACAGATTACACGACAATTTTCCTCACCAAAATATACAACAAATTATAACCAATTGATTAATATAATTTATTATTTCTGGCACGAATTATGCTTTTATTAGAGAGTATTTTGGCATTCAATGTTATCTGTTTTTATCGATCCAGCTATTTTCGGGCAATACCTATTCAGTCCAGAAAAATAACTTATGAGGAATACCACTCATGCAAATTGCGAATCATCTTCAATCAGGGACCGCAGCAAAAAACATCCAGCCAGCACATCTTCCATTCAGCCCATATCAATCTGACTCCATCTCATCTGATGATGTCGACCCGCAATTTCACCGCCCTCGAAAATATCGGATCTCCAAACATCCGGGCAGCACTCCGAATCACGTAACTGAAACAGACTGCCTTTTACAACGCAACGACTACAGCATTCACCTGGTCAGCTCGCTCAAACAACGCATCAAGGCCAGCACGCTCATCAAGCGAATGTATGCCTCGCGCGGTTATCAGACTGAAAGTACCTCTGTTTTCTCAACCTCTCCCAATCAATACACCTTCGAAGCACGCCGATCACAACAGCTCATCGGTACGCTGACGTTAACCATTGATTCTGATAACGGATTGCTGGCTGATACCCTCTATCAAACAGAATTGGATCAGTTTCGCCGACAAGGTCGCAGGCTTTGCGAAGTTTCAAAACTTGCATTCAACCCGGAAACCAGCTCGAAAGAAATCTTCGCTTCCCTGTTCCACATAGCCCACATTTTTGCCCATCATATATATGGTGCCGACGATGCCGTCATCGAAATTAATCCGCGTCATGCCACTTTCTACAAACGAATGCTTGGATTCCGCCAGATAGGTGAATTACGCACCTGCCCGCGCGTTAATGCACCGGCAGTGCTACTTCACTTAAATAGAGAATATGTGGAAAAGCAAATTGTTCACCTGACAGGACAGACTAAACATTGCATAAAAAATATCTACCCTTACTTCCTGACCAAACGCCAAGAAAACGAAATTGTTCAATACGTTCAGGTCTTGCGTTCAGCTCCAGTACTCATACCCCGATCATCTTAATTCTTGAGTACTAGAGATAGTGTAGTCATGAGATATTAAGCTAAACGACGGTACATCTGGCTTGAATGGCAGTAAGATTGCGTTTTATTTCTTGTTAGCAATCAGACAACCGGCACTGGAGTCTATAATCGACTCTGATGATGTCCACATACAGTCGGCTGCCATCCCGTGCACATACGCCACTGCTAGACTAATATATTAGCTGCACCAATAGTCAGATACAGTTTAGTCTGAGCTACCTTTTGTACAGCCCCCTTTCCTAATTATCTCCCCGGCTCCTGTAGCAACAGGACAAATTTTACAATGACTGACATTGATCATCAGCGATTCGTAATCAGAGTTAATTGATCATAATCTTACGAAGCCTCTTCCATATCTCGTTGTCTTACCATCGAATAAAGCGATGATATGCATTGCCCATCCGTCATATTCCAGCAGAAAATCACGTCACAGCGCATCTACTTATTCTAAAAATCTAGAATCGTGCCAATAAACAGGCGATAAAGTATCTTGATAAGCCCATACTCTCCACAGCTATTTTTTCAACACCCTGTTAATTCGCACTCATCCTGCACCTCTTAAAACAATTCCCACATATTTACAACGAGTAGCTGCAAGGCAGGTACACACATCTACCTCACTCCATAGATTTGCTTTCCATCGCAAAAAGATTCGATCACTAGTCGCTCTGATTGTCATCAGCAGGCGGGTGGTAGCGTTGCAAACGACCTAAACAAATATCGTTTCAGTTTCAATTTATAAACCATGAGCAATACTCGGTTTACTTCCACATTATCAGCGATTTAGCTTTTTGATATCCAGAAACTGTTCCACAGCAGATCACAAGATCATACAGCCTGCCCACCAGAAAATCATTGCGGCCACTCTGGCACAGTCAATTTTTTTCAGCTTCTGCCGATACCCATAAAACAAAGGGGTATTTCTCCCTTAATTTCAATCTATATATCGAGTGAAGATATGAAAAAGCGCCTACAGCTATTTGAATTTACTGATTTACCATGGTGGCCAAAAATTTTTAGAAACCTTACGACAGACTTTCTAGAAACTCTTCTGGCATTGACAAAGCCATTTTCCCCTAAAGCAATATCACTGGCAGAGGTAATGGAAAAGACTCAACAAACTCGGTTTCTTGATTTGTGTTCTGGTAGTGGTGGACCTTGGTTAAGCCTGAATCAAGATCTTCTCCATGTCTCCGGGAAGGATGTCTCAGTTCTGCTTACTGACAAATATCCGCATTCTGGAGTATTCGACAAATTAAAAACTACTCCACACTTGTACTATTTTCCCTATACCGTTAATGCACTTGCAGTACCAGCCGAACTGAAAGGGATCCGGACCCTATTTAACGGTTTTCATCATTTTCCACCAGAGATCGCTATTGAAATACTTAGGGATGCGGTAAGAAACAACCAGCCAGTTGTCATTTTTGAGATACTCCATCGCTCATGGCCTGATTTCTTTTATTTTCTTCTGACACCGCTTAACGTCCTCTTATTAACGCCATGGGTACGCCCCAGGACATTACCCAGATTCTTACTCACATACCTGATACCCATCGCACCGCTGATTATCTTATGGGATAGCATAGTATCAATACTGCGATGCTACACTCCCGAAGAATTGCTCACCATGGCACACCGGACAAATGCATCTCACTATATTTGGGAAACGGGATACTATCGCCATAAAGGGCTGCCCGTCACATATCTGATTGGTTACCCTCACAAATGAACTACAACCGACATCAAAAAAATCAGTATGTCGAAAAATTTTACAATCCTTACCTCCCTCAAAAAGAAATGGCGATCACCCCTCTGTCCTAATATTATTATCCATATATAATCAGCAATATACTGGCAAAATAAGAAGATGGCATGAATGTTGCTTTATTTATATTTGAGACAAACGCATTAGGTCTTACTGAAAAATTTTTCTTGTTGTTATCTTTTTTGTCAGGAGAAAGAATATGAAACAAATCAAACTGGCATCACTGCTCGGAGCCATCAGTCTCTTTGCTGCTGCACCGGCATCTGCTAATGTAATAGGTGGAGTCAACTTTGGAGCATTGGGGGAATCTCCAAGCAATATTCATCTGGAGACAGCTACACTTGCACAGCAAATCGTCACAGGTAATGGCCAAAATTCGACAGCTTATGGTTTTATTACCAGTGTTAATGGCAACACCAACTATTGTGCAAGCGGCAATTGTTCACTTTATTACGTCGCAGAATTCAATAATTCACAAAATTATTCCACTAGCTATGTTGAATTCGCCAACAGTACCGTAACCCTTTATTACGCTGATAGCTCCAATATTAACTTACTGGGTCAGAGCTCCGCTGCTAATTTAGCCTATATCACGGGTCTTAGCACATGGGTAACTTTGACTGGACATAATAATTTGGGTGGTGTCGCAGACCCCAGTGCAGTCGTCAATGCTACCGGTCTATTTGCCGGAGACACTTTGACCTTTACAGGTAATGGATTGCTTGATGTTAACTCAGCTGCAGCTGGAGAAGCTGATGTTAAAGCTTTCCTGGATGCTAATCGAATTACTGATGCTGTTGGTGGTAAAGCCGATATTGCATTCACTTCATCTGCTAACGATGACATTCTAAATCCATTTGATAACACCAGCAGTTGTGGTACTGGTACCCCTACAGCAGGCCAATGGTGCTTCCAAGGGACCTCCAATATTCGTGGTAATACTGTCACCGCTACTGTTCCAGAGCCCGCTACCTTAGCTCTGCTGGCTGCAGGTTTAGGTATGTTAGGTTTTGCCAGGAAAGTTAAACAAGCTTAAAGTTTTATCAAAATTCTCTCAGACAAAAAGCCGGATCTCTCCGGCTTTTTGTCATTACAACTTACAACACAATCCGATTAATCAATTCCATACCGCCCTGGTGCAAGAATACCTTCTGGGTCAAGCACTGCTTTAATTTTCTGGTTAAAAGTTTTCAGTTCAGGGCAATACTGATACAACTTCTTCCACCCATTAATTCCCGCACGAAAATGCTGATAACCCTTCTGATGAGATAAATCTAGAATAGCGCTATATAACTGTTCAGCACGTCCGCACTCTATTTCATCCAGGCGATCGTACAATATGACCATGAGGGGACAGACACTGCGTGCATTGAAAATCATGGTTGTCATATAAAAATCAAAGTTAAACTTTTCAAACAGTAGCTCGCACTCACGTGTAAATGCAACAATTTCCTCCCCCCGAAAAGGCAGGACCGGTACAGACCACAGAATCCCCAGATCATCCCGCCCGACGTGGATATCTTGTTGCGGCCGCTTTTTACGATAGCGAAAATAGCCACGGCGCACCACTGTTTCTACCGGCTTCCCTTCATGCAGGTCAATTAACCCTGGGAACAGCCGAATTAGTGCCAACGAAGAACCTAGCAGCTTTCGTATCACAAAATCGATCAATTTCAGGATTAGCTCGGATTGTATCTTTTCTACTAATGCAATCTTTCTACGAATGAATTGTGCTCTTTTTCTTGTAAAAATATTGATTCGTGCACAAGAACGAGAAGCTTCAAGCTGTTCTTTCGCTACCTGACTGGCTGCTCTGACTACAGAACTATGCCCATAGATACCAAATGAGCCCGTCCAGTTCGGTACGGAATATTTTTTCTTAAGTGCTTCGAGCTGAACCCGGCTGATCGCTTTTCCAGCTTCCACTCCCTCATCAATGGCCTGAGTCAGTAAGGTTAGAATAGCTACGCTATTAGAAAATCTGCCGGTTTCGTGAATGGTACCTGAGAGCATTAGTTCCCTCACCGTATCCATACACTTTGCCAACGCAGTATCGTCCCTGATATTCACACTAAATAAGGTGTAATCTTCCGGTTTACGCATCAGCCAGATACCGGCTTTGGTAACAATTCCATAATTTGACTGGCTGAACAGTCCTTCTATATGCGGGCCAACTCCCCATTTATACAGATGAGCAGCACCGCATCCTCCTTCGTTATTGGCAACCCCGGTATGGATCACGCTACCATCCGCAAGGACGACTTCATACCCGCAAAGGTGTGCAAAATGATCACCATATTTGGTGACACCCACACCACGATCCAGTGCATTGCCTATCACACTCCCGGTTGGCGGTCCACCAGGAGAATCTGTCCACAAAGTGTAGTTGTTTTCATTTAGAAAATAGCTTAGGGCTTCATAGGTAACACCCGGTTCGATAATGGCGTAGGCTAACTCCTGGTCAACATGGATGATTCTATTCATACGATTCAGGAGCACTACGACAGAATCCTTACTTGCACTGGTATTCAAATACCCCCAATTCTTACCAGTGCTGTAAACCCACAGTTTTACTTTATGTTTTGTTGCAAGCCTGACCAGTTTCTGAACTTGTTCGACAGACTCGGGGTAAACAAATGCCCGCGGGTTGTGTGAATTAACCGCCGGATCTTTGGCCAGTAAATCATATTCACTGCCGGACCGAACAATAAGGCCTTCCCCAAATGAACTCGAAACCGACTGAAGAAATAAATCCAACTCCGACGCATTTTCTTGAATAGCGTTTTCCAGTTTATTCATATTAATTAGGCTCATTCCTCATCAGTTATAGTTAAAGGCTCCAACATTTTCTTGCAGGATACCTATTGAAACTTCTATGCTTTTAACACAGATATTAAATATTCATAATTATTAGCGGCAGTCTTATCTAGTAGTTTTAATTACAATACTTGCCATTAATAGCCTTAAATTATTGAGTAAGCAAGGACTATGTCAGTAAAATCAGATCATGTTTAAAATTCGGCCAGACTTTTTATTAGCCCTTCGCAATCTCACCCGCCACAAGCGCCGTAGCGCAGTATCTATCAGTACGGTTACCTTTGGTATTATCGCTCTGTTACTCGCAAGTGGTTTCATTGAATGGATTTTCCAGGATTTCCGTGAAACCACTATCCACTCTCAATTGGGCCATTTACAGATCATTAAACCGGGTTATTTTGAAGCCGGTAAGGCTGATCCCTACCGTTTTCTATTCTCAGATGATCTTGAACGGGATTTATTGGAAAATCCTACGCTTCAAAACAGCAGTCATCTGATCAAAACGATCGTGCCGCGCTTAAGCTTCAGCGGGTTGGCCAGCTATGGCGATGCCACGCTCTCATTCATTGGTGAAGGAGTAGATCCGCATGAGCAAGTTTATTTCGGTAATGCGCTCAAGATCTCGACCGGAAGCAATTTATCTGCTGACCACCCTGATCATCTCATCATGGGTGAAGGATTAGCACGTAATCTAGGGGTAAAAGCAGGCGACCGAATAGTATTACTGGTAAACACGGCAACAGGTGGAATCAATGCGGTAGAAATGACTATCAGCGGCCTGTTCTCCACCGTTACCAAATCGTATGACGATAGTGCATTGCGCTTACCAATCAGTACGGCACGGCAGTTATTGCGTACCCAAGGGGCTCACAGTTGGGTAGTACTGCTGAATGATACCGGGCAGACTGATACAGTACTGGCAGCACTGCGCCATCAATTGCTACCAGATCAGCTTGAAGTCGTACCCTGGTATGAGCTGGCAGATTTTTATAATAAAACGACTGTACTATTTACGAAACAGATACAGGCTATCAAACTGATTATTGTACTCATCATTTTGCTGGGGATTTCCAATACCATGACCATGAATGTAATGGAACGCACCGGCGAGATTGGTACAGCCATGGCACTAGGTGTAAAGAAATCCGACATTTTGCGCCAGTTTCTATGCGAAGGTGCTCTGATCGGCGGCATCGGCGGCGCACTGGGTGTACTGATCGGAAGGTTGCTCGCTGCAATTATTTCCAGTATCGGCATTCCCATGCCCCCTCCGCCGGGTATGGCCCGTGGTTATATCGGGGAGATACTACTCACCTCGAACATGATGCTGGAAACATTAGCACTCGCCATCCTCACCACACTCATCGCCAGTGTCTACCCCGCCTGGAAAGCTTCACGCATGCAGATTGTAGATGCGTTAAGGCATAATCGCTGATTCACATCTTTGCCTTCGTGTGCATCTCTACACCCAGATAGATGGGCAAAAACAATCGCTGGATGTTGGATCGCCACGTCACATTGCCCAGTACTGGTGCTCATGGAGAGTAACTGTTTAATATCTGATTCTTAATGAAAATATATGGGAAAATATGCTGCTGCCTGGGATGATCCTAGCAGGCGTTTATCTCATTCCTTGATCTGTCCGTATATGAACATACTGAACGAGTCGAATTAAAAATAGTTTAAAACATACATTCAGGGAATTTTATCCGAGATGCTCAAAATCCTGTTATTACTCACAAGCGTATTGGTCGCTATGCCTGTTGCCGCCGTAGACGTCGCATCACGCATCAGTGATCGGGAAATTATCGAGTCACTGGCAGAACTCAAAGCCGGGCAGAAAGCTTTGGAAGAGAAAATGGATCTGCGTTTCAATGCTATGCAGGAGCAGATAGATCAACGTTTTGCCGCAGTAGATCAGCGTTTTACTGCTATACAGGAGCAGATGGATCAGCGGTTTATTGCAGTAGATCAGCGGTTTATTGCAGTAGACCAGCGGTTTGAAGCTATCGACCGGCGGTTGGATTTTATACAACAACTGATGCTGGTAACGATCGCGGGCATATTCGGTTTGATCGGCTTCATTATATGGGATCGCTATTCGACACTGCGGCCCATGGATATGCGATTACGGCGGTTGGAGGAAGATCTCGAACGTGATCTGGAGCTTCAGTCATCTGAAGGATCAAAGCTTACGCGATTGATCCATGCCCTGCGCGAACTTGCCAAGGAGGATAAGAAGGTCGAAGCCATTCTGCGCAGTTTCTCGTTATTGTAAATAAATTTATCGTTTCGTTCTTCATCGGGTATAAAACACAACTGCTTTTCACGTATCCCCTGGAGAATCATGTTCAAACTCGCATTACGCAACATCCTCCGCCAAAGAACTCATACGCTGATGACACTGGCAGCAGTTATTGCCGGGGTAACCGGTATCATTCTGGCGGGTGGATGGGTACAGGATATCTATGTTCAACTGGGTGAAGCGCTCATCCACTCGCAAAGCGGACATCTGCAAACCTATCGCCAGGGGTACTATGAAGCTGGTTCACGTTCCCCTGAAAAATATCTGATAGATAAGCCCGATACTATCAGGCAGCAAATTGCTGGTGAAACTGGGGTTGCGCAGGTCATGGCTCGACTCAATTTCTCCGGATTGCTCAACAATGGCAAAAGTGATCTGCCGATCATTGGTGAGGGTGTGGAACCTTCACACGAAGTGAAACTGGGCAGTTCTATACAGATTACCGAGGGGCGACAGTTGAATGACGAAGATACATTCGGCATTCTGCTGGGTAAGGGTGTTGCTCAGGCACTGCAATTAAAACGGGGTGACCCAGTAACGTTATTGATCAACACGCTCGATGGCGCGCTCAACAGTCTGGACTTTCAAGTAACGGGTATTTTCCAAAGTTTTTCCAACGATTTCGATGCACGTGCCATCAGAATTCCACTGGCTGCTGCGCAGGAATTGCTCGGCACTCAAGGAGTCAACGCACTCGTCATTTCACTGAAACATACAGAAGAAACCGATCAGATTGCAGCACAGTTAAAGCAATCATTAAAATCATCAGGCCTGGAAATCAGAACCTGGGTAGAACTGAATGATTTTTACGAAAAAACAGTGGAAATGTACAAAGGGCAATTTGGTGTGCTGCAGATCATTATCCTGATCATGGTACTGCTCAGCGTTGCCAACAGCGTCAACATGAGTATTTTCGAGCGTGTGGGCGAATTCGGCACGATGATGGCCCTAGGTAATGACAGCAATCAGATATTCCGGCTGATTATCAGTGAAAATCTTTTACTGGGATTGATCGGAGGAGGATTGGGAGTCGGAATAGGGGTACTGCTGGCCACAGCTATTTCCGCCATAGGTATCCCCATGCCACCCCCACCTAATGCTGATCTTGGCTATATCGCCCGAATCCAGATCGTACCGTCTGTTTTACTGCTCGCATTGGGCATCGGCTTTACTGCTACTGTACTGGCGGCGATACTGCCGGCCAGGCATGTTTCACGCATACCGGTCGTCGATGCCTTACGACAGAACATATAAGGGTAAAATTTTCCGACAAGATCCCCACACTATCTTTAAGAAACTGGATCACCACGTTGCTGCCGCTCCTCGTGATGACGGTGGTTGCGGTAAAGATAAAAAAACCGTCTTTGCGAACGCCAGCGGCGTGAAGCAATCCAGAGGATAAATTGCCAGTCAAAAAGAAAAACGCAGCTCGGTATATACTCTATCGCTGCTGTCAAACCGGCCGAATAACCCGGTGGGGGGACCCTTGAAAATATCCGCACCAGCTGCCAGTTTCCAGTTTCTGGCAAAATTCCAGGTAAGGCGCGGACGCAGCATCCATTCATCACGATTGAAACTGTGGATCAGCAATACCTGCCCCTGAAAATCGCGCCACAAGTCTCCCTGCAGAAAAATGCTGCCTCCGTTTTCCAACCGATCCTGAAAAATATCCCGATCATAATTCAGATAAGCGCGCTGAAAGAACTGTAAATTCAGCCGGACATCCAGCGGCAGAGTAAAATCCAAGCCCAGCGCGTAGTCGATTGTGCCCTGCCGGATCAAGCCATCCGCTGCACTCGAGCGGATCACGTTGAAGCGACGTCCATGAGTGTAAACGAACTCTCCCTTGAGTACCGCCGATCCCAAGTCTTTAGTCACTGTCCCGCCCACCTGATCGATTTCTCCATGGCGTGCCTGAAACAGCAACGGTTCCCAAGGCTGGCTGATCCGGTGGAAAGTAGGTGTAGCATCGAGACTGTGATAATAAAATGCAGAAACATCCCAGCCATTCGCCAGCTGGGATAGCCGGATTCCATAATTCGAGTTGGCAACATTACGCCCGGAGCGATCTTCTTTCAAAAAACTGACCGGTGCCGCAACAGGTAACGCAAACGGGTAAAAATCAGCCCCCGGCCGGCCTATCTCATCCAAGCTGGCAAATGGAATCCAGATCAGATCAGCATGAAAGTCATTCTTAGAATACTCGGTGCGAACAGCCCATTGCGGAATACGCAGGATATCGAAATCGGGCAGCACGAACTCACGCATATCCTTGGCGGAAACAACATCTGCGAAGAACAACCCGACCATTTCTCCCCAGACAATATGTTGACGGCCTACACGAACATCGAAATCAGCAATCGAAAAATCCAGATAATTTTCCCGCAGGAATAGCTCAAACCGCTGATCCCGACGTACCTGACGCGAATAAAAATCAGACAGATCGTAGATTGCATCGTAATCGATGCGGGCACTCAGCTTCCATTTTACGTTCTGACTTAACTGGCCGAGATTCGATAACTCCGATCGCAAACGCAGTTTTGATGCATGTTTGGGGCTGGCAATCGTTTCAGCAAATTCCAGTTGCGAAAAT
>OBJA01001354.1_pt1 | contig 17235 bp, 12 predicted proteins | sample 1519751 | NCBI WGS metagenome assembly OBJA01 (sample SAMEA3881238, study PRJEB22517) | soil metagenome | biome: lake sediment; feature: soda lake sediment; material: sediment, water from around vicinity | place: India | collected 2013-12-23 | depth 3 m | reverse complement strand
AGAATAAAATAGAATTAGTGCAGATAGAATTAAAGTAATGGATTTAATTGTTTTATTCCTCTGAAATATAATAATAAAGGGAAAATCAAAGAGGTAAATATTGAAATAAGTGCTGAAGAGGAATTGAAAAATTATGCTATATCTAGGATTTATTTTGACAATATTCCACACATAAAAGCATATTGGCCTATGTGCGGTAAAAATACGGCTTTTAAAAGTTTAGAATTTGGTGTTGATGATATGGATGGAACGATTAATGATTCAACAAAAATATATTCAATGGCAGGAAATAAGGAGCAAAATCCCGAGATGTCGGTTAATGAACTTAAAGCTAAAGCCAAAGAATGTGGCTATATTGCTATTGAAAGAGATTCTTCCTATAACGAGATATTTTAATTTTTCTTATCGACAATGTGATGATACTACTTTTACGGCATCTCTATGTTTAAGTCTCAAGGCATGCTTCCATGAATGACAAGCTGCGTCCTTATCATTAAGATAAAACCTGCACCAACCAAGTTTATAATAAATATCGGCTTGTCTAGGATTTATATCCAATGCCATAGTGTAATCCGATGTTGCAAACTTATAATCTTTCAAAGCGTAATATACATCACCCCTACCCTCAAAATATAAAGATTGAGACTGGTCTGATTCGAGCAATACATTATACAATTTAAGTGCATCCCAATATTCTTCAAGATTCATTTTTACTGTAGCTGAATAATACAATGCTTCTGTATTATCAGGAAAATATCTTAAGTAAAAACTTAGGTCAGAATCTGCAAGCTTGAAGTTCCTATTATTATTCTCAAGTTTGGCTTTAAGAAGTAAATAGTTAGGATTAAGTTCGTTTAACCTAACAAGTTCTCGTATATCACTAAGTGCATCGGCATCATTACCAGAAATCATATTAATTTCCAAACGCAGTTCAAGTAATTCTGTATTTCTTTTATTTCTTTCGATGGCGAGATCAATGTTTTTGAGAGCATTAGAGTATGACTTTATTGATAAAAAAGCTTTAGCCAATAAATGATGAATTTTCTCCTTATTAGCAGAAGTTCTGGCTGAATATAAAAGATTAATCGCTTCCGTGGATCTATTTTGTGAGATAAGATATGTTGCTTCAGCATATAATTCCTGATTGGCAGTATATCTTTTCGTTTGCCAAAACTCTCGCCAAGCTTCAGAACGATTAATTGAATAAAAGGCATCGGTAGAAATAATTTCCGGGTAGGACTTTGGATCTTTACTTTGAAAATGTTTTTCCAAGTAAAGCATACTTTCCTTCTCAAAGCCCATCTCTGCATATATTTGAGCTAGAGCAAAATGTGCTACTGAAGAATCATAGTTTATCAATCTTTTATATTCTGAAATTGCTTCTGAATACTTTTTGTTCTCATAAAATATTCTTGCTTTAAAACTGCAATATGATTTATTATCCGGGAATTTTGACAAGTAAAACAAAGCCTTATCATGGTCTAATTTTTCGTAAGCAGCAATCGCAAGGAAGTAGGTTTCTCTAACTTCATTAACTGCTGTTTGTGCACTAATTATCTTAACCTGAAAAAGACAAAATAAAAGCAATATATATATCGAAAACGCTTTCATATTACTTATCGGTAAAAACATGAATAAAACCCGTTAAATGTCTAACTTCAACCCCTGTAAGTCTTTTCTCGTAAACATCACAGATATAAAAATATACACCAGTACTAACAATCTTTTGATTTCGAAAATTACGACCATCCCAATTAATATCGGGATCTTCAGTTTCAAAAATTAGTTGACCCCATCTATTATAAATCTTCATATCCACCTTTTCTACAAAATGATAAGGTCCAGGCTTAAACACATCATCAAGCCCATCATCATTGGGTGTAAAAACATTGGGTAGTTCATAATAAGTACAATCATCAAGACAAATAACATTCGACCTTGTACTTTGATTATTAAAAGAATCAACTGCAATCACATAGTAGCATCCTGCAATTGAAAAATCAGAATAATGAAGGTATGTTCTCTGGCTACCGGAAATACTCGCTATTTGAGAGTACTCACCATCCAATAAAGGAGTATAAAACAGTATAAAATCTTGCACATCATCCCAACAAGTATCAGGCAGGTGCCAAAAAAGCCTATTATAAACCGAATCACATACAGATGTTCCACTAAGAATTGGAGGACAGGGAGCTACAGTATCAATAGCAATTTCACAGTTTTCTTGTGAGAAATTTATTATGGGATTAATAATTCCTTCAATTGAATAGGCGCCAATTGACTTTACGTAATAACAATATTCCCTTGAATTAACGAGGTTTTCATCTATGTAGAAATTATTTGTACTGATTCCTATAGAATCAAAAACTGATTCGTTTTCACTTTTTCTAAAAACAATATATTCTGTATTAACCCAAGGAACATTTTTATTAAAATTAATTATTAAAGCATTCTCTAACTGATTAAAATCTATGAATACCGATGAAGCTATATGTGGAGTACCGATTAGAAAGCGATTTTCTGGTGAGTTATTATAGAACTCCACCTTATATGAATAAGGAAAATCGCGGGTATTTAAAAGAGAATCGTAAAAAATTGTATCATTCAGATCGTTCAAAGTAAAAATTTCTGTAAGGTTAGTTCCCCACAAAGATTCTGATCTGTATAAAACATATTCATAAGGACCGGGGGCAGCAATCGTATCAAATTCAACAGGTTTAGACCATGCAATATAGATTCTACCCGTTTGAGTAGATGTTTCAAGCACACTTACATTTGTGATAGTGGGTATTCCACGAATCAAGTAAGTACAGACTTCATCCGATGCATATCCTTCAACACCATCTGGAAAAACTGCAGTAATAATATAGCAATATTCATGACCTTGGGGTAATCCTTGTCCCTTATTATTATCAAGATATTCTGTAATACTATGCCCTTCAACAAAATCAATCAGACTATATCCAAGTTCAGGCGGTACTCCTACCTGGCATGAATCCGGTTCAAATCCTGTAGGACTAATTTTTCTATAAATATTATATCCTACAGCTTCTGTGCATCTATTTGCATCCCACTCAACAAATATTGTGGTTGTTGTTGCATCTAGCATTACATTTTCGACTTTTGGACCTACTATTGTAAAATAAATACTCTTAATATCAACAAGTGATGTAGGTGTAGCATTATCTTGAGCTTTGATATTCACCACATAAGGTTGTTTTCTAACATCTGCACAAAGCGTTTGCCACCTGAACTGTCCTTCTGCGTATCCTGGCTGAGAAACAGTTTGTTCAAATGCTGCTGCTGCATGTTCAATTACAAAAGGGGCTCCGTTTGCACTAAGGCTAATTATATCGCCATCGGGATCTGTTGCAGAAACATAATACCTAACAGGAGTACCTGCCTCGAAGCATAAATAATCATCCGCTTCAACAACAGGAGGTTGATTATCAGTGTCATATACTTCTATTTGCATATCTCTAATAATCTGTCCTATTTTAACACCTTGTCTCCATTCTTCAATCATCATTGCAACATTAAAAACGCCCGGAAAGACCGGAGCATCCCAAACTAAATCTCCGGAAACTTCATCAACATAAAAAACATTTGATGCTTCAGGAAAACTATAGCCGGGTATTGGCTCTCCATTATTACCCCTACAAACTGTGAGCCTATATGACAGACTATCGCCATCAGGATCGTATGCTCCAGGATTATGTATAAATTTTTGTCCAACTGCAGCTTTGTCAATTGGAGGCTGTGTTAAAACCGGGGTATTATTATATCCAATTACAGGATTTATTTGCATAGTGGTTGATATTGAAAAGACTGTATTTACTGAATTTGGGATATTATAAATACCTATATTTCTATTAGGGTCTTCGACAACAATTATATAAATTCCAGGACCAGGGAAAGTGTGAGTCCCAATGTACTTATTCCTTTTATAATAATCCGGCAAATAAATTTCTTCAACACGAGGTAAAATTGATGATGTATTATCTCCCCAAAAGACTTCTAATTCCGGACGATCTGCAGTCCAACCCGGACCGGTTGCAGTATATGTAATTACCGTAATTTCAAAAGTCAGATTCGAGACTTGTCTGTATGTAATCTCTCCTGCCCTGTTATGAGTTGCATAAACTCCTACGGTAATAAAGACCAACACTATTATTAAGACTATCTTCCTCATCAATGCAAATTTACAATAATATATCTAAACTGATATTAATAACACTTGTTTATGAATAAATATTTTAATTGCAGAAAAAATTGATTTTAGTACAAAAATAAATCAGCACCTAATTTCTTTCTGTCTCCATTACATATCTAGCATCAATCAATAACATTTCTTCAACAGATAAAGAATTTTCCTCTGCCTTTTCTCGGATGTGTTTCATCCAATCCTCACTATTTCTAATTCGCTGAATATATGGAGCTAAATCAATATCAGACGTATTATTTATTACATCATTAAGAAATCCAAAACCGAAATTATTAAGTCCACCCTCTGTCTGAATAATAATAACAACATCCTTGGTATATACTTCAGTCTCAAAATGCAAGTTTTTAACCTCATTGGCAGGTATATCTGTGCCATCATTATAATATTTGCTATTATAATACCAGAATTCAAGGCTCTTAAATATATTGGCAGGAATACCGCTGTAGTACATATTCCAAAAAAAACTGTCTCCAATTACTAGTACTTCCGGTCGGGTTTTATTGTTATGTTCGTATCCAACTACCGGATATGCCATCTCATATGCGGGAATCTTAAATAAAAGATTCATCAAATTCCCAAGATCATAATCATCATGACGTTGATTTATATCTGTCTGTATTTCTAAAATTTTTATTTCGGGTAAGTCTATATTTAAAAGGCTCTCAACTTTTCGGGCTATGCTGTCAATACAAAGATACATACCATAATATGACCAGTGAATTCCTGCTTTTGCAAATAAAGGATAGCTTATAGTATCTTTCATACTAACAAACCAATCATTAAAATCTAGAACATTCAAGCCTTGATTAGCAAGTGCATTAGATAATTCTTTGTAATTTGTTTTTAACTCAGCCGAGCTTAAAAAGCGATCTGGAATATATTCAGGATAGAAACTCGCTTTGCCCGGGGCAAATACAAAAATAAGTTCAACATTATTATCCTTAAGAATATTGTAAGCATTCTGATATTTTTCAACAAAACTCAATATTATTTCATCTCCAACATAATCGACACCAGTATAAGCATCAATATAGTTTTGTTCAAAAAGAAAAGAGTTTTTGCCAATTACAAGGTTTTCTGCATTACTAAGCTTGAAAATTCGATAGTCTATTTCGTTATTGAGTCTTACGAAAAATGGCTTAAGTCCGATATTTTCGTTTAAATACTTCTCAGCACTCGTTTGAAATGACATATTAAACCAGTTTTCACAAGAAAACAAAGGTTTTTCAGCAGGGATATAGGCTCCGTGCAACTTCTCTACTTTAAAGAATCCAAAAATATTATGCAATAAAGGAATAAATAGCAGTATGAGAAAGCACACAAATAGTATTTTCAAGAAATTTTTATTCACTGAATCAAATTTTTTGTACAAAATTAGCATTTTTTCAATGCATTTATAGTGCGATAAAATAAAAATGATATTAAAGGGAAAGTAGTTGTATTAAAACTATAATTAAACTGCACTATTAATAAAATCCATGGTGATTTTATTAAAAATATCTGGCTTTTCAACGTTTACAACGTGACCGCACTCGGGAATTACTACTAATTTTGCATAATTACTATTATTCTTTACAGTTTGTCTTACTGTGGACAAAAATATGTAGTCTTCCTCTCCCATTATATATAGAGTAGGTATTGGTATTTCCACTGATCTGAAGAGTTTTAATAATGGATTTATTTCTGCCGTTAATCTGAACCAACGCAAAAACTCATTTCTATATAGCTTTTTTGCTTCATTAATAAAAAGATTACGAGATTTCTTATGATTTCGCTTTGGCATTATTATAAAAGCAAATAAGCTATATATAACTAAATAAGGCAATAAGGATTTAAAAAGTATACCCATCTTCATTAAAATCTGTGATCTTGTATCAAGTTTAAGTATTGCTCCACCCATAATCATTGTTGAAACTCTCTCGGGATATTGCTCTGCTATCTGCCGAATTATAATAGTCCCTAGTGAGATACCTGCAAAGTGTGATTTTTCAATATTTTCATGATTAAGCACATCAAGAACATCTTGTGAAACGGACTTAAAAGTATATTTTGTTTTGAGGTCGATATTATTTCTGATTTGAGAGTCTCCGTGTCCTCTAAGATCAATTAATAAAACATTATAGTGTTTACAAAATGTTCGAATTTGTTTATACCATATTGTTGAACTCCCCCCGGCACCATGTACAAATGTAACCCAAGGTTTAGATTCACAAACTCTATGTATTTTATAATTTAACAAAAATCGTATGTTTTTGACAAAAATACATTTTTTTTTTATCCTAGATTATAAATAACAAAAAAATGATTATAATTTAAGAAAAAATATATCCTAATTATTTTTAAACTCTTCGAGAGATTTCGCAAGGAACTCAAGAAACTCCTCTGTATTATTATTATATGTCATTGGGGGAGCAAGAACTTTTCCTTCAGGAGACAAAGTAACATAGTATGGCTGAGAATTCTTATTAAAGTTAACTATTTGAATATCAGCATTTGCTTCTCCTAATTTTTTCTTTAGTTTTCCATCATTTGAAGAAATAAACCATTTAGACTCTTCAAGTTCAATTACACGATCATCAACATACAGAGCAACTACAACAAAGTCATTATTAAAATGTGTCTGAACTCTATGGTCTGTCCAAATCTCTCCTTGCATTTTTTTACAATTGCTACAAGAATGACCAGTAAAATAAAGCAAAATTGGTTTATCTTGAGAAATAGCACAATCTATTCCTTGTTTATAATCAAAGTATGCATTTATATTATATGGAAGTAACAAGCGATCGGAGTATTTTGCTTTTTCACAAAGAGAATAATCCTCTTTTTTTTCTACTTGACTTATTGAAGTAAGATCAAATTTTTGATCTGTTTTTGGAGGCAATAATCCTGCAATCCCCGATAGGTTCGCACCAAACATACCCGGTAACAAATATACCACAATAGTAAATGACACTATCGCAAGCATTAGCCTAAAAAATCCAATATTCTTTAATTCACTATCATGCGAAAACTTAATTTTTCCAAGAAGATATAAGCCTAGTAAGAAGAATAAAACGATCCAAATTGCGATGTAAACATCACGACTCAATAAATTTAAATGATAATTCTGATCTATATTAGACAAGAATTTAAGAGAGAAGGCAAGAATAAGAAATGCCATAACCACCTTTACTGAGTTTAACCAGCCTCCGGATTTCGGCATTTTTTTAAGCCAATTTGGAGAAATAGCTAAAACTGTGAACGGCAAAGCAAAACCTAAACCGAAACCAAACATTCCAATTGATGGCTGGAGTACACTTCCTGTTGTAGCTTGAACCAACAAAGCTCCTATAATTGGACCTGTGCATGAAAAACTAACTATCACCAAAGTTAGAGCGAGAAAGAAAGAAGATAACATTCCTCCTTTATCAACCTGACTGTCAGCCTTATTAACCAAAGAAGATGGCATTACAAATTCAAAAAGTCCAAATAATGAAGATGCAAAAACAACAAACAAAAGGAAGAAAATAAGATTAGGAATCCAGTTTGTGCTTAGTACGGTTGTAAAATCGGCTCCAGCACTTGTCAATGAAACAATAACTCCGACTAGGGTATAAAGAATTACTATTGAAACACCAAAAATTACAGCTTTAATAATACTCTGTAATTTAGATGAGCTTTTTTGAAGAAAGAAACTTATTGTCATAGGTATCATTGGAAATACACAAGGTGTGAGTATTGCAAGAATGCCAAACAATACAGCAATCAGAAAAAATGCAAGCATACTATCTGATTCATCTTCTCCATCGAATTGATTCTCAGTAACAATAACTGGTGTTTGATTCTCACTTATTTTTCCTTGACTGCTAACTAAAGCTTTTTCTCCACCATTAATCTCGAAAACATATTCATCCATTATTGGAATACAGCGTCCATCAGCATAACAAGCTTGCCCATCAATTGTTAGATGAATATTAAAGCCCAGTTCTGTATTAAGTTTGATTTGCTGCTTAAACTCTGCAATACCTTTAAAAGATTTAATATTAATTTTAAATACATCATCAAACTTTTCCGTTGGCTCGATTAGTTCTTCCGCAATACCAACCAGTTCGTAATGGTCATTCTCTGAAAATTCAAAGTACAAAGGCATAGGACCACCCATTTCAAAAAATTGGGAGTATAGTTCCCAATCTTTGTCAATTTCTGCAGTAATCAAAAGCATAATGTTTTGTTCGCCTAGTGTTTCTGTTTTAAATGACCACTTTACCGGTTCATCTAGTTGAGAAAATCCAGAAATACTTATGAACAAACTTTGAATAACTAAAAAAGTAGCAAAAAGTGATTTTTTTAAAAACATATTCTTTTGTATTTAATAAACTATTTCTTCATCATTCTTATCAAAAATATGATACTCCATGTAGGCATATGACATCATAGGATACATAACAATTTTTATTTTGAATTGTTTTTGCCATTTTCTTCTAATAGAAAATAAACCTTTAGTTAAATATGCATGAACAAACGGATGAGATTTAACTATAAGATGCTTATCATTGTTTTTCTTGAGAACAAATCTAATTGCATTTTCAATTTGGTCTGTAAGTTCAATGCTTGCTGAGATTTTTCCTGTTCCTGAGCAACAAGGACATCCCTCATCTGTTGATATTTCGAGTTCCGGTCTTACTCTCTGCCGGGTTATTTCCATTAAACAGAATCTACTTAGAGGAGCAATATGATATTTTGCTCTGTCCCCATCCATAGCTTCTTTCATTTTTTCATAAACAAGTTTTTTATGCTCATTATCGGTGATGTCAATAAAATCTACAACTATTATTCCTCCCATATCTCTCAATCTCAGTTGGCGGGCGATTTCTTCAGCAGCTATCAAGTTCACTGCCAAAGCATTTTCTTCCTGATCTTTCTCGCCGTGGCTTCTGTTTCCGCTATTAACATCAATAACGTGTGCAGCTTCAGTATGTTCTATAATCAGATAAGATCCATTTTTAATCGGAACAGTTTTCCCAAAAGCTGTTTTTATCTGCTTCTCTATACCAAAATGGTCAAAAATTGGCTCATTTTTATCATAGAACTTTACAATTTTGTGTTTTTCAGGAGCTATTTCATTAATAAACTCCCTTATTTCATCATAAGTTTCTTTACTATTAACAACAATCTGACTAAATGAAGAATTGAGTATATCTCGGAGAATTACTGTTGTTCGGTTTTCTTCACCTATCAATAGTCTTGGAGGTTTTTTATTTACAAGATTTTTATATAGATTTTCCCATTTTTCTACAAGTCCATTCAATTCCTTATCAAGTTCACTTACCCTTTTTGTTTCTGCAACTGTTCTAATAATCACTCCAAAATTCTCCGGAACAATACTTTCAATAAGTTTCTTGAGTCTAGCCTTCTCTTCTCTAGATTTAATCTTTTGACTAACTGAAATTTTATTCACAAATGGCATTAAGACCATGTTTCTACCAGCAAGAGAAATCTCTGAAGATAATCTTGGTCCTTTTGTGGATATTGGTTCTTTGGCTATTTGTACTAAAATATACTGACCTACATTTAATACATCAGTAATTTTACCATTTTTATCAATTTCGGGTTCTGTTGAAATTTTATTAAACTTTGGTTTTTTCTGTTTGTTGGATAATCCAATATGAAGAAACTTGTTCAGCGTTTGAAAATTTGCACCAAGGTCAAGATAATGAAGAAATGCGTCCTTTTTATATCCTACATCCACAAATGCAGCATTTAAGCCTGGCATTATACGCTTAACTTTACCTAAATAAATATCTCCTACTGCAAATTTCGTATTGTTTTTAACACAATTAAGCTCAATCAGCTTTTTATCATTTAGCAAAGCAATATTAATCTCGGATGGTTTAACATCTAGATACAATTCATTAAGCATTTCTTTTTTAGTATCCGACACAATCAGGATTTATTATTACGTAATTAATTAAATCAAACCTTTAAGGACTTCCTTAAAGGTTTGATAATAAAAAACTCCAATTATGAAAAATTATTTCTTCTTTTTATGTCTGTTTTTACGCAATCTTTTTTTTCTTTTGTGCGTTGCCATTTTATGTCTTTTTCTTTTTTTTCCGCTAGGCATAATAGTTATTTTTAAAGATTATTTTTTACTTTGTTAACAAAAGATTTCGATGGTTTGAAAGCAGGAATTTTATGAGCAGGAATTGTAATAGTAGTATTTTTAGAAATGTTTCTTGCAGTTTTTTCTGCTCTTTGCTTCACGATAAAACTTCCAAATCCTCTTAAATAAATATTTTCACCATCTGTCAAAGATACTTTGATAATATCCATAAATGATTCAACTGTTCTTTGAACTGTTACCTTTTCAATTCCTGTGTTCTTAGAAATCTCGTTTACAATATCTGCTTTTGTCATTTCTTTATATTTTTTAGTTAATAAATTAAGTAAATATTTGTCCTTTAATTATTTTTGAGCCTGCAAATATATAACTATATTTTTTTTTACCGAAGAAAAAAGTGCTTTTTTTATCAATTATTTACATAATACATAAAAAACGAACTTTTACATCCCTTTTCTCTGAAATATGATTTTAACAGTGTAAATCATTATTTTAAAATCAATAAATAATGAACGGTTCTCAATGTATAATATATCATACTTTAATCTTTCAATCATTTGATTAACGTTCTCGGCATAACCGTATTTGACCTGCCCCCATGAAGTTATACCTGGACGTACAGTTAACAGGTGCGAATAATGAGGAGCCTTTTCTACAATTTTATCAATAAAATATTGTCTTTCAGGTCTTGGTCCTACCAAGCTCATCTGTCCATTTATAACATTAAAAAATTGAGGAATTTCGTCTAAACGAGTTTTCCTCATAAACTTCCCAAAATTAGTAATTCGTGCGTCATTAGCGCTACTTAGTGCTGGTCCATTTTGTTCAGCATCTTTAAACATAGATCTAAACTTAAGTATTTTAAAAGGTTTTCCTCCTTTTCCAATTCTAGTATGACTATAAATAATAGGTCCATCAGAACTAAGTTTAACTCCAATTGCAAGAAAAATATAAACTGGCAACAAAATTATGATTGCAATAATACTTAGAAAAACATCAAGCATTCTTTTAGTGTGTTGCTGCCATACAGGCATAATATTTCTATTTATTTCAATTAAAGGAACTCCGTATATTGATTCAATTCGGACTTTTCCGATAAGTATGTCATACATATCCGGGATAACTTTTACAAATACGGGAGTACCCTGAAGCTTGGTAATGATGCGTTTAATCTTACAGTGCTCTGTTGATTCTATAGCAATTATTACCTCCTCAATCTTATATTCATTAATAATATCAATGATATTTTCGACACTTCCTAAATTAGGAAGACTCTTTTCCAATAAATACTTTTGTTTTTCATCAACATAACAAAATCCTAAAGGTTTTAGCTCAGAAGAATATTTCTGTTTTTCTAATTCTTCAAAAAGCCTCAGAGCTTTTTTATTGCTGCCGATAATAAGAGTATTAAACCATATTTTCTTTTTCTGAATTTTATTATTTGTTACTGATGTTATTAAAAGTCGAGGAATATATGTAAAAGAAAACTGCAGTCCAAAAAGAATAATAAATAAGTAATAGTAATCCTTATATGTATTAACCCAATCATCAAGAATAAAAGCAAAAAATATTATCGTAACACCCAGCAGAGTAACAAAGAAGGTCTGAGACAACTCCTGCAATCTTGATTTTCGGTATGGAGAACGATAATAACCACTCAGGAAATGAACTGTCAACCAGAATATCGGAATTAATGCCAATGCTAAATAAAACTTGTTATCAAATTCTACCGGAATCTCATAACCAAATTTTTGAGGCTCAATATACATTTTCCGGTAAATAAAGAATAATGTCCAGGCTATCAGTGCTGCAATATAATCAAAAACCAAATACTTTAAGGTTTGCCTTTTCCTATTCATCTCAATCTAAAAGTGTAAAATTTTAATATTATCAATATATATTTCTGTTTTATCAGAGTATGGGTTATCAGGACGAATGCATGTAAAATAAAGCCTGAACTCATTAAACTGCGAACTGGGATTTAAATGATAATTTAACTCTATATAAACTTTTTTCCATTCATCCGGACTTGGATTGAAAGTATAAACCGGGACTCTTTTTTCTATCATGTCAAAACCCGAATATTCTCTAGCAAATAACCCAAAAACAAAAGCATCTGTATTTCTGTAATTAATTTCAAGATAAACTGGAGTATTTTTGGGAAGTTCATATAGTTCGTTACTTCTACACTCAAAATTCTTTCGCACATCATCAAGATATACTGCCATTGATCTACCTTCATATGCTGATTCACCTGAAATAATCATTAAAGATGTATCACTTGTAGCTGAAGCTTCAAAAATACTCCCTATTCCATCAAAATCTTCATTTAATTTCACAACATTTGGTCGGTATTTAAACACTGGATTTAAAGTCAGGATTCCCATTTCGGTAAGAACTGTATCAATTGTGTAATCATGCAACATAGGATAGATTACCCTATATGCATCCACTCCGTTGTTCTTAATACCGGGCTCAATCCGAATGGTATGCAAGCCTGATTCCAAAATCGGAATTGTAAATGGCAACTCAAATACTCCTACATGATTATTATTAACATATACCCATGCATCACAAATATTATGAGAATTACTGCCTTCTGTTGGTTCAGTGGTTAAATGGTGTTCACTAACATGAAGGTATGCAGGTATATATTCTTTTCGCTCAAATAAACTGCATGATGCAATTACTAAACTAAAAATAAGCAGAAATGTCAACAAAGTTTTGTGCATATGAAGCTTTTTCAATTTTTTTGCAAATATAATCTGATTTATTCAATTAACTTTAGTAAAATCATAATTCTTAAAATAAAGCAAATTACAAACGCTAATTTGGAGGTATTATTGCAATTGATTTAATTAATTTCAGAGTTCAGCCGAAAGTTTAATTCTGTCTTTTATCATTTGAATGACTGAAAGAGTTTTGACAGTTGACTCAACACTAACTTCCGGATGCCTGTCATAAACAATTGATTTAGCAAAAGAATTGAACTCATCGAATAGATAATTATTAGGTTTTACACTAATTTCTTCAACACACAAATCTCCAATATTTTCTTGAAATAACCTCATTTCCCCTTCCTGACTTTTTTTTCGGATTAACCATGCTTTATTTCTATTCAAGTCTATGTTTATAAAGTCCCTGTCGCAGTAAAACCCAAACTGATGTGTATCTTCAGTAGCAATTAATCCTGCAGTTAACTGAGCTACACATCCGTTATGAAATTCAATTCTTACATTAATAACATCGGGTGTTCCCGGAAGAACTGATGCAGCATTGGCAACTACATTCTTAACTTCAGAATTAACTACACTTAATACTATATCAACATCGTTAATAAGCATATCCAAAAGCATTTTTGTATTCTCAGTGCATGTAACAACTTTTTTATAATTACCGGATTGGATAAATTTCGGCCTAACTACAAAGGGCTTGGCAGCCAAAAAAGTGTTATTGAACCTATGATGAAAACCTACTTGAACTTTTACATTTGCCTCATCTATAATAGCGGAAAGTTTACCTGCAACAGACTTACTATAGTCAGTAGATAACTCAAAAAACACATGCTTGGAATTACGCACAAAAAAACTAACATTATCAGGACTTGAAAAAGGAGGCATTGCAATAACAGCATCAACATCACCTAAAAGCTCATTTGTAGAACAATAGGGTCTTATATTAAATTTATCTGATAAGTAATCTGTATTGTCTGATTTTACTTGATGATAACCAATCATTCTTAATTCTTGAATATCAACTAGTTTATCAAGACTCTCTGAACAGAAACTTCTGTCTCCTATAATTCCGGTTTTTATCATACTATCATTTTTTGTAAAAATACATTATATAAAAACGAGATGAGACCAGCATCCTCAGTGTTTTTTCAACTTACCTATGTTAAAAATCATTTTCGCTCATTGATCTGAATATCAGCAACTTTCATTTTTTATTGAGTTTTTTATCATATAAATGAACAGTGTTGTTTAAGTTTGAATTACATTATTACAAAGCTTTGCAGGCAATTTGCACAGACATATTTAAGTTTTATTTTCAATTATTTTTGATTTGCATTTGGTAGTTTTATAATCTTGTTATATTTTTGCAGTCCGAAAAAGGATGGTTCAGTAGCTCAGTTGGATTAGAGCAACGGCCTTCTAAGCCGTAGGCCCCAGGTTCGAGTCCTGGCTGGACTACCAAAACAAAGCCAAATATTTGATTTTCAAATGTTTGGCTTTTTTTATTTAATGCATTTGCTCTCATTTGCACTACATTTTTAACTGCTATTACAAGATTATCTTCAGTGCACTCCTTTTAGTTGGTTGCATCTTGAAAAACACAAAGTTCGGTGTTGTGATAACTGAGGGCATACTAAACAAAAAGAATGGCTTTATTTATATTGGTAATTGAATTAGCGATTTTTGTCTTATTCCGAAATAAGTTTACTTTTTCTTTCATAATTACACTTTTTTGTGTCAACCTTTCAGTACGAGATATTAAAGGCTTGATGTATATTTTTTAATTATTTTTTTTGATTTTTCCAGTATTTTCAACCAATTCTAAGTTATCTATACCCAGATTCTCAAAAACATAATTATTCCATTTTTTTAAATATTTTTCATTACGCCCTCTATCTGCTTCAATAACAAACCGTTTTGTAATCCTCTCTATTTTAGATTTTGTTGAATTATAAACTGCATCTATTTCTTGTAAAGTGTATTTGTTATCATCAAAGAGTTTTTGCATTTTACGTCTTTCGATTTCGCAGATATCAAAGTAAATATTCATAAATGCTCTTGTTTCCTCGGTTTCTTCATAGTTATAAAATGACTCTTTGGTATCAAAGACTGTCCATGACTTGCAAACAATTGAATCTTCGGTTTCTGTAACGTCTAGCAAAATTTGAACCTTGATATTATATAACTGAGTAGGATAAACTGATTGCTGAACACCTTTTGGCATTTCATCCATTATTGAATGTTTAGATATTATCAATCTTTTATCTGCAGACCAAAATAAATAATTAAATCCGTAAAGTCCTCGTTCCTGAGAAGGGAAATAATTTTTGACTAAAAGCTTACCCTCCTTAACATTAAGTTCATTCTCATTATTTATATTTACACTATCGACCTTAATTCCAATTTTTTGTTTCTGTAACTGTGTTAGCTGCACAATATCATTTGAATTCCAAAGTATTTCATTATAAGGATTTAAAGATATCAGATAATAATCATTTAAATCAAAATTGTAATCAAAGTATGGTAATACAAATGGTTTATTATAGTCATAATAATATATTAGTCCGTTGGAACTTATTTTACTTATCGTCTTTTTGTATATATCTTCAATAACTATGGTGTCGCGTCTGCTAACATAAGTGAAATTATAATCAAAAAAAGTGTGATTTGGCAAGTAACTGTTCTCAGGATTGAAAGAATAAGCAAGATTCATGTTAAAGTTTTTAATAATATCTATACCTTCGAAAATAGGAGCAAGTGGGAATATCTTTGAATTTTCAATGTTCAACTGTATGTTAAGCACTTGTGAAGTTTCTTTCTCAATCCAAATTTCGCCAGAAAAGTAATTACCGTCGTTACTATGAGGATAAAATTTTATAAGATAATTCTTTCCGTCAAAACTCAGTAATTCTAGATTGAATATGCCTTTTAGTGCTCTTTTGTTGTATTGAAAAGGTGTTGATGGGAAATAAGCGTTTTTTTCAAAAAAACAAAATTGTCCGAATGCTTTTGACGAACTAACTGTAATAAAATAGTTTTCTTCTGGCGGAGCGATAAATGACCTTCCATTTCGAAAAGAGAAGTTGTCTATTTTTGCGCCTGTCATTGATGCATTATATAAACATTCTAATAGTTCTGCAGTTTTTTCTGACCTTTCTTCTTCATCATAAATACGGCTTGATAGATCAACATTGTTAACAGAATCATAATAATGTTTAGGATATATCACCTCAAGTGGTTTTACTTTTGTCTCGACACAATAATATGCTTTAGATACGTTTAATTTGTAATTGCGTTTAATAATATTTCGACTTTTTGACAATATTTCATAAAGATAATCATTATCTGCATGAATTTCAACTTCAGGCAACTCGTAGGTGTTTCTTTTTAAAAAAACATATTTGCTCTTTTGCAACTCTGATACACGAATTGTTTTTCTTTCGTAACCTAAGTATGAAAATTCCAAAACATTATTATCCTCAATAGACTTAATGCTAAAAAGTCCATCAGCATTAGTTATTGTGCCTTTTCCCGTTCCTCTTACAGAAACGTTACAAAAGGGCAAATTTTCACCAGTTTGCGAGTCTTTTACTATTGCTGAAACATTTATCTGAGAGATAGACGTGGCAGAAAATAAAATGAACAAAACTAAAATATTATATTTCATAGCGAATTGTTTTTGCAAGAAAATTTTTGGTCCACAAGGAAAACCAGCAACACTGCAATTTTTGCTTTGTCAGGGTATTTCATTTATCAACTTGTCAATGTTTTCTCTCGGTTCAAGTAATTCATGTTAATTTATTGTACGGTTTTTCAATTCGTATTTTTTCTCGCAGGCTCAACGGAGCTTGTAGCCAACTAGTTACTAAACACACCCATCACAAAAGTCCAACAACCCTTAGTTAATTTTATTTAATATTATCACTTTTATCCCTCAAAACTAATATTTTTATTTATTAAGCAAAAGTTTTTGTAGATTTTAAAAAATATTAAGCAGACAATCCGGAAAAATAATAAGAGGGAAAGGAAAATTGTTACCTTAGTTTGAAGTTATTTGATTTTGGGGTTTTGGAGGGGATTGTTTTTTTTGGGGGGGGGAGTCAAAGGTCGAGGCTTTGCAACAGTTGCGGGGTTTTCAACCGCAAATGTTTCAAGCTAGGGGCAAAGTTATAAAA
>OBJA01001353.1_pt1 | contig 17237 bp, 15 predicted proteins | sample 1519751 | NCBI WGS metagenome assembly OBJA01 (sample SAMEA3881238, study PRJEB22517) | soil metagenome | biome: lake sediment; feature: soda lake sediment; material: sediment, water from around vicinity | place: India | collected 2013-12-23 | depth 3 m | reverse complement strand
TCAAACTCTTCGTTGTAAAAGTTGTTGAAGCATATTGCTTCTGTTTTGTCTTTCTTACAACTATACGTTTTGTTCGCTCATCTTATGAATCCTCTATTTTGGCTTAGTTATAGTTTCAATGAACTTTTTCTTACCGAACCGTTGTTCGGAACTCCCTTTTCAAAGTATTTCTTTGTTTTTGGGGCTGCAAATATAGCAACGATTATTTTTAAATTCCAAATGTTTTTTTCTAAAAAAATAATAAAAATTGCAATTAAATTATAAATGGTTAATTTTTAATATTTTGCAATTTTAATTTTTTTGAATTTTTTCTTAAAAAATATCTTTTGATTTTTTTTGTTATTCATATTTTAATAATCATCTTTACTTTTTTAATACATACGCTTTATGAATATATATAAGATATTAGCGGTTTTTCTGTTTTTGTTTTTTGCTTCTTTTAGTTTTTCGCAGAGTATTCCGGGTACGTGGCGAGATTATATTTCTTTTAGACAGGCTCTACAGATTCATGCGGTTGAAAAGGATGTTTTTGTAATGTCTTATTCCGGGTTTTGGATGTATTCAATAGAAAATCAAGAAATTCGCAGGTTTTCTAAAGTTCATGGTCTTTCGGGTGTTAATCTTACAGCTTCTACATATCATCCTGATTATAAAAAAATAATAATAGGATATGCAAATGGGGGAATAGATATAATAGATTATCCTTCTTTTTCAGTTGCTTCTGTTCGTGATATTGCTTTAAAACCAATTTTGGGTTCAAAAGCTGTTCGTAAAATTGAATATCTTGATTCTTTACTTTTTATTGCAACTGATTTTGGCTTGGTTGTATATGATGTGTCAAAACACATTTTTTTAACTACAACAATTCTGGGAACCAGCGGTAACACTATTCCTGTTACAGATGTTATTATTCATGAAAATTCTGATTCAATTTCTATTGCTACGTCTACTGCTATATATTCTATTGCACGTTCTTTAAATATTGCCGATTTTTCTTTATGGACAATGAGAGTAAGTCAGTCTAGTTCTGTTAGAAATATTGGTGGAATAACATCCTTTAATAATCAATTAGTGTATATTGAGCAAGACACTGCTCGTAATCTTGATAGTGTGTATATTCTTTCAAATAATTCTATAACACCATTATCCTTTCAACCGGGATATGTTGAATCAGTTTTTGTGCATAATAATACATTAGTAATTCATTCTCGTTATTCTGTTGCTGTTTTTGATACAGATTTTAATGAACTATATTCATATGCTGTTCAACCAGAAGATGTTTCAAATTGGTTTCGAGATATTGCATTTGATTATACAAATACTATATGGTATGCGGGTCATAATAATGGAATAGCTCGTTTAGGACAAACAAATATGATGCAGCCCAACAGTATATATTCTAATTTAATAGCTAATCTATATGTTGATAATAATACCTTATATTGTGTGCAAGGTAGAAAAGAAGCTTGGCAAATAGGTTTTTTTAATATGTTGGTTAATGGAGTATGGTATGGGCATATAAATTGGGAGGTGCAAAATACTACATCTGTATATGCACTGCCAAATTCTAAAAACTATTATTATGCTACCGATGGGTTTGGTCTTGTTAAAGGAACGGTTTCTTGGAAGTATGATACTATCTACAATTCTTTGAATAGCCCAATTCAAAAAAGACCTTCATATGACCGAGAGCATGTCACGAGCATTAGTTCTGACGCTAATAATACTCTTTGGATAACAAATGAGTTTTCAGAAACTCCGTTGTTGGCTAAAACTCAAAACGGAGATTGGTATTCATACACCTTTCCCTCTAATGTCTCTTTTGATATAGTAAATTTACAGGTGATGGTTTGCTCGCAAGGGCATAAATGGATTTCGGGTTTATGGAAGTATATTTTGGTCTTTACTCATAATAATACCTTTGAAACTACTCAGGATGATCAATTTGTTGTTATCCCTCTTGAAGATGCCGAAGGTGTTATTGCTCAATTTTCTACCTGTATTGTTGAAGATAATAATGGAGCTGTTTGGATAGGAACCAGTAGCGGTATAGCTGTTCATAATGCTCCTAAAAGAGTGTTTAACGACAGAAAATCAATATCGAGAATAAAAATTGAGATGGATAATGAAGTTGGGTATCTTTTAGGTTCAGAATCAATAACAGCTATTGCGGTTGATGCCGGTAATAGAAAATGGATTGGAACACAAAATTCGGGGGTGTTTTTGTTTTCTGCTGATGGTGCAGAACAATTAGCTCATTATACTATTGATAACAGTCCGCTACCTTCAAATTTTATAACATCTATAGCTATTATTCAAGAAACAGGAGAGGTGTTTTTTGGAACAGAATCTGGTTTAGTGTCTCTATTATCTGATAGCAGAAAAGGAGCTCAAGACCAACTAAATCTTTCTGTTGTGCCAAATCCTGTACGGAGCTCATATGACGGAAATGTTTATATTCATGGAACACCAACAAATGCAATTTTTAAAATATCTACCTTGTCAGGAAGATTGGTGTATGAAGGACAAGCATTTGGTGGAACTGCTGTTTGGGATGGCACTAATCTATATGGAGACAGGGTTCAGACCGGAATTTATTTAGTTTATGTAACCAGTGAAGATGGTTCTCAAACCGGTGTTACAAAACTTATGATGATTCATTAATAACGTGCTTATATTTTCTGAATAACATCTTTTACAGATGTTTTGATTGTCTAAAATATTAGTTTACATTTGAGCCCAAATAATAGAGGAAAATGAGATTATTTGCATACTCATAAAAATCTTTGTGTGTAGTAAGCATATATTTTTCTTAAGTAAACTAAAAGTAAAACAAACAATTCTCTACAGTGAAAAGACCAAAAATTGTATTAGCGGCTGATCATGCCGGCTATCACATGAAAGAACTTATCTCTAAGTATTTAATAAAAGAAGGATTTGAAATTAAGGATGTTGGAACTCATTCAGACGAAGATGTTGATTATCCTGATTTTGCACATAAACTTGCTCTTGCAATAGAGGAAAAGGAATGTGATTTAGGATTTGTGTTTTGTGGTTCGGGGAATGGCGTAAATATCACGGTAAATAAACATCAAAATATTCGTTCAGGTCTTTGTTGGAGCGAAGAGATAGCGTATTTAGTAAAGGCACATAATAATGCGAATGTGTGTGCTATTCCTGCTCGTTTTGTTACCGCAAATAAAGTAATGAAAATAGTTAAAGCGTTTTTGCAAACTGAATTTGAGGGTGGCAGACATGAACGAAGAGTAAATAAAATACCTGTTTCTTGTTGCCAAAAGTAATGTTCATAGTGAAATATGGGTGATTTTGAAAAATCAAAATTTTTTATTGATGCAGAGAATATTGCATCAAATCTTTCACATAGAAAAACGATTCAGTTTAATATGGGAAAGTATGACGCTGCTGTTTCTGCAGGTAAAGAACGATATATGAGTTTAGCAGATGCAAAAGAACGAGCGGCAGCAATTAAACGTACTGCATTACAAAATCTTCCTGATTATTTAGATCAATTCGAAAAAAAACACACTGAAAACGGAGGGGTAGTTTTATGGGCAAAAACTGCTCATGATGCGATTGAGTATATTTCTGAAATTCTTACTAAACATGAGGTTAGTTCTGTTGTTAAAAGTAAATCAATGACAACCGAGGAAATTGAACTAAATCATGAACTTGAGAAAATAGGTATTGAATCAATAGAAACAGATTTAGGAGAGTATATTGTTCAACTTGCAGGTGAAAAACCGTACCATATTGTTACACCGGCTATGCATAAATCTAAACAAGATGTTGCCGATTTGTTTCATAAAGAATTTCAAACCCCGTTAACCGCAACCGCCGAAGAATTAACCGCTGTTGCTCGTGAGAATCTACGAAAAAAGTATATTGAAGCAGGAGCCGGTATAACAGGGGCTAATTTTATTTTGCCTGATATTGGAGGAATTGCGGTTACCGAAAATGAGGGTAATGCAATTATGTCTACTGCATTTCCTAAAATTCATATAGTAATAGCTGGTATTGAGAAGGTTCTTCCGTCTTATACAGATTTGCCGTTTATGTGGCCTCATTTGGCACAGCACGGTACCGGACAAGCAATAACGGTATATAATTCAATTTTTACCGGACCTCGAAAAGAAGGCGAATTGCATGGTCCAGAACAGATGTATGTAATTTTACTCGATAATGGAAGAACAGATTTATATAAAGAAGAAACGGTAAATATTGCTCTTTCATGCATCCGTTGTGGTGCGTGTTTAAATGCTTGTCCGATATATAAAAATGTAGGAGGGTATACATATAACACTACCTATCAAGGACCTATTGGTACGGTAATTACCCCATATTTGAGATATTTTGATAGTTTTATTCATCTTTCCAATGCTTGTTCTTTATGTGCAAATTGCACCAGTGTTTGTCCGGTTAAAATCCCTTTACACGAACTTATATTATTTAATCGTAAGAAAGCGGTAGAACAAAAAAAGGTTGGGTTTATGGAGCGTATGATTATTCGTGCATTTCGTTTTGGTTCATTACGCTCTAACCGTATGGATTTAGTTGGAGGAAGAATTAAAAACTTCTTTTTCTCAATACTAGGTTCTCGCATTTGGGGTAAAAAACGCAGTTTTCCGAAATTTGCAAAGAAATCGTTTCGCCAACAATATGCAGAAAAAACAGCTAAGAAATAAGAATATCTTTTAGTTCTATTACCTCTTTGATAGTAACTGTTGATAGAGGAGCTTCCTCTTCCTTAGTTTCTCCGCTTAATACAAGAATTGTATGCATGCCGTGTTCTGCCATTCTCATATCGGTGTATAATCTGTCGCCTATCATACATAATTGGGTAGGGGGGTAGCCGGTTTTTTGTGTAATATATTCTACGGCATGTTTTTGTGGTTTACCAAAGAATTGCGGTTTAATGCCGCTTGCTACTTCAATTAGGGTGCTTATTGAACCACAATCCGGTATGTATTCATTCTGAGGCATAGGGCATACAAGATCTTCGTTTGTGGCAAAGAATGGAAGTCCTTTTCGTATATAATGTGTTGCTGTTTCAAGTTTCTGATAGCTAAGACTGGTGTCGAACCCAATTACAACCGCATCTATATTTTGGGATTTTTCTTGAACGCATTTTATACCTTGCGATTCCCATTCTTGTTTACAGTCGTCTGTGCCTACAAGAAATATTGAGGAAATAGCATGCTTTTTAGCATAATCAATAAGAATATCATTTGATGTTATTACGTGATTACGCGTAATCCACGATAAGCCCATGGTTTGTAGCTTTTTTACATAGGTTTCTCCAGATTTAGAGGAATTATTGGTAAGAAATACATAGGGTATTTGTGCTTTTTCAAATGTTTCAAAAAGTTCAATAACACCGTCAAAAAGAGTGTCGCCACAGTAGAGCGTGCCATCTAAATCAAAAATGTAACAAGAAATCTGTGATAGGTCAATTTGGGTTAGTTGTTTCATGAATTTTTACAGTATCAGGAATGCGAAGTTGTATTGTTGTCAGTATTATTTTTTTTGAATATACTAAATCTAAAGATATATGTGCAAGCAACAGGTCAATTTTGCATATTACCAACTACTATATCTGCAAAAAAAAGCCTCTTGTAAAGAGGCCTTAGTATTAGTCACCAAAATCGTCGAAGTGAATATTCTCTTTTTCAACGCCTAAGTCGAATAACATTTTATTTACTGCTTTAGCCATTGGTCCGGGACCACACATGTAGTATTCAATATCCTCAGGAGAATTATGTTTACTGAGATATTCGTCATGAATAACTTGATGGATAAATCCGGTGTAGCCATCCCAATTATCTTCGGGTAATGGTTCGCTTAATGCAATATTAAATTTGAAATTCGGGAATTTTTTCTCAATAGCTCTAAAATGCTCTTCGTAAAAAATTTCGCGTTTAGACCGTGCACCGTACCAGTATGAAACTTTTCTGCCTGTTTTTACGGTATGGAATAAGTGGAATAAATGTGAACGTAAGGGAGCCATACCTGCACCACCACCTATATAGAGCATTTCATTTTGAGTATCTTGAATAAAGAACTCTCCAAATGGTCCTGAAATAGTTACCTTATCGCCCGGTTTGCGAGAGAAAATATATGAAGAACAAATACCGGGAGGTACGTTTGCCCACGTATTTTTTTCTCTATCCCATGGTGGTGTAGCAATACGAATATTAAGCATAATAATGTTTCCTTCTCCCGGATGATTTGCCATAGAATAGGCACGGAATGTTTCTTCGGTGTTTTTGATTTTTAAATCCCACAGTTTAAACTTATCCCATTCTGATGTGTATTTATCATCAACATCAATGTCTTTTGCAAAATCACATTCATATTTTGGAACATCAATTTGAATATATCCTCCCGATTCAAAATCGAGTGTTTCTCCTTCGGGGAGTTTTACCACAAATTCTTTAATGAATGACGCAACATTATTATTAGAAACAACTTCACATTCCCATTTTTTTACTCCCATAATCTCTTCGGGAACCCAAACCTGCATATCTTCTTTTACTTTTAATTGACATGCAAGTCGCCAGTTGTCATTTTGTTCTTTTCGTGTAAAAAAGCCCTTTTCTGTTGGAAGAATAGCCCCACCACCTTCTAGAACTTTACATTTACACATACCGCAAGAACCTCCACCGCCACAAGCTGATGGTAATAGGATATTTTGACTCTGGAACACATTAAGAAGCGTAGAACCTGGTTTGACCGAAACGGTATCTAAATCGTTTACTTTAAAAGAAACTTCACCCGAAGGCATTAATTTGGCCTTTGCATATAGTAATATTGCTACTAATAAAAGAATTACCAGTAAAAAGACAAAAATACTGGATAATATTACCATTCCCGCCGATGCATCAAGATAAATCATATATATACTATTTATAATTTAATACCCATAAAACTCATAAACGCAATACCCATTAAACCGGTAGCAATAAAGGTTATACCTAAGCCACGTAATGCCGGTGGAATATGTGAGTATCGTATTTTTTCACGTATTGCAGCAATACCAACGATTGCCAATAACCATCCTAAACCTGAGCCAAGTCCAAACACGGTAGCTTCTCCAAGAGTTTGATATTCTCTTTCTTGCATGAATAATGCTCCCCCTAAAATTGCACAGTTTACAGCAATAAGCGGCAAGAAAATTCCAAGAGATGAGTATAAGGCAGGCGCAAATTTTTCTACAATCATTTCTACTAATTGCACCATTGAAGCAATTACTGCTATAAACATGATAAAACTTAAAAAACTAAGATTAACATCTTTAAAATCTCCATGAAGCCAAGCGAGGGCTCCTTCTTGCAGAATGTATTTGTTAATCATATAATTGGCAGGAACGGTAATGCCAAGTACAAATATTACTGCAAACCCTAATCCTGCCGAAGTTTCTACTGTTTTAGAAACTGCAAGGTACGAACACATACCAAGAAAGTATGCGAACACCATATTGTCTATAAATATGGATTTTACAAAAATATCTAATAAGTTTTCCATATATCGAGTTGCTTAATTTTGTTCAATAATATCTTTATTTCGTGAGCGATGAATCCAAATAATTACCCCAACTACTAACAATGCCATTGGCGATAGAAGCATTAGTCCATTATTTTCGTATCCAACATTATAAAACGCTTCGGGAATAACAGGTATAACAAAATTTCCGGGTAATGTTAATGTTCCTGCACCCAAAAGTTCGCGAATAAATGCAATGAGTATTAAAATAAATCCATATCCAAATCCATTACCAACACCATCTAAAAAAGAAGGCCATGGTTTGTTGCCTAAAGCAAAGGCCTCTAATCGTCCCATTATAATACAGTTTGTGATAATTAAACCAACAAACACCGAGAGAGCTTTGCTTACTTCATATGAGAATGCTTTTAGAATTTGGTCAACCATAATTACGAGTGACGCAATTACAACTAATTGTACAATAATTCTAATTCTATCCGGAATAGTTTTACGGAGCAATGATATTATTACGTTTGCTAATCCCATTACGGCAACTACTGAAATAGCGAGTATTATAGCAGGTTCTAATTTAACGGTTACCGCTAACGCAGAACAAACACCGAGAGATTGAACGGTTATTGGATTATCGGAACCCAGAGGTTTCGATATTAGTTTCATATTTTTCTTAGAAAATAATGCTTCTTTTTCTGCACTCATAATTAATTGGTTTTAGATTGTAAAAAAGGAATATACCCGCGTAAACCATCATAAATCATATCATTTACACCATTACAAGTAATTGTTCCACCCGAAATGCCATCTACCGCATGAGGATTATCCGGAGAAACAATACCTTTTAGTACACTGATAGAAACAAACTGCCCATCATTATTAAAAATTCTTTTACCTTCGAACTTGCTTATAAAACCTTGGGTGTTTATTTCTGCACCAAGTCCGGGAGTTTCTGATTGGTGGTCAAACACAACTCCAAATATTGTATTGTAATCTTCTTGTAAAGAAACATATCCCCAAATAGGTCCCCATAAACCTCTCCCGCGAAGAGGAATAATCAGTAATTCTGTACTTCCGGTTTGTGCTTTAAATGCCGGAAGATTTCGTTCGTTTTCAGGAAGATTATAGACTACACGTAGGTCAATATCGAATGCGGTAATCGTATCTATTGTTCGTCCGTCTTCCACTATTAAATAAGGTACTGTAGAACCATTAGGGGTTATTATAAATGATTCAGTTATATATTTTTTATACAGTTCCTGAGAGTTTCGAGCATTTGATTCAATGCCGATTGTAGCTAAAATATTCTGCATTTTTTCGTTACGTACATTAGCTTGCTGACGATCTTTTAACATGTAAGCAGTAAAAGATAATACCGCGGCAACAACCACAACAAGAATTACAGAATAAATAAAGACATAAGTATTACTTCGTTCCATATATGTATTGAATTATTCGTTAGTTTGAGATAATTTGGCTCTTCGTAATCGAGCATTAATGTTTGCTTTAACCACGTAATGATCAATAAGCGGGGCAAATACATTCAGTAATAAGATAGCCAACATCATTCCTTCCGGATATGCAGGGTTAACTGTTCGTATAAGAATTGCAAAAACACCAATTAAGAATCCGTATATTATTTTTCCTTTATTTGTTTGTGCCGCAGTTACAGGATCTGTAGCCATAAACACCGCACCAAAAGCAAAACCTCCAATTAATATATGCTCCAGTGCCGGTGTTTCTAACAACATATTTCCGGCAGGAGCTACCGCATTTAATAAGAGAGCCATTGAAAAACCACCAACAAATACCGATGCCATTATTCTAAAGCTACCGATACCGGTAAATAATAATATTGCTGCACCTATTAAAATTGCTAGTGTTGAGGTTTCTCCAACAGAACCTGCATAGTTTCCTATAAATAAATCAAGCATTGATAATTTATTGTCAACAAAGCCACTATATCCTTCTGCTATACCATTAATTTTTTGTCCGAGTAATGTTTCACCACTAAAGCCATCTACTAACTCAGGGTTAGATGCTACATCTTTAATCCATACACCGTCTCCCGACATTTTTGAAGGGTAGGCAAAGAATAAAAATGCACGAGCCAATAAGGCAGGGTTTACAATATTCATCCCTGTTCCGCCAAAAGCTTCTTTACCTATTAATACGGCAAATGCGGTTGCAACACCAAGCATCCATAAGGGAACATCTACGGGTACAATTAAAGGTATGAGCATACCCGAAACTAAGAACCCTTCATTGATTTCATGTCCTCGTATATATACAAAAATAAATTCAACGCCCAGTCCAACACCGTAAGAAACTACAATGAGCGGAAGAACTTGAATAAATCCGTGTAAAAAGGTTTCAAAAAATGTAGCCGATTGTCCAACCGACATATAGTATAAATCTCCCAAATTCCACATACCAAAAAGTAAGGCGGGAATTAACGACATAACTACAATTATCATTGAACGTTTCATGTCTATTGCGTCTCGAATATGGCTTCCTTTTTTAGTTACAAGCTCCGGCACATAAAAAAATGTTTCAAAACTTTCGTAAATCGGCATCCACTTCTCATACTTACCACCTTTTTCAAAATGTGGTTTAGTTTTATCTATTATATTTCTGATAAGTTTCATGTATTATCGTATGTAATTATGAAAAACTGTTAACTAAATTCTTTTTGTATTACTTCAATTCCCTGACGAATAAGAGATTGCATTTCAATTTTTGAAGGGCAAACAAATTCACATAATGCAAAATCTTCTTCTGCAACTTCATAAATGCCAAGTTGTTCCATTTTATCTATATCATTAATTATTATTGCTTTTAATAATTGAATTGGATATATATTCATTGGTAACACTTTTTCATATTGTCCGGTAAATACAAATGGACGTAGCCCCCCATTTAAATTTGTATTTAATTGATATTCTTTACCCGGTTGTAACCACGAAAAGAATGCTCTGCTAAAACTAAATTTGTTAAATCCCGGAGCAATCCATCCGAAAAATTCAGGGGTGTCGCCTTCATCTATAACCGTAATTTGAGAATCATAGAATCCAATATACCCGTCAGAATCTATTTTAGATCCGGTTAATACATTTCCACTAATAATTCTTTGTTTTGTTTCGGGTAATTGTTTTTCTATCATATTCTTGATAGATGCCCCCATAAGTGTTTTATAATAATATGGTTTTTTCACATTCCCACTTAGTGCAACAATCTTTCTAAGGTCAAGTGTTCCTTTTTCAAAAAAACGACCGATTAACACCACATCTTGCGGTGAAATTGTCCATACAATATCTCCTTTATTAATAGGATCTATATGATGAATTTGAACCCCTACATTACCTGCCGGATGTTTGCCCGAAAAATAATTGTATTCTACGCCTTGAATATCTTTAAATGGATTGTTCGCTCTAGTTTCTTGAAATAAATTCACATGGGTTTTTCCTTCTGTTAATTTTTTAAGAATAGAAACCCCAAGTGCAAATTCTTTCTTATACTCAGAAATTAAAAACGTATAGTCAGGAGCAAGAGGTGCTGTGTCAAACGTAGAAATAAAAATTGATTTAGGGCTGTCCTTCGGATTTGCAATAGTAGCAAAAGGACGTTGTTTAACACATGGCCACAGACCTGATTCTAACAGAGAGTTAATAATTTCTTCTCGAGAAGCTGAACTTGCATCAGGTGTTGTAAATGATTTGTACTCATTTTTCTCATCTGTTTTAATAACAACTTCAAGAATTCGTCTACGTTCACCTCTGTTAATTAAATCAACGGTTCCGCTTGCAGGAGCGGTAAACACAATATCAGGATTGTTTTTATCATAAAACAAAGGAGTTCCCGCTAATACACTATCACCTTCGGCAACCAAAAGTTTTGGTGTAAGCCCGGGAAAGTCTATTGGTTTAACTGCAACCTTTTCAGGGTGAGGTAACTGATGAAAAATCCGTTCGGGTTTACCTTTTAAATTAATGGTAAGCCCTTTTTTTATATCTATTATTTTTGACATAATAATTCTAAAAAATTATTGTAATTGTGCACAAAAATAAATAAAAATGTTTAGCTTGATTTATAAATATGAAAAGATTTTTAATAAAAATGCACAAGAAAAATCATAAAAAAAAAAGCTTGGGGACATGGTAATTTATTTATTTTTGTAGAGTAAATTGTTGGGATGAAAAATACAGATATACAAACGATACTTCCTATTATACCCGGAGCTATTAAAGACATTGTTGCTAAAGTTTTAGATAATCAAAGAATTAGCGTTGATGATGCTCTTGTTTTGTATACACAAGCGGAACTTGGCTTGCTCGGTTGTTTAGCACAGTATGTGAATTCGTTAAAAAATGGAAATATTGTGTTCTATAATAAAAACATTCATGTAGAGCCAACAAATATTTGTATACATGATTGTGTGTTTTGTTCGTATGCTCGAAAAAAAGGTGAATCCGGGGCATGGGAATCAAGCATTAATGATATGCTGCAAAAACTTTCTGCCGTACCCGATAATGAAATTACCGAAGTGCATATTGTGGGTGGCGTGCATCCCGAACGAGACATTGATTTTTATTGTTCGTTACTGTCTCAAGTTGCCGCATGTAAACCGGGCGTTCATATTAAAGCATTTACTGCTATAGAAATTGAATTTATGGCAATTAAAAGTAATCTTTCAATTACACAAGCATTACAAAAATTAAAAGATGCCGGGCTTAATTCCTTGCCGGGAGGAGGTGCCGAAATTTTTGATGAATCAATTAGAGAGAAAATATGTAAATCTAAAACAAATGCAGATTCTTGGCTTAGAATTCACGAAACAGCTCATTCTCTAGGACTTTCATCTAATGCTACAATCTTATATGGACACTTAGAAAACTATGAGCAGAGAGTTGATCATTTACATAAATTACGAAATCTTCAGGATAAAACTAATGGTTTTAAAGCATTTATTCCACTTAAATATAAAATGGAACATAATTCCTTAGGAATTAATAAAGAAGTTACCTGGATTGAAGATTTACGCAATTTTGCAATTTCTCGATTGTTTCTTGATAATTTTCAACATCTTAAAGCATACTGGCCTATGCTCGGAAAAGATTTAGCGCAGATTAGTCTAGAGTTCGGGGTAAATGATTTAGACGGAACCATTAATGATTCAACCAAAATTTATGCAATGGCAGGTGCTCAAGAAAAAAATCCCTCTATGTCAGAATATGAAATAAAAGAGCTTATTTTTGCCGCTCAAAGAATTCCAAAAGAAAGAGATTCAAATTATAATTACAGATAAGAATTATGCTAGCACAGATAAAACATGTGGTCTTTAAAAATGAATTCTCAGTAGCAAGCATACTGTTTTTTGTGTGTGGGATAGTACCATTTCTTTTCTTTTCTAAAGGTGATATTGTCTTGTTTATTAATACCCACATTGCAAACTCTGTGTTGGATCACTTCTTTTTTTACTATACCATAATCGGAGATGGGTATGTGTTTGGACTGGCAATTATACTGTTATTGTTTTTTTCATATAGACAAGCGGCTCAGTTATGTTGTATTGGATTTCTTATACTTTTAGTTAGTGTTTTATTTAAACAAGTGTTTTTTAATGATGCCTTACGTCCGGTGGCATATTTTTCTGCTGATTTTTTCTCCCATATAAATCAAGATTTTTATTATGAAAGAAAATTTTCATTCCCGTCGGGACATACCATGTCGGCATTTGGACTTGCTACATTTTTTTCGTACATATTTACACAGAGATATATCCGTATTGGCTTATTTATTATTGCTTTTGGGGTTGCATTTTCTCGAATGTATCTGTTAAAGCATTTTTACGTGGATATATATTTTGGAGCACTATTCGGCTTTCTATTAAGTGTACCGGTATTGTTTTTCTCTTCTTTTTTTAATCGTATCCCCGAAAAGGGGCTTTTCCAAACGTTTAATCTTTTTAAATCTTAGCAAAAGAGTCTTGCTGTGTCGAAATGTCATAATGTGTGTCAGGAAATATCTGATGTCTTTTTGAAATATAATGACACAATTTCATAAAACCCTCATGGCATATCAATTGACAATTGAGAGCAAATAATAATTAAAAAAAATAAACATGGGAAAAATTATAGGAATCGATTTAGGAACAACAAACTCTTGTGTTTCTGTTATGGAAGGTAATGAACCTGTTGTAATTCCAAATAGTGAAGGAAAAAGAACAACACCTTCTGTTGTTGCTTTTGTTGAGAATGGTGAACGGAAAATTGGAGATCCGGCAAAACGGCAGGCAATTACAAATCCAGAAAAAACTATTAGTTCAATAAAACGGTTTATGGGTGAAACCTTTGATACTGTTAGTTCAGAAATTTCAAGAATGCCATATAAAGTTGTTAAGGGAGATAACAACACTCCTCGTGTGCAAATAGACGATCGTCAATTTTCGCCACAAGAAATATCTGCAATGATTCTTCAGAAAATGAAAAAAACCGCAGAAGATTATCTTGGTCAGAGTGTTACAGAAGCGGTTATTACCGTGCCGGCATATTTTAACGATGCACAACGTCAGGCAACAAAAGAAGCCGGAGAAATTGCCGGTTTAACGGTTAAAAGAATTATAAACGAACCAACAGCAGCGGCATTAGCGTATGGTCTCGACAAAAAGAATAAAGATATTAAGGTTGCCGTATTTGACCTTGGTGGAGGAACATTTGACATTTCTATTCTTGAGTTAGGTGATGGCGTGTATGAAGTTCGTTCAACAAACGGTGACACTCATTTAGGTGGTGATGACTTTGATCAAGTTATTATTGATTGGTTGGCAGATGAGTTTAAAAAAGCTGAAGGTCCGGATTTGAGAAAAGATCCTATGGCATTACAGCGATTAAAAGAAGCTGCAGAAAAAGCTAAAATTGAGCTTTCTAGTTCTACAAGCACCGAAATTAACTTACCGTATATTATGCCGGTTGACGGAATTCCTAAACACTTAGTAAAAACATTAACAAGAGCTCAGTTTGAACAACTTGCCGATACATACATTCAGGCAGTTATTAAACCATGTGAACAAGCTCTTAAAGATGCCGGATTATCTAAATCAGAAATTGATGAGGTAATTTTAGTAGGTGGTTCTACCAGAATTCCTGCTATTCAGCAAAAAGTTGAAGAGTTTTTCGGAAAGTCTCCGTCAAAAGGAGTAAATCCTGATGAAGTGGTTGCGGTTGGAGCTGCTATTCAAGGTGGTGTATTAACCGGTGATGTAAAAGACGTACTATTGCTAGACGTAACGCCGCTTTCTCTTGGTATTGAAACAATGGGAGGGGTGATGACTAAATTAATTGAGTCAAATACCACAATACCTACTAAAAAATCAGAAACATTCTCAACAGCTGCCGATAATCAGCCATCAGTTGAAATACATGTCCTTCAAGGAGAGCGTTCAATGGCACGAGATAATAAAACTATTGGTCGTTTTCATCTTGACGGAATTCCACCTGCTCCACGAGGAGTACCTCAAATTGAGGTTACTTTTGATATTGATGCAAATGGTATTCTTAACGTATCTGCTAAAGATAAAGCTACAAACAAAGAGCAAAGTATTCGTATTGAGGCATCATCAGGTTTAAGTGATGAGGAAATCAATAGAATGCGCGAAGAGGCAAAAGCAAATGAGGCGGCTGATAAAGAAGCTAAAGAACGTATAGATACTTTAAATCAGGCAGATAGTTTAATTTTTCAAACAGAAAAGCAATTAAAAGAGTTTGGCGATAAAATTCCTGCTGATAAAAAACAACCAATAGAGGATGCTTTAGTAAAATTAAAAGATGCTCATCAAAAGCAAGATATAGAAGCGGTTAAAGCGGCTATGGCTGAGTTAAATACGGTTTTTCAAGCTGCATCTCAGGATATGTATAATGCACAACAGCAAGCTAATCCTCAAGGACAAGCAGAAAACCCGCAAGATCAAACCAAAAAGTCAGAAGACGAAGTTACCGATGTTGATTTTGAAGAGGTTAAATAATCTTGAAACATACTATGCGATATTTAAAAAACGTCAGTGTATATAGCTGACGTTTTTTTTATGTATTTTTGTAATCAAAAAAATAAATATGAATAAATATTTTCTGTTCCTAGTAAGTGTATTCTTCTCATTTTCTGTGTATTCTCAACAAGATTCTTTAGTTAATTATATTGATATTAATGAACGTCGTCAAGGGTATTGGCTAAAAATTGATGAGCATGGGGTAAAGCAATATGAAGGATACTTTAAGAATGATGTTCCTGTTGGCGAATTTTTGCAATTTCATGCTAATGGCAGAATTAAATACCGTATGTTTTATAATCCGGAAGATCAAAAGGATGTTCATGTTACCATGTATGATATTGTAGGCGATTTAGTTGCTGAAGGAAAGTATTATGACCGAAAAAAAGATGGTGTATGGACATACTATGGGGCTCACGATAAAGTGTTGATGACAGAAGTGTACGATAACGGCGTTCTTAATGGAACTGCTACCGTTTTTTGGCAGACAAGCAATCATAATCCGGCAGAAATTAAAAATTGGAAGCAAGGTGTAAAACACGGTCCCTGGTTTTGGTTTTATGATGGTGGTAGTATGAGAATGAAGGCGAATTATGACCAAGGAAAATTAGATGGTGATTTTATCGTGTATTTTTTTGATGGAATTGAACATATTCAAGGGAGATATGTGCAAGATAAAAGAGATGGCGTTTGGAATTATTATAATGAAGATGGAAGTTTAAAACTCTCATTATCGTATACATTAGGGCGACTAGTGAATGAAGATGAATACGCAAGACAAGAAACAAAGTATATTGATAGTGTTATTTTACAAGTAGACCCGTCTCACCCTGATCCTGATATGTTTTTAGATGATCCGGAACGCTTACTATATCAAGATATGGGTATAGAAATGCCTTTAGAATATGGCCCAAACCCAAAGCAAAAGAAAGAATCGTTTCTTAAAAGAATTTTTACACGAAGAAAAAATGCGGATATGTTTGTAAAATAATTTGAAAATTAAATATTATTAATATATTTGCAACCCGAATTTAAAGTATTATAAATAGATTTTAAATATATATACAATGAAAAAAGATATACATCCGGATAGTTACCGATTAGTAGTTTTTAAAGATATGTCAAACGAGGAGTTTTTTATTACGCGTTCTGCAGCTCCATCAAAAGAAACTATAGATGTTAAAGGGGTTGAGTATCCTTTAATTAAACTTGAGATTTCAAGTTTTTCTCATCCATTTTATACCGGAAAAATGAAATTTGTTGACTCTGCAGGTCGTGTTGATAAATTCCAAAACAAATTCAAAAAGTATTACGATAATAAAAAATAATACACAGCTTTGTGGTGTAGATATAAAAAAGGTTGCTGAGATTCGGCAACCTTTTTTTATGCGTTAGATTGTAGGAGTAAATTCCGGAATAGTTGAAAATTTTGCTTGATTAGACCGTCGTATTCTGAGGAAATACACTTCTCCGCTGCCGAGCGAACCTTTAGCTCAACGAAGTTAATCCTTTCGCGTGGGCTTTACGCTGTTAAGCAATATATAACATTATCATATACTAATTGTATTATTTAAAATTATGTCGCCACCTTCGGGGCTTAGTTTCGTGGGTAATGAACATTTCTATAAATAGTCGCTCCTTATTAATTAGATTTATTTGACAATCGTCAAGCAATATTGAAAAT
>OBJA01001352.1_pt1 | contig 17239 bp, 8 predicted proteins | sample 1519751 | NCBI WGS metagenome assembly OBJA01 (sample SAMEA3881238, study PRJEB22517) | soil metagenome | biome: lake sediment; feature: soda lake sediment; material: sediment, water from around vicinity | place: India | collected 2013-12-23 | depth 3 m | reverse complement strand
ACAGCCAAACGTAAATGGCCCTGTTTCTTCCCTTCGGTTTGAACTTCTGCGTGAGGGCATTGAAGATTATGTATACCTGTCGATGCTCAAAGAGATGGGAGACAAGGATTTTGCCGCAGACCTGGTAAAAAGTTTTGTAGTTGATGTACGTGCTTTTTCCCGCAATGTTGAAGAGTTGTATGCCATCCGCAAGGCCATGGGCAAAAGGCTGGAAGAATTATCACGAAAAAATAACCTGTAGGCCTGTTTTGAATAAATAGCGATGAAAAATTACGGTTTCTATATAGCAATTGGAGGCTTAATCATCTGCATAGCGTCATTTATCTCCTGTTCATCTACCCGGTCAGTAGAGCAAGAAGTTAAACTGACAGCCATTTCAAGCCTTGAAAGAATTGGCCAGAATGAACCGCTTTTTGGCGGCTCCCGCGCAGAGATAAAAGCTGCCCGCAATGAATACGAATCATTTCAGGTGGTTGTTGGTGCCCTCTCTAAAAACGTGCAGGTAGTGAATGCAGAAATAACGGATTTAACAGGGAAAAATGGAATCATTTCAAAGGAGAATGTAACCCTCTACCGGCCCGAATATGTCAGAGTAGGCCGCTCTACCCCAAGGGCCCAGTTGCCTCCGGGACTGTATACCGATCCGCTTGTTCCTTTTAAAAATCCTTATACCGGGGAAGTTATCAAGCCATTCCGGACTTATCAGGAATACTGGCCGGGCCCTCAACTAAGGGAAGGCCACGAGGTCTATCCATTGCCTTTTGAAGTATGGAAAGGCCAGAACCAGCCAATCTGGCTGGATGTATATATCCCTAAGAATGCAGCTGCCGGAGAGTATGAAGGAACTTTTACTGTAACACTAAACAATTATCCCGGTTCGCGTGGGCCTGTGGCAGACACGCTAAAGTCCAGGACTGCATCAATACCCGTGCAGTTAACGGTATGGGATTTTACCCTGCCCGACAGCCCTACGCATAAAAACCATTTTGGAGGTGTCGGAAGGCTTACTTCCTGGTTTGATGTTGAAGCCAATTCCGGGGAGTACAATCAACTGGAGATGAATTACTGCCGGATGTTTGCCGACCATCGCATGAATCCACCTCTGCCACGAAGCATCATGCCTGTTATGAAAGATGATGGTTCGCTGGAAATCATGCCCGAACGCGACGATCAATTACACGACTTTCTTGACAGGATGCATGTTGCGGATTTTGAAATTCCCCGTGCTCCCATTCCCGGAATTACAAATCCCCACAGGGAAATAACCGATGCGGAAAAACAGAAGCTGGTAAGGTATTACCGAGATTACTATAATTATGTAAAAGACAACGGATGGGAAAACCGTGCCTATGTTTACCTGTATGATGAACCCAATACAAAGGAATGCTATGCCAGGGTATTGGAACTGGGGAATCTGGTGAAAGAGGCAGCCCCTCAGCTCAGGGTACTTGTTGTGGAACAACCCTATACTCAAAATCCTGAGTGGCCAGATATTGATCCTGCAGTGGATATCTGGTGCGGGCTGTTAGGATTTATTGATCGTCAATCTACGGAGTCGGCAATTGCCAGAGGTGATGAAGTTTGGTCATACAGCGCCCTGGCGCAAAGAGCGCCCCAATATCATCCGCATTACAGCGAGGTTAAGGACTTCGACCCGCCCTACTGGCACATTGATGCCATGTTGACGGCACATCGGACACCAACCTGGATTAACTATCAGTATGGTATCTCAGGGATTTTGTACTGGGCTTTAACATATCGCGAAAAGGATAACTGGGAACCGGTGTTTAGGCTCAGGTTCAACGGAGATGGCTACTTTCTTTATCCAGGTGTGCCTTGCGGTATCAATGGCCCTGTTTCCAGCATCCGGTTAAAGAATATCCGGGAATCGATGGAAGATTATGAGTACCTGCATCTCTGCGAAAAGCTGGCAGGCAGGGAGGCCACATTAAAAATTGCAGCCGAAGTTGCACCCGAATGGTGGAAATCAACAAACGACCCAAAAGTAATATTTTCTGCACGCGAAAAACTTGCCAAGGAAATTATGAGGCTGGTTAAGCAACAGTGAGAATTCATAAAGTTAAGCTGAAAGAATGGATAAGAGGATAAATTCTGTTCGATGTATCTTTATTATACTTTCTCCAGATCAAATTCGCATTAAACTCGCAAAATCGCGAATTTAATACGAATTTGATCTGGAGTTGAAAGGGGTTTGATCATGAAATTGATAATCTGGATGCAACAGTTGGGAATTTTGATGGTTGCCAATTGATGTTGGCCTTTCCCCGGAATTTCAGAATTTGGATTTGTGACAATTAATAACGACCCGTTTTGAGTAAAAAAAATTATATTTAAAAATTCTTATAAAACCAATAGTGATGAAAAACAAACCGCTTTTGATAACGAAAACCAGAAGTCTTTATACTTTTTTTCTAATGGTTTTCCTGATTCCATTAACTTCATATGCACAAGTCAGTTTTGTATGGGCAGTTGGTGACGGAGAAAAAATCTTTCGCGATGAGCTAAGTCATCCCTTAAAGCAAAGGAACCATGTATGGGATGGGGAGGCCATCCGGTTAAAGGGCTTGTACAATGAAGTCCTTGCATTTCAGCTTATCGTTGAAACAGGGCATGATGGAGCCCAAAAGCTGGAGGTTGCCGTAACGCATCCGGTAAATAAAGCTTCGGGGAAAGCGATAGGTGGAAGTTCATTAAAATACGGCCCATCAGGTACCGTTGAAATATTTACCCAGCATTATCTGAATGTTCGTCAAGACAGGCATACCCATCCGGCATGGTTTTATGGCTCCCAGGCATCTGCTCCCCCGCAGATGACAGGATGGATACCGGATGCACTGATTCCGGTTGATGCAAAAACAGGGTTGGGAGGATTTCCTGTTGAAGTGGGGCCTACCCGGAACCAGGGATTTTGGATAGATGTTTTCATGCCACGCAACCGGGATGAATATCCGGCAGGTGTTTACCTGGGCACGGTTCAGGTATATGACAAGGGGCAGCTGAAAAATGAGATACCCTTGGAAATTACCCTGCTGCCTGCATTTCTTGCGGACCAAAACAGGACAAATATCTGGCTGTTTACATCATCAGTTTATTCCTATTATCCTGAATTGCCTCAGGAACAGGTTGACCAGATGTTAAAATTTGAAGGGCACCGGCACAGGATAGATGTAGTAGGCGGATTTTCTGCACACAGAAGTAGATTTGACCCGGAGATGCTGGGCATTTACAAACCCTGGCTGGATGGCACAGGTTTCACAACGGCCAATGGTTATTGGGGCCCGGGGCAGGGGGTTGGTGAAAAAACATTCATCGTGGGGATGTACGGTGCAAACGTATTGGGCAACACACAATCTGAAGTGCAGCAACAATCTGATTTGTGGGTGAACTGGTTTAGCCGGAATGCCCCTGATGTGACCTACTTCTGGTATATCACCGACGAACCCCCAAAGGAAAGATATCCCTGGATAAAAGAAAGGGCCGGCTGGGTAAAAAGCAATCCCGGCCCTGGTAAAAACCTGCAGGTATTTACCACAACAGGCTATAATGAAGAATTGGCCGATGCCATTGATTTCTGGTCAAGCGGAACAGGTGTCAATCTTGCAGACTTAAAGATGGTCCGAAAAAAAGGAGGTGATTACACGTTTTATAACGGCTACCGGCCGCGATACGGCTCAGTAATACTTGAAGCAGCTGCCGTTGATTTTCGTGTGAACAGCTGGATATTGTATAAATATGGAATCACCCATCACTTTATCTGGCATGGCTCGCACTGGCAGCATAATTCCCAGGGTCCCAAAGGTAACCTGCATCAAAATGTTTTTCAAAATCCGTTGTCTTTTATAAATTTCGGTCAATACAGTTATGGAAACGGAGACGGGATTCTGTTCTACCCGGGGAGAATGCCCTATTATCCGGAGGAAGACAGAGGTTTAAACCGGCTTGTTCCCTCTATCCGGTTAAAGAATATCCGCAGGGGACAACAGGATGCAGTTTTGTTGCATATGGCAGAAGAGAAAGCCGGAAGGGATCGGGTTTTCAGCATAATAAATGAAGTAGTTCCCCGTGCCCTGGACGAAGTAGAAAGAAACGAGCCGGTGCCATGGTCGCAACATGGGGATGATTATGACAGAGCCAGGGAAAAATTGCTGGGTATTATTCTGAATTAATCATTATCATTTTAACCGGGAAATCAATAACGTCGAAAAACTGAATTAATATAAAATGGACACCAGGTATTTATTGTTTGTGATTGTAATTTTTCTTGGAGCATGTTCTGAGAGAAAAGCAACAATACGTGAAAAAGCAGAAAGTTTTACAACATATGGTTTTGCTGACCCCGACAGGGTTCCCCGGCCAGACCGGAATTACTACCCTTATTTTCGTTACGATGAATATTCCAAAGTTGCGGAATCCAGGGAATGGAAAGTTATAGAGATGGAAAATCCGTATGTAAAGGTTCATATTCTGCCTGAAATCGGGGGGAAGATCTGGGGAGCCATAGAGAAATCCACAGGCAATGAATTTTTATACTACAATTCTGTTGTCAAGTTCAGAAACATAGGAATGAGGGGACCCTGGACCTCTGGGGGCATAGAATTCAATTTTGGCATTATCGGGCACTCTCCGCATGTTTCAACACCTGTTGATTACCTGGTAAGGGAAAACGACGATGGCAGCGTGAGCTGTTTCATTGGAGGGATTGATTTATTGACCCGTGCCCGTTGGGAGACAGAAGTGAACCTTCAACCCGATAAAGCCTGCTTCACAACCAAAACAAGATACAGCAATCCCACACCTTTTCTTCAGCCATACTATCAGTGGAGCAATGCAGCCTACAAATCGGAAGGAGGCCTGACGATGTCGTTTCCCGGTAACAGCAGGATAGGTCATGGCGGGGAAGCAGAACCCTGGCCACTCAGCACCGAGGGAAACGATTTGAGATTTTATGATAACAATGCTTACGGCAACGATAAGTCATATCATATCACAGGAGCTGCTGATGGTTTTTTTGCCGCTTATTACAATGATATAAACTTTGGAGCAGGGCACTATTCAAATTATGGCGACAAGCTGGGAAAGAAAATATGGTTGTGGTCACATGCCCGTTCAGGCCGTATTTGGGAAGATTTGCTTACCGATGAAGATGGGCAGTATGTAGAACTTCAATCGGGCAGGCTGTTTAACCAGGCATCCACCCGCAGTACCCGCACTCCCTTTAAACACTTCGGATTTTCACCCTATGGCATGGATGAGTTTGAAGAATACTGGTACCCCGTTATGAACATCGGAGGTGTTGTGAAAGCAAATCAGCTGGGGGCTTTAAATGTGGTAAAGCAGGATACGGGACAAACGATTTATTTTTCGCCATTGCAGTCGCTTAACGATGATGTTTTTGTCTTTTTTGGAAACCAGCTAAAACAAACCTTTAAGGTAAAGCTCAGTCCATTGGAGGTATGGCAACAGAAGATTGAATTAAATCCTGAAAACGAACCTGTTAAAATCGTCATTGGTGCCAGTCAGGGTTTGATTTATTCAGAAGAAGGCAATATAACCAAACGGCCGGTAGAATCACCAGACAGTTTTGACTGGAATTCCACCTTCGGGCTATATACCGATGGTGTGAACTGGATTTACCAGGGAAATTATGACCGGGCCTTCCAAAGCCTGGAGGCCTGCCTTGAAAAAGACCCTTATTATGTTGCTGCCCTTAACCACATGGCAGAACTTTATATGCGAAAGGGAGATTATCCCAATGCTTTAGCGAGTGTTGTCAGGTCACTCTCGGTGGATACATACGATCCCAAGGCAAATTTTGTTTACGGGCTTATTAACCGGCAAATGGATAATCTGACCGATGCCCGGGATGGTTTTGCTGTTGCATCTGTCTCACCGGAGTATCGCATAGCTGCACACCTGGAACTGTCAAAGCTTTTTATTCTGCAGGACCAGATTCAAACGGCAGGGGAATATGCAAAAAGGGTTCTGGCAAGTGATGCAGGCAACCAGGAGGCGCTCCAGTTGCTGGCTGTTGTACAAAGAAAACTGGATAACAGGGATGAGGCAAAAAAATACCTCGGCCGCCTGGAGCAACTTTCACCCCTGAATCACTTTGCCAGGGCAGAAAATATGTTCCTGAGAGACAACCGGCAGTCGCGCGAAGACTTCACCTCCCTTATAAGAAATGAATTGCCTTACCAGACCTTTTTAGAGATGTCACTGTGGTATCAATATATTGGATGCGATAAGGAAGCAATCACCATTTTAAAGTTGTCTCCTGAAAATGCAATGGTAGATCTTCAGCTTGCCTATTTATATAAAAACCTGAATGTTGAAGAATCAAATCAATATTTTGAAACATTTATTGAAAGCTCAACCGATTTTGTATACCCGTTCCGGCACGAAATGTTTGCTGTACTTGATTGGGCCACTCAAAAATCGGATGACTGGAAACCCAAATATTATTTGGGGTTGTTAAATTGGAGCGCAGGCAACCGGGAAACTGCCAGAGATTTGTTTTTAACGGCTGGTGATTCACCCGGGTCACCATATTTTTACCTGGCAAGAAATGAACTGCTTGGTGCAGACCAAAACTATAACCCTGAACAGGATTTAAGCAGAGCCAGGAATCTGGGGGCAGATGACTGGAGAACTTCCCTGGCGGTTATCGATTATTACCTGGGAAAAAACAGGACCCCTGAAGCATTGCAGGCTTCACGAGAATCCCTGGAGCGGTTTCCCGAAAACGATGCCCTGAAATATACCTATGCCAAGTGCCTTCTGGCCAATGGGCTTTATTCCGAGAGTTTAAGGGAGCTTGAGAACACAGTGATATTGCCCAACGAGGGAGCACGCCAGGGACGGATTACATACCGGCAGGCAGCAGTAATGGAAAGCCTTGGAAATTTTAAGGAAAACAGGTTTGCCGAGAGTTTAAAATCCATTGAAAAGGCAAGATTGTGGCCTGAAAACCTGGGGGTGGGCAGGCCATTCGAAGTGGATGAGCGCATTGAAGATTTCCTGGAGGCAGAATATTCCTTGAGGATGAATAACAAAGAAAAAGCAAATGCATTGTACCAGAACATTATAAAATACACAAATAACCGCAGGGGAAGATTTAACTCCACCGACTATTTATATCTGGTTGTATTGAAACGTTTGGGTGAGAGCAGGCAGTCAGAAGAATTCCTGAGGCAATGGGAAAAAAGTTCACCCAACGACCCGGTGTTAAAATGGAGCCGTGCCATGCTGCAGAACAACCGCAATGCCGCACAGCAAACGGAGAAGGAGATCAATACCGGTTCGGAAGGAACACCATGGGACCCACGGTATGCTGATTCTGAATTTGAACTAATTAAGGCGGTTGCAAATGTGGTGAATTAAAATGCAGAAGAGTCATTGATCATTTTATACAATCATTATTAATATTTTAAATCATCTGGTTGTGAAAGTCATTTATGATAATGTTGTCTGTAAATTGGATTAGAAAATTTGCCGATGAGAAGAAAAGATTTTTTAATAACAGCAAGTACGCTGATTTCAGGTTTATCCTTAAAGTGTTTCCCTAAATTTAATGATGATGTTCAGTCAGTTAGGTTTGGCATAATTACCGATCTTCATTATGCCGCCAGAATCCCTGCAGCCGGGAATTCAAGATTTTACAATGAATCGCTGGAAAAATTGGCCGAATGTGTAGAGGTTATGAACGGGCATAAAGTTGATTTCTTTATTCAATTGGGTGATTTCAAGGATCAGGATGAGAGTCCGGATGAGAATACCACGTTAAATTATCTTTCTGAAATTGAAGCAGCGTTTCGGAAGTTTAAAGGACCTGTTTACCATGTATTAGGCAACCATGATCACGACAGCATATCAAAGATTCAATACCTGAATCATATCAGCAACTGGGGATTTGAGCGTGCATTGAATTATTACTCATATGATATGCATGGATTCCATTTCCTTGTGTTAGATGCCAATTATACATCGGATGAGGTGGAGTATAACAAAGGGAACTTCGACTGGAAAGATACATTCATCCCTGAAGAACAACTGGAGTGGTTAAATAACGACCTTAAGGAGCACAGCGGGAAACCGGCTGTGGTATTTATACATCAAAGGCTGGATGACACTGACGGGGAGAAAAATCACTTTGTGAAAAATTCACAACAGGTAAGAGCCGTTTTAAATAAATATGGAAATGTTTTGCTCGTGTTGCAGGGCCACGATCACAGGGGAGCAATGAACAGGATTGATGACATTTATTATTTTACATTGAAGGCTGCTGTTGAGGGCTCGGGCCTGTCGAACAACAATTATGCAATTTTGGAAATAAATGAGGAACTGAAAATGAAAGTTACCGGTTTTAGAAATACGGATTCTTTTATATTTACATAGGAATTGCATCATGCTTAAACTATTAAATATTTTTATACTTCTCATTATTCTTGCTGCATGTCAAAGCAAAAAACAGAATAGTTTACCACTATCTGTAATTTTTGACACAGATATGGAATCGGATGTGGATGATGTGGGTGCACTTGCAATGTTGCATGCACTCGCCGGCAACAGCGAAATTGAGATTCTCGGAGTCATGGTTTGTGCAGAAAATCCCTGGAGTTTATTATGTGCTGAAAGAATTAACACCTATTTCAACCGTGGGCATATCCCGCTGGGCCAGCTAAAAAGGCCTGGTGTAAACAGAGCATCAAATTATGCACAGCAGGTTGCACTGGAATTTCGGGGTTCTTTGGAAAGTTCAAAAGATGCACCTGATGCAGTTGACCAGTATCGAAAGATTCTTGCATCCCAGCCCGACAACAGTGTCTTTTTGCTGTCGGTAGGTTATCTGACAAATATTCGTGACTTGTTGCTCAGTGAGCCGGATGAATACAGCCAACTGACAGGAAAAGAACTTGCAGCCAAAAAAATAAAAAAATGGGTATGTATGGGTGGCATGTTTCCTTCCGGCAGGGAAGCAAATATCCGGTGGGATACAGAAGCTTCTGTTGAAGCTATAAATAACTGGCCGTCAGAAATACTGTTTTGCGGTTGGGAAATTGGCAACATGGATACCGGCGGAGAAATTTTAAGTCTCAAAGATGATAATCCCGTTAAAAGGGCTTATGAATTGTTTGGACGTATTCCTCATAAAAGCTGGGATCAGGTGGCAACGCTTTTTGCGGTTCGTGGGGGGAAGGATGGACAATTATCAGCATTCTGGAATATATCGGAACCGGGACAAATCATTATCGATCATCATGACGGAAGTAACACATGGAAAGATGAGCCTGATGGCCGTCACCGGTATGTAATACAAAGAGCTTCAGATGATGAGATAGTGATAGAAATAGATAGTTTAATGTTGCATCAGCCGGAAGAATAATTCTAAATAAATTGGTGCAGGAGCTGTATGAAATAATAATAATTCCAGAAAACTAAAAAAACTACTCATGAATCAGAAATTATCAGGTTTGCCGGTTGCCGGATTGGTTGCCCTGGCAATGGGATTTGGAACATTTGAAAGAACAATGGCTCAACCTCAGGAACTGCCAAACATTCTGTTTATTGTTCCGGATGATCTGGGATGGAATGATATTGGATACCATGGATCTGAAATTAAAACTCCCAACCTTGACAAGCTTGCTGAATCTGGGCTTCGGCTTAACCAGCATTATGTAATGCCTACCTGTACTCCTACCCGCGTAAGTTTAATGACAGGAAAATTTCCAAGCCGGTATGGAATTACCGGGCCTGATTATGGAGAAGTTATTGACAAAGGCGATCCTACACTGGCTTCTATTTTAAAGGATAATGGTTATTTTACTGCCATTGCAGGGAAATGGCACCTGGGATCTCCTCCGTATACCCCATTGATGTATGGGTTTGAATCCTCCTATGGTTATTTCGATGGCCAGATTGATCCATATACGCATGAATATAAGGCAGAAACCGAATTAACCGACAGGAAATCGTGGCACAGGAATGATATTTATCTTGAAGAAGAAGGCCATGTAACAGATCTACTTACTGCTGAAGCTATCCGGATTATTGAAGACACCATTAATAAACCATTCTTTCTGTATCTGACCCATCATGTGCCACATTATCCGTTGGATGAACCTGATGAGTGGCTTTCAGTTTACGAGGATAAACAGATGTTTCCATCACGCAAGTTATTTGCTGCAAGCGTTACTCATTTTGATGATGCCATAGGGAAAGTTATTGCTGCACTGGAGCGGGCAGGTAAACGAAAAAATACACTGATTGTCTTTTCAAGTGATAACGGCGGGCAGTATCAATGGCACAGTACCACCGATTATCATGGAAAATATGCCAATAAGCCGCACGATGTTCTAGGAAATAATTTTCCGTTGCGGGGCTGGAAAGGAGATTTATACGAAGGGGGCATCAGGGTTCCTGCTTTTATAAACTGGCCGGGAACTGTTGCCCCCGGTGTTCTTGATCTTCCGGTTCATATTGCCGACTGGCTGCCTACAATTTGTAGTCTGGTTGGATGTAAACAGAACCTGCAGCCATTAAATCTTGACGGAAGAAATGTTTTGCCTGTTTTAATGGGTGAACAAAATGCATTGGAAGAACGTGCACTGTACTGGAAAACAGCCCAATCATATGCTGTACGAAAAGGAGATATGAAACTTCTGGTGCATAACAAAGAACAAAAGGTTGAAGTATATGATTTGAAAAAAGATTTTAGAGAATCAAACAACATAAGCAAATCAAATCCCCAAATAACAAATTACCTGCTGAAACTGCTGGAAGAATTTAAAAAGGGAGACAGATAATTTTAATGTTTCAATCCAAACAATAATAAAATGTCTTATGCTTCCCGTTACATAATCACCTGTTGCCATAACAGTTGAAATGGATGGGTTTTTTAAAGGCATTTTTCCGGAGTTATAACATTCGGATTAATGTATGAGTAAATGAGAAATGGTTATATCTGTAATCTGGGTATCGGCACAGGCTGTTCCAAAAGAGAAAAGCTGTTTCAACCATCTTTGGCTTCTTTATTATCTTTTTTATCCACACAAAAGAATAAACATAATTAAAGGGCAGACAGGTGCCACCCCATGGATTATATATCAGTTTCAGTATGTCCGGGGACAAAAAATAAACGGTCAGAAGAAGATAAGGCGTGCATATTTTAAAAGATAATAATTCATATAATAACCACCTGCTGGAAAGACCATTCAGTTTCTGAATATCAATAAAATAATTTTTTAACAGAATGATTGAAATTGGTTAAAAAATGTTTAAATTTAATAAGCACAAAAGTTTGAAGATGACCGTAAAATCTGGACAAAACAATTGGGATCATGGATGAACTAAATTAGCAACAACACTCATTTTTTTAACCAATAAATAATTATCTGTATGAAAAGAAGAACCTATGGATTTAAAAGAGTAACAAAATATATTCTGATGTTACTCTTTTTTGTAATAGTAACTGCTGGTGCTTATGCACAGCAACGAACGATTACAGGAACTGTTACCGATTCCAGGGGATTGTTTTTGCCTGGTGTTACCGTAATCGTTAAAGGTACAACTATCGGAACTGTCACAGGGAGTGACGGGAATTTTACCTTAACAGTTCCATCTGATGCAGAAACTCTGCAGTTCTCATTTGTGGGTATGCATACACAGGAAATCGCTGTTGAGGGGAGAACTATTTTTTCTGTGGTGATGGAGGAAGAGACCATTGGACTGGAAGAAGTTGTAGCGGTGGGTTATGGAACACAACGAAAGGAAACGCTGACCGGATCAATCACTGGCACTACAAATGATGAGTTAATCCGGGCGCCTGTTATTGGTGTTTCAAATGCAATCGCTGGTTTGCTTCCGGGAGTTGTCGTTTCCAACCGTTCAGGCCAGCCTGGTAATACATCGAATATAATTATCAGGGGGCGGAACACAACAGGAGATAACAATCCGCTTGTGGTTGTTGATGGTATACCAGGATATACCGGTTGGCAATATATTAATCCTGATGATATAGAATCCATTTCAGTATTGAAAGATGCATCTGCTGCAATTTATGGTTCTCAGGCAGCAAATGGAGTAATATTAATTACAACAAAAAGAGGAAAAGTGGGAAAGCCTACCATTAATTACACAGCCAATGAGGGAATCAGCCAACTTACCCGGGTGCCTGAAATGGCTGATGCCGTTTTATATGCTGAATTTACCAATGAATACAGAGCCAGGTTTGGACAGCCACCTTTATATTCTGAATCAGATATTCAAAAATTCAGGGATGGCAGTGACCCATTTTATCCAAATACAAATTGGTACGAAGAAATACTAAATAAATATACAACCCAAAGACAACACAACCTTAATATGACTGGTGGTACCCAGGCATTAAATTATCTTGTGTCGGGCTCCTATTCATTTCAGGACGGTATATTTAAAACAGGTGATTCCCATTTTACGACTTATTCATTGCTTGCCAGAGTTGACGGGCAGGTGAACGATAATGTAAAAGTTGGATTTGATTTAAATTCTGCAATTGATGAGAACTATAATACGGGTTATCCATTCTCTTCTTTAGGAACAAATTTGCCTACTGTACCTGTTTATTGGCCAAACGGAATGCCTTCCTCAGGTGTAACAGCTGGTGATAATCCTGCGATGCAATCTTCTGATGCATCTGGATATACCAGAAATATAGATAAGCGCTATTCTGCAAAAGTTTCACTCGATGTAAATTTGCCCTGGATAAATGGACTTGGTGCAGATGGTTATTTTGTTTATGTAAACAATTCCGGGTTTGATAAGACATGGAGCAAGCCATATTTAACCAATTCATATTCGCGCAGCACACAGGAATATTCTGTCATTAAAGGTGGGCCCCAGGCTCCTCAGCTTACAGAGAGGGCAGATAGCTACAGCAGTACATTAACATTTTTCAGATTTAAATACGACCGAAGATTTAACAATCATTCTGTCAATACTTTTCTTGCATATGAACAATCCTTGTCGAAAAGCAATTATCTGTCTGCCGGAAGGGTTGATTTCTATTCAGATGTAATTGACCAGTTATTTGCAGGGGGATTATCAAATCAGGTAACCAACGGTTCTGCTTCTGAGGGTGCACGCCAAAATTATTTTGGCCGTCTGAATTACGGGTACCTGGGTAAATATCTTGTTGATATTAATTTCAGATACGACGGCTCCTCTAATTTTCCAAAAGATAAAAGATGGGGTTTTTTTCCCGGTGTATCGGTTGGCTGGCGAATATCAGAAGAAAACTTTTTGAAAGGAAGTTCGGTTACCAACCTGAAATTAAGAGCTTCTTATGGCCAGATCGGAAACGATCGTATTCCGGCATTTCAATGGCTTTCCACTTATTCCCTGGGTAGTACAGGATATACCTTTGGCAGTTCTCCATTAACTACTCTGGGGCTAACAGCAGGTGTAAATCCAAATGCAAATATAACCTGGGAGGTTGCAGAAATTACAAATTTGGGATTAGATGCAAATTTGTGGAACGATTTGTTGGGTCTGACTGTAGATGTTTTTAAACAAAAGCGTTCAAATATTCTGGCAAAGAGAGACCTGGCCATCCCCGGAAATACCGGTCTTATATTGCCCAACGAAAACATAGGGGTGGTTGAAAATGAAGGAATAGAAGTAGAATTAAACCATAGAGTCAGGGTTAGAGATTTTGGTTATAGTTTGGGGGGCAATGTTGCCTATGCCCGAAACAGGATTCTCGATATTGATGAAGCTAAAAATATTCCTGAATGGCAAAAAAGTGAAGGAAATATAATTGGAGCACCTTTGTTGTACAAAGCTGTTAAAATAATAAGAACACAGGAAGAGCTTGAATCAATCCCGGTATATCCCGGAACCAGAGTGGGTGACCTGCAGTATGTAGATAGAGATAAAGATGGTAAAATTACCGATGCTGATATGATGAGAATAAACCAATCCAGTATCCCGGAAATAACCTTTGGAGCCAATATCTCAATGGATTATAAAAGATTTTCTGTCTGGGCACATTTCTCCGGTCAAACAAGGGCCTGGGTTCAGTTTCATAAATATTCCAAAGGTGCAGGGCACAATTCATTGAAAGAATTACTTGAAAACAGATACACTCCCGGAAGTATGGATTCAAAGTACCCCATAATTCCTGATAGTGAAACACGCACCATGGACATTAATGGTTTTCCATCTACTTTTTGGCAAATGGATGCCAGCTTTATCAGATTAAAATCTCTTGAATTATCCTATGACTTTACCGGTAATACGTTGACCCGGCTTAAAATAAACTCCATGAAGATCTTCTTGAGCGGAAGCAACATATTTACAATTGATAAGCTTAAGTGGTATGATCCAGAGGGAGATAGATTAATAGGAGACTTTTATCCTCAAAGTAAAGTATACAATCTGGGTATTAGAATAAGTATTTAAATAATAATTTATGAAAACAACAAGGTTTATTATACAAGATAAAATTTCCATCTTCATATTGGTAATAGGGATGATATTTAATCTCTCCTGTTCTGATGATATTTTGGATCGGGTTCCTCTGGATAGTTATTCAGATGTAGCTGTATGGAATGATCCTGCACTGATAAGTGCATTCATTAGCAACATCTATCGTGGATTTCCGGTTGACTGGAATACTACTGCCTGTTTAACCGATGAAGTTACAAGGCGTAATAATGCCACTTATGACATGATTAATGCGGGGAATTTAACTCCGGGGAATGCCCAGATGGTGAATTATTGGTATGGCGGCAGCGGAGGTAACAGTGGTGGTGCTGGTTTTTGGAGCTGCAGTTATTATGAAAGCATATCTAAATGCAACAGATTTTTTGAAAGTATTGAAGCAGCGACATTTGATAATGAGTTAAAGAACAGGATGATTGGAGAAGTCAAGTTTCTAAGGGCCTACGCATATTTTCGTCTGGCTGCTTTTTATAATGGAGTGCCATTAATTACTAAAACATTCAACCTGGATGATGATTTTTACCTTCCAAGAAATAGCTATGACGAATGTATGAAGTTCGTTCTCGATGAATATGAAGAAGCAATACCTCTGTTGCCATTATCACATACCGGAGTCAATCTGGGAAGAATTACCAAAGGGACAGTTATGGCTGCAAAAGCAAGAGCATTGCTTTATATGGCAAGCCCTTTGAATAATCCCTCAAATGATCGTGCAAAATGGCAAAAGGCTGCTGATGCAGCAAAGGCTGTTATTGATTTAAATATATACTCCTTGTATCCTAATTACCGGCAATCATATCAGGATAATGCGATTTATAATTCTGAAGTAATCTGGAACAGGCTATATAATAATGTTGAATATCCGGAAATGAGGGTTGAGTTAAGCCATTTTCCGCCGGGGTATTATGGATATGCGCATATTCATCCCCTTCAGAATATGGTTTATGAATATGAACGGACCAACGGGCTTCTTCCGAAAGACGATCCGGAATATGACCCATATAACAGGCAATGGGAAAATAGAGATCCCAGATTTTATGCCAGTATAAATTTTGATGGGGCAATTTTTCAGGGGAGGGAAGTTGAATGTTTCCTTCCTGGGGGATTAGACTCCCAGGACGGGCCTATTGAGGCATGGAATGCCACAACTACAGGGTATTATGCCAGAAAATTTGGCAACGAGTCTATAATTCAGCCTCGGGGAACAAATGTTGGTAATACCCCCTGGCCACACTTCCGCTACAATGAGGTCCTGCTTAATTATGCTGAAGCAATGTATTTTCTTGGCTATGAACCAACTTGCAGGGAATATATCAATAAAATAAGAAGCAGGCCGGGTGTGGAGATGCCACCTGTAACAGCATCAGGAGAAGAACTTCTAAAGAAACTTCAGCATGAACGTAAAATTGAATTATTCCTCGAAGGCCACCGGTATTTTGATGTGAGAAGGTGGAAGATTGCTCCTGAAGTTCTTAGCGTAGATGCCATGAAAGTAGATATTCATAAAAATCCGGTAACTGGAGTAAAAACTTATACTTATTCTACATTTCAAACAAGGGATTTCCCGGAAAAAATGTATTACCTGCCAATACCACAGGATGAGATGAATAAAAATCCAAATCTGCAACAAAATCCCGGTTACTAATAAACTTTATGATGTTGTTAAAGCATGACAATTAACGTCATGCTTTAACAATTAAAAAAATAATTTAAAAACTTGATCTAATGAACTCAAAGATTACCAGAGGACAATTTATTGGCTCAACATTGGGTCTTACTGTATTATCGACAACCAATTTATTTCCAAATCCGCTTGAGAGGTTGATGGCTCCATACCAGCAAGCTTTCTCAATGGATCCCAGGATGAAAGAATCATATGATATTGCTCTTAATATTTTAAAACCGACTAAGAAACAACTGGAACATGGATTAGAATTGCACAAGAGTTCAATTGTGTTCGATACATATGGCTTTCAGCCGACAGCAGCTGTTGATGGATCTGCTGTTGCAAGAGCAATGAATGAGAATGCCTCTCAGGTTGAACTTCAGGATATGACTGAGGATATGAGGATGACCCGCTTTGTGAATGTTGAAAAGGAAAGAAAAGAATTTGAAAATGCATGGCTTGCTTCAGGAGTTACATGTGTATTTCAGAATGCCGGGGAGGAGGGGAATGCCATCGACAGATTAATAAAACGGTTAGCCAGATTTACCTATGCAACTGATATGATGAAAGATTTCCTTTTCAAGGCTGTTACTCCCGAGGATATTGTTAAGGCTAAAAAGGACAATAAACGTGTTTTGTATTTCACCAGCAATGGTGTACCTCTTCCTCAACAATGGCATTCAGTGGAAGAAGAATTACGATATCTTAGGGTGTTTTACCAGCTGGGAATAAGAATGATGCACCTGACATATAACCGTCGAAATGTGATTGGGGATGGTTGTGGTGAAAAATCAAATGGAGGGCTTAGTGAATTTGGACACCATGTTGTTAAAGAAATGAACAGATTGGGGATCATCGTTGATATATCACATTCCGGATGGCAAACCAGTCTTGAGGCAGCTAAAATATCAGAAAAACCTGTTGTTGCAAGTCATAGCTGTGTAACTACTTTAAATAATGTAATTCGTTCGAAACCAGACGAAGTAATTAAAGCTCTTGCCGATTCAGGTGGTTATATCGGTATTTGTTGTATTCCTCGTTTTTTGGGTGGTAACGGAGATATTGCGGCTTTAT
>OBJA01001351.1_pt1 | contig 17244 bp, 18 predicted proteins | sample 1519751 | NCBI WGS metagenome assembly OBJA01 (sample SAMEA3881238, study PRJEB22517) | soil metagenome | biome: lake sediment; feature: soda lake sediment; material: sediment, water from around vicinity | place: India | collected 2013-12-23 | depth 3 m | reverse complement strand
GCCAGCACCGGCAGCGAAAAAGCCAGCCCGACCGGCGCGCGGCTGCGTTCGGGCAGCACGAAGGTGGCGATACCGGCAAGCAGGGGCAGGGCGACCAGCCAGGGCAGCGCGCTCACACATCCTCCGGCAACATGCTCTCACCGCTGACCCGGTGCCAGCGGCGAAAGATCACCAGCGCCAGTGCCGTCGACGCAACGGCGACGACGATGCCGGTGAGCACCAGCGCCTGCGGCACGGGGTCGACGCCGCGCCCGTCCTGGGCGAGCCCGACCAGCATCAGAAAGCTGCCGCTGCCCATGATGTTGAAGGCGAGCAGCCGGCGCAGCAGATGGTCATGCACAATGAACCCGAACAGGCCCGCGCCGCACAGCAGCACCCCGACCCAGGCGTAGAACAGCGAGGTACTCATTCGCGGCGCCTCCCGCGACGGTCGGGCAGGGTGTCATCCTCCGCAGGGGGCGCGAGGCGAAACAGCGACAGCAGCGCGAGCGCGATGGACACGGTCAGCGCGGTCTCGATCGTCAGGATCAGCCCGCCCGCCCAGGCCTGGGGATAATCGAGATAGCCGCGTCCAAGCGCGAGCAGCACCGAGCCCACGCCGACGAAGCAGGCCAGCCCGAGCGCAAGCAACACCCGGGTCAGGGCCTGATGCTCCATCCACGCCAGGCGTACTCCGGCCAGGCGCAGCGAGACCCCGGCCGCGGCGAGCACCGCGCCGGCCTGAAACGCGCCGCCGGTGCGGCTGCTACCCGCCCACAGCAAGTAGGCCGCGACCAGCAGCATCAACGGCACCAGCCAGCTCATTACCGCACGCAGCAAGGGATTGGCCAGCCCCATCCGGTCGGCGCCGTCCAGCTGGGCTTCCTGCAAGGCCAGCGCGACCACCACGGCGACCAGCAGCACGGCGATCTCGAGCAGGGTGTCGTAGCTGCGAAAATCGAGCAGCACCGAGGTGATGGCGTGACTCGCGCCGCTGTCGGCGATGTTCTCCGCCACCAGCGTGGGTAGATCCGCCACCTGCGTGGGACGCAAGCCCACCGCGGCGGCGAGCGCGGCGACCAGTACGAAGCAGACCACGGCGGCGACGACGTTGCGGCGATTCATGGCCGTGTCTCCCCCGAGGACGAATGGCGTGGATGGACGCGATTCGCCCCGCCATCGTCAGGCGAGGTGGTCACCCTGGGCGTATGCGCGACCAGCGGCGTTTCCCCGTCGATGGCCTCGGGTTCCACGCCGCGTTCGAAACGTCGCCGCAGATAACCGAGGGTGTCGAGCAGCAGCACCCCGGTGATGCCGGCGCCGATCGCGGCTTCGGCCAACGCGATGTCGGGTGCCTCGAGTCGCACCCACACCAGCGCCATCGAAAGACCGAAGACGATGAACATCACGATGGCGCGGAACAGGTCGCGTGCGCCCAGCGCCAGCAAAGCCACCAGCACCAGGGTTGCGCCAAGGACGAGATCGAAGGCGTTCATCGACGTGCCTCCGGGGTCGCATCACGCGGGGACGGCGGCGTACCCGGGTCGGTCGCGGGGGGGCTGGTCTCGCGCCCGTCCCGTGCTGTCGCCGGTCTTGGGTTGTCGTCCGGCGTGAAACCGGCTTGCCACGGCGACACGCCGCGGCGGCGCGCCGAGCGTGCCACCAGGTATCCGGCGCAGGCACTGGCCACCAGCGCCAGCCCCCACACCAGTAGCAGCTTGAACGCCGCGGCCACCGATTCCACGCCGGGAAGCAGGCCGAGCACGATCAGCCCGAGCCCGAGGTTGTCCGCCTTGGTCAGCGCGTGGATCCGCGTATAGACGTCGGGAAAGCGCAGCAACCCGACCGATCCGACGATGAAGAAGACCGTGCCGGCGGTGATCAGCACCAGTTGCAGCCCATGTACGATGGTCATGATCGGTCGCCTCGGGGCGTCAGCGGCACTTCGGTCTGAGCGCTGGTTTGGGGAGTCTGGGACGGGGGGGCATCACCACCATCGCGGCCATCGCCATCGTCGCCGATTTCATCTGGATCCCACACGCGGGCGACGAAGGCGAGCACCGCCAGCAGGGCCAGCAGGGCGAGTACCAGCGCGACATCACGCAGCGCCGGCAGCCCAAGTGGCGTCGCCAGCAACAGCAGGATGGCCACACCGGTGGTGCCGAGCAGCTGCGCGGCGAGCATGCGGTCGGCAAACCCGGGACCACGCCAGATCCGGCTCAGCCCGAGGGCGAGCGAGACGAGCAGCAACAGCGCCAGTGTTTCCTGGGCGTGATTCAGCATGTGGCCCTCGCCGCCGGTTCGACCGACACCCCGAACAGCAGGGCGATGCGCCGTTCAGCGTCGCGGATGCCGGCAATGACCTCGGGACCGTCGTCGAGGCAGTGCAGTTCGAGCACGCGTTCGTTGGCAGCGCCTGCACCTGGATCGTCACAGGCGCTGCTTTGTGCGCCCGGTCCTGCCCGAAGGTTTTCGCCCCCGTGTTCATCGAGATGCACGCTCAGGGTACCGGGCAGCAGGCTGATCACCAGCATCAGCCACCACGTCGGCGCACCGGGCGGCAGGCTCAGCGGCAGTCGCAGGACGGTGGGGCGCAGCGGCATCGACGGGCGCAATGTGCGCTGTGCGACATCCATGCCGGCGAGCATCGATTGCAGCAGAAAATAGCCGATGAAGGCCGGGATACGCTGCGCTCGCAGGGGCCACCGCGTCGGTGGTGCGAGCCGCAGGCTGACGCCGGCGACGACTGCGGCGCTGGCGAGGCCGAACCCCCAGCCTCCGCCGTCGGCCAGCAGCCACCAGATGAAGACCAGCAAAACGAACCGGAACGCGAAGGCGCGCGCCATTCAGTCCTCCACCCGGTTGCGCGTGGCCTTGAGCTGGCTGTGGCGCTTCTTGCGCTCGAGACGCCGTCGTTGGGCGCCAGCGCTGGGGCGGGTCGGGATGCGGGGTTGCGAGGGCGTTGCCGCAAGGTCGACCAGCGCCTGCAGCCTTTGTAGCGCATCGATGCGGTTGCGTTCCAGGCTGCGGTGTTTCTGCGCCTTGATCACGATGCAGCCGTCGTTGCCGATGCGTCGGTCGGCGGTGGCGAGCAGGCGCTGCTTCAGCCCCTCGGGCAGTGACGAGGCGCGAACGTCGAAGCGCAGGTGCACCGCGCTGGAGACCTTGTTCACGTTCTGCCCTCCCGCGCCCTGGGCACGGATGGCGGTGATCTCGACCTCGTTCTCGTCGACCGGGATGGGGCTGCTGGCGTGTCTCGTCATCAGGGCTTGTCGACGTACGACTGCTGCATGAGTTCCATGTCCCAGTAGGTCGCTTCGATCTTGTGTCCGTCCGGATCGCGGACGAAGCAGCCGTAATAGGGTTCGCCGTAGTCGGGGCGCGGGCCAGGGTCGCCCTCGGGCGTCGCGCCGGCCGCGATGGCAGCCTCGAAAAAGGCATGTACCGCCTGCTTGTCGGGTGCGATGAAACCGAAATGCGTGCCGTTGCCGACGCCGGCGGGTTTGCCGTCGATGGGTGTCTGCACCCAGAATTCGGGGAGGCCGCGACCGTAGGCCACCGCTCCCGGGTGCGCCATGACGCGGGTGCAGCCGAGCGTCGGCAATACCTTGTCGTAGAACGCGACCGCGCGGTCGAAGTCGTTGGTGCCGATCGAGACGTGAGACAAAATGCTGGCGAATTCCTGGCTCATGGGTGACCTCGTCATTGATCCGGGGTTGATCGTACGGCTTGGTTCCGCCCTTACGGTCGAAGTCGATGCGGCGGATGCCCGGGCGGGCATGCAGGCGACGTCGACACCATCGCGGGAGGGGTCATGCCCGTGTCGAAAACGATTCGCGCAGTGCGCTCAGTGGCTCGGGCACGTGGCAATTGAAACCTTGTGCGTAATCGACGTCAAGTTGGCGGCTGGCTTCGAGCAGTTCGGGTGACGACACGAACTCGGCAACGGTGGTCAGGCGATGCGCCTTGGCGAGGGTGACGATGGCCTGAACGACGGCGCGATTGGATTCGTCGGAGTCGAGGTTCTGGATGAACATGCCGTCGATCTTCAGGTAATCGACGTTGAAACGCTTGAGGTAGGCGAAGGATGAAAGGCCACTGCCAAAGTCGTCGAGGGCGACGGCGGCGCCGAGTCCCCGGACCTCTTCGATGAACGACAGCGCGGCGTCGAGGTCGCTCACCGCGCAGCTCTCGGTGATCTCGAAGCACAGCTGGCTGGCGGCAATGCCGTTGACCTTCAGTTGTTCGCGCACGTGGCCGGGAAAGTTGGGGTCGGAGAGGCTGGCGCCGGAGACGTTGATTGCGAAACGGTCAATACCACATTCAAATCCTTCGCGCAGCCAGCGTCCCAGTTGCTCGCAGGTGGCGGTGACCACCCAGCGGTCGATCCAGCTCATCAGGTTGTAGCGTTCTGCGGCGCGGATGAAGCTCGCCGGTCCATGAATCTCGCCGGAGGCGTCGCGCACCCGCAACAGGATCTCGGCGTGATCGCGCAGATCCGGGCGGATCGCCTTGAGGCGCTGGTGATAAAGCACGAAGCGGCCCTCGGCGAGCGCCGAATGGATCTGCGCGACCGAATGGAACTCCTCGGCGCGCTGGCGGAAGTAGTCGTCCTCGGGCGAATACACTTCGGCGCGATTGCGGCCCCGCTCCTTGGCGGCGAAGCACGCGGTGTCAGCGGCGATCATCAAGTCCTTGATCGAACCGATGCCGGCGCCGCCTGCCACGCCGATGCTGGCGCCAAGCCGGAAACTGCGCCCTTCCCAGTAGAACGGGATGCTGCGCACGTCATCGATGATGGCACTGGCGAGCGCCAGTGCATCGGCTTGGCTGGCCTGATCGAGGATCAGTCCGAACTCATCCCCGCCCAGGCGCGCGATGAACGCCCGACCGGCGCGTTCGGCCAGTTGCCGCGTCAGATCCACCAGCAGCTCGTCGCCGGCGGTGTGACCGCAGGAGTCGTTGATTGCCTTGAACTGGTCGAGGTCGATGTACAACATGTAAAGACCGGCCGGACTGGCGGCAAGACGTTCGCGCAGATGCTGCTCGAACGCGCGTCGGTTGTGCAGTCCGGTCAGCGGGTCGTGTCGTGCCTGCCAGGCAAGCTCGGCGCTGGCATGGCGTTGGGCGGTGATGTCGCGGATACTCGAGCGGTAGCCGAGCGACTGACCTTCGTCGTCGTGAATTGGCTGCCAGGACATCGCCACCCAGATCAGCTCGCCGTCACGCCGCCGCACCCGAAACTCGAGGTTCTCACCGGCTTCGCCGGACAGCGCCGCGGCACGTTGCGCATGGAGTTTGCGGCGGTCGTCGGGGTGTGCCAGCGCGAGCGGAAAATCCGCCTGGACCAGACACTCCTCCGGTCGGTAGCCGGTGATCCGTTCCACGGCCGGGTTGACCCAGCGAAGCTGCCCGTCGGGATCGAACCAGCTCTCCCAGGCGTAGGTGTGATCGGCGATGGCGCGAAAGCGTTGCTCACTTTCCGACAAGTCGGCGATCTTTGCACGAATCGCGCCCGTCATCATGTTGAAACCGTGCGCCAGACGGTCGAGTTCGCGCACACCGGCCGGTGACACATGGACATCGAACTCGCCGCGTCCGACCTTATCGGCGGCGTGACCAAGACGGACGAGTGGACGGATCAGGTAATGCGAGACCACGGTGAACAGAATCAGGGTCAGCACTACACCAACGGCGGCGATCATCACGCCGTGCATCAACAGCGCGCGGCGAGCCTGGTCGATGAATGCGAGTGACAGGCCAAAACCAACGTCGCCGTAATGCTGGCCGAGATAATCCACCGTGAAGCGCGCATGCAGTGTGGTTCCCGTACGTCCGGCGGTGGGCGGGATCAGGTTCTCGTCCCAGCCCGAACTGGCCAGAACGCGCCCGTCGGGGTCGGTGACGACGAGGTACTCGATGTCCTCCGCAGCATGCCATCCCTGCAGGATGTCACGCAGCGTCGCATAGTCGCGTGCGGCCAGGGGAACGATGACCGCCGTGCGATAGGCGAGTTCGACTGCGCGTACCCGGGCCTCGAGCTGGGCATCCAGTGTTCGCTGGATCAGGCGCAGATCGCTCAGCAGCGCCAGTGCGAGGACGAGGGTGGCGACGAGTACGCCGACACCGATCAGGCGTACGCGCAAGGATCGCCCACGCCCGGCCATCGTCATTGCCGTGCCGATCGCGCCAGCAGCCGGCGCGTGAGCAAGACGGTGGCTTGCAGGTTGACGAGGTCGTCGCGGTCGATGGTGGTGTAGCCACCGAGTCCGGATTGATCGAAGAACTGGCGACCGGCTTCGGTATCCGGAAAGCGCAGCAGGGCTTCGCGCAACGCACGGATGCGTGCCTCGCCCAGGCGTTCGTGGGCAAGTGTCATGATGTGCGGTGGCGACCCCGGCAAGTCGACGAAGCGCAACGCATCGACGAGTTCTTCCGGGATCAGGCGCAGCGCGTGGCGCGCGGTGAAGGTGCCGTCCGCATCGCCGAAGGCGACCGCCGAAAGCGCCGCACCGGCCGAGACATACTCGCGCAGCGCGTAGTCATCATCGACGTACAGATTCTGTGTTTCAAGCTGCGCGATCGACTGGATCGTCGCCATCGAGAGGCGGCTCGATACCCCGATGGTCTGGCCACGCACATCCTGCAGGCCATGGATCGGAGAATTGCGGCCGACCACGAGCACCAACTCCACCGGCGCCGAGTAGCGCACCAGGGGGCGGTAGCCGCGGGCGATGCTCATCGCCCCGAAATGCGGTGGCGTGATCAGCAGATCGTAGCGACCTTCAAGTGACTCGTTGAGAAAGGTGAAGAAATCCGGCGACGTAAACAGGTCCACTCTGACGCCGGTCTCGTTCTGCAGATGCTCCCGGATCGGTTGATGGGTACGCATCAGCGCCAGCACCGAATTGATCGGAACGATGCCGAGCGACAGCGCCGGCTCTTCGGCGTGTGCGACGCAGGGCAGCAGGGCAGACGCGGCGAGGAGCAGGAATGCCCGGCGTGACAGCATTGTGGTTCCGGTCGGGTGGATGGAATTGCTTCAGGATATTACCGGACGGTGCCGGGTTCGAGAACCCTAACCCGCTCGGTCGGGGCAATTGCGCACGGTACCGGTACGGTCAGCCCGCTCCACCCATGGGGCTCGGAGCTGATTGCCCGCTTTCCTGCGGTGCGGCGCCTTTCCGTCACCCAGGGGCCGCCAAATTCGTGTTGTGTCGACCGCTGGCCGTCCAGCATCATCGCCACCTGTTGCCTTCGTCCTGTCAACCTCTGGCCCGTCCCTGCCGTCGGCGGTAGCGTAGGGGGGGGGTAAATGACTACGGTGAGGGTGCATGCAGCGTCAGAGTTCGGTAGCGCAGGAAAGCCGGTTTGCTTGGCGCTCGAGAGGTATTGTAGAGCGTCCCGTCCTTGCTTGGTGCGTACTCGACAACGCTTTCAGGAGTTCCTGCTGAAACGCCCTGACGACAGGACTCGCGGGGTGGTTTGCCATGCGCAGCATGAGCTCGCTGAACCCCAAGTTCGGAAGGCGCACTTCGCCCGTGAGGCTTTCGCGGATGGTGTACCCATCCGAAATCTGCCCCTGCGGCATGATGCCGAGACCCAGGCCGGTTTGGATGGCCAAGCGCACATTGTGGTAGCTATAGCCGGCGTAAACGATGTGCCAGTCGATGTTCAGACGGGCCAGATGCTCCAGCATCAGCTTGCGATAGACGCAGCCCTCGTGGAATACAACCAGAGGCAGTGGCTGCTGTGGACCGGCCCAGTGAAATCCTTCGCCAGCCACCCAATGTAGTTGCTCGACGTGCAAGGCATCAGCCGAGGGCGCATGGCCTGCTCCGAGGACTTGCTTCACCAGGGCGATGTCGATCTCCGCGCGCAGCAGGCGAGCCTCAAGCCCCGATGAAAGGTCGGAAACGGTCGTAAGCTCTGCGTCGGCATGGATGGCCCTAAAGGCCGCGATAAGCTCGATCAGGCCTTCGATGCGGAAATCATCCATCACGCCAATGCGCACGCGGCCCGCTAGCAAAGGCTTGGTAGCCGCTCGGCAGGCTGACGCCACGGAGCCAAGCACTCGGCGTGCGTGCGGCAGCAGATGAGCACCCTGTGCTGTCAGGCCCGCAAAGTGCCCCCGGCTACGGTTGAGCAGACGCTCGCCCAAGAGGCTTTCGAGCGAGCGGATCTGATGTGTCAGCGCACTTTGAGTGCGCCTCATCCGTTGTGCGGCTGCGACAAAACTACCGCACTCGACTACTGCGACGAATGCACGAAAGTGCTCCAACGTAATACGCCGATCAATGTCCATGGTATCTATAATCAAAATTACTCATAACAAATCAGCCAAAATTCATTTTACCGATTCCTGTGAAGCACTCAAGATCAGATCCATTCAGGGACAACAGTGGAGTCTATTCTTGGAACGCACCTGGATTTTCCTGGCAGGTTGCCTTTTCAGCCTTCTTTGGGCGTCGGCCTTCATCGCAGGGAAAGTCGCGTTGGAGCACATAGAGCCGATTTCGCTGTTATGTGCGCGCTTCGCCATGGCCGGAGGCCTCATGCTCGCCTGGGTGTCGGTCCGCGGAAGGACGGGCAGGCTGCGCAACCGCACGCTGCTACTAGACGGGCTGATACTGGGTATTCTCAACAATGCACTGTACCTGGGGCTGTCCTTCCTGGGGTTGCGTACTATTTCACCAGAGGCAACGGTACTGATCGTTTCAACGGCGCCATTCTTCACGATCGCCCTGTCGATCATCAGCGGCGGTCCGCGTTCATTGCGTCAGATTGCCGGTGTGGCGGTAGGATTTCTCGGGGTCTATGCTGTGCTGTCGGTGCGCATGGTGGGCGGTGAAGACCCTTATGGCATGGTGCTTGTGCTCTTGGGCACAATCGCCTTTGCGGTCGGAACTGTGTGGTACCGACTCCGAGCCACGCACCATGATCCGCTGGCGCTGAACGGCCTGCAGAACATCGCCGGCGCCTTGTTACTGCTGCCGTTCGCGTCGCAGCTATCCGATGCGTTCGTCACTTTGCAGAACCCGGACTACCTATTGGCCTTCGCGCATTTGGTGCTAATGGTCTCGATCATCGACTTTCTGATCTGGCTGGCACTACTGCGCCGCATCGGCGCTGCACAGGCGGCCAGCTTTCACCTGCTCAACCCGATCTTCGGCATCTTTCTTTCCGCGCTGGTGTTCGGCGCCACCGTACTGGTCACCGACATGACGGGCACGCTCATTGTCGTGGCTGGATTGGCATTGGTGTGCTGGCCTGAGAGAAAAAACCGCGCCAATAGATAGGGGCGCATGGCGAACCGCTAAACCATTCCATCAGACGAGGAGGTCTCTATGCTCGAAATACTCACTGAAGAACACCGAACTCTGCGTGAAGAGATTAGAAAGTACGCGCAAGAATATTTTGCCGCAACACGGGATCAGATTGAAGAGGAGGAGAGTATTCCGTCTGTCATCTACCAGCGGATGGCACAGCTAGGTTGGTACGGCGTCGCCATTCCACGTTCGCACCAGGGCATGGAAGCAGGACATCTTGCCCGGTTTCTAGCCATTGAGGAGGTTTCCAGAGTATCCGGTGCGATTGGCGGTGCTCTGCAGTCGGCCATTCTTGGAACTGCCATGGTGCAATACTATGGCTCGCAAGAACAGCAAGATCAGTGGCTTCCGAGATTTGCAAGAGGCGATGATGTAATCTCGATTTGCATAACAGAGCAGGGCTCAGGGTCGCACATACTCGGCATGAATGCCTGCGCACGAATAGAGGGCGACGAGTACGTGCTCAATGGCACGAAGTGCTGGATTGCCAATTCGCACATCGCCACCGTACACGGTGTGCTTGCCCGTACTGGTGACGACTCAACGGGGTTGTCGGCATTTCTGGTCGAGGCGGATCGCCCAGGCGTTCGGCCGGGGTTAGCCAACGACAATACAGGTTTGCGTGGCTTTAATGTCGGTGAGGTTGTGTTCGAGAACTGCCGCATCCCTTTGGGCAACCGTATCGGCGCTGAAGGTATGGGGCTTGAGATTGCGCATCGGTCGATCACTTGCTATGGCAAGTCCAACCTCACTGCCGTCGCGCTGGGAATTCATCAGGCGTTGCTGGATGCAACGCTGGCATATGTGCGCGAACGCTCGATCTACGGCAAACCACTTTCGGAGCTGGAGAGCGTGCGAGTCAAGCTTGGATCCATATACAGGAACGTGACTCTCGCACGGCAGGCAGCCTATTGGGCGATGCATCAACTGGATGCCTGCGGCGTTGCCGATGAGTCAATAATCCTTGCCAAGCTGGCTGGTACAGAATGGGCTTTCGAGTCTGCTAAGCTTGCCATGGACATTTTTGCTGCGAGAGGGACAAGTCGTTCGAAGGGCGTCGAGAGGTTTGTGCGTGATCTGCTGATGGTTTTTCCACCTGCGGGAACATCTGATATACATATGAAGCGGCTTGCCGAAATTGCGCTTGGTGATTACGTGCCAACCAAGGCAAGAACCGATTCTACAGTCCGAATTGCTGAGGTGGCTTGACATGCTGGATGTTCTGCGCGTCGGTGCAACGGAAGTGCTCGATTTCGTAGTGCCGCGAGAACGCACCGTGCCATTCCTGTATCCTGAGTCGCCCGAATTCCAGGAGATCGCTGAAGTTTTTGCTACAGGTTATATGGTTGGATTGATGGAGTGGTGCTGCATTCGGAGCTTGGATCCGGCCTTGGAACCGGGCGAAGGCAGCTTGGGCACCGCCGTCAATGTGAGTCACGTTGCGCCGACACCCCCTGGTTGTCGAGTGACGGTCGTGGCAACCGTAAACTCAATTGATAGAAGGCAGATCACATGGCACGTAGTTGCACGGGATGAGCTAGATTTGATCGGAGAGGGCGAAATTCGAAGAACGGTCGTTCAATGGGAACGCTTTAATCAAAAGCTGAACGAAAAACGGGCCGCGCTCGCAGCGACGAAATCTAGATAACTCCAGTGTGCCGATTCGGAACGGGCGGCGAACCGGTACATCGGTGGGCCTGACTGGCATTTGTCGTTGATTCTGATGCGACATACGCGCTAGCCCAGATGATGGCCGAAGAAGCGCATGGTGCGATCCCAGGCCTGCTGCGCCCAAACCGGATCATACTGGGTTGCGGGCAAGCGGCCCGGGCCCACCGCCGTTTCGTTGGCGAAGGCGTGGCGGGCGAGGTAGCGGTGGAACTCGGTTGTCACCCCGGCTTCGGCGAGCTTGTCTTCAAGCTGGTCGATGGTTTCGGCCGGGAAGAATTCGTCCTGGGTGGCGAAGTGTCCCTGCACCGGCACGTTGATCTGGATCGGATCGATGAACTCCAGCGGCGGGCATCCGTACCAGACCACGCCGGCATCGACTTCAGGTGAGTTGCACAGCGCCAGCAGGGTGAGCGCGCCGCCCATGCAGTAGCCGGTCACACCGACCTTGGTCGAGCGCGTCTTCAGGTATTGCACTGCGCCGCGAATGTCCTGTGCCGCCGCGTCGCCAAAGTCCAGGTCGCTCATCAGGTGGTTGGCTTCCTCGGCTTCCAGAGTGGACTTGCCGCGATACAGGTCCGGCACGAGAGCAACGAAGCCGGCGCTCGCAAAGCGTTCGGCGACGCCGCGGATCTGGTCGTTGATGCCCCACCATTCCTGAATGACGACCACACCGGGTGCATTGTCCGCGTTTGCCGGTTCGGCCAGATAGCCCTGGACGGCCTTGCCGTCGGGGCGGTTGAAAGTCACCTGCTTGCCCATGTAGGTTTCCCCGTCTAAGTTGTCATGATTCATGAAGTAAAGGCCATGCGGGCCACGCAAGTCAACACTGTGGCGCCCCTGATGTCGGAAACACAAGATAGTGTTTGACTCCACGCGGTGAACCGCTACAATGAGCACAGTATTGTGCACTGCAACATCAATGAAACAGGAGGAAACACCATGACCCAGAATATCGATTTCCAGAAGCCCCTCGAAGCCATCCAGGCGCTGATGGCCATGCAGGCCGAAACCATTGGCAAGTCCATCGAACTGCAGAAGAAGTCCGGCGAAGAGCTGATGGCCTTCTTCCAGTCCGAGGTCGAAAAGGCCAAGGCCCTGAAAACCCCGGAAGACGTCGTCAAGTTCAACGTTGACGCCAATACCCGCCTGTTCAGCATGATGAAGGCGCAGGGTGAAGCCTTCACTGCGCTCGCCACCCAGGCCAGCCAGAACGCAATGGCCCAGTTCCAGAAGCTGGGCAAGTAAGCGCCGGAACCCACGGCTCGCTTCAACGGGCGAGCCCGATGGCGGAATCCGGATTCCGCCATTGATCGCGAAGCCCCGCCACGCGCAAAGCGTGCCGGGGCTTTGTTACGAAATCACCATCGGATCTGGTCGTGCCCGATGAAGCGGGCAAGAATGCGGAGCGCGGCTTCATGAAAATCCGAGCCCGCGTGACTGGCGCAATACCCTGCCAGCACGACAGGGGTGCGTCCGGCTTCGAACAAGTCCACTGCGCACTTCGTCACGCAGATGTCGGTGTTGATCCCGCAAACGTGGACTTCCTCGATCGCATGGGTATCGAGAATGGCCAGAAAGGTCTCATCCACGCAGGTGTAGCGGGGCTTGTCGAGTATGACCGAATCGGGCCGCGGTACGAACGACAACGCGATGTCGCTACTGCCCGGGGCGAAGCGATGCCAGTGAATCAACCTGCGGTAATTTGAGTCGGGCAGATTGACGAAACGCGTCACGATCACCAGTGGGTAGTCGTGCTGCAAGGCCTGCACCCGCGGCGGGATGTGAGCGGTCGCGGGATTGATGAAGCCGTGCTGGACGTCGACGATCAGCAGGGCGGTGTGGGCATGCATGGGGCGTCCTCCGGGCAGATGTGGACATCCGTACCCGTGCAGGATACCCGCAGCGTGCTGTCGCTGGTTGCCGGTGGACCCTCTGTTGCGCCGGGAACCGTCGGTTACGTCCTTTGCCCCCTTCGTTCGAACGGGGCACTGTTGCGCGAATCCGCTTAGGATCGCCGCAAACCCGCGTACCGATTCCAGGAGGCCCATGCCATGCGAAGTGCACTCTCAGTATTCATCCTGTTGCTGGCCCTGTTCGCCACCTCTGCGCATGCCCAGCGTGCGATCGAGGGCGCCGAGGCGCATCCGCTGGTGCCCCTGCCGCCGGACGGCTACATCACCCTCGACAACTTTGTCGATTACGCGGAACTGACGTTTCCAGCGGGTCCGGTCGAGGGGCGTTCCGGCTACACTGAGCAGCTCGAGGTCGCGGGCGCCCACCGGCAGATGGAGTACACCGTGGATGGCACCGAAACGGCGATGATCCGGCTGTATCGCAGCTATCTGCAATACTTCGAGGGCAACGCCTTCGACATCGTCTTCACCGGCGTCGGCGCCGACCTGAGCATACGCGACGGCTACACGTTTCTGACGGCGGAGCGCGACCTGTTGACGCGCACACCGGCGACCACCTCCGGCACGATCGCCTACCTCCTCGCGCGCACCACCGCTGACCATCCGCATGGCAAGGATGTCGTTATCAGCCTGTCGTTCTTCAATCGCCAGAACAATCGCCGCATCATGGTCAACGCGCTCGAAGTGGAAGACATGGATACCGTCGATCTCTTCGCACCGGCGGTGGATGAGGGGGCTGACACCGAGGCCGGAATTGATGCCGAAATCGATGCTGAAACCCTCGCCGCGTTGCAGCAGGATACCGAAGAACTCGAGAGCGGTCTGCTCGCGGACGGTCGGGTGGTGGTCAACGCCATCCTGTTCGCGTTCGACAGCGACGAGATTCTGCCCGAGTCGGCGCAGGGGCTCGAAACCGTGGCCGCGCTGCTCGGCGAGCGGCCGAACCTGCGTCTGCTGGTGGTCGGTCACACCGACGGCATTGGCAGCTTCGACTATAACCTGCGGCTGTCGATGGACCGGGCCACCGCCGTCGTCGAGCGTCTGCGCGACGGGCACGGCATCGACGGCGCCCGCCTGCGTCCGGCCGGCGCCGGCCCGATCTCGCCGATCACCACCAATCGCACCGAGGAAGGACGGGCACTCAATCGCCGGGTGGAGCTCGTCGAAGTGATTGACTGAGGGTATGTACAGTATTTGATCGAGCGAGGAACCCGGTCCCCGGGATAGAATCTGATCCCGACTTCCCCAGACCGGTCCTCCTCCCATGTCCGACTCGATCCGCATTCGCGGTGCACGCCAGAACAACCTGCGCAATCTCGATCTCGACCTGCCGCTGAACCGCCTGACCGTGGTCACCGGCGTGTCGGGTTCAGGCAAGTCGTCGCTGGTGTTCGACACCTTGTACGCCGAAGGCCAGCGGCGCTACGTCGAAACCTTCTCGCCCTACGCACGCCAGTTTCTCGACCGCCAGGACCGGCCGCAGGTCGATCGCATCGAAGGCGTGCCGCCGGCGATCGCCATCGACCAGACCAATCCGGTGCGCACCTCGCGCTCGACCGTCGGCACGATGACCGAACTGGCCGACCATTTCAAGCTGCTGTATGCACGCGGGGCGAGACTGTACTGCCGTGGCTGCGGCGCACCGGTCGAGCGCGATGACACCGATCGTATCGTCGCCGCGCTGGCGCAACGCTGCGCGGCGGACGATCCGCGTCTGGTGGTGACGTTTCCGGTGACGGTGCCGGCCAACTTCAGTGAGGCCGAGATCACCCTGCTGCTCGAGCGTCAGGGTTATACCCGCATTCACGCGCGGGAACCGGGCAAGGGGGGGCGCCCTTTGTCCGGCGCAAAAGGCGCCGATGAGGCGACCGCCACCAGCGAAGGTGCGGGTGGTGGCGAAATCCTGCACGTGGTGCAGGACCGCTTTCGCTTCGGCAAGACCGAACGGGCGCGCGTAGCCGAAGCGGTGGAAACCGCGCTGGGACATGGCAAGGGTCGGATCGCGGTGCATGCGCTGCGTGACGACGGCGAATCCGAAACCGTGTGGCGTTTCAGCCGCGACCTGCATTGCGCCGATTGCGACATTCATTACGCCGATCCGACGCCGGGGCTGTTCTCGTTCAACTCGGCAGTGGGCGCGTGCGAGACCTGTCGCGGTTTCGGCCGCGTCATCGGCGTCGATTTCGGGCTGGTGATCCCGGACGAAGGCAAGACGCTGGCCGAGGGTGCGGTCAAGCCCTGGCAGAGCCCGAGCTTCCGCGAGTGCCAGGACGACCTCGAGAAGATGGCGAAGAAGTACGGGGTCCCGATGGACGTGCCGGTGCGCGACCTTTCCCCCGAGCACCGCCACTGGCTGCTCGAGGGGGACGACACATGGAAGAGCTGGGAGTCGTCCTGGCCCCGCAAGTGGTACGGTGTGCGGCGGTTCTTCGAATGGCTGGAGACCAAGGCCTACAAGATGCACATTCGGGTCCTGCTGTCGCGCTACCGCAGCTACACCGAATGCCCGGCGTGTCATGGTGCGCGGCTCAAGCCGGAGGCGTTGCTGTGGCGCCTGGGGGCGGTGGATGCGGGGCTGGCGGTGCACCAGTTGATGGCCTTGCCGATCAGCAAGGTGCGCCGCTTCATCGACACCCTCGAGCTGCCGGCGCCACTCGACGAGGCCACCGAGTTGCTGCTGGGTGAGATCCGCGGCCGCCTGGACTATCTCGACCGTGTCGGCCTGTCCTATCTGACCCTGGATCGCCAGTCGCGCACGCTGTCCGGCGGCGAGGTGCAGCGCATCAACCTCACCACCGCGCTCGGCACCTCGCTGGTGAATACCCTGTTCGTGCTCGACGAACCCTCGATCGGCCTGCATCCACGCGACATCGACCGCATCCTGGGGGTCATGACCCGCCTGCGCGACGCCGGCAATACGCTGGTCGTCGTCGAGCACGACCCGCAGGTCATGCTCGCCGCCGATCGCCTGCTCGACATCGGGCCGGGGCCGGGCGAGCGTGGCGGGCGCATCGTCGCCGACGCGACCCCGGCGGCGATCGCGGCCAACCCGGATTCGCTCACCGGTGCCTATCTGGCCGGACGCAAGCGGGTGGATGCCGGGCGTGGCGCCCGTCCGGTGCGCGAAGACGGGCCGGTGCTGATCTTGCGCGGGGCCGCGCAGCACAACCTGCGCGGCATCGACGTGCGCTTTCCGCTCGGCAGCCTGGTATGCGTCTCCGGCGTTTCCGGCTCGGGCAAGTCGTCGCTGATCCAGGACGTGCTGTATCCGGCGTTGGCGCGCCATTTCGGCGTATCGAGCGAAGCCCCCGGCGAGCACGCCGGGCTCGACGGCGTCGAGCGACTGCGCGGCGTGGTCATGGTCGACCAGTCGCCGATCGGCAAGAGCGCGCGCTCGACCCCGGTCAGCCATGTCGGCGCGTGGGACGCCATCCGCAAGCAGTTTGCCGCGCTGCCGGACGCCAGGGCGCGTGGCTATACCCCCGGCACCTTCAGTTTCAACGCCGGCAACGGCCGTTGTCCGACGTGCACCGGCTCGGGCTTCGAGCACGTCGAGATGCAGTTTCTGTCCGACGTCTATCTACGCTGCCCGGATTGCGACGGCAAGCGCTACCGGCCTGAAATCCTTGAGCTTCAGGTGCGCGGCAAGTCGGTCGCCGACGTGCTCGAGATGACGGTATCCGAGGCCCTGAGCTTTTTCTCCGACGAGGCCGAGGTGCAGCGCGTGCTCGCGCCGTTGGCCGACGTTGGTCTCGAGTACCTGCGGCTGGGGCAGCCGGTGCCGACCCTGTCCGGGGGCGAGGCGCAGCGCCTCAAGCTTGCCGGGCATCTGGCCGAGGCCGGAGTGCGCAAACCGGCGCGGCGGGCGAAGGCGGGCGCGAACACCGCCATGACCGAAGCCGGCCTGCTGTTCCTGTTCGACGAACCGACCACTGGACTGCATTTTGAGGACGTGGCGGTGCTGCTGCGCGCCTTCGACAAGTTGCTCGATGCGGGCCATTCCCTGGTCGTCATCGAGCACAACCTCGATGTGCTGCTCGCCGCCGACTGGCTGATCGACCTCGGCCCGGAAGGGGGTGAGGCGGGGGGGGCGGTGGTGGCCGTCGGCACGCCCGCGACCCTGATGGATTGTGCGGCGTCGCACACCGGGCGGGCGATGCGTGGCTGGTCGGATACGCTGGCACGGGCGAGCGGCGAGGCCGCGAGCCGGTCGCCAGCGGGAGAATACGCGTCGGCGGTCACTGCCCAGGCCGCGCCCCGGGGCGTCGCCGATGCGGGCGGTTTGTATCAGGTGGTCCGGAGCGGGGCGTCGCATACCGAGCATGGGGAGCACGGCGAACACACCGGAGACG
>OBJA01001350.1_pt1 | contig 17275 bp, 12 predicted proteins | sample 1519751 | NCBI WGS metagenome assembly OBJA01 (sample SAMEA3881238, study PRJEB22517) | soil metagenome | biome: lake sediment; feature: soda lake sediment; material: sediment, water from around vicinity | place: India | collected 2013-12-23 | depth 3 m | reverse complement strand
TGATCTGGAATATGAAAGTCGATTTGCCGCTTCGGCGTACACCTGCGGCGGCTTCCCTCGATCGCTGCAGGTCAATCAGGATACCCGGCCCGGCACTGGCGAAACAGCAACCCGCCGGAGCACACCCGTCGGCAGGTCAATCTCCTGAAAATCGAGGAATTATTTCTTTAAGTATGTCAAGCATCACGGAACATCAAAGCTAACAGCAGACTTGACCCCTTTCCCTTATTTTGGAGCAGGGGTAAAAGGCAGGGAGGGCCCGAAAGAGAAGGGCGGGCCGAGGCTTGACATGCCAAAAGCCAACGGCAGACCTGACCCCTATTTGACCCCTATTTCTGCTATTTCTATTTTTTTCTCTTCTCCTGCCACGATTCATCACATGATACCAAGCGCCTGGAAATTCTATGCGTAACGGTCTGTACATTAGTCAATTATACACGCAAAAAAGAAAAGCCAACACTAGACTTGACCCCTTTCCGACCCCTGGACACTCGCCATTTATAAATGGAGTAGAAAGCCAAAAGCAGACTTGACCCCTTTCTGACCCCTTTCTTAGACCCCTTTCTGGCCCTAAAGGGAATTAATTCCTTGCGGACGATTTTTGGTAATAAATGAGTTGATTTGACAAAAAATGTCACTTGTTAGAGTGAGAAGCTTCAACTTAGGGAAGGGGGCAAATCTAGTCTAAGTCTCAGTGAATTCAAAAAAAAAAGATAATTAAAAAAGAAAATCCCTTTGGCATGATGCTTGAATGTCTAGTGTAAGTCTGCAGTATTGACCGGTCTTTCTGGGGTAAATGTCCCCAGAAGAAGAAAAATCAAAAGGCGCTGTGAATCTAGAGATTTCATCTCTCACAAGCCGCAAACATTCCACAGGAGGAGTTTGTCATGTTGCAAAAATTGCAAATGAACAGAAACGAAAAAGGTTTCACCTTGGTAGAGTTGATGATCGTCGTTGCGATCATCGGTATTCTGGCGGCTATCGCCATTCCTCAGTTTGCTGCGTATCGGACTCGGTCTTTTAACGCCAATGCCAAAGCACTCAATAAACAGGCTGTCAACACCCAATCCGACCTCAATGCTGAACTGGGTGTCTATGGCCACTCTGTGGCCACGGCTCAATTATTGACCGTGACCCCCGCCCCTGCCGCAGGAGTTGCCATTTCAAATGCGACTACAGGGGTTCCTGCACTCGCCATCGCCGCGGTAGCTGGTGCGAATCCCGTAGCCGGTGGCACAATTTATGGCACAAATGCAGCTACGCTTAAAGTATTTGCCGTGCCGATAGGGATTGGAAATAATATGTCGCTGAGTACTCTTGAATCCGGTACAGGTGGTTCTCATGTTGTCATGACCCGTGCGGATAGAGGGGACACTGCCTACGGCTCTGATTCTGACGTGGCCAACACCCTATTCAGTGTTTCCAATCCTAACTGGCCATCAGGAGCTGCAGGCCTTTCAGCCGCCCCCGCCCCCGCGACTGATGGTGCGAATAACTTTGCAGGCCTTAATGGTGGCGGTTTACCCACCGCAAATTGGCTCGAGGCTCAGTAAGTATAAAATAATACCATCTTTTCTTGAAGCCCTGGTCGGATTCGGCCAGGGCTTTTATAATTTACAATAAAAACATCTCTCAGATAGAGTATGTCTATTTCAGCCATTGAAATCTCTTGCGTGAGTAAAAGTTTTGGCTCCGGCCGCAAAAAGAATCTGGCACTTCACGATCTTTCCTTAGTCGTCAAACCAGGAGAGGTCTTTGGCTTTCTCGGCCCCAACGGCGCGGGCAAGTCCACCACCATCAAGCTGCTGCTCCAATTCCTCAAGGCTGATTCCGGTAGCCTCCGTATCTTAGGAAAAAGAATTGGCCAGGATGAGTTTCGTCAGCAGATAGGTTACCTCTCTGAGTTTCCCTGTTTTTACCAACACCTGACAGCACGGGAGACTCTGTCACTCTCGGGCAGATTAAGCGGCATGAATGAAAAAGCGATTCGAAACAGAATTCCAATTTTGCTCGATAGAATGAACTTATCCGAGGCCATTGACCGTCGGGTTGAAGGATTTTCAAAAGGAATGAAACAACGCCTGGGTATGGCGAATGCCATGATCCATGATCCGGAAATTTTGATATTCGATGAGCCCATGAGCGGACTCGACCCGGTGGGCCGTCACCAGATAAAAAGGTTGATAACCGAACTGAAAGAACAGGGGAAAACGATCTTTTTCAGCTCTCATATCTTAAGCGATATAGAAGTGTTGTGTGATAGAATAGGAATTATCAATAAAGGAGTTTTGCTCTATGTTGGCGGGCTTGCAGATTTTATAAAACCAGGTGAGGGGCTGGAAGATCGTTTTGTCACAATCATTGAGGAAGATAATCGTGCAGCCATTGTGTAATATATACTTTCTTGCCCTTGCCACCTGTACCGAGGGGATTCGTCATAAGGCGCTATGGGCCATTGTTGGCTTGGCGATCTTATTGACTATGGCTAATGTTGGTATCGCCAACCTCTTTTCATGGGATCTGGGCAAGGTCTCCGTGGAATTCGGTCTTTCCGCGGTATCCTTTGCCGGATTATTGTTGGTCTTCTTTTTAGGCATGAAGATTCTTGTCGATGATCTTGAACGCTACCGCATCTTTATGCTTCTCTCCCGGCCGGTTTCCATATGGCAATATCTGACCGGCAAATTTATGGGGCTGGCTGTCATTCTGCTGCTGACCACCGTAATTCTTGGCTTTTCGGCCGCACTTTCCATGGGATATGTTCTCTGGAGCTATCCTGGTTTTGTGCCGCCCAATTTTAGCTGGGCAATCTATGTTATGGCTCTTACCAGTCAATGGTTGAGCCTGGTGGTCGTTTTAGCCCTGAGTATTCTCTGTTTCAGTGTGGCCAACCACCCCTTTGTGGCGTTGTTGCTTTCGGTCTCTGCTTATCTGGTTGGACAAAATATTGAATTATTGAGGCGGGTCGTTCTGGAAAATCCCCAGGCAGGGATATTGTCCGGACAGGAAAGAATAGTTGTTGCCATCTCCTGGATATTTCCAAATCTTTCCCTCTTCGATAAAAAATATATCGCCGCCTATGGCATGCCGTTCAGCGGACTGGAATTTCTCCTCCTTATTCTGTATGCCTTGTTATATTCGGCATTGCTGATTGGTTTAGCGACGTTGCTGTATAAACGCAAGGAGTTGGCATGATCAAAAGACCACTGACCATTCAAATTGCTGTCGGTTTGGTTCTCGTTTCTCTTTATGTTGCCAGTTACAGTGCGTTACTTCACTATCGTCAGGATTCCGAACGAGATGCGCATTCCGGCTCGGGGATATGGGATTTGCCTCCATTGGCATTGCTTTTTCTTGCAGGAGAATTCAAAGGAATGCTGGCCAATTACCTGACTTTGGAGGCTGGCGCGCAATTGGGAACGGAATTACGTCGAAAATCTGATGGAGGGTTTGAAGTTGTACCGAAAGAATATAACTGGCCTTCCATTCACCGAATTTTTACATCAAGTCAGGTTCTCGATCCATCCTTTGCTCAGACCTATATTGTCGCTCGGGGATGGCTGCCCTGGGAGCCGGCCAATATGGTGGCGGAAACCCAGGAAATCTTGAAGATCGCCGACCTGAACCGACCTTGGGACTGGCAACCCGCACATGCCATCGGGTTTAATACTTACTATTTTCTTAAGCAGCCGGGAGAAGCAGGTAAAATATTTCTTCAAGCGGCGCAGAAACCCAACGCACCATCATTTCTCTCGGTTCTCGGAGCGCGTCTTGCTCAGAAGGGAGGGCAGACTGAAAGTGCTATTGTCATGATGAAATCCATGCTCGCCGATAAAGACCCTGAAGAACCAGGTTATAACAATATGGTTGATCGACTGCACGCTCTGGAAGGGGTGTTGGTGATCGAGCAGGCCGCCAAGAAATACGAGAAGGATCTTGGCCATAAGGCATTATCCCTTGAGGAACTTATTTATTCAGACATCCTCAAGGCTTTACCACCCAACCCCTACGGCCTTGAATATTGTATGGATTCAGAGGGAAACATCTATTTTGACAACCCAGATTGCCGTGGGTCAGCACCCGAAAATGGTTCTTAAGTTTTTCAAGTTTCTCAAACTGCTTTTGTGGCCTTTGTTATGCAAATGTCGTTAAGCCTGAAAAAGCAGGATTGCCATTCTATAAGAATGAGTTTCTTGTACGCACCTTTCCGGCTTTGACCGGACCAATAAGACTGCCTTTTAAAACTTCTCCCGCCACAATCGCCGCTATAGTAGCAGCCCGTGTTGTCACCTCTTTCTCAAAATATCACATGACCAAAGGCCCTCTAGATTGAAAGAAGGTGGACAAGGACGTCCTAAATTCCCATATGGTAATGAGGTAGCATGAGAGTTTATCCCTTGTCCAGTGGAAACCTTTTGCATATATGGTCCAGACGGAGGAAAATCAGGTGAAGATGGAAAAACGGGATAGATCGAGATGATCTTTAGAACCGCTGGCCCGTGCTGACCCTTATTTAAGGGAAAACTTCCCGAGAAGTAGCAGAAAAATAGTTTCTATGGCAGAAACAGGTTTTAAGTTCAGGATTTTATTTATATTTGTGGTGCTGCTGACCATTGGTTTGTTGTTACAAAGCATTGTTGTTATGTTCCTTGGTTTGCAGGCCTCCATAAAAGAGGATGTCATATGGACGAAGCGTTTCCTGCAAATGAGCGCATTACGTGTTCCTTTAGAGCAGGAAGTAAACGATACGCCAAATCAGGCTATTGGGTTTGATAAGATACCAGAAGAATATGATAACATTCTCTCATGCCTGGTGGTCGAGGTAGCAGGAATGGTTGTATCGGAATCATCGCAATGTCGGTTTCGGAAGGAGATGGCGAATCTATCTCAACAGGCGAAGGTGATGGAAATGCCGGTAACAGGTTATGCCGGTGATGGATGGAGATTCTATTTGTTCGGCAGCGAGGTAGCTCATGTTGCGGTTCCTCTAGTAGATAATAAAGGGCAGGTGTATGGCAGCATCTGTGCCGAGCGTTCTCTGTTGCCGATATATTACAAATATCGGAATGATATGAAGATAGCATTTTGTTATCTTCTTGTTAATGTAATAGTATTCAGCATCGTGGGATTTTTCAGGTTTGTCCGAATTTGTTTCAGGCCTTTGGATAACTTAATGCAAATGGCCGAGAACTATCAACCGGATGAACAGTCACTCTTACCCTTCAGCGAAGATAAAAGTGTTTTTCGCAAATTGTCTCTCAGTCTGAATGAGTTACTCGACCGAATCAAAAGAGACAATCGGATGCTCCGCAAAACAGTCCTCCTGCTTGAGCAATCCAATAGAGAATTGAAAGAAAACAAGGATCTGGTAGTACGTTCCGAGAAACTTGCTTCTGTCGGTCGGCTGTCAGCCGGCCTGGCTCATGAAATCGGCAATCCTTTGTCTATAATTCAAGGGTATGTGGAGCTATTGGGCCGAGAAGATCTTTCTCAAGCAGAAAAATCCCTTTTCTCCGCTAAGGCTCAACAAGAGCTGGAAAGGATAAGAAAACTGATTAAACAGCTCTTGGAATTCTCCCGACCAAAACCCGCAGTAGAGGATGAAGTGGCTGTTAATGCAACAATAGACGAAGTCATCAGCTTCTTGGCTCTAGAGAATGCCTCTCATTCAGGTCTGATACGCAACGAACTCCGTGCTGAAGACGACCGAGTAGTTGCAGAAAAAGACGCTCTTCGTCAGGTCTTGATCAACGTCATTTTCAACGCGATTGACGCAACAGCCGGATTAACAGAGATGAGTCAGGAAATTGTCGTTTCTACAAACAATGAAAACTCCAGTACTCTCGGGCCGGTTGTTGTCATCAGCGTAAAAGATAATGGTATCGGTATCGAAAAGGAACATCTACAGGAGGTGTTTGATCCTTTTTTTACGACAAAACAGGTTGGCAGGGGTACTGGTCTAGGTCTTTACGTTTGCCATACGATATTGGATCATCTGGGGGGGCATATCAGCATCGATAACCGTGTGCCGGCCGGAGTCGAGGTAAAAATAGAACTCCCGCTCAGGAGAAAAGCATCCTCTTCCGTAATGGATCAATATGGCGCAAAGTGTGACAAATAGCATTCTGCTGATAGACGATGAGTTGAACATGCTCGACATGCTGGCAGCTTTTTTGCGGAAAGAAGGATATGAAACCGTCACTGCGGCGAACGGAGTACAAGGTTTGGAGTTGGCTGGAGAAAAAGCGTTCGATTTCATTTTGTGCGATCTGAAAATGCCGGTGATGGACGGCCTGCAATTTTTGGAAGAAATCAAAGTTCTCAAAATCGAATCGACCATCATCATGATGTCGGCTTTTGCTACCGTCGATGTAGCTGTCAAGGCAATGAAATACGGGGCGTACGACTTTATCACCAAACCTTTCAAACTCGATGAGGTACTCTGTATTCTTGAAAAGGCCACAGAGAGAGCACAGTTGAAAAATGAGAACCGCGCTCTCCGCCAAAAGGTTCTGGAACTTGAGAAAGGCATAGGGTTTGCCGAGATAATCGGCGAAAGCCGCCCATTGGCAGAAATTATTGATTTAGCAAGAAGAGTGGCCGGGCACGATACGACAGTGCTGATCACAGGAGAAAGCGGTACCGGAAAGGAGCTTTTTGCCAAGGGTATTCATCAATTGAGCAGCCGAAGCGGTGGGCCTTTCATTTCGATAAACTGTGGCGCCATTCCCGAAAATCTCCTGGAAAGTGAATTCTTCGGATATGTCAAAGGGGCTTTTACCGGTGCGGATTGCGCTCGTATCGGGCTTTTTGAGGCGGCTGACGGTGGGACTTTATTTCTTGATGAAGTAGGGGAATTACCTCTCGGGCTTCAGGTAAAGCTGCTGCGGGTCTTGCAGGAAAGGGAAGTGCGGTCGATAGGCGCCACCAAAAACAAAAAAATCGACGCCCGTGTGCTTGCCGCAACCGCCAAAGATTTGGCGGATGAGGTGACCAAGGCGAAGTTCCGGCAGGATTTGCTGTTCCGTATCAATGTGGTTGAACTGAAAATCCCGCCTTTGCGTGATCGTTCTGGCGATATCCCAATCCTGGTGCACCATTTCATGGTAAACGAGGGTGCCAGGATGGGTATCAGGATCAAAGGGATCGCAGCCGGGGCTCTCTCTCTGCTCGGGGACTATTCCTGGCCGGGAAATGTCCGTGAATTAAAGAATGTACTGGAACACGCGATGATCTATGCGGAAAACGGCTGGATTTCTCCTGATGGCCTGCCTGAGAACATACGCAGAGCCGCACATAAGCCATCGGAAAAGATGCTGTCCGGCACCTTCTCCATCAAGCAGGGCAAAGTACTGGTCGAAAAGTATCTCATCGAAAAAGCTCTGGCCAAAACGAATGGCAACAGGACGCAGGCTGCGGAACTCCTGGAGATAAGCTATCCTTCCCTGCTGAGTAAGATCAAGGAATACGAAATCTAACTCGAGATGCTTCCGGCTTGCTTTAATGCTTTTTGCTCTTCAACACGAACTCTTCCCACCCTGTTAACGATCACATCTATCCTACGACCCTCCGAATCTTGGAGAATAAATCTTCCTGCAGTCATTCCCGGCCTGCTGTTGAATCGGGCTCTGTTCTTCGGGAAGTTGCTGGAAATAGTCATACCTTGCTTCAGACGACAATTGGCAAGCAGCCTCTCGTCCGGCTGTCTTACCCCGTCGCCTGCCTGCCCAGGGACCCTGCTGTTATCTGTAAATATCGTATAACCACCGGGGACTACTTGTATAACCACTGTGGAATTTGTCTCAATGGCTTCCATTTTCGCCCTCCTCAGTGAGCTGACCAGGGTGGAAACCTCTGCCTTGAATTCGGTCCTTTTCGTCCAGATCATCAACGACGGCCAGGAGATTGCCGATACGAGCGTAAGAATAACCATGACCATCAGGCACTCGACGAGTGTAAAACCTATTTGTTTTGCCATTTTTTCACCTTTTACATGAGAACTGTGTCTGAGAAAGTTTCATGGATGATGATAAATGGCGGATCTTACATTTTTCCTTCTTCCGATATGGTTTTCAGTCTTTCATTCTTGTACACTAAGGGCAATTGAACGAATTTTTTAGCACTAAAGTTCTATAAAATTATTTTATAGTTGTTAAGATTTCTTAATACCCTGAAGGTCGGATGTCGTTTTGTAAGTCCTTTCAACATATTGAAATAGCAGTTAAATTGATGCTTGCCTGCGGTGGAATGATTGTTGCAGCCAGACAGGCACGTGTCAGTAAGTCCGCATCTGTTATCTGAGGTAAAAAAGCATGAGCACGATGAAGAAGGAAAAACAGGGTGGTTTTAGCCTTTTTGAACTAGTGATAGTGGTCGCCATCGTCGGCATCCTTGCAGTGGCATTCGGGTACTATATGCGTTCGGGGCGGGGAAGCGAAGCGGCGAGGGAGTTGGTAACCAATATCAAAAGAGCGAAGATGGAAGCTGTCAAGCGAAATACCAACGTTGTCGTGACGCTTAATGCTGTTGCCTGTCCTGGTTTGCCATCTGTCCCTTCGCCTGGCGGCGGTTATAGTCTTAGCACTGATCCCCCGCCTACCGTCTTTGCCATGCCACGAGATGTTGCTTTGTGTATAGAAGCTCAACAACCAGACTATTTGGGTGCATCTTTCTCTTTCAATTCGAAAGGGATACCAAATCCACCAAATACGGCAGGGACGATAACCATAAACCACAATCAAGGTATTTCTTATACAATCAACCTGAGTGCTGCTGGTGGGGTACGACTGCAGTAAGAGGATATCGCATGAATTTGCCGAGACTGGACGAGAGGGCTTTTACCCTTGTAGAACTCATGATAACCGTGGCGATCTCGATTTTCGTCGCGGGAGCTATAGGGGGAATATATGTCTATCAGCAACGGATCTTGACAGAGCAGGAGCGGGTTGCAGAAATGCAGCAGAATTTACGGGCCTCTATGGATTTGATCGCCCACGAGATAAGAATGGCGGGTTATGACGCTACCGGAGACGCTGGAGCGGGAATCACGGTGGCGTCGGCCGGGCAATTCAGTTTTACCCAGGATCTTAATGAAGATGGAGACACGCTTGATGCCGACGAGACAGTCGATTTCGGCTTTTTGCCGGCTGAGGATGCTGGCAGAGATGGAATTCCGGATGCACTGACAAATGGTGTCCCGGACGCGATATCATTAAGGCGCCAAACGAGCGGTGGCGGGGGATATCAGGCAATTGCAGATAATATCCAAGCCATTGAATTTTTCTATACTTTGGCTGACGGAACGCAAACCTCCGCGCCAGCTGCAGACGAGCTCGGAGAAATCCGTTCCATCCAGATTTCCATCCTGGCCCGCGCCAGCCAGCGCGATGAAAATTTTCTCAACAGAACAGTATATTGTCCAGGGTCGAATCCGCCTGATCCTGCAACGGGACTGTGTACCAATCCCGACCCCTTACTTGCTCCAATATGGGGCCCATACAACGATAATTTCCGTCGCCGCTTGCTGACTACTACAGTGCTATGCAGAAACATGGGGCTTTGATTATGAAAGAAATAAACGAACAGGCCGGCTTTACCTTAGTCGAGACATTGATTGCCGTAATGGTGCTCGCCGTTGGCATACTATCACTCTGCGCCATGCTGGTTTCAGCCACCCTCGGCAACAGCACTGCCAGCAATATGACAACGGCGGCCGCGGCAGGGACGGATCAGCTTGAAGCAATCTTCGCCATGAATTACGGCGCACTCGTCGATACGGATGGTGATTCCGAAGGCGGACTTTATGACTTCGAAGATGCCACTGCTGACGGGATGGCTACTACACCTGACGGCTACACGATATATTGGAATGTGGCAGACGACAGGCCGATGCCGGCGACAAAACGGGTAGTGGTCAATGTCGTTCGTACCGAGGGTGGGTATCGCAGGAATGTGGAATTTGAATATATAAAGGCTCAAGTTGTTACGAATTGAGCGGGAGGAGATTATGGAAACTCTACGCAATGAAAGAGGGTTCGTCCTGGTTCTTGCCCTGGTTATACTTGCCGCCTTGTCGCTTATCGGGATCGCAGCCATGAACACCACTCTTTTGGAAAAGACCATCGCCAATAATGACAAGGTTCATAAAAGAACGTTGTACCAGGCCGAGGCTGCCGCCTTGCTGAGTACAGAGGTACTCGAGCAGAATATTAATTGTCTCCTTGGATTTACTCAGACAGGCACTGCCGATGAAACCCCTGTTGCTGATCTTGAAAATTCCATCCGGGTATGGTCGAGAGGTCCCAATCCTCCAGATGATATGCGTAATGAGCTAGCCATGTATTTTGACCCCTTGCCATGGACCGGGACCGTCTGTACCCCGACATTCCCTGACGAGCCAAATATCTCCTACCCGATCGCCAATGTCAATTCCGGAGTGGAACTATCGGATGTGTACCTTGGCGGCCATATTGCGCCACTTAAGGGTGGTTCCCTGGTAATGCACGCCGGATACGAAAGGAAGGGCAGGTCAGCGGCCGGAGGCGGTACTGCTCGAATGTACGATATAATCGCCGTGCATAACGGGCTGAACAACAGCCAGTCAATGGTCGTTGTCGGTTGGCGGCATCTGGTGGGTGAAGAGTCGGAGTGCAAGTACTAACACTGCTTATATAAGTTTAATTTCGTTGTTTAAAACGATGAGACGCCCGATGGCAGAATCGTGGCGAATTGATTTCGAAGGAAAGTGAAAAGTTCTTATTCTGAGGATAACCCAGGCAGGAGTGCATTATGAAAAAACGATCCATGAATATTTTCCTGACCCGCGGTCTGTTGCTGGCCTCAATGGTGCTGGTAATGCTAGGCACGACCCCTGGTTCCATATCAGCCGCCGACCATGTCGCTTTCAGCCGAGGCGTCAGCGAGCCTCCGTTCCTCAGTTATGGCATCAAATCAAATCTGCTGTTGCTCCTCGACAACTCCGGCTCCATGCTGGATATGGCATATGCCGGTGAAGAAGGGCAATGTTTTGACGACGGGTACCTTGAAACGGATCCAACACTGGAGTACGCAGGGTATTTCAAACACGATTCATGGTATGTCTGGAGAGAGTCCTATTATCAGGATTCCACCAACGCCAGGCCTTATCTCACCGATCGTGCCTACCCATCAGTATCCTACTGGAAGAAAAATACCTCCTATGCCAACGGCGAACTGGTAATCGATAACGGCATCTTTTACAAGGCCACCTGCGCCAGTGGAGCCGCATCGTGCACCTCTTCCCCTACCGCGCCCAACCTCAGCCAAGACAATATTATCAACTGGCTGCCCGCAACGAATGTTTCTTCCTGGACAGCCGGAAGAACCTACACGGCAGGCTCCTTTATAAAACACAAAGGCCAGTTGTATTTCCTGACAGGCGCCGGCAACTATCTCAGCGTGACGGACCCGGCTGACGATGGTCGCTGGCAACCGGTCAGTTACACCTGGCGGCCGGGACAAAGCTATCCCGAAGGCAATATCGTCACCTACAACGGCATGGTCTACAGGTCACCCGCCGGCGGCGTAAGCGCAACAAGCGAATTCGACTGGAGTAAGTGGCAGAGGCTGGATGAAGGTTATTTCGAAGAAGTGGGCGCGGCCCCCTGCACCTCTCCCAGCTATACCGCCAGCCACACCGACTCCGCCGGCACCAGTACAGACCTTCAGATCACCATGGTGGATGCGGTGGGCAACACGATTACCGACGTGAGCACCCAGACTCCGGCCTCGGTTACTTGTTTTGCAGCAAAAGGGAATTTCCTAAACTGGGCTTCCGCTTCCAAATTCGATATTCAAAAGAAGATACTTACAGGCGGGAAGTATCACGCCGGCTACGAGGATGCCGACAATACGGTCACGACGGACAACGGAGACGACCGGCTTGTCGGAGAGCATCGAGGTTGCGCCGGCACCGGGTTCGTCAAGCAGATAACCGTCAAAAACGGCAGTGGCGCCTCACATATCTTGACCTTGCGGGTCCGTGGGGCCATGGGCGACAACCCCTGGATCGTTCAGACAGATGACCGGGTGGATACTACCGACAGCACGACCCGTATCGAGCTTTTGGCCGTCTCTGTCCAAGGCTTCGATGTATCCGCATGTACGAAGGCCGCCGAAGAATTGACGTCCGGAAGTTCAGGAGCAACTGCCAAGCAGGAGATAGAGAGTTGTCTGAACTACAGCGGCTCTCTATCAGGGACGGAAAATTCGACAACCCTCAACAGCCTGATAGAATGTACTCAATACTGGGATGGCAAATCCGTCAATGTGAGCAACCTCGAAAGCCACTGCAAGAAGATATATCGGGACGGCACCCTCCCGATAGCCATAACTCCTTGGGATCCTGAATACATTTGTTACGGGGTCTACAATCCCTACATCCCGACCGTTGAAGCCAGGGAGGGTTATATGGGGGCTTGCTGGGGTCTTTATTCCGAAGCCGGGACATGTACGGAACCGGCGACTTGCACTTACAGTGGAGATATCGATCCGGGGCCGACTGGTCTTCCCCACCGGTGTTCCGGCGGACTTGAATTCCAGTGTCCCGCCTCGGCTACATATCGTCTTTATAAGGACAAATATATCTGTGAAAACAAGAACAACAAGGATGATGGCTGGGTTGCTCTATTCAAGAACAGCACGGGCTACTGCACCTACGACGGCGGGTCGGAAGGTGTCGCGGACTGGGTCAACGATCCGACGAACTGCACCCGACTGGCGGCCTATAAGTTCTGCAGTGATTTACAGGTACCTGAGGTCATCGATCCTTCGGACAAGGCAACGACGACTTCAGATACCTATAACCTGCCGGCGATGCTGATCGATGCCGGCGTGATGGGTCAGCTGAACACCAGCCGTCCTCTGGCCGTATTCAAGGGGTACATCAAGCAACCGGAAAAACCGAAAGGCATACTGCACGCGACCGCCGGAGATTTGCGGATCGGGGCCATGGCTTTCAATGATGTCGGGTCTGCTTCGGAGGATAGCACCAACTCTTATATTGCTCGATTCAGCCCGCCAGGGAACAAGGACGGTGGCAGTGTGATCAGCGAGATCAAGCTGGGCAGCACCACGACCATCGGCGGCAGAACCCATGTCGATGATCTGGCCGAAGCGATCAACGACGTCAGGGCGACATCCTGGACACCGCTGGCCGAAGCCATTTATAATGCCATCGGCTATTACACGCAAAACAGCGCCATGCGCATAGATGTGGATGACTTCCCAATCGGCGTGGATCACGACCCGGTAACGAACTGGTGCCAGGACAACAACATCCTGATCATCACCGAAGGCGCTTCCACTGCGGATCTCAACGCAGATATGAAAAACTTCGCGGATAGCCTCGGTCTTGAAAATAACACCGCATGCGCCGACGGCCTTGACGGCTCTACGTATCTCGACGATCTGACCCACCATGCCTGGAACGCCCCTGCTTCGCAACTCTATCCCGTTGGCCAAAGCCAGTTGCAGACGCTGGATGGCGAGTGGAAGGACAAGCAGAATATAAGAACCTATATCGTGGCAACCGGCGGCTTGCGTGGCAGTGTCGACGATCCCAGTCAATGCACGGCGGCCAGGCTGATCAATGATGCGGCCACCAACGGCGGCACCTCCCTTTATGACAGCGCGAGCCCGGCACAACTGGAGAAAGATCTGCTGGAAATTTTCAACGCCTTGCGCCAGAGGGCTTCTGCTGGTTCGGCCGCTTCGGTTATCTCTTCAGCCCGGGGTGGAGAGGGGGCTGTTTATCAGGCGATTTTCTGGCCGGAAATAAAAAGGAATGATGCCTCGGGAATGGAGTATTCCGTTGCCTGGACAGGCGATGTCTATGCGCTTTTTGTCGATTCAAATGGCTTTATATACGAAGACACCAATGGCGACCAAAGGCTGGATACCGGTGATAAGCGGGTTATCATGTTTTACGACGAAGTTTCCGGCACATCAAAGGCCTGTTATGACACGGAAGATTGGCAAGGAACCTGTCCAGCTGCAGCTACTGTGGGTGTTCAGGACGTAAAGTTTCTCTGGTCGGCAGCGAAGTGGTTGTCCTCGGTGGATGATGTCACAACCAATCGATCTCTATCCTCCTACATTTCCGGTTTCAAACAGAGATATATTTATACTTGGAACGACCTGAACAACGACGGTATTGTCGGTGAGGGGGAGTGGATTCCTTTTGAGGCGGGAACTAATTGGAGTGGATTTACGGTGAATTCAGACCGCAATATCGTTCCGGTGGACTTTGACGTGGTTACAGCGAATCAAATGCCGCCTGCGGTCGCCGACGCCAAAGTGGACGATATCGTAAATTGGATTCGGGGCCAGGATCGTTCGACCGCTGTTGATTTTAACGGTAACGCCTTGCTGACAGACGATGGAGAGGCCCCCTTACGCAGCCGAAAGATGCCAAGCAGCGAAGGAAGTGCAACGATGATAACCGCTCGCTTGGGAGATGTCATTCATTCCACTCCGATGGTTGTGTCCTCTCCTGCGGAGGGTTTTCACCTCATTTACAACGACTATTCCTACGCTGAATTTGTAAAACACTATAAGCAAAGACGGCATGTTATTTATTTCGGCAGCAATGACGGCATGCTCCATGCGGTGAATGGCGGCTTTTATGTAGAACAACAGAAAAAATTCTGCACGAGTAGTGATTGCCAAGACAACTCCAATCAGCCGGCACTCGGTGCAGAACTGTGGGCATATGTGCCCTATAATCTGCTGCCCCATCTGAGCAGTCTTACCAGACCAGATTACAAACATAAGTATTACGTTGATTTGAGGCCGAGGATTTTTGATGCGCAGATATTCACCCCGGATGAGGATCATCCTGAGGGATGGGGCACGATTCTTGTGGGTGGCATGCGCCTGGGGGGGGCGCCGATCAATGCCTCTGAACTCAATAACTCCTCTCTCGTACCTGGCGATGTCAGACAATTTATCTCTTCGTATTTTATCTTCGATATAACAAATCCGGAAAAGCCTCCGAGATTACTAGGAGAAACGACGAGAAGAACAAACGGAAGCGGGGATACCGATCTTGGCCACTCAACCGTCAATCCCACATTGGTGTCAATGAAAATAGAGAAAGCAAAATCGCAGTCTATTCATAACGATAATAAATGGTATCTTATCCTTGGCAGTGGACCTCATGCACCAATCGGCTCGAATGCTGCTATGAAAGGCATAAGTGATCAGAAACCGCGGGTGGCCGTACTGCCACTGGATTGGCTGGTAGAGTCACCACTAGGGCAGCGAAAAGGATTGCGGATCCCGGACACCCCTCCAGTGGCCGATAATCATGGCGGCACGTTCCTCCTGGAGGATTCATCCAATGGTTTCACCAGCGATCTGATTACCGTAGATTTCGACATTAATCCCAACAGGACCAGTTACATGTCCGATATTGTTTATTTCGGCACCAATGAAGGAAATTTTGCAACAAGGAATGATGGAACTACCTTTTGGGATGGAGGCGGACGATTATATCGCCTGATGACAAGGAACGAGATTCAAGGCGAGTACCATTTCGGAAGATCCATTGTCCAGGAAATGACCACTCCTGACAAATGGTCCGTAACGACTTTGCTGGATGCTGGGCAACCAATCAGTTCGGCACCGAACGTTGGCTATGATGGTCACAATTATTGGGTGTATTTCGGCACCGGGCGCTTCTTTGATGGTGACGACAAGACCGATGATACCCAGCAGTCGTTCTACGGGATCAAAGAACCGATGGTGAATACTACAACCAACGGCGTAAAGCAATTCTTGGCAACTTCAGTCCCTGTGCCGGCACATGGGACGCAAGGAACCCCGCCGGATGCGGCGGCAGCGCCTGGCAGCAGGGGGCTTCTGAAGGTTGATGAAATTCGTGTCGCTTCTGCACGCACCCCTGCGTTATCGGAACTTAGCTGCAGGGAGGGAGGGCTGGATTGCCTTCCTGAGGAAATGAAGCTAGCAGGAAAGACGCGATTCTCCGATTTGATCCACTATATTGCCGATCCTGATCCGATATCGGGAGACCCGGCAAACCTTTTCGATTCTACTGACGGCTGGTATTACGATTTTTACTCCTATGGAAACCGGGAGCGTAACCTCAGCCAGGCAACCCTCTTCGGCGGCCTTGTCACTTTTACAACCTACCAGCCATTTTTGGACCAGTGTCAGGCTGAAGGCATATCATATCTCTATGCTTTATACTACAGAACCGGGACTGCATGGCACAAGCCGGTATTAGGCCAATATCCAAATTCTCCAGACAATAGAGAAAAAACTGGAATTCCAGGGCCTGGTATTGCCTCTCCACCGAACCTCCATTCCTCACCTGGCGGTGGGCCTGTGAGAGTCGTGACGACGACCAGTTCCGGTGTTATTCATGAATTTTCTGAGGACGAATTACCCACCTCAACCTATTTCACTGGTCGAAGCGGCTGGAAACAATGCACACAGTAAACTCGACCGCATAATTTAGAAAAAAGACGCCCAGAACGCCATTTCGCGGTTCTGGGTGTTTTTTGTAATAAGAAAGCGTTTTCCTTCTCGAACGCTCCTGTCTCTTCAGGGGACACTGGAAATTTACTGATGAAAAAGAGACAAAGCTTTCGTTTTTGCGAGATGATGAACTGGGAGAACATGATAGCCAATCTTCTTTTCACTTGACTTTTTAGCCGAATTTTTTATATATACATCCTCGTAAATGAATAACCGTTCAGTCTGCTGCCCATAGGTTTGTGCAGCGTGAAGTTTTTTAATATCAACCATTAAAGGAAAGAGGAACTCTATGTCGAAATTAGTTGCACCTCATGGTGGAAAAGGCTTGGTATGTGCTTTGCTCGAAGGCGATGCTCGCGAGGCAGAACTCAAGAAAGCCGCTGGTCTCAAGAAGATCGAGATCTCCGCTCGCGCCAAGGGCGACCTGATCATGATGGGAATCGGTGGTTTCTCCCCGCTCTCCGGCTTCATGACCAAGGCTGACTGGAAAGGCGTCTGCGAGAATTTCCAGATGGCCGACGGGACCTTCTGGCCGGTGCCCATCACCCTCGACGTCAGCGCCGCCGATGCCGCCGAAATCAAGGAAGGCGACGAGATCGCCCTGGTTCGCAAGGATGAAGTTTTCGCAACCATGAAGGTGACCGAGAAGTTCGAGATGACCGAAGCCGACAAGCGCTGGGAATGCGAGAAGGTATTCAAGGGCGAAGGCGAGGAGTCCGTGGGTGACAAATTCTGG
>OBJA01001349.1_pt1 | contig 17277 bp, 10 predicted proteins | sample 1519751 | NCBI WGS metagenome assembly OBJA01 (sample SAMEA3881238, study PRJEB22517) | soil metagenome | biome: lake sediment; feature: soda lake sediment; material: sediment, water from around vicinity | place: India | collected 2013-12-23 | depth 3 m | reverse complement strand
CCGGCCACGGCCAGCAAGAGCTGGTTGGCGACGAAGTTGTTGGAGTAGAGCAGCATCAACTCCACAACCCGGGCCAGCGAGCGGCTGGAGCGATGGCGGTACAGCAGCCGAGCGTCGGCCGGCACCACTGCCCGGCCCACTTCCCCCTTGCCCTCCTTGCCCCCTTTGACCCCCTTGACCTCAATGCCCTCCCGCCGCAGCAACTCCCCGAAAAGCTCCCTGCTGTAACGCAGGCCGTCCTCCGGCTGCCGGGAAAGGTTGAGGCGATGGCGGCCGGGGGGCAGGTCGGCGGCCAGGGTGGCGAGCAGCGGCAACTCCGGGGTCTGCTCTTCCGCCGAGCGGACGACCCCGGCGGCGCTTTTTTCCAGGTAAACGGTGTTGAAGTTGACCACCAATGCCCCGTTGGCGGCGTCATAGGCCCGGTGCGAGCGGCCGGCCCCCGTCGGCCTGGCCTCTTCCAGGGCAAAAAAGGAGTCGTCGATCAGCACAGCCTCCACCGCCGCCAGGCCGCCAGCCGCCAGCCGGCCGGCAATCAGGGCGATTTCTTCGGAAACCAGCAGGGGGTCGCCCAGGCCCTGGATGATCAGGTTGTTTTGCCGATCAAGATAAAAAAGAGTTTCAAAACGGAAGTCGGCCCCCAAGTGTTCCAGGGCCAGCAGGGCGGTGGCGATTTTCCAGGTGCTGGCCGGGATCAGCAGTTTTTCGGGATTGCGGGCGGCGATTATCCGGCCCTGGCGGCTGACCAGATAGCCGCCGTCCTGAAACAGGCCCGGCGGCAACACCGTCTGTTCCCGGGCCTGCCGGTCCGGGAGGGTATGCTTGCCGCCGGCGGCCATGGCCGGCAGCGGGGCGTGGGCGCAAAAGAGCAGGCCCACAAGGGGCAAAAACAACCAGCGGGGCATCTTCCGTTCCTTTCCGTTTCTTCGTCGCAAAAGCTAGTGCTTGCAATTACGGGCGCCAACAACTATCTTTGGCCGCTTGCGCCAATTTAGGCTATTTGTTTGATCCCAGCAATCGAGTTTATCCCAGCAACTGAGAATCGGGAGGTTAAACCATGAGCAAGAGCAAAACCGAAGAGAACCTCTGGGCCGCTTTCGCCGGGGAATCCCAGGCCAATCGCAAATATCTGGCCTTTGCCAAAAAGGCCGACAAGGACGGCCATCCCCAGGCCGCCCGCCTCTTTCGGGCCGCCGCCCACGCCGAAACCGTCCATGCCCACGCCCATCTGCGGGCCCTGAAGGCCGTCGGCGACACCAAGGATAACCTGAGGGCCGCCATGGAAGGCGAGTTGCACGAGTTTGAGGTGATGTATCCGCCGATGATCGAGGTGGCCAAAGCCGAGGGCAACAAGGCGGCCGAGGTTTCCTTCTCCTTCGCCAACCAGGTGGAAAAGACCCACGCCGAGCTTTATCGCCACGCCCTGGAAAACCTCGATAGCCTGGAGGATTCGCCCTACCACGTTTGCGAAGTCTGCGGCCACACCGAGGCCGGCCAGGCCGCCCCGGAAAAATGCAAGGTCTGCGGTGCCAACAGCCGGGCGTTCACCAAAATCGACTGATTTTATTTAGATTAAAAGGACAAAACCATGTGGAATACCATCCGGATCGGCACCCGCGCCAGCCTGCTGGCTCTGGCCCAATCCAACTGGATCAAGGGCCGGATTGAAGCCCAGTACCCCGATTGCCGGGTTGAGCTGGTCAAGATCATCACCAAGGGCGACAAGATTGTCGATGTGCCGCTGGCCAAGGTCGGCGGCAAGGGGCTGTTTGTTAAAGAGATCGAAGAGGCCCTCTTGCGCCGCGAGGTGGATATCGCCGTTCACAGCATGAAGGATGTGCCGGCCGAGTTGCCCGAGGGGCTGCATATCGGGATCATCACCGAGCGGGAAAACCCCTTTGATGCCTTTATCTCCAACAGCTACCGGAGCCTGGAGGCCATGCCGGCCGGGGCCAAAATCGGCACCAGCAGCCTGCGGCGCAAGGCCCAGTTGGCGGCTCTGCGCCCCGATCTGAGCATCGAGGATTTGCGGGGCAACCTGGACACCCGCCTGCGCAAGCTGGATGAGGGGCTTTATGATGCCATCATCCTGGCCGCCGCCGGTCTCAATCGGCTTAAGCTCAGCCAGCGGGCCACCTTCTGCTTTGACGCCCAGCGGATGCTGCCGGCGGTGGCCCAGGGCGCGGTGGGGATTGAGCTGCGCCAGGCCGACCAGGATTTGCTGGAAAAATTATCATTTATGGATCACCGGGCCACCACCGTGGCGGTACGGGCCGAGCGGACCTACCTGAAACGGCTGGAGGGCGGCTGCCAGGTACCCCTGGCCGGTTTCGCCACTTTGAACGGCGAAACCCTGACCATGACCGGCCTGGTGGCTCCCATCGACGGCAGCCGCCTGCTCAAGGTGGAAAAAAGCGGCCCGGCGGGTGAAGCCGAAGCCTTGGGGCTGGCGGTGGCCGAAGAGTTGCTGGCTGCCGGCGGCCGGGAAATTCTGGAAGCGGTATACGGTTCCTCCCTCTCATGACTACCGCTAACCGTCCAGCAGTACCACATCTTTCGGCGATCAGCCGGGCTTGCGTACCCGGGGTACGCGGCGCCCGACTGCTTGCCGAAATCTGCGGCACTGCTGAACGGTTAGCGTCTTATTTGACCGTGGGTAAACTGCCACGAGACCCCATTTTTTAGCATGATGATGAAACTACCATGAATAGCAGCGTTCAGAAAAAACCTGGTTCAGATGCGGCAACCCGTGAGCGCTCACCGGGTAAGGTTTATTTGATCGGCGCCGGTCCCGGCGATCCCGAGTTGATCACCTGCAAGGGCAAGCGGCTGCTGGGCCGGGCCCAGGTGGTGATCTACGATTATCTGGCCAACCCCCGGCTGCTGACCCACGCGCCGGCCGATGCCGTTTTTATTTATGCCGGCAAAAAGGGGGGCAGTCAGCATACCCACAGCCAGACCGAGATCAACCAGATGCTGATCGACTACGCCCTGGCCGGCAAAACCGTGGTCCGGCTCAAGGGGGGCGACCCCTTTATTTTCGGCCGGGGCGGCGAAGAGATCGAGGAGCTGGCCGCCCTCAAGATTCCCTTTGAGGTGGTGCCCGGCGTTACTTCCGCCACCGCCGCCGCCACCTATGCCGGGGTGCCCATCACCCATCGCCGCTTCACCTCGTCGGTGGCCTTCGTCACCGGCCATGAGGATCCCGACAAAAAGGAAAGCCGGATCGCCTGGGACAAGCTGGCCACCGGAGTGGGCACCATTGTCTTTTACATGGGGATCAAAAACCTGCCCCATATCGCTGAAAACCTGATCCGCCACGGCCGTGATCCCCAGACCCCGGTGGCGGTGGTCCGTTGGGCCTCAACCCCCGAGCAGCGTTCGGTGGTGGGCACCCTGGCCGACATCGCCGAGGTGGTGAAGGCGGCCGGGATTACCCCGCCGGCCCTGGTGGTGGTGGGGGAGGTGGTATCGCTGCGGGAGGTGATCAACTGGTACGAGCAGCGCCCCCTGTTCAATAAAAAAATTCTGGTCACCCGCAGCCGCGAGCAGGCCAGCGATCTGGTGGAACAGTTGGAGGATCTGGGGGCTTCCTGTCTGGAAGGGGCCACCATCGCCCTGGCCGAGCCTGAAGACTGGCAGGCGCTGGATCAGGCCCTGGCCCGGATCGGCGACTACCACTGGCTGCTGTTTACCAGCCCCAACGCGATTCGCTTTTTCTTCAAGCGCCTGGCGGAATTGGGCCTGGACAGCCGCAGCCTCAAGGGGCCGCAAATCGCGGTGGTGGGCACCGCCACCGCCGAGAGCCTGCTGGCCCACGGGATTAAGGCCGATCTGCTGCCGGAACAGTTCACCGCCGAGGGGCTGCGCGATGCCTTGCTGGCCCGGGGGGTTAGCGGCAGCAAAATTTTGTTGCCCCGGGCCCTCATGGCCCGCGATATTCTGCCGGACAGCCTGCGCCAGGCCGGGGCCGAGGTGGATATCGCGCCGGTTTACCGCAATATCCGCCCGCCGATGACCGATGAAATCCGCCAGGCGCTTAAGCAACGGCGGATCGACCTGATCACCTTCACCAGCTCCTCCACGGTGACCAATTTTCTCGAACTGCTTGGGTTGGAGGCGGAGGAACGGACAGAGCTGCTGGCCGGAGTCAGGATTGCCGCCATCGGCCCCATCACCGCCGCCACCGCCCGGCAGGCCGGCCTGACGGTGGATATCCAACCCGCCACCCATACCATCCCCAACTTGGTGACCGCGATCTGCGATTTCTATTCGTAATCGTTCAGCAGCACCGCATCTTCGGGCGATCAGCCAAGCTTGCGTACTGAAGTACGCGGCGCCCGGCTGCTTGCCCGAACCTGCGGCACTGCTGAACGATTACGGTCTCCCAGTATCCCGAGCCGCTTGCGGTTTGCGGATTACGCGCACAGTCTAACTGTTTAGCTTAGGGTAACTATTCAGCAGTGCCCCAGGTTGCGGTAAGCCAAGTCGGCGTAGCGTACATCGGGTACTCTAGCCGACCTGATCGCCGCAAGATGGGGTGCTGCTGGATAGTTACAACAATAATTGGTTGTCTTGGGAGCGGGACTCGCCGATGCTGGTTACCCTGACCGCCGGTTTGTCCACCACCGGGCAGAGGGTTTCGCAGATTCCGCAGCCGATGCAGATTTCCAGATCCACGTGGGGGCGTTGTATTTTTACCAGTTCACCCTCGCGGTTGCGCACTTCCACCTCCTCAAACCAGATGGCCTTTTGAGGGGTGGGGCAGACCTCCTCGCAGACAATACAGGGAATCCCGTAAGCCCAGGGCAGGCAGCGGTCGCGGTCGAACATGGCCAGGCCGATCTTGACTTGGGTTTTCTCCTCCACGCCCAGCCGCTCGATGGCTCCGGTGGGGCAGACCTGGCCGCAGAGGGTGCAGTGGTACTCGCAGTAGCCCATCCGGGGCACCAGCATCGGGGTCCAGAGCCCTTCCAGACCGGCTTCCAGCAGGGTGGGTTGCAGGCCGCCGGTAAGGCAGACCTTCATGCACTCGCCGCACTTGACGCAGCGGGCCAGAAATTCCTTTTCCGCCACCGCCCCCGGCGGCCGGATCAGCAGGGGGTGGGCCCGGCCCTCCGGCGGGCGGCTCACCCGTAACAGGGGCAGGGTGACCAGACCGGCCGCCGCCGCTCCCAGCAGCCGACGGCGACCCAAATCGGGGCCGGGCGGGATGAGGGTGTCGGTCCCGCCACTCGCCGCCTTCCCTTGGCCGCCCAGCCAGGAAGGCCAGCGCAATTTGAAGCCGATCAGGCTTTGGGGGCAGAGGTCGTCGCAATTAAAGCAGGCATGGCACTCCGAGCGCAGCCAAGGAGAGGGGGGAGAAGGTATCCTGCCCGCTTCCGAGGTGCCGGCAGCCTCCTGCGCGTCCATGCGCTCGGTTGCCGGCAAACCCGCCGCCACCGGGCTGCGCGGCCCCCGTTCAAGCGCGGCCCCGCCGGGGCAGTGCTTGCTGCAGGCGCCGCAGTTGGTGCAACCTTCGCCCAGCTCCCGGTTGAGCAGGGACCAGCGGGAGAGCAAGCCCAGCAGGGCGCCCAGGGGGCAGAGATAGCGGCACCAGAAGCGGCGCTCGTAAAGATTGAGGGCCAGTATTCCCAAGAAGAGCAGGGCGATCAGGGTTGCCTGGCCGAAGTAAGGCTGGTGGAAGGGCAGTACCGTCTCCCGCAGCACCCCGTAGACGGCTTCGCTGGCGGCGGTCAGCCCTCCGGCCTGGAGATGGTAGAGGGTATCGAAGAGGGCAGTGGTGGCGTAGCTGAAGGCCGGGTAAATGCCCACCGCCAGCGAGCGGATCAGCAGGGAGATGGGGTCAAGCAGCCCGGCCTGCTGGGAACCCAGGGCGGCCAGAGCCAGCATAAAGACCAGGATAAAATACTTGAGCCGCAGCCAGGTTGGATGCCGCAGCAGATCACGGCCGCGGGCGGCGGCCAGGCTAACCAGATTGTTGAGGGTGCCGAAAGGACAGATCCAGCCGCAAAAGACCCGGCCCAGCACCAGGGTAAGCCCGATGGTGATCAGGGCCAGCCAGAAGGCAGTGGGTACACTGTGGGCGCTGAGCAGGGTGGTGAGCAGGATCAGGGGGTTGAAGTCAAGAAAGAGCCGCACCGGCCAGCCCAGCTCATCGGCCCCCTGGCCTTCGGTCTCGATAAATAGCAGGAGAAAAAAGAGCAAAAAAAGCCACTGGCTGACAATGCGCCAGAAGCGCAGGGTAATGAGTTTGTGGCGGAAGCGGTTGAAAAACTTTGTCATTGGCACTCTGGCGGCAGATTGAATTATTAATTCGGTTACTCAGGCGCTGAGATCAAGGTTGCGGATCTTGAGTTTTTCCAGGTTGGCCTCGCCCACCCCCAGGTGGACCGCTTCCCGGACATAACCCAGGTCGCTGCCCTTCAGCCCGAAGAGGGTGGCCCCCAGGGCATCGATGGCCACCTCGTCGGTGCCGGCGATGATCACTCCGGGGTGGCGGACATCGGCGGGGTTGCCGCCCTGGGGACCGTTGGCCACCAGAATCCTTACCGCGTCGAGCACGGTCAGCGACGGCCTGACAAAGGCGGCCATCTCGGCCAACGCCTGGTCCAGCCGCTGATGAATCCGGCTGCGGTTGCCACCCATGATCCCCATCCAGTTCTTGATGGCCATGGTCAGCCGAGCCAGGCCGTGATGTTTGGCAATAGGCACATTGATCAGCACGTCGGCCTCCACCGCCTCGGTGTAAATGGGCCAGGTCCGCAAAACCTCGCCGCCGATCCGCATGTCGCGGAAGCGGCGGTCATCGACGTATTTGAGATCGACGTTCAGGGGTTCAAGCGCGGCGGCAATCCCGCTTTGCACATAGCAGCGGCGGGGGTCGTTGACCGAGCGGTCGAACACCTTCACCGTCCGGGCCCCGGCTTCCAGGCACATCTCGGCCACCGCCGCCAGCACCTCGGGGTTGGTGGTGGCGGCCAGCTCCGGGGTGCGGTCAAAGGCGATATTGGGTTTGATCACCACCACATCCCCCCGGCTGACAAAGCGGTTCATGCCCCCCAGGGCCGCCACCGCTGCCCGGGTGGCGGCGCGGGGCTCTCCGCCTTTGGTCATCACCAGATCGGGAGCGGCGGCAGCCAGGCCCAGGCTCCGGTTGGCATCCAGGGCGGCGGGGGCCAGCAAGGCGCCGCCGGCCAGGGTGGACTTAAGCAAAAACTTGCGTCGGTTCATCTTCCGGCTCCTTTTTTTAATTTGGTTGCCACCCGCTCACCCTAACGCAAAGGCTTGCGGCCAGGCAAGGCTTAAACGATTTTTTCACGCCAAGCCCGCCACCGCCGGATTTAGCGCCACCCGCGCAAGCGCCCGGCGTTGGTAATATGTTGTTGCCAGATAACAAATGGTTTATTTAGGTGGGCATGGACAGAACTGAAAATTATCCGATTTTTCTGGGCGAGGAATCCCTGGTGGGGGTGGAGCCGCGGATTGCCGTGCTATCCGCCCCGCTGGGGGCCACGGTCAGTTGGGGGGGCGGCACCGAGGAGGGACCGGCGGCCATTCTGGCGGCCTCGCCGGCCCTGGAAGTCTTCGATGACGAGTTGTTGCAGGAGACGGTGCGGGCCGGGATCGTTACCCGGCCTCCCCTGGCCCTGCATGGCTTAAGCCAGGAAGCCGCCTGTGCGCTGATTCGGCAGGCGGTGGCGGCGGAGCTGGCGGCTGGGCTTTTCCCGGTGCTGCTGGGGGGCGAGCATACGGTAAGCGGCCCGGCGGTGGCGGCGCTGCAGGGAAAATACCCCGATCTCCATGTGGTCCAGGTGGATGCCCATCTCGATCTCCGCGACACCTACGACGACACCCCCTTGAGCCACGCCTGCGTGATGCGGCGGATTGCCGAACTTGGCGTCCCTTTCAGCCAGGTGGGAATCCGTTCCTTTTCCGGCGAGGAGTGGCAACTGGTTCGGGAGCGGGGCTGGCAGCCCTTCACCATGAGCCGGATTCGGCGGGAGCCGGACTGGCTGGCATCGCTGCTGGCCGAGATCAAGGGGCCGGTTTATCTGACCATTGATGTTGACGGCCTCGATCCCGCCATCATGCCCGCCACCGGCACCCCGGAGCCCGGCGGCCTCTCCTGGTGGCAGCTGGCCGATCTGCTCCGGGCCTTGGCCGACCGGCAAGCCGGCCCCGGCCTGGTGGGTCTGGACGTGGTGGAGCTAGCCCCCCGGCCCGGCGCCGAACACGCCGCTTTCACCGCCGCCAAGCTGATTTACCGCGCCCTGGGCCACGTTTTTCCTTTAACTGTGCGTCCCGGGAGCGTTAATTGAATTAACGGGCAGCAAGCGTTCAGCTTAATGCTTGCTGCCCTTCGGGAGTATCACAAAATGTCGCTTGAGCAAGTTTACCGGTGCCGCCGTTGCGGCTATTGCTGCCAGGGGGAGACTACCGTTTCCCTGGACCCCGAAGACCTGACCCGGATGAGCGAGCATCTGGGGCTGACCCTGGAAGAGCTGAAGAAACGCTACCTGCGGGTAACCGGCCGGACCATTCAGATGCAGACCGTGGACGGCCATTGCATCTTTTATGACGATGGCTGCAGCATTCACCCCGGCCGCCCCTGGCGCTGCCGGCAGTGGCCCCTGCACCCCAGCATGCTCCGGGATCAGAATAATTTTGAAACCATCCGCAACTCCTGCCCCGGCTTCAAAACCGACTTGACTCGGGAGGAACTGCTCCGGACCCTTGAGGGGGATTAGGGGGGCTGCCTGATGCGTTTCGAATTACTCTTCCTGGGCAAAACCAAGGAACAGTACCTGGAGCGGGGAATTGCCGATTTTGTCACCCGTCTGCGTCGTTTTGTGGCACTGGAAATCGTGACCATCAAGGCTCCCCGGCCGCCCAAAAGCGCCGGTGGCGGACCCCGGGCCGCCGGCCAGGAGGCCCGCTTGTTAGCGGCCGAAGCCCGGTTGCTGCTGGAGCGGGTGTCGGCCGCCGCCCTGCTGGTGGCCCTGGACCCCGGCGGCATCATGCCCACCTCGCCGGAGCTGGCCGCCCGGGTACAACAGTGGCGGGAACAGGGCCGGGAGCGGATCGTCTTTGTCCTGGGCGGACCCCTGGGATTGGCCCCGGAGGTGCTGGCTCGGGCCGACCTGGTCCTCTCCCTCTCCCGGCTGACCTACACCCACGAAATGGCCCGCTTGCTCCTGGTGGAGCAGCTCTACCGGGCCTTTGCCATCATTAACAACACCGGCTACCACAAATAGCCGGGATCACAAACAATGCTTGATAATCCGTATCTCCTTGCATTATATTGTCCTGACTGGATTTTTGGGGAGTTGCGGAAGTGTTTCCGGGAAAAATGTAAGGAAGGAGAGGCGTTATGAGCCAGATGGCGGGTTCGCGAACCGGTATTTTGCTGGAGTCCGGCACCAATGAACTTGAGGTAATTACCTTGTACCTGCAGTGGCTGGAGCCCGGAGCCGGCGCTCCCACGCAGACCGCTTACGGCATCAACGCCGCCAAGGTGCGGGAACTGGTGGCCATGCCCGCCGAGCTTACCGAAGTGCCGGACAGCCACCCCTCGGTGCGTGGCGTCTTTCTGCTGCGCAACCGCACCATTCCCCTGATCGACCTCTGCCACTGGTTCGGCTATGCTCCGGATACCTCGCCGGAAGCCAAGGCCAAATGGGTGGTGGTGGTCTCCGAAATCAACGGCAAACTTTTCAGCTTCATCTCCCACGGGGTGGATAAGGTTTACCGGATCTCCTGGAACCAGATCATGCCGCCGCCGGACGTGATCGCCTCCAAGAGCAGCCTCACCGGGATGTGCCTGGTCAACGACCGGATCATCCAGATGATCGACTTTGAAAAAATCTGCGCCGATATCGACCCCAGCATGGCCATGGATCATGCCACCCATGCCATCGAGGCGGCGGCGGCCGGCGACCAGGGCGACAAGCTGGTGGTGATCGCCGACGATTCGGCCATGATCCGCGACCAGATCACCCGCACCCTGGAACGGGCCGGCTACAAGGTGCTGGCTTTCCCCGACGGTCAGTCGGCCTGGGATTTTCTGGAGCAGGCGGCCGCAGCCGGCCAGGTGGAAGAGCGGATTCTGGGGGTGGTCAGCGATATCGAGATGCCCCGGATGGACGGCCATCATCTCTGTATGAAGATCAAGCAGCAGCCGGAATTCGCCAAGGTGCCGGTGATGCTCTTCTCCTCCCTGATCAACGACCAGGCCAGGCACAAGGGGGAAAAGGTGGGGGCCGACGACCAGATCACCAAGCCGGAGCTGGGTGCGCTGGTCGGTCGTCTCCAGACCTGTCTCCAGCGCCTCCAGGGCTGAACCTTGCAACCCGTTAAATCGGCAGGTTAGTACCCCTTGAACGCCTATATGAATCCTGGGCCATGAGCGGCGGCAAGCCCGGTTTTTGGCTTTATCGCGGCAACCGCCTGGAGTTGTTGCTGGACAGCCTGGCGGCGGGGTTGGCCGGGGGCGGGGCGACTGATCCCCTGCAGCCGGAATGTGTGGTGGTCCAGAGCCGGGGGATGGCCACCTGGCTGAGCTTACGGCTGGCCGAGCGTTTCGGGGTATGGGCCAATTCAGATTTTCCCCATCCCAGGGCCCTGGTCCAACGGCTGCTGGCCGCCGCGCTGGGCCCGGCGGCCTGGCCGGCCACCAGCCGGGAACTGCTTACCCTGGCCATCCTGCAAGAGCTGGCCGCCTTGCCGACCACCCCTGATTTTACCCCCCTGGAACGCTACCTGGCCGGGGCCGACGATTGGAAACGGCTGCAGTTGGCGGAGAAAATCGCCGATCTTTTCGACCAGTACACGGTATTCCGCCCGGAAATGCTGCTGGCCTGGGAAAAGGAGGCGGAATCCCGGGAGGAACTGGCCGACAACGCCTGGCAGCCCCTGCTCTGGCGGCGGCTGGTGGGCCGGCTGGGATCACCGGTGGCTCCCTTGCCGGCCGCCCATGAACGGTTGGCCGCCGCCGCCCCGGCGGAGCCCGCTTTGCTGCCCGGTCGGCTGTTCCTCTTTGGGGTCACCACGCTGCCTCCCCTTTACCTGAGCCTGCTCAACGCCGCCGCCGCTAGTATCCCCGTCCATCTCCTGCAGTTCAGCCCCGCCCGCGAATACTGGGCCGATCTTCTCACCCCGGCCGCCGGCCGCCGTTTGCAGCTGGCCCGGACCAAATCCTCCTCGCCCGACCAGGCCGCCGCCGCTGCGGCGCCGGAGCTACATCTGGCCGAGGGCCACCCCCTGCTGGCCTCCCTGGGAATCGTGGCCCGCGAGTTTCAGGATATGCTGGAAGAGACGGTGGATTACCAGGAGGCGGAGGACGGTGAACGTTTCGGCCTGGCGGCAAACCCGGCCGCGCCCACCCTGCTGGCCCGGCTCCAGGATGATATCACCCGGTTGCGCCCCCCGACTCCGGCGCCGTGGCCGGCGCAGTTGGACGACTCCCTGCAAATCCATATTTGCCACAGCCCGCTGCGCGAGGTGGAGGTGCTGCAGGATCAGCTACTGAACTTCATTGATCGGGGCGGCTACCGGCCCCACGAGATCGTGGTGATGGTGCCGGACATTGAAACCTACGCCCCGCTGATCGAGGCGGTGTTCAACCGGCCCCCGGGTGACCGGCGGCGGATTCCCTACCGAATTGCCGATCGCCGTTTAAGCCGCCAGGCCGAACTGATCGACACCCTGTTCCGGCTCTTTGAGCTGGCCCGGGGCCGGCTGGAGGTTTCGGCGGTGCTGGATCTGCTGGCCGCCGAACCCCTGCGTCGGGCCTGGAACCTGGACGATGAGCGGCTGCGGCGCATCGAACAGTGGCTGCGGCAATGCCGGGTCTGCTGGGGCATCGACGCCGACCATCGCCACCGGCACGGCCAGCCGGAGGAGTATCTCAACAGCTGGCGCTTCGGGCTGGATCGCCTGCTGCTGGGCTACGCCCTGGGAGGCGGGGAAGAAAAAATAATCTTCGCCGGCATCCTGCCCCATGACGATATCGAAGGCCAGGAAGCGGCCACCGCCGGGATTCTGCTGGCCTGCTGCCAGGCTCTGTTCGAGCTGGCCCAACAGGTGCGTCGCCCCCAAACCCTGGCCGACTGGGCCGAGTTGACCCGCCGGACCATGCAGATCTTTTTCGGCCGGGAGGGTTTCGAGACCGGCCAGGATTGGCAGCGGCAAAGTTTGGGCGACGCCCTGGCCGCCCTGGTGGCCGACGGCCGGCAGGCTGCTCTGGAGCAGCCCCTGGAGCTACCGGCCTTCCTGCGGCTGCTGCGTTCCCGCCTGGACGACAGCGGTGGGGCCGCCGGCTTTCTGGAAGGCGGCCTCACCTTCTGTAACATGCTGCCCATGCGGACCATTCCCTTCCCGGTGGTCTGCCTGCTGGGAATGAACAACGGAGATTTTCCCCGCACCCGGCCCGCCGCCGGCTTCGACCTGCTGGCCGCCGCCCCCCGGCCCGGCGACCGCTGCCGCCGCCGGGATGATCGGTTTCTTTTCCTGGAAGCCCTGTTGGCGGCCCGGGATAAATTTTATCTCAGCTATGTAGGTCGTTCCAGCCGGGACAACCGGGAGCTACCGCCCTCGGTGCTGGTGGACGAGCTGCTGGATTGCCTGGCCTTGATGCTGGCGGACCCGGTAACCGTTCAGCAGCACCGCACCTTCGGGCGATCATCCAGGCTTAAGTACACGGGGTACGAGGCGCCTGGCTGCTTGCCCGAATCTGCGGCACTGCTGAACGGTTACGTCCCGTTAAATCGGCAGGTTGGTGCCCCTGGTGAACGGTTAGCCGATGAGTGGCAGCACCGCCGACAGGTTGCGGCCCGGCTGCAGACCGAGCACCCGCTGCAGCCCTTCAGCCCCCGCTATTTCAAGTCCCCGGAGGGGCCGTTGTTCAGCTATGCTTCCGAGTATCTCGTTCCCGGCCCGGCCGCTGACCTGGAGCCTGCCGTAACTTCCAGATCATTACCGGCCACCGGCCGGGAGGAGAGTGCGGTCAGCCTGGCCGATCTCCACGGCTTCTTTCGCCACCCCGCCCGCTGGTATGGCCGTCGCCAACTGGGCCTGCGCCTGCCGGAGCCGGAGGCGACCGGCTCCGACCGGGAACCTCTGGAGCTGGTCGGGCTTGATCGCCACCGGCTCGGCGAGCTTTTGCTGGCCGAGCCTCAGCGGTTGCTGTCGGCTGCCTCTGACGCAAAAGCTGCCGCCGAGGGCTGGGAAGAAAGCTACCGGCTTTTGCGGGCTGCCGGCGAGTTGCCGCCGGGTAAGGGTGCCCGCCTGGCCCTGACGGAACTGGTGGCGCGCCTGCAGGCGGTGGCCGGCTTTCTGGCCACCGACCCCGGCGGTGCCCCGTTGCCGCCCCTGGTGCTTGATCTGGCGCTGCCCGACGGCAGCCGGCTGGGAGGCGAATTGGTCCAGCGTTCGACCCTGGCCCTGCTGCGCCGGACTCCGTCCTCGGCCGGTCCTTCCTTCTGGCTGCGGGGCTGGCTCGACCACCTGGCCCTCTGTGCCGGCCAACCCGCCGATCAGGATTGCCAAACCATCATGGTCGGCTTAGGTCCGCATAATCTGGCCGATGTTCGGATTTTTCGGCCCCTGCCGCCCGCCGCGGCCGCCGCCCGCCTGGCCGAACTGCTGATGCTTTACCGGGCGGGGCAGCAGGGGCCCTTGCCTTTTTTCCGCCGGGCCGGTTATGAGTTTGTCGTTAAGCTGCAAGGATCAGACCGGGAAACTGAAGAGGTGCGCCGGGAAAAGGCCGGGCAGGCGGCCATCACCGCCCTTTACGGAGACGGCTACAACCGGGGAGGGCCGCCCGAATTGGCTGATCCTTACGCGGCGGCCCTGTTCGGCCTGAACCCGGAGCTGGAAGCGGCCGACCGCCGCTTGCCCCCCGGCTTTACGGAAACCGCCATCCTGATTTATCAGCCCATGCTCTCCCATCTGGAAAAGGTCTCGTGACCGGGCAGCAGCACCACATCTTGCGACGATCAGCCCGGCTTGCGTACCCGGGGTACGCGGCACCGGTCTGTTTGTCGCAATCTGCGGCACTGCTTGCCCGGTTACTGGTAAAAAAAATGTCGATGATTGATTGGAAAATTTGCGGTTTTGATGATGAATTATCCCCAGCCTTTTGACCCCGCCACCTTGCCCGAGGAACCGTTGCAGCTTATTGAGGCCAGCGCCGGGACCGGCAAGACTTATTCCATCACCTCGCTTTATTTGCGGCTACTGTTAGAGCGGGAGCTGCCGGTGGAGAAGATCCTGGTGCTCAGCTTCACCGAGGCCGCCACCGCCGAGCTCCATGAACGGCTGCGTAACCGCCTTTGTGCCGCCCTCATCGCCTTTCGCCGGGGCGGGGAATCCGCCGATGATTTCCTGGTTCAGCTGGTCCGGCGGAGCAGCGATCCCGCCCGCCGACAACTGCTGCTGCAAAAGGCCCTGAGCGAAATCGACCAGGCGGCGGTTTTGACCATCCACGGTTTCTGCCGGCGGATTCTCCAGCAGGGCGCCTTTGAAAGCGGCCTGGCCTTCGAACTGGAACTGCTGGCCGAGCTTGACGATTTTTTCCGGGAACTGGTTCACGACTTCCTGACCACCGTTTTTCACCGCGATGACTCCCGGTTGCTGACCCTGTTGCGGCAGGAGGGCTGGGCTTACTGGGAGCAGTGGGCGCGGCTGGCCCTGGGCCATCGGCTTGCTCCCCTGAGCGGTGAGGTGGGTGAGGATGAGTTGCGCCGCTGCCTGGACGCGGCCCTGGCGGCCTTTACCGAGGCCCGGCAGGGCTGGCGGGCCGATCAGGCGGCCATTGAGCAAGAGCTGCAGAATGGCGCTTTCAATAAACCTGTTGCCGATTACCTGGACGCCGGTCTGGCGCAGCGGCTGGCCGCCTATCTGGCTCCGACTGCACCGGACTCGCTGGTGGTGCCGCCCGGCAGTAGCGAACTGACCCCGGCCAACTTCGCCGACCCCGCCGCCGGGGTGTGTAATAAGATGGCCATCAAAAAGGGGCAAATTCCCCGCCATCCCTTCTTTAGCGCCTGGGCCTCCTACCTGAACACCCTGGCCGAGCTGGCCGCCGTTTACCGTCGCCACCTGCTGGGACAACTGCTCAACACCGCCCGCCGGCAGTTGCCGGTCCGGCTCTACGCCGCCGGTTATCAGTCCTTCGACGACCTGCTTTACAACCTGGCCGCCGCCCTCAAAGGCGAGGGCGGGCAGCGACTGGCCGCCTTTATTGCCGGCCGTTATCCGGTGGCCCTGATTGATGAGTTCCAGGATACCGATCCGATCCAGTACCTGATCTTCAAAACCATTTACGGACGGGGGCGATCCGGTCCGGGGCCGGAGGCGGCCCCGGACCCCGCCGCCCGCCGCCTGCTGCTGATCGGAGATCCCAAACAGGCGATCTACGCCTTTCGCGGCGCCGATATTTTCGCTTACCTGGAGGCGGCGCGGGAGGCCGGCCCTCAGCGTTACAGCATGAATGTCAACTGGCGGGCCGACCGGGGGATGGTGGCGGCGCTCAACGCCCTCTTTGCCGGGGTGGAGCAGCCTTTCGTGGTGCCGGAAATCGCCTTTCAGCCGGTTGCGCCCCGGCCGGACGCCGCCGATCTTTGGCAGGGCGGCGAGCATGGCGGCCGGGCGCCCCTTCAGTTTTTGACCCTGGACCCCGAGGATGTCGCCAGCCTGCCGGCGGCGCGGGGGGCCAAGGTGCCGGGCCGCAGCAACCTGGAAAAACTGATCCCCGAGCTGCTGGCCGCCGACCTGGTCCGGCTGTTGCAAGGGGGGGCGAAAATCGGCCAAGCCGGGGCCGAGGAGCAGCCCCGACCCTTGCAACCGGGCGATATCGCGGTGCTGGTTCGCAGCAATCGCCAGGCCGAAGAGATGCAGGCGGCCTTGCGCCGGTTGGGAGTCAAGGCGGTGGTCAGAAGCCGCAGCGGGGTGCTGGCCGGGCGGGAAGCGGGCCAGTTGCTGATGCTCCTGCGTGGTCTGCTGGATCAGGCCGGCGAGGAGGAACGGCGGGGGGCCATCATCAGCGAACTGCTGGGCGGTAGCCCCGCTGAGCTCCGAGAACTTAACGACGATGAAAAAAAATGGCAGGAGTGGCTGAGCCGTTTTAGCTGCTGGCGCGGGCTCTGGCGGGAGCGGGGGTTGATGGCGATGATGCGGGCCATCGGCGAGGAACGGCAACTCACCGCCCGCCTGCTCTCTCTACCGGATGGGGAGCGGCGGCTGACCAACTATCGTCATCTCTACGAGCTGCTCCAGCGCCGGGAACAGGAGCAGCACCTGCGGGCCACCGTCCTGATCAAATGGCTGGAGCAGAACCGTACCGACCCCCGGAGTGACGGGGCCGGCGAGGAGCAGGAGTTGCGGCTGGAAAGCGATGAGGCGGCGGTGCAGGTACTGACCATCCACCGGGCCAAGGGCCTGGAGTTTCCGGTGGTATATTGCCCCTATCTCTGGAAGACCTGGCGGCCGGACAGGAAAAAACCCCGGCATGATGAGGTATTGCTTTACCACGAGCCGGCGGCCGGCGGCCGGGGCCGGCTGGCCTTGCTGCCCGACGAGCAGTGCCGCGACCAGCGCCAGAATGAGCAACTGGCCGAAGAGATGCGCCTGCTCTACGTCGCCCTGACCCGGGCCAAGCACTGTTGCCTGGTGATCTGGGAGGCGGCCACCGGCTACCAGGACAGCGCCCTGGCCCGCCTGCTTTTTGGCGAGGAGCAGCTTGCAAGTTTGGCCGAGCTGACCAGGGAAGAAATGCTGGCCATGCTGGCTGAGCGGGTTGCAGAGCAAGCACATTGGCAGCTCCGCCGGTTGCCCCGGCGGGGCCAGGTTGCCGCCTGGCGGGATCCGGCCGCCGCCCTGGCCCAAGTTGAGCCGGTTTGCCGGACCCTCAAGCGGGATATCGGCCCGGCCTGGCGAATGGGCAGCTTCTCGCAGCTCGCCGCCGGGGCGCCCGAGTTCCGCGATCCCGGCGAAGGCCGGGATTATGACGCCGCCGCCGGCCCCCCGCTGGCGGGCGCCGGTAGCCTGCTGGCCGCCGGTAATCTGTCGGCTGGCGATTACCTTCCGGCAACTCAACCGGCCGCCCCCCCCGCTGAACGACCGGTAGTGGGGGAGTCGGCCGGAATCGTTGCCCAGCTTGATGGGCCGGATGTAAGACCGGCTGCCGGAGCGTATGGTGAACCGGTCGATGGATCGGTTAAGGGACCGGTCGGCGAGGTGATCGGCGGAGGAGGCGGTGGGCCGATCGGCGGGGATGAT
>OBJA01001348.1_pt1 | contig 17296 bp, 19 predicted proteins | sample 1519751 | NCBI WGS metagenome assembly OBJA01 (sample SAMEA3881238, study PRJEB22517) | soil metagenome | biome: lake sediment; feature: soda lake sediment; material: sediment, water from around vicinity | place: India | collected 2013-12-23 | depth 3 m | reverse complement strand
GATCGTTTCGGGAAAAAGTTTGAGTTAATTCTCTGTTTTATTTTCTATATTTCATCTTTCATTGTTTTTTTTATCTCACATCAATATATAGGATTCATGTTTGCGATGATTTTATTTGGATTTGGTGAAGCTTTTCGTTCAGGCACTCACAAATCGATGATTATGACATTTATTGATGTTCATGACTTAAAAGAATCCAAGACAAAAATTTATGGCTTAACACGCTCATACAGCTTAATCGGTTCGATGGTGTCCAGTTTAATCGCCATTGTTTTAGTCTTATATTTGCCAAACATTCGTTATCTTTTTATCATATCAACTATTCCCTACATCCTTGATTTTTTACTCATTTTATCTTATCCCAATTATTTAGATGAAAAAAGAGAATCATCATTTCAAATCATTCCATTTTTAAAGGACAATGTTAAGGGATTAAAATACGCTTTTTCTAAAGTACCTGTAAGAAATTCTATTTTTAACGCTTCAAGCTACCAAGCAGGATTTAAAGTTATTAAAGATTATGTGCAACCGATCATCATCACGTTATCACTATCGTTTGTCTTGTTGAAATCCTTTACAGAAACAGAACAATCGAAAATATTCATTGGCATCATCTATGCGATTATCTTTTTATGTTCTTCTTTTGCAAGTAAATATGCCTATCAACTCAAAAAACTAGGTGATGCCAAGCATATCATTAAATACTTTTGGCTCATCTCAGGTATCTCTCTTCTAATGCTTGTTATTTTCATCCACTCCATTTGGATGATTATGCTCATTTTTATCTTGTTATATATGATGATGAATGCGAGACGCCCAATAATGGTTGAAGTCATTGGTGATGTAACTGATCCTGAGTATCGTGCTACTGTTTTATCGATTGAGTCACAAGCAACTTCCCTGTGGATCGCTATGATTGCTCCTCTTGTAGGTTTCATTGCTGACTATTCGATTGAATGGATGCTTGTTAGTGTTGGGCTAGTGATGTGTTTATTCTATGTTATACAAAGCGTTTACGCCATAAAGCTCAAAAAAAGTTCTAGATAATCCTTTCATGATGTGATAGCCTACAATAATGTTGAATGAAAATTTCTGAATAAATTGTAAATTAGTCAAAATTGCTATATAATGCAATTAGAAGTTATGAATGGAGGATTATCTATGAAGTATGGTTATGGATGGGTTTTAAAGTTTATTCTTGCTGCAATACTCATCGGCGTTGGTGTCTATATGGTGTTTGCAGATGAAGTTGTTTATTTGATTACAGGTATTGTCATTGTCATCTTCTCTTTATTTAGAGTTTATCCGTTGATGAAGTCTTTAAATAAAGAAGTTTTAAGAACAATTAACTTAATTGAAATCATTTTTGACACCTTGATTGGTGCTGCCATGATTTATATCGTCATATCAAAAAGAGATTTATCAGAACCTATTTGGGGTGGCATTTATCGTTATTCATTAGCATTCTTCTTCTATGCACGGGGTCTTGTCTATTTAAACTCAGTCGTATTCTTAAACGAAAAATCAGAAATTCCAAAATTCTGGATTCACATTGTATCATTGTCTTTAGGTGCAATCATTGCTTTCCGACCTGATTTTGATTACAACACGGTAGGTATATTCTTGCTTCTTATCTCACTTGTAGGTGCATCATATCTTGGATATGATGGATATGGCGGATATAAAAAATATCGTAAATATCAAAAAGAACTTAATGCTGAAAAGGAAAAAAACAAACCAAAGGAAATTAATCCTGATCAGCCTCAACCTACGATTATCGACGAGAAAAAAGAAGATAAAAGACCTTACGTCAACTAAGTTCATCTTGAAATCAAAAACTGCATGATTAATGCATAATTATGCAGTTTTTTTTATGAAAAAATGTTAGAATATCTATTGGAATGTGAGGTCATATGATGAACAATCGAATTGTCCATATCGTCGGTATACTATATGCAACTATATTTGGTTTTACATTTATGTTTTCGAAAGTCGCTTTAGAATATGTTAGACCTATTGGACTCATTGCATATCGTTTTTTAATTGCATTTGTAGCGTTAGAGATATTAAGACAATTTAAAGTCTTTAAGATTTCAGTCAATCGAAGTAAGATATTACCTTTGCTTTTAGTAGCTATTTTGCAACCTGTTCTCTATTTTATTTTTGAAACCTATGGTATTTTAAAAACGACTTCTGGTGAAGCAGGTATGATGATTGCATTGATTCCTATTTTCGTCACCTTGTTAAGTGCAATGATCATTAAAGAAAAACCAAGGCTTATCCAATTTTTGTTTATTATCTTATCTGTTTCAGGTGTCATCTTTATTCAAATCATGAAGTCAAGTTCAGGATTGACCTTTGAGCTAGCAGGATTTCTCTTGTTGCTTGCTGCAGTCATTTCTGCAGCACTCTTTAACATTGCTTCACGTAGTGCTTCTAAAACGATTCGTCCTTATGAGTTAACATATTTTATGATGCTGATTGGCGCACTTGTTTTTAATGTCATTTATCTCATCCAATTAGCCATGGAAGGTAGCACTTTAAAATTTATCACCAATCTTTATCATGTTGAATTATTAATTCCTATTTTGTATTTAGGTATCATTGCTTCAATTGGTGGTTTTTTCTTAGTCAATTTTGCGTTAAGTCGCGTTCCCGCACATGTTTCTTCTATCTATGCAAACTTATCAACAATTGTAGCCATTTTAGCTGGAACTTTTATACTCAAGGAAAAGTTATTTTACTATCATTATATAGGTGGATTAATGATTATCATCGGTGTTTATGGAACCGTTCGATTCAATCGCTTGCTTGCTTCAAAGCACAGTAAGATTTAATTAGAAATGCCCTTTCATGTGAGCAGGGCTTCTTTTTTGGTATAATGAAATTAGCATTAAAAAATTCTAAACGATAAGGGGACATTTATGAAATATAAACATTATTTAAGCACAAAAAATCCAGTTATTACCATGACCATTCGTGATTACGGAATCATTGAGATAGAACTTTTTCCTGAAGTCGCACCTAACACGGTGAACAATTTTATCCATCTTGTCGAATCAAATTATTATAAACAGCTTATTTTCCATCGTATCATTCCTGGGTTTATGATTCAAGGTGGTGGTGGTAAAGACAACATATCACCGATTAAAGGAGAGTTTGCAGCAAACGGTTTTGATAATCCTCTTGAGCATACACGTGGTGTCATTTCAATGGCACGCACATCAGACCCTAATTCACAGACATCACAATTTTTTATTATGCATCAAGATGCACCTCACCTTGATCGTAATTATGCTGCTTTTGGTGTTGTCACATCGGGTATTGAGGTCGTTGATTTGATTGCTAGACAGCCTCGTGATTACCGTGATTGTCCACATAATGATGTTGTGATTGAATCGATTGTGATTGATAAAAAAGACAAAACATATCCTAAACCTGTGTACTATGTTTCTGGTCAATGATGGAAACAAGAATTAATAAATATCTGAGTGAATCTGGCTTTTGTTCGCGTCGTGAAGCTGATCGTTTGATTGAAGCTAGACGTGTTAAGATAAACGGCGAGTATGCCTTGATTGGCTCAAAAGTATATGAAACAGATAGCGTAACTGTTGATGGCAAGGAAGTTAAACATAAGAAGACTTTTGTTTATCTTGCTTTTAACAAACCTTTAGGTATTGTATCAACAACCGATCAAAGCATAAAAGATAATATGATTGATTACATTAACTATCCAGAGCGTATTTTTCATATTGGCCGATTAGATAAAGATAGTGAAGGTCTTATTTTGTTAACAAGCGATGGTGACATTGTAAACAAGATTCTTCGTGCAGAAAACAAACATGAAAAAGAGTATATCGTTACTGTAAATCGTGAAGTTACACATGCCTTTTGCGAAGCTATGTCGCGTGGTGTTCCTATTTTGGATACCGTAACAAAGCCCTGCATCGTCAAAAAGATAAGCAAATACACCTTTAAAATGATTCTTGTTGAAGGCCTTAATAGACAGATTAGACGCATGTGTGAGTATTTCCATTATGAGGTTGTTGCACTTAAGCGCATACGTATTATGCATATTCACCTCGATCTTCCTGTTGGAGGATTCCGCTTACTAACCCGTCAAGAACAAAATGAACTTTTTCGCTTGTTGAATCACAAAAAATAGCTAAATACGCGCAGCATTTTACGCGTATTTTTTTCTTACTTATGATGTATACAACATGAAAATCTTACTGATAGCATTTTCATAAAAAATCATTGCTGTTCCCTCTTCTTTTTTTAAAATTACTTGATATAATGAGTCACACAAGGAGGGAATCGTATGGAACAATATAAGCTTTTTCGAAACATTTTATGCATTGATTTAAAAAGTTTTTATGCATCTGTAGAATGTGTGCTTTTAGGTTTAGATCCCTTTACGACACCTCTTATTGTTGCTGATAAATCAAGAGGCGATGGTTCGATTGTTCTTGCTGTCACACCATATCTCAAATCACTAGGCCTTCCCAGCCGCTTTCGTATACATGAGCTTCCACCAGACATTCCTGTCATCTTTCAAAAGCCGCGTATGAGTTTATACCTTGAGTTCTCTGCTAAAGTCATTGGCGTTTATCTTAAATTTGTTGCTGAAGAGGATTTATATATTTATTCTGTTGATGAAGCTTTTCTTGATGTAACATCCTATCTTAATTATTACCAAAAAACAGATTTAGAATTCGCAAAAATGATTTTAGATGCCATTTATAGTGAAACAAAATTGTTTGCAACGTGTGGCATTGGTCCAAATATGCTTATGTCTAAACTAGCACTTGATATTGATTCAAAGAGAGCTGAAGATTTCATTGCGAAATGGACATATGATGATATTCCTAAATGTTTATGGCCAATCTCTCCACTTTCAAAGATGTGGGGAATTGGTCATCAAATGGAAAAGCGTCTTAACCGATTAGGATTAACGACAGTGGGTGATATTGCTCGATATGATGTACTGACGCTAAAAAAGCTTTTTGGCATTAAAGGTGAGGAACTTTATTATCATGCACACGGTATCGATATGAGCATGATTCAAGATAAACTTCTTTTTAAGCATGTTGGAAAGAGTTATGGTTCTGGGCAAACGCTTTTTCATGATTATTATGTGCCTGATATTTTTCAAATCATGCTTGAAATGATTGATGATGTTACAAGACGTTTACGCATGAGTGGCCGTGTGGCACGAACTGTTCATTTAGGCATTGGCTATAGCAAGGCTGTCGGTGGTGGCTTCTCTAGACAGTTCACTTTAGATAAAGCAACTTCGAGTCCTTCGATCATTTATGAGACATGTTTAAATCTTTTTTACAACTATTATGAAGATGAGCCGATACGGCGCATTCATGTTAGTGTTGGAAACCTCATCAAAAAAACGATACACCAGTTTTCACTTTTTGATGATGAAAGAGCGTTAGATAAAGAATATCAATTTCATCAAACGATTGATCAAATTAAGCTTAAATTTGGACGAAACAGCGTTAATCGCGCATCAAGTGAATTTGAATCTTCAACCATCAAAGCACGCAATAAGATGATTGGAGGTCACCATGCATAATTCATATGTTGATCGTGGCATCATCAAGTGGTCTCCGTTTGATGCCTTAGTTGGTTTTCATGGTGTGCTTGCTGAAATGAAGCATCATATGCATAAGATGGATAAACCCATCTTAAGTGATGATCAATATCAAACACTCAATCAAAAACTGATGCTTGCTTTTCAGCTTCAGCTTGACATTGATATCGTCTATTTTCATGACGGTTACTTAAAAACAACGTTTGGTCATATCAAGAAACTGGATTGGGTTAATCACATCATTGTTTTTACTCACATGGAGAAAATTAGCGCTTTTGATGTTATTGATATTGTCGTTCAAGAAGATTCATCGCTTCATGATAAATAAAAAGCACCGAAGTGCTTTTTGTCATTTAGAAGGTATTTCAGTCACCCGAGGCATCTCTGTCAATGTAAAGTTTGCTGAGTTGATGCGATATGTATTTAATCCGTCGCCTTCAATTTGTTCAGGGTTTGTAAAATAGAGTTCACTATTTCCTTTGACTTTCACACCTAATAATGATGTGATATTAATGTAAATCTTGATCTTTGAGAAAACATTGATTTCATCTGGGTTATAAAAGACTGAGTCTTTTTTAATGATCAAATTAATGATGACGTTGTTTCGTTTGGTGTGTTCATTATAAAGTAAGAATGCTCTACTTTCTTTTTCAGAAGGTGGTGTAATAAACTCATAATTGGTCCCATCTTTTTCAAATCTTAACTTGTCAAAGGTAATACTAGAAACAATTTTTCCTTCAATCACGCGAAATGGAATTTTGAGTGAAACAAAACGATAATGATCGGGTTGACTATAAACATCTTGCTCATCAAGTTGATCTTCAATCATATGAAACATCATGCTTCTTCGTTGAATGAGTCGATTGACGTATCTTGATGATTCACTATACATGAGCATTCTGTCCATAAACTCAATGATTGAGTAATTACTGGAAGCAAATTGCTGCTCACGGAATAATTCTGCTCGACGATTTGTATCATCATTGATTCTAACGACCGTTCGATTATGGATTAAAATAAGCAAACTAAACAATGTGCTTGAACAAAAAGATGCAAAAGCAACAAAAAGTGCTGCAACTCTAATACCAATAACATTAAACATTTGATCAAGTTGATCACCAAAAATAAGCATGATTAATGCAAAAAAGAAAACAATTGAACTTGCGATTAACATGATGGGTATAATAACACTTCTACTACTTTTCATATACGACTCCATTAACAATAAAAAACATCTATTTATAATGACCATATTATAGCATTAAACATTTAAAAAAATACAATTGATATCTTTTGATTAGCAAAATTCGATATTTTGTAATCTCACTAAGGATTGAAACAGTTTTTTTCAGAAATCTCTCATGAAATCATATATAATAGTAGTATGTGAAATGAGCTAAGTCTACGACGATTGGAGTTGATGGTTTGAAAAAATACATTATGGCGATTGATCAAGGAACAACAAGTACACGTGCCATCATATTTGATAAAAATAGCAATATGATTGCAATGGCGAGTGAAGAAATTCAGCAAATATATCCCCATCCAGGCTGGGTTGAGCATAATCCAAATCAAATTTGGGTGTCTGTTTTGGCAGTGATTGCTCGCGTGTTACGTGAATCTAAAATAAAAGCAACCGAGATTTTTTCAATTGGTATTACCAACCAACGAGAAACAACGCTCATCTGGGAAAAAGAAACGGGTTATCCAATCTACAATGCTATTGTATGGCAATCACGTCAAACACATGATATTTGTGAAGACCTCAAAAAGAAAGGCTATGAAGAACTGTTTAAAGAAAAAACAGGACTTGTTTTAGATCCTTATTTTTCAGGCACAAAAATAAAATGGATCTTAGATTATGTCGAAGGATCACGTGAAAGAGCAAGAAATGGAGAACTCTCATTTGGCACAATTGACACATGGCTGGTTTATAAACTAACTGGAGATGTCCACATAACAGATTATACAAATGCCAGTCGGACGTTAATCTTTAACATTCACGATTTAAAATGGGATCAAGAACTTTTAGACATTCTTGATATACCCTATGAGTTACTACCTGAGGTCAAATCATCTTCTGAAATATATGGTTACACACTTGATTATCACTTCTTCGGCCAAAAAGTACCTATTAGTGGTATTGCAGGTGATCAACAAGCTGCTTTATTTGGACAAGCTTGTTTTGAATCAGGTATGGTTAAAAACACATATGGCACGGGTTGCTTCATGCTGATGAATACTGGAGATAAGCCCGTTTTTTCAAAACATGGATTAATCACAACCATCGCTTGGAACATTAAGGGACAAACAGTTTATGCACTTGAAGGTAGTGTATTTGTTGCAGGTTCTTCTGTTCAATGGCTTAGAGATGGTATCCGAATGATACATCATGCAGGTGAAACTGAAGGTCTTGCTCAAATGCTAAAATCAAATGAAGGTGTCTATGTTGTACCTGCGTTTGTTGGCTTAGGAACGCCTTATTGGGATTCAGATGTTCGTGGTGCAATTTTTGGTATCACGAGAGGAACCTCAAAGTCACATTTTGCACGTGCAGTATTAGAATCCATTTGCTATCAGTCGATGGAAGTATTAAGAGCAATGGAGGAAGACACACACATGCCTATTCAATCGTTTAAAGTTGATGGTGGTGCAACTGTTAATCATTTCTTAATGCAGTTTCAATCCGATATATTAAACATGAAAGTTGAGCGCCCATTGATATTAGAGACAACTGCTTTAGGTGCAGCTTATTTAGCAGGACTTTCAACAGGATTTTGGAAATCCATCGATGATATTAAGAATGCTTGGAAACGAGAAGCTTTATTCGTTCCTAAAATGGACGATAAAGAGCGACAACGCTATATAAAGGGCTGGAAAACAGCTGTTCAAGCAGCAAGGTTATTTAAAAATAATGACTAGTGAAAAAATACACGTGTGCGCACGTGTATTTTACTTATAAAGCGTTGTTTTGTCCTTAGCTGGTTTTCGCTTTTTAGGTACAGGTATTTGGTGTGAATACCCTACCATGATAAGTCCAACAATAATTTCATGTTCATAAACACCTAAAACATCTTTAAACTTATCTGATTCAATAAATAATGGTGTTTTCCAAAAAGTTGATAATTTTTGCTCGGTAGCTAACAACAAAAAGTTTTGAATCATGGCTGCATTTGCTTGCAAATCTTCAAGTTCATCTCGCATATCCTTTAGTGTGGGCATTATGACTGCAACAACAAGCGGTGACGAGAATATTTTCAGTAATGAAGGTTTCATTTCATTTTGTTGATCATCATTTAATTCATGTAAATAGCGATGGATGAGTAAGTCTTTACTATCGCCTTCAACGATAATGAATCGCCATGGTTCTCTCATTTTATGATTAGGTGCATAAACAGCATCATCTAACAATGAAATCACGAGATCTATTGATACTGGATCATCAAGAAATTTACCTATACTTACTCTTTGCCGAATAAGATCGCTTAATTTCATAACATCATCTCCTTTGTATCAATCTTAATCGAAATGCTAAAAATAAACAAGAATTTCAATAAATTTAACTAACAAAAAAAGACCCTAAGGTCTGTTTTTTGAGATATAAGCTATAAAATTTTCTTAGGATAAACCATGTTACCTTGTGCAATTAACATCAGTTTGTCGCGAACTGTGTCAAAAACTGCAGTAACGATAAGGAAGGACAGTGCTAAAATAATCGATTTTTGAAATTGATATTGAATAAATACTCCGATAGAAAATCCTATAGCAACTAATAAATAACCCATCAATAACGTTTTGCCTAATAATGGCTTATAGTGGATTAACTGATAGTAATTGCGTAACTGAAGTAAAAAGATGAATAGAATAAAAATAACATATCCAATCATGATGCCGTACTGAAATAACAGATATGATTGTTGTGTCACATCTTGTGAAAGTAAGCTGAGCACATGAAATTGATTTGTTTGAAAAACAAGAGATCCCATTAAAAGAGATGTGATTGTAAAGACAAAGATGTTTTTCATATTCATCAAGCCTCCGATGACTAGATAACTAAGCAATGATTCTCCATGGACTTAAGAAAAGCGGGACATTTTTAAAGAAACTTCCAAGATAAAAGAGATGGTCGATTGGTATGTGAATTTCGAATAGATAAGTTTACAAAGCCATTTTTTTTAATTCATTTTTGTGACAATTCTCTTACTATTCGCTCAAGTATGCTATAATGAATGATATAAATGATTAAGTTTTTAAAACTCTACAAAATCTGGTAGATCAGAATTTCTAAATCCTAATTCAACAAGTTCAAACTCTCCTGAATTCTCGAAATCTAATTCAACAAGTTCAAATTCACCCGAATTCTCGAAATCTAATTCAACAAGTTCAAACTCACCTGAGTTCTCGAAATCTAATTCAACAAGTTCAAATTCACCTGAATCTTCGAACCCTAATAAATCGATATTGCTATTTCCATTTAAATCTGAGTTAAAACTTAGGAAACCTATTAAAGTGATGGTAACTATTGCGACAAATAATAATTTTTTCATACGATACTGCCTCCCTTTTTAACCTAATTGTATAATCAATTAGTGTTAATGAACAGGGCGTATACGTCCTATTTTGCACAAAAAAGGTGAAATTTTTATGAAATCTAAAGAACTTTGCGTTTATCTAGAGCGATTAAGATCTGCTCGAAACATGTCACAAGAGTTTTTTACGAATGACGTCGTATCACTTAGACAGTATCGACGTTATTTAAGTGGTGAATCAGATATACCTTTCCAAGTCATTCATCAACTGACAACAAAGCTAGGTGTTAAAACTGATACTTTGCTACGTGACTTTGACTATGCAAAAGTTCAAGAAACAACGCTAATTATTAAAGTTTATAACTATGTTGTAAACTATAATTTTGAAGAATTTTTAAAATTGTCTAAAAAAATACCTTTGGATCACATTATTGAATCAAGTAATCGCATGCTTTATCAATATAGTTTAATCTTGTATGAATACTACACGAAAAAATTAAACAAAAATGATACAGCTCAGGCATTTGCAAGACTAGTCAATTATCCAAAAGTGTTGGAACAACAAATTATCACATCAATTGAGATGTTAATTATTAGTTCATTCCTTGATTTTTTAGATGACTCCCATCATGAAAAAATTGTTGAAAAGATTAAAATTTACATTCGAGATCAATCGACAATGATTGCTGGAAGTACAGAGAAAATTTATACGTTTGTCCTAGCTAGATTAGCTAAGTACATGGGTATAAAAAAGAATTATGATGAAGTCATTTATTATTGTGATATTGCCATCAACAAAAACATTGAATGGAAAAGTTACTACTTGATGGACTACTTCTATTATTACAGTGCCTTATCTCACTATCTACTAGGTGATATTGAAAATTATACAAAGTATATTGTTTTATGTTTTAATGTTTTAGAGTTTGATGGAAATAATAAAAAAATTGAGAAATTTACCAATCTTATCAATGATGATTTCAATATCCACTTCGAAGAATTCGTTATGGAATATTATCAAAAAAGAACAAAAGAAAAACATAAAAACTAGATGTTCCAGAGGTATGCATAGATGACCTCTGTTTTCTTTTTTTTATGTCACATCATGTTATAATAAATCAGAAGGGGTTGATGAAGATGAACAGCTGTAATATCTACTTAAAACCAAAAGAAGAAATGAGAGTTGAGGAAGGTCATCCATGGGTTTATAGTAACGAAATCGAAAAAATTGAAGGTATCATAAAAAGTGGTGAGATTGCATATGTCTATAGCAATGTTAAAAAATTCCTCGGAAAAGGTTTTTTAAATACATCATCTAAAATTTTCGTCCGTATATTATCTAAAAACATAGACGAATCCATAGATGAAAATTTCTTTAAAGATTTAATTGTTCAAGCGAATCAATCAAGACTTGATTTGGGATATAAACATAGTTACCGTGTTTTATTTGGTGAATCTGATGGTATTCCAGGACTAATCGTCGATAAATATGGTGACTATCTATCCATTCAAATTCTATCGTATGGTATCGACATACGCAAAGAAATGTTTATAGACATTCTTGTCAATCTATTCCAACCAAAAGGTATCTATGAAAGAAGTGACGTACCTGTAAGAAAAAAAGAGGGTTTACCCCTTTATAAAGGTGTCATTTATGGTGAAGTACCAGATTATGTCATAATTAAAGAAAATGATTTAGATATGAAAATCGATATCATTAATGGACAAAAAACAGGATCTTTTTTAGACCAACAAGATAATCATAGGGCTATGAAGTCTTATGTGAATAATAAAAAAGTTTTGGATTGCTTTTCACATATTGGTGGTTTTGGATTGCATGCAGCTTATTATGGTGCTAAAGAAGTCACATGTATTGATATATCCGAATCTGCTGTTAAACAGATACTGGAAAATGCAAAACTGAATAATTTAACTCATGTTCATGCAGAAAAGGCTGATGTTTTTAATCAATTAAGACTTTATCAGGAGAAAAATGAAACATTTGATGTGGTTGTTTTAGATCCGCCTGCATTTGCAAAGAAAAATGAGGACATAAAGAAAGCCTATCGAGGTTACAAAGATATCAATTTACAAGCACTTAAAATCATTCGATCAAATGGCTATTTAGTCACTTGCTCATGTTCACATTATATGACACCTTCCTTGTTTCTAGAAATGCTTATTGAAGCTTCACGTGATGCAAAAAAAACAACACAGATGATTGAATTTCGCATACAAGGAAAAGATCATCCTGCACGTCTAGGTTCTGATGAATCTCTATATTTAAAATGTGTCATCCTACGTGTGAAATAAAGCAACCCTAGATTAGGATTGCTTTTTTTATAATCTTCTTCCCATTTCAAGACGTACTTCCTTGTTTTGAATATCCTCGTTTGAATATTCCATCGTATTGAGTCCAACAAAATGAAAGCCTTGACTCAAGTAAAAAGATATCGCAATGTCGTTACATGATTGAACTTCTAGGATGACAGCTCGAGCTCCACATTTAACCGCGTAATCTATCATATGTTTAAATAAATATGTTCCGAAACCTTCTCTCCGATATTTTTTGTCTACCCAAAAATTCCAAATTCGATAGCGATTATTCCAGGTTTCTAACGATCCTTCAATGACAGCTATCAATTTTTTCTTATCAAAGATGCCAAATACATTAGGTTTTTCAATATGCGGTGCATAAAGATATGAAGTAAAGCCTTTTTCTTGTTTTCTCATTTTTTTACGTTTAATCGTAATTTCAATATGTTTCTTCTTTTTAATGATGACATCATAAAAAAATCTTGTCATGTAATGACAATCAATTTCAAAATCTTTGTATTCATTAATATCAAGTGCAACAATCTTCATGGTTATCCCTTACCTATGTTTGTGTTTCTATTATACCAAAAAGTGATAAGATTAAAAAGTCCAAGTTAATGTAAACATAGGTATGCTAAAATAGATTTAAGAGAGGTATGCCATGAAAAAAATTCTAGTTACAGGTTTTGAACCTTTTGATGGTGAGTCAATCAATCCATCACTAAAAATTTTAGACGCTCTACATGATGTTTATGAAAATGCAAGATTGTTTAAGTTAGTTGTGCCTACTGTTTTTGATGAATCCATAGAAGTTGTCATCAATGAGATTAAACATATTAAACCGGATTTCGTATTAATGTTAGGACAAGCCTCTGGCAGAAAAGAAATATCAATTGAACGAGTTGCACTTAATATTGATGATGCTAGTATGCCAGATAATCGCAATATTAAGCCAATAGATAGAATGATTAGAAAAGACGGAAAACCTGCATACTTTTCAACTTTACCAATAAAAAAACTACTGGCAGTTTTGCAAAACAATGACTATCCGGTAAGTATATCAAACAGTGCTGGTACATATGTTTGTAATCACTTAATGTATGGTGTACTCTATACGATTGATCAATTATCATATGATACAAGGGCAGGATTTATTCATGTCCCTTTGATTCATGAGCAGATTAAATCACAGTCACAGTTTAGTATGGATTTACATGAACTGATTCAATCCATAGAATTGGTTATAAACGTGTTAACGGAGGAAAGCAAATGAAAGATTATACATTGCTAGAATTAATGGAAGGATTGGACAATAAGATTTTTACGTCATGCGATTTAGTAAAGATGTATTTAAAGCAAATTCAAGACATTGATCCATTATTGAATGCTATTGCTGAGATTAACCCTGATGCTTTATCGATTGCACAAGCACGAGATGAAGAAAGAAACGATAACAAAAAAAGAAGTCCTCTACATGGTGTTCCTGTTTTAATTAAGGACAACATAAATACAAATGATCTTATGCATACGACTGCTTCTTCTTTAGCGTTAGCAGATCTTCATGCTAACTATAATGCAACCCTTGTTGAAAAATTGAATCAAGCTGGTGCAGTAATACTTGGCAAAACCAATTTATCAGAATTCGCCTATTTTATGAGTACTGAAAAAATGCCTTCTGGTTATGGCTCTAGACATGGTCAAGTAGTTCATCCTTATCATGACAACATTGATCCACTTGGCTCATCAACAGGATCAGCTGTCGCTGTTGCTGCTAACTTGGCTCCAATAGCTATTGGTACAGAAACCAATGGTTCACTCATGGCTCCAGCTTACCAAAACTCCATTGTGTCTATTAAGCCAACATTGGGTATGGTGTCACGATATGGAATCATACCAATTTCAGCGCATCAGGATACAGCAGGTCCAATGGCAAAAACTGTAGCCGATTGTGCGATTTTACTAGAACAAATCGCTGGATATGATCCACATGATGAAATCACGAGAGATGCTATCATCTATCAAAAAGAGTTGGGTCAAAGCTATCAAAAGTCTACCAAAGGAAAACGTATTGGTATCATTTCATTTAATAACTATCCTTATCCTGATGAAGACCAAAAAATACTTGATGAAGCACGTCATGTTTTTCAAAACGCTCAATTAGATGTAGTAGATCTTTCTATCGATTTAGAAGACTTAAAAAACTTTGATACTTTAGTATATGAGTTTAAGCATACGTTGAATCTATACTTAAAAAGTGTCGATGGACTAACACGTATGAAGTCTTTGGAAGATATCATTCAATTTAATCTTGAAGATCCTGAAAAACGCTTAAAATACGGACAAAATATCTTGATAAAATCGAATGAAACGAAAGGATTAGATGACCCAGCTTATCTCAAGATGAAACAAGAAAAAACGGAAAAAGCAAGTCTTTTTGAAAAACTATTACGTGAACATCAATTGGATGCACTGATTTCAACATATTGGTTACCCTATGCGCCAATGTTTGGAAATCCATCCATATGTGTGCCAGCAAAAGCATTAATGGATGACAAACCTAAATCCATTATCTTTGTAGGAAAGAAATGGGATGATGCAACATTAATATCCATAGCTCATCTCTATGAACAAAAAACAAAACACCGCATACCCCCAATCATAAAAAACAAAGGAAATCACGTTTGATTTCCTTTTCTTTATATCACTTTATCGTACCAATACTTCGCAGCTAAGATCTCGTCTTTATTCAGTTGATGACCTTGATTAGTCCAATGTACTTTCACTTGTGCTTTAGCGTTTTCTAATATCATAATGAGGTCTTTTGTATCATTCGTATGTACCATAGGATCATTTGTTCCTGCGCCAATAAAGATGTCTATTCCATTTAAGTTTAAAACATTTGCATCCTTGTTTGGATTCATCGGGTGAAATAAAATGGCCTTATAAAAGGGGTTTTCATAAGAAAACATCAAATTAATTGCGATATTAGCGCCATTTGAGTATCCTAAAGCAATTACTTTTGACGCGTCAAATGAGTATGTTTTTGCACATTCGATTAAAAAGTCGTACAGTTTTTTTGTTTCTTCTGCTAATGAGTCCATGTCAAACACGCCCATTGCATGACGTTTGAAAAATCTTGGCATGCCATGTTCTAAAATATTGCCTCTTACACTTAAGACGTTTGCTTCATGATCAAGATGCTTTGCTAGCGGGATTAAATCCTCTTCATTTCCACCGGTACCATGAAGAAGTAAGAATGTTTGATCTTTTTGACCTTGTAGAAACACATGTTTCATTTTTCTCCTCCTATTGATTGTGCATGATAGCCTAATTTCTTCAGCAACAACATCAATGTGTCGACTTCATTTTCTTGTAGTATATCATAAATATCTTTAAGTGTTTGCTGGTGTTTCGTAAAAATTTCTTCAAAAAAAATCTTTCCTTGGTCACTTAACGTGATAAGCATGTTTCTTCTATCCTGTGGATTTTGCATTTTCGTAATCCACTTTTTTTCAATGAGTTTTTCAATGACATATGTCATTGAACTGTTTGCCATGAGCACCTTTTGACCAATTGCTTGGATAGGTAGTTCGCCTTTGTGATACAAAACTTCTAAAGTACCAAATTCTGCAATATTTAAATCATATGATTCAATATCTTGTTTAATCACACTTTGAACATGTTGAAATGTTCGAAACAAAATGGTTGTTAATTTGAGTTCACTGGACATTTTGCTCATGATTTCATCCCCAAGTCTTCTTTTTCAATCGTTTTATTACTTCGTATCGTATCGATATGTCTAACTAACTGTTCAATCTCACTTCGGTGATTCCTAAATTTGGGAGGAATAGCTAACTTCTCACCTAAAGTTTCATAATCTTCTTCATCATCAATAAATCCGGGTCCTTCAGTCGCAAATTCAAACAATATACCCGGATACAACCTTGTGTATAATGATTCAAAATAGAAACGATCTACATATCCTGAGTGAGGTGCTCTTAATTGATTAAGATGATGTATCCATTCCATTAAATCCTCTTTTTGATTGACGCGAAATGCCACATGATGTACGCCACCATAACCTTGTCTTGCAGGTTTCAAACCTTTGGTTACATCTACAATAACTGATGCGCCATTACCTTTCGGTCCAGTTTGATATAAGACAAGTTGATCTTCACGATTGATGTATTCAAAACCCATCGCATTGACAAGTACTTGATGCATGCGCTTTTCATCAGAAACTCTGAAAAATATCGGCCCAAGACCCGTAATGGCAAATGCTAAAGGAATTGGTCCTTTTTGCCAAGGAATACCTGGCTTAACCCCCTGATCGTTCTCGTCAGAGAATAACACATATTCTTGGCCATCAAAATCTTCAAAAGCCAAGGTTTGAATACCAAAAAGTGTTGTTATGTTCTCGTGTTTAACATGATACGTCTCAAAACGTTTCTTAAAATATGCTAATGCACGATCATTGGGAACACGAAATGATGTTTTTCCAATTTCATCTGTTCCTTTGATTGCCTTTGTCATTCCAGGAAAATCAAAAAAAGTCATATCAGTACCAGCCGATCCCATATCATCAGCAAAGAAAAGATGGTATGTTTGTATATCATCTTGATTGATTGTTTTTTTGACTAACCTAAGTCCTAATATATATGTGAAAAAATGATAAATTTTTTCTGCACTACTTGTTATAGCTGTTACATGATGAATACCATTAAGTTGTTTCATAATCTTAACCTCCATGTTTCTATTTTAACTTTATACTCCCTCATTTTCAAATATATTGCTTCGAATTCAAAATATTATCAAATAAATAAAATTATGTTTATATTTCATATTA
>OBJA01001347.1_pt1 | contig 17301 bp, 18 predicted proteins | sample 1519751 | NCBI WGS metagenome assembly OBJA01 (sample SAMEA3881238, study PRJEB22517) | soil metagenome | biome: lake sediment; feature: soda lake sediment; material: sediment, water from around vicinity | place: India | collected 2013-12-23 | depth 3 m | reverse complement strand
GACCTATTGATGGCAATACTGTTGATTTGTGTATCGAAAAGCCATAAATCTTGGGTAAAAGTGACAGAATTGCTTCTAGAAAGTAGACCAGCAGTAGGGTGCTGGAGGAAATTGTTTGCCTCAGATGAAATGTGTGCTCCGGTACCGGCTAACGCCGATGAGGATGGGGAGGCAGAAATTGTAAGCATTTTCCAGCCATATTCACCATTAGCCTTAATAGGTTCCAAAGCTGTTAACATTGAAAAGGTAACGGTTAAAAGCGCTATAGTCAGTATGAGTGATTTCATTATATATTCCCCTATCATTCTGATTGACATACCATACAACTCCCAGCTATTTTTCGACAGCGAATCTTATTCGCTTCACTGCATTTCCTGCCTGGAGCAAAGCAAAGTAGATACCACTGCTTAAGCTGTCAAAATCGATTGCTAGCTTGTTTCTATTGCTCATGTAAGCTTCACAAGTGTAAATATCTTTAAAAATAAGCTTACCGGAGATGTCAAATATTTTTACGGACACATCGGTGTTCCGATTGGTCATTATATTAAAGTATACAATACCGCCGTTTTGTGAAGTTACCGGATTTGGGAAAGCATAGCTTTCATTTGGAACAAAAATCTGCTCGGATTGATACAGATTTTGATCGAGAATAACGTTATAAAAAGCTGTTCTTTGGAGGTTGACATATTCTGAAGCCCAGTCAGGGTAACTCGACTCAAGGGAAGCGTCTAATAGTGGATATTGATATATTCTGCCATCTTCAGCAGAAAGGTAAACTATTACTGTATCATCTTTGCGAGAAGCAACAGGAGCATTTAATAGCTGCTTTGAGTAAAAAAGAGGATACCCTTCGATTGTTCGATAACGATTATCCCATGTTACCAGTCGCTGACCACCTAAAGTAGCTATAATCTCATTTCTGCCATCACCGTTTGTATCAAAACTTATTATACCTAAAGGAAGGTCGGTACTGGTTGGATAATCTTGGCTGGCAGGTTCAGGAAATGTTAGCAACTCGCCATTGTATCCAATAACAAATAGTGAGTTAGAGCTTAGCAGCAGAATTTCCATGTAGCCATTACCTGTAATATCTTGCATGATAGGTACAGAAAGAATGTTTTCTGGTAAAGCCAAAGGGAAACCTGTTGAGATTGTCCCACCACTCTCGAGTGAATAGAGCAGATTATCTTCAGTTAAGGCTACTAAGTTAATTTTATGCTTTCCCGTCTGATCGAGCTCTTTCGAGAGGGCAGTCGCAAGAAGTGACAGAGTTTTTTTACCCGCCATCCCTTCAATAAGTATTTGCGAAACAGTATAACTGCTCCAATCGATTGAGGCTAATGATAGTTGATCAGAATCATTTTTCGCGGTCAAGAAATACAGGTAATCTTCTGTATAGACTAGATTCGAAGCAATCTCTCTACCGGGAAAGATAAACTGCGCTTTCTGAATAAGATTGTAACCATAAATAACTATTCGGCTCTGATTCTGATCAGGGTCAAACAGCGCCAAAACTAGTGCCCAATCATTTTCATTTTCTGATGAGACCACTAATGGATGGGATGACCAAATGTGACCTGGATATTGATCTAAGATCTCTACCCCTAGAATTGAAGCCATGAGAAGTCTGGCTGAATGTGCTTCGGAAAAGGTTGGTACAAAAAAAGCGTTATGCTCTGAAGAGAATGTATAGAGTTGGGGTATCGAATCGGTTTCCACGGGATAAGCGGGTAGCATGTCATCGTTCTGGAGCATAAATATTCTACCCGATGAAGCGGTTAAGAATAGGGTTGTGCCATTATTTTCTCTAGCAAGAGGGCCTGACAGAGAGTAGTTAAGAACAGCTAATGGTGAGATATCGGTGCCGGAATAGCCGATTTTAATACTTGCTGGTAAATTAACAGAGAGTGTCATTACCGGCTCAGAATCACTAATGTTATAAAACTCAATACCTGTATTACCATATTTCCCTTGAGAATAGGGTATTGAAACAACACCATCCTCTTTAATCTTATTGCCGAAATAGTCGTTATGGTTTGCCCTAAAGGAGTCATAGGGAGAACCTCGCATATAGATATGTGGCATTCCAGACTGCATATGTTGAATGCCATCCGCCTCCACCAGGGTTACACCTTGATTACTTGGGTCAGCATTAATAGTGTTTGATGAATATCTTTCACGAATGATACTTTCATCAATATGCCAGATAAGTATGCCGGAACCGTCACTTACTGCTGCCTCCATATCCCCCAGCCCGGGTAAGAAGAAATCCCATTCGCAACCGCGATAAGTGTTTTTCATAAAGTTGAAACGGGGTACATTAGAGTTTGGAGGAGCATAGTAATCCTGCTCCCCATCCGGGAGGAGTTTAAACGTAAAGTTTGGCCAACCGTTGAGTGTAGAGCCATCTGGATTTTGCTGTCTATTTTCAATCAGGTAGTATTCATCAGCAGAGATAGTGACCTTATAAATAGTTGGAAAACCTAAGGAGTAAGGGTTGAAGGGGTAACTCAGGATAACGTTTTCAATGGTCTCATCCAAATCAACTGGCTCATCCCAGCCGATAAAGTATCGAGACCAAGCGCTAAGGAATGGTGGTACAAAACCATTAGCATTCCATGACCCAGTGCCCATTAAGCAGAAATTACCAGCACCTGCCGCTCTTCCAAGGCTGCTAACATTACCAAAAAGTGTAGGTAAACCAATCTGTCGGCCAAAAAGGTAGCTCAAAATTCCTTGCACTCCGTAATTTATGTCACTGGTATCAGAATGCCTTTGGTGAGAAGCTGCAACTACTATTTCGCTAATGTAGTTGCCACCCCCTGAAGGTATACCGGGGAAATCATCATTGTCGGGATCTAGGATATGCCGCATCAACGACCGGTTGATAAAAGAACTTGGGATTGTATTGGGATTGGTTCCATAGACATCAGTTTCTTTCCCAGGTCCCGCATGCAGAATCATGTAGGAATCGTATGAAGAAAAATCGACCGATTCTGACAGAAATGAAATTGTATCTTCAATCAACTTTATCCTTCTAGCTAAACTATTTGATTGATTTCCGTAAAACTCCATCGACTGAGAAAGAGTAACAATTGGTTCCACAACCTCATAGTTAATCATATATTGTCCCTTCGAGACATCGAGGTAATAGCTCTGGAGATGGTAGATGTTACGCTCAATAAAATCTTTTATAGAGTAGTCTGGATTGGCTAAGAAATCAGGATTTGTAATTGTATCTGTAAACCTGTGGTCACTGAACTCCACCATAATAACCATCAGGTTCTGAGGCAAAGGTGGTGGTTTTTTGGACCCCTTTAACGGATAGCCAGGCATATTATCACGGGCAAATGGACCGAATAGTTCTGAGGCTCCAAAATCAAAATTATCGGAGATTTGCTCGGGGACGATGGAGAAATCGGACCTAGGTGAATCAGTGAAGGGAAATCCTATCAGAAAAGAGCATATCAGCAGAGTCCCGACCGCTGTGACTAATAACTGTTTTTTCATAACTACCTCTTCAGAGTGTTTAAAGAAAATACCCTCTTATCGGGGAGATAAGAGGGTATTAGGAGGGCATTCTATGTAGGGTGTGAATGATTTATTTCATTTTATTTGCGTATATATCTTCTTCATTGCATTTGCATACGTTGAGAAACTTGTAATCGGGTGCCCATGAAGCCGCTTTTGATTGTCTGCTTCTTATGAGCTTCACCCTTTTAACCTCAACATTGCAGCTTGGGCAAACTACTTTACCCTCTAAGCTTGTTTCATGTGCTAACTTAGCTGCAAAACTTCTTTTCTTTGCCATTAATCCTCCTTATCGTGAGTCTATGAAACCAACGTTATGTTTTTTGTCAAGCTTTATTAGAAAAAACGGTTTTTTCTTTACAACCGTTCCATGTATGAACCGTTACGCGTATCTACCTTTATTTTATCCCCTACTTCAATAAAAAAAGGTACAGTCAACTTCAAACCTGTTTGAGTTATAGCATTTTTACCGCTGGCAGAGGCGGTATTGCCCCGCACGTTGGGATCGCATTCAACTATCTCCATCTCTATGGATGTTGGCAGCTCGATACCCATTATCTCGCCACTCTCAGTCGTTTTCATAACAACTTCAGTGTTTTCGATAAGATACTTATCCAGTTCTCCGATAACATCTCGGCTGAGATTGATCTGCTCAAAGTGTTCATTGTCCATGAATACATAAAAATCGCCATCAAAGTAGAGGTACTGTTTTTTTGATTTTTCGACACGGATCTCAGTCAACTTCTCGCTGATTCGAAAATTATTCTCCAAGACCTGGCCAGTCTTAACATTCTTCATCTTTGTTCTGACGAAAGTGTTTCCTTTACCAGGTTTCACATGAAGAAAATCGATCACTTCATAGATTCCATCTTTAAACTCAATCATCATCCCGTTTCTAATATCGGACGTTGTAGCCATATACTACCTACCTGTATTTAGAGTGTCTTCCATTTTTTTTTACCCAACCAGTTTGACAAGAAAATTATTCTACCAGTGTATACATTATGATCTGCGAAGTTGTGTAAACAGTAAAAAAACTTGACAATATGGGGATAAACAGGAGGTTTACACTGGACCGTTTTAGAGGTGGAAAAAAGTATGATATTACACGGAGATTGATCATTTTATGGCCTTAAAAAAACAATGGCACATTATTTTAGCTAAATCAGACGAGCCAAACCTTTTAAATACCAGTTTTGGCAAGCCAACTGGTGTAATCATAATGTCTTTGTTGATTCTTTTTATGTTTTCGGTATTGTTTTCTGTCGGTTTCATTGTACGATGGCGAATTCATTTTCCACAGATTGAGACAATACAGGCTGAAAACAGAGTTTTAAGAACAGAAATCGATAGGTTGGTAACAGAAATTGATTCAATAATGTACCGGTTGAAGCAGATGGAAGAGTGGGAAGATCAACTCAGGATCGATCGTAATATGGGAATAATCAACAGAGAAGTAAGAAGAATGGGTACTGGTGGTTTACCGCAGATAGAGGTTGATTATTCTGATTTAGGATACGAATTTAATCTCAAGATAAATCATATCAGGCACAAGTTGTCAGAACTTAATAATATAAGTAGCTTTGCCTATGAGAAGAGAAGAGAGTTGGTTGACAATATCTCCTTACAAGAAGAAATGTACCTCTATACCCCCTCAATATACCCTGCTTATGGTAGACTTTCAAGCCCCTACGGCTGGAGGACTCACCCAGTAACTGGTAGGAGAGATTTTCACTCTGGGCTTGATATTGCTAACAGAGTTAACTCCCCTATTTATGCAACAGCGGACGGAAGAATCAAGGAGGCGGGGTATAACAAGTACTATGGTCGCTTCATCGTTATTAGTCACCAATTTGGCTATGAAACAATGTATGCTCACCTTAACAGAACAGATGTAAAACGAGGGGACATAGTCAGCAGGGGTGATATAATTGGACGGATGGGGAGTAGCGGCAGATCAACAGGGTCCCATCTCCATTATGAGGTCCGTAGATATGGGAGACATCAGAACCCTTACCATTATTTGAACAAAATGGAAGAAGATATAATCATAACTCAGAACTAATGGCTCTCCGACGTGTTCATCCTTTCAGGGTCCTATACAACTCACAATAATCCATATAATATTGATTCGACCAAAAGAGCCATAATATATTGCAGTGGTCAACTAACGGAAGACATCACCAGAGGGATCCTCATAGCAGTTGACGGGGGGGCGAACATTCTTCAGCAGAAGGGTGTTATCCCTAACCTCCTAATAGGTGATATGGATTCGATCGATCCTGTTGTTCTTGAGCATTTCAAAAACAGCCCTGAGACTGAGGTGATATCATATAATGTTCAAAAAAATGAGACCGATACCGAATTAGCCGTATGTTGGTGCATTAATCAGGGTATTAAAGAGATCGTAATCAAAAACGATTTAGGGGGTTTTTTTGCTCATACTCTTGGATTAGTAGCTCATCTGTATCAAGGCAGAGAAAAGGGGATAAAGATTACTATTGAGAGCTCAAGAGAAATAGTGATGCTAACAACAAGCCCCTTCTCTTTTTCTGCAGATTTGCAGACCAAGATTTCTTTAATCCCTATGACAGATAGTGTTACTAGAGTATTTACAAAAGGCTTACTGTATCCTCTAAAGGGCGAAGATCTTTATCGTAAAGGAACAAGAGGTTTAAGCAATGTTTTTATTGACGAGAAGATGGAGTTAAGTTACACAAGTGGTGAACTAATAATGGTTGTTGAAAAATAGTAACAACTATTATAGTGATTAGATTTTTGAGGTGAAGATGACAAAAGGTTTAAACTTTGGTGAAGCTATTAGCAAACTTGAAAAGATAATTGAGCAACTGGAAGAGGGGGTAGATGACCTCGATGAGATTGTAAAATTATTTTCCGAAGGGTCAGATCTAGTAAAATTTTGTAACACAAAACTATCTGAGGTTGAGTTAAAAATTGAGACAATTTCCCAAAATCTTAGTCAAAAACCTACTAGAAACGGTATCAATGAATAGGTTAGGTTTTCCAGATTGCATGGCAATTTTTATAATATAAGAGGTTAGTATGAAATCGAGAATGATGTTTAAAAAAGATTTGAAAGAGAAAAATGAGCTAGTTAACATTGCCATGGACAGATTTTTGCCACGAAAGGATGAGTATCCTAAACAGATACATAAAGCAATGAGACATACTCTTTTTGCTGGAGGAAAAAGAATTCGGCCCTATTTGACTATCCGGACGTTTAATCTCTTTTCGGACGAAACTGCAAAAGTTACAGAAATTGCTGGAACTATAGAGCTGATACATACATATACCTTGATCCATGACGATCTGCCTGAGATAGATAATGACGATCTGCGAAGAGGGAAGCCAACCTGCCACGTTCTTTACGGTTCAGATTTGGCACTACTTGCTGGGGATGCATTGTTGGTGAACGCAATTGAGATGATAACAGCAACCAACCTTGAAGATAGCATCATAGTGAAGCTGGTAAAAGTTGTAACACATGATTGTGGTGCCAAAGGTCTAATCGGCGGACAGATGGCTGATATAATCAATGAAGATCAAACTGGTACCCCTGAGTTGTTAGATTTTATACATTTAAACAAAACCGTTAAGCTTTTCCAGCTGTGTACAAAAGTGGGATGTATTGTCGCTGAAGTTCCACAGGATGATTTGAAGAGACTCGAGAAATATGGGTATTGTTTTGGTATGGCTTTTCAAATCATTGATGATATTTTGGATATCGAAGGTAGCAGTGATAAACTTGGAAAATCCATAGGTAAAGATGAGAAAAGCAAAAAAATGACCTATCCAGCTGTACATGGACTGGATAACTCGAAGCTTGCAGCTCAGAGATTTATTGATGAAGCTAATGACATAATCTCTCACTATGGGGAGAAGGGCAAGTATTTGAGGATGTTGAATGATTTTATCTTATCACGTGAGCTTTGATTTTTTTGAGGTAATCAATGACTATCATAAAAATAAAGAGAATTTTACCAGATGCAAAGATTCCTCAAAGAATGACCGAGGGGTCTGCAGGTTACGACTTATATTCAGCAAATATTGACCCCATTGAAATCAAAAAGGGGGAGATAAAACTCATTCCGACGGGGTTAGCAATCAGCATACCTTTCGGGTATGAAGTTCAAGTAAGACCAAGAAGCGGATTAGCTGTTAACCATGGCATTGGGATACTCAATTCACCAGGGACAATAGATTCAGATTATCGCGGTGAGGTAAAAGTTGTGCTGTTTAATTTTGGGGAGAGTACTTTTACTGTAGAAAAGGGTATGAGAATAGCGCAAATGGTTGTTGCTAAACACGAAACAGTAAGCTTCGACCTAAGAGAATCTCTGGATGATACAAAAAGAGGGGAAAATGGTTTTGGTGGCACAAAATTATTGTAAAGCTAAGCTCAGTCCTCATTGTTACAACAGCATTTATCAAGGAAGAAGAGATTAATGAGCAAATCTATCCAAGAAATTGTATGTAGGATTAAGCGCTTAAAAGAAGAAAAAGGGGCTATAATCTTAGTACATAACTATCAGCCTCTCGATATTCAGTTTATTGGAGATTTTATTGGTGATTCTCTGCAGCTTGCACAGCAGGCTGTATTAGCTAAAAGCAACTTGATTCTGGTGTGCGGTGTAAGATTTATGGCGGAAACTGCAAAACTTTTGAACCCGGAAGCAAAAGTGCTATTGTCACATCCAGAGGCGGGCTGTCCTATGGCAAACATGATAACTGCAGATCAACTACGCACCTTTAAAGAGGATTTCCCTGAAAGTGTTGTGGTTTGTTATGTTAACTCTTCTGTTGATGTAAAGGCAGAAAGTGACCTATGTTGCACTTCATCAAATGCTGTAAAGATAGTAAAGTCAATAGATCCCCGTAAGAAAGTACTCTTTGTACCTGACCAAAATTTGGGAAGCTATGCGGCATCTCAAGCAGAGAGAGAGATTATTGTCTGGAAAGGTTTTTGCAATGTTCATCATCAGTTTATTACAATGGCGGACGTTGAGAAAGCCAGAAGAGAATATCCGGATTACACATTAGCTGTGCATCCCGAGTGCTCACCTGAAGTAGTTAGTTGTGCTGATATTGTTGCTTCTACTAAGGGGATTGCCGACTTTGTGGCTCTGAATGATAAGGTAATTATCGGTACTGAAATGGGGATGGTTGATCAGCTAAGGAATAAGTACCCGAAAAAGAAATTAGTTCCACTTTCTGTTAATGCCATCTGTAAAAATATGAAGAAAAGCAGTTTAGAGGGGATTATTGAGGTCCTCGAATCCGGGTCAAATGAGATCTTGATTGCTTCGGATGTTGCCTCAAAAGCTCGGGTGTCCTTAGAGAGAATGATAGAGCAGAGCAAATTGTAATAGCTTTAAATAGCTATTCAACCTGACAGTGGTAGATATAAACTTTTTGTCAAGACATGTTGTCGAGAGAAACAAATCCAATCAATGGTTATTCTAGTAGTTATATAATTTTCTTAGTAGCTGAAGCGAAATGATAGACGAGAACAAACTACAAAAAGTCATACTTCCTTATGCTAATACCTATATTTATCAACAATACAAAGGTAATACTATCACCAATGACACCGAATTTTTAACCAATACTCTCCTTGAACTCACCAGTAATTGTAAGAATGATACCCTAGAGCTTTTAGAGCTCGGAAGTGGTAATGGGATTGTTTCAATAATGATAAAATTGGAAAGACCGATGTGGTTAGTAACAGGTCTTGAAGTGCAAGTTCCTCTGTGGAGCTTGGCTAAGCTGAATAAGGGATTAACTAATTCAAAGATCGACTTCATCTTGGCTGATTTAAGGCATTCTATAACTGTTCTCAAGCAAAAGAGATTTGATATTGTCATTTCAAATCCACCTTTCTATAAGGTTGGAAGGGGGAGGATAGGTCATAATGTTTCCAAGATTGTTTCCAGGTGGGAGCATCTTTGTAATCATGAAGATGTGATCAAGGCTGTAAAAAACACACTTAAACACGAGGGCAATGGCTATCTTCTTTACCCTTACGAACGGTCTGATGAGATTGGCGAGACTTTGGAAAACAATAACTTAGAGGTGATTGAAATTATCGACGATTTCAAAGGTAAGTTTCTTGATAATACAAGAAAAAAAAATGGCAGTGCAAAAGTTGTTTTTCGGATTAAACATGAGCAAAAACTCTAGGTTTGCTCATAATATGTTGACAACAGTTTGGCTGTCCAGTAATGAGGTGGGACAATGAGGGTAAACACCTCTTACAGAATACAGTGACCGATTATGGCTGGAGATTTCATGACAAGCGAGAAAAATCCTTTAATATGTTATATCGATTTTACGGTGAAATCCAAGCATGATACTCTACTCTCGATAGAGGAACTAATGGTGCACGAGGGGGAGTCAGCTCTGATTTATGCCCCAGCACCCGAAGGAAAATCTCTTTTGCTGAAAACACTGTATAACTATCCAGGTGAGCAAACAAAGCGGGAAGTTAACTGTCCAAGAAAAATAACACAATCTCATAAAAACAAACAAATGATTTTACTGCTTGAGTTTCAGCCGACTATATTTAATAACCTTTCAGTATTAAAAAACATTACTCTCCCTCTAAAGCATGTAAGCTTAAGAGCCAAGAACAAGATTATGGAGTATCTCGGGGTTTTCGGATTGGAATTTCGCTCCAATGTTCCTGCTGGTGATCTCTCTTTAAGCGAGCAAAAAGCTATTGAACTCATCAGAGCGGTTTTTTTGCTACCGGACATCATTTTGATTGATGACTACGATTTAGTTCTCGATCTTCTTCCAGAGGCTAAAATTAGGCCACTATTAAATGATGTATTGTGGAACGGTGGTGGGGTTTTGTCTACTGCGAGGAGAAAGCTTGAGAGCTTTGATCGGTACTTTTCTATCTCCAATAAAAGGTTGAAAATTGCATGAAACTATCTGCGGTTGCTCAATTATCTTCTATCTACCTTTTAGTGCTAGTGTTTGCTTTTAGTTTCAATGCAACAGAATATCAGAGGGTAAATTACCATAAGCAGGTTGAACAGCTTTCTATTGTTGGATTTTCTAAAGACTTTGAAAGTTTGCGACAGTTGGGACTTCAGCTGATAGCAAATCAAGCTGTTAAAAGAGTAAAGTGGCGAAGAAACATTGATATTCTTAAAGATATGTCCAGTATATATCATCTGCAGTCAGTGGAAGATATAACTGATCTTACAAAACTACCAAGCTCACTGACTTTTAGCCTTTATGGAGCTAGTATTGAGACCCGAGGAGGGCTTGGCAGGTTTTTGAGAGGGGAAGCGAAAGCTGACCATAGAATGGATTTTGATTTACTTTATCAGTCTGTGCCAGATATGCAAATCTATTCTCCGGAAGATGAGTACTCTCATTTCTCGATGATGTTACGTGCAAACAGCATTATCGAGGATGTGTTTATCATTAGTTTTGGTCTAATTTTATTTTTTACAGCAGTTTCATTGAGAAGAGTTTATTATAGCAAAGAGAACGCACATTGGGCTATGTATAAGAAGATTGGTGGTAAGAGAAGCAGATGGTTAGCAATAATACCCGAGAGTGTTATTTTTGTTTTGCTTCCAGCTTTACTTATCAAGGGGACGATTTTCATTATTGAAAGATATTTATTGACGCCGATGTTTTTCCCGTGGAGATTATGGGTGGTAGTGGTTGGTTTACTCATCATTTCTTCAGTAGTAGGCTGGTTATATGCAATAATTAGCTGGACGAGAAGTGTGTAGTATGTCCGATCTAAAAAAAGTTAAGCATGATTAAAGGATTTTATGAGCTATAAAAAAATTGTTCCAAACCTGCTGACTCTGTTCAGATTCATTTTAGTACCGGTATATTTACTGGCACTATATTCTTTTGATATATCTACTGGAGCATTCATCGCCCTGATAGTTTTTGTAACAGCAGGGATAACAGATTTTTTGGATGGATTTTTTGCTAGAAAATTTAAAAGTATTACCGATTTTGGTAAAGTAGCCGATCCATTGGCAGACAAATTTATTGTATCAGTGGCATTGATTTCTTTAACCTTAAAACCGATTAGCTTGATCAGTTATCTTGTGGTGCTGATAATTATTCTGCGTGAAGTTCTTGTCACTTATCTCAGGTCATATAATAAAAGGAAAAACTACTATATGGCCGCCAACATTTGGGGGAAAGTAAAAACTGCACTACAGATGGTGGGAATCATTACAGCTCTGTTTTTTATTTCTGCAAAACCAGTTTTTGAGTTCATGGCAACTAACGAGAGGACTATCACTTTGCTTTTACAGATATATTTCTGGATTGTTGCCGTTGTTACTGTTGTCTCGGGTGTTAGTTATCTTCCTCTAAAGAGAATGGGAAAAGTAAGAAAATGAACAAGCTTAAATCACGTTTTTGCGATAAAATGGTTTTCATTACGTTACTTACAGTTGCTTTGCTGGCTGCAATTCTTCTGACCGGGTGTGGGGGGTGTGAAGATAACGGTCGTCTTAGTTCAAGTGGTCATCAGGTTGATCACCGAAAACCGTTAGCGTGGGGTCATGAACAGACGATCTATGTTTTTGCAGACGACCAGATCTGGATGTCGATTGAGCAGGACCTTAGAGCTAGTATAGAAAGGTATTACTTCACCACTGAGAATGAGACATACTTCGATTTAAAAAGGGCTGATTTTGGAGACATAGACCAGTTCTTTCGCTTTAAAAACCTCATTTTTTTTGCTCAGTTGGATTCCCCTCATGATGTTTCTAAGTATGTAACAGAAAGGTTAGGGGGTCAAGTTATTGAAAATGTTAGGCAAAACAGGGTTGGGATGTATACTCGCACTAATCTTTGGGCTAATGATCAATTTGTAGTCTTCCTCATAGGGGATACGCTCGAAACCTTGTCACGTTACGCAATGTTACAGAGAGAAAGCATCTTTGAATCCTACAGAAATATCCTTTTCAGCAGGCTCAGTAACAAAATATTTAGCAGTAAGGTTCATCCTGAATCTCTGTTTAGAGGGTTTTCTTGGAGGTTGAGGATACCAGATTATTATGCTGTGTACAGGCGGGAAATTGAGGGCAATTTCATAAGTTTGCTCGCCAGGAGAAGAGATAATCCAGATCGCTATATTTCAGTATACAGCGAGGAGCTTTCAAAATTTGATTACAATCTTGATTGGGTTATTGAGACTAGGTCGAGATTGGCATGGGATTATTATGACGAGGACGAGTTTGCAAGATCAGATGTACGATCAATGACTGTTGATTTTGACAATCATGAAGCCATTAGGCTCGCTGGAAGGTGGCAAAACAGAAAACACGCTGTTGGTGGTGCATTTACTACCTTCTCATTTTATGAAGAAAGCACAGGTTCTGCCTATTTGATAGATAATTCAGTATTCTATCCCCAAGGTTTTAAATTACCGGCATTAATAGAACTGGAGATCATCAGCAGAACAATAGAAATATTAAAAAATGATGGACAGCTATAAAGAGTTAGGGAGGTTATTATGAGGAGAATTGCAGGGGTGTTGTTATTTTTTTTCATGATGTCACTGTTAAGTGGATATGAACTGTTGCAGTTAGCTGACATTCCCACAGCGGGATTATTACACTATGGTGAAGTTCAAATTGAAACTAAGATTTATAGAAACAATGGAATATTAATAGGAAGCTCTGTTGGGTTATTCCCAAGATTTATGTTTGGGATAAGTTACGGTGGGGAGGATATTGTCGGAAACAGAACACCTAATTGGCATGAAAAGGTTGAGGTAAACGCTAAATATCGAATACTAGATGAGAGTCCATCTGTACCCGCTTTCGCAATTGGTTTTGATTCTCAGGGGCATGGATTGTACCATGAAGCGCTAAAAAGATACGACATAAAGTCAAAGGGTTTTTATCTTACAATGAGCCGCAATTATTTGTTCATGGGTAATTTAGGGATTCATTTGGGCACTAACTACAGTATGGAAAACCTTGATGGAGAGAAGAATATCAACCTGTTTGCCGGTATAGACAAATCTATAGGTGATGGATTAATTTTAATGCTCGATTATGACATGGCTATGAACGATAGAGATCCGGAGCAAAAGGAAGAGGATTATGTTGAGAGTCTTATTAAAAGGAAAGGTAATGGCTATCTTAACGGTGCAATCTATATCAGGTTTACCGATAGCGTTGCCATAAAGGTATCAGCTTACGATATTCTTCAAAACAATCGTCAAACTAAAGGGGCAGACCGCGCTGTCATGATTCACTACAATATGACTTTTTAACCATGAACATAAGAGTTAGAGAAATTAGGGCAGCCCTCTCTTTTTGGGTTTATTGTTTTATTGCATTAGCCGTTCTGGCTAGTACAGCATCATGCTCATTTACACCGAGAGAATCACCTCCGTCTATAAAACAGCGATTCGTTAAACCTATAGGAAATCCGAATCCTCAATCAATACATTTTTACATGATGGGTGAAGCGGCAATGACTTTAGGGGATTTGCCTCGCGCTTACCAATTTTTTAGTCAAGCTGATGTTTTCGATCCCGACAATGTAACCGTGAAAGAGAGAATTCTGGAAGCTCTTTTTATCATGGCTGAGCAAGATTCTCTTTTCTATGGGGAGATGATATCCCTTGGGGAAAAATATATCGAGAATAAACATATTTCACCAATCATATACCGTTTTACAGGGGTTGGAAGTTTTGGTAAAGGTCTGTACAGTAAGGGCTTGGATCTGCTAAAACTAGCTCTGGAGTTGGATCCAGATCCGTATAGTTACTATGACTTTTTCTTGTATCAGGCAAGGTACAAGAATAGAATAGAATTTCAATATCTGGAGATGTCACTCAATAAAGCATGGTCTAAAGCTGAGCTAGTATACGCTATTGCCCAAATCTATGAGTTTAACAGCCCACTTCGAAGTAAAGAAATTCTGGAAAAAGCTCATTATTTATACGGAGATGCTGAGTCGTTTGAGAAATTGTTTAGTTTTTATCGTAGGTTTAGAGATTGGCAAAGTATTGTTGCACTTGTCGAAGAGGAATTCCAAAAAGGGAGAAGGGTTGAGGATGACTATAAAGTACATTTCCTGGAATATCTCTTTTTCCTTGAAGAATATGAAAAATTATTGAGTTACTATCCCTATTTTAAACATTTTGCGGAAACCCATGTCCATCAATACTTTTTTATCTCTGCATACTATTCCGAAGAATTTGAGAAAGCGATAGATATTGGAAAGACAATGCTCGGCCTGACAGATAGTCAGAAGGAGAGTAAGCAAAGAATACAGTTATCTTTAGCAGAGCTATACATTACAAAAGGTGACTATGTTAGTGCAGCATCTTTTTTGAATGATATTCAACAAATACTGCTAGTAAGGGCACTGTTCGTTAGTTATGCTGAGAATGAAGGAAAAGAACTCGATTTAAATCTAATTATACATGAACTCTCTAATGGAGGGATGAGCCAAGACCATCTTGACTTTCTTAAAATTAGTTTCTATTTAGCGAAACAGATGTATGAAAAGGCTGAAGAGATCGTATGGGAATTGAGTGAACTACCAACTGTTGATGATGTTGTACGGAAAAGCTTGGCGTCCAGTTTTCTAGAAGAAGGTTATGAGGAGATTAGTCTCAGACTTCTAGATATGGTTGAAGATCCTGAGTTTAGAAAATACAGCTTTTTAGGGAACTTCTACTATTTTCACGAGCAAGATTCACTAGCTGTAAGATACCTGATGAAAGAGTTTACCGACTCAAGCAAGCCGCTTGCTAAAGATATTCTTGTTTTAGCAGCAGTATTGAACAGAAATCAAGAGTTTCATAGAAGTTTGGATGTTGTAGCAAAGGGGGTTAAGCTTTATCCCGACGATGCCATAATGCTTAATTGGTATGGCTACACTATGATAATCCATACCGATCGTTATGACGAAGCCGAAAAATACCTGCTAACGGCTATATCTTTGGCACCTGACAATCACCATATCCAAGATAGTCTCGCTTGGCTTTATTACAAAAAATCCGATTATGAAAAAGCACTGTCATACATGGAGGAGATTATTGCTAACGAGCTATTTGACAATAGCGTTATCACTTATCATATTGGTATGATATACTACGAATTGAGTCGGTATGATGAGGCAAAAAAGTTTCTCAAAATGACCATTTCGTTGAATAATGATGAAGAATCGGTAGTTGAAGCTACAGCGGTTCTAAAAAAAATTGGAGACATAAATGAATAAGCGATTTGTATTTGATAAAACCAGTATAACACTTCTTGTTTTGGGTATCATAGGATTGATAATCGGTTACTTGGTAATGGCTACCGGAGACATAACCCTATCCCCAATAATCCTTACTATTACCTATTTGATTCTTTTCCCTGCAGCTATTATTGCTGGTCTGTTCAAAAGAAAAGAGCGACAATAATGAGACAAAATCTTTCAGAAGAATTAATCGTACAAATTGAAAGATTCAAGTTAAAAGCCAGACTGATTGTTGAGGGTTTCGTTATCGGCCTTCATAAGTCACCCTATCACGGGTTTAGCGTAGAGTTTTCTGATCATCGTCAATACAATCCTGGCGATGCGATAAAAGATATTGACTGGAAGGTATATGGGAAGACTAATCGTTATTATATTCGCCGCTATGAAGAGGAGACCAACCTTAAATGCTATATCTTGATAGATCATAGTAAGTCGATGGGTTTTGATTCTGGTGGGGTCAGTAAGCTTGAGTTTGCAAAGTCTTTAGCATCTGCCTTTTCCTACTTGATGCTGAACCAACAAGACGCCTCAGGTTTGCTAACCTTTACCGATCATATCACCAAATATCTGCCACCGAGAGCGGTGAAATCTTATCTAAACATTTTGTTAACAGAAATTTACAATTTGCAACCACAAGATATGACTCGAACTGCGGAAATTCTTCATAGTTTAGCAGAAAGAATTACCAAACGAGGTTTGATTATACTCATTTCTGATTTGATTGACGAACCCTTGAGTATTCTAGATGGTTTACAACATTTTCGTCACAAGAAAAACGAAGTAATAGTTTTTCACATCCAGGACAAACAGGAGTATCAGTTCGATTTTCAGCATGAAACCGAGTTTATAGACTCTGAAAGTGGAGAAAGAATCACAGTCAATCCTTGGATGATTAAGGCTGATTACCTCAAAGAGTATAATGAAAATCTCGATTTGTTAAAGAATAAATGTTTCGAAGCAAGGATTGAGTATAACCCTATTACAACCTCAACCTCATATGACGAAATCCTGCTCCAGTATTTACTCAAGCGATCAAAGCTATTCTAGCTGAAGATCGATAACAAAAAGCTGCTTTGCTATTGAAGGTTAAAATGGCTTGTTGTTTATAATAGTATGCTGGTTTAATACAGAATCATTTCTGGGAGGGGTTGTGATGGTATTGCTATGTATTCGTCATACGTGACCAGAAATGTGCAAGAAGAGAGGAGTTAATTGTGAAAAGTAAAAAAATGGTGATAGGTACAGTTATTATGCTAATTGTGACTTCCATATGTATTACACAGATGGAGGGGAGTATTGTTTTACCAACACGTGGAGAACGACCAGAGATAGATATTAGCAAAGTAACTACTGAAGCTTTCGAAGAGAATATTGTGATAATCAAGTTCAGGAAAGAGTTGACAAGCCATCTGGACGAAAAAGGTTTTTATCACAATGATGATCAAATCATTGTCTTCAATATTGAGAGTTTAGACAAGTTAAACGAGACAT